>Ga0209051_1001163_pt1 | contig 23941 bp, 23 predicted proteins | sample AraplaCvi_mMS_r2_2_FD_184286 | JGI IMG/M metagenome (GOLD analysis project Ga0209051, IMG submission 184286) | Arabidopsis root microbial communities from North Carolina, USA - plate scrape MF_Cvi_mMS_r2 (SPAdes) (version 2) | ecosystem: Host-associated > Plants > Roots > Endosphere | place...
CCACCGACACAGAAAAGAACTACACCCTTCTCTACTTGGTCGCCGCTGGCATCACCCTGCTGGGCGGACTCGTGGTCCTCCGCATCAAGTCCGTCCGCTAACCCATACTCCGGAGGAACAATCCATGATTTTCCAAGACCACGGTGCCCGCTTCATTACCGCAACGGGCCACAGCGGCCGTGAAGGAGATCCTGCTCTCTACTTCCGCCGCACGTTTCACGCCCCCGGGCAGCTGAACCGTGCAACGCTGCGGATCACAGCAGTCGGCGTCGTCGAGGCGCATGTTAACGGCACCGTGGTCGGCGACGAAATCCTGGCTCCCGGCTGGACTTCCTACCCCAACCGGCTGGTCGTGAGCACGCACGACCTCACCGATCTGCTGGTCCCGGGAGAAAACGCGCTCGGCGCGATCGTTGGCGAGGGCTGGGCCTTGGGCCGCCTGGGCTGGGAAGGCAAACGCAACCACTACTCCGACCGTCCCGGCCTCTACTTCGAACTCGCGCTCGAATCGGCCGACGGCACGGAATACATCGTCAGCGACACCACCGTCCGGGTCGGCACGGGCGGGCTGCGTGCGAACAGCATCTACGATGGCGAGGAATACGACGCCGCTCTCGAAGCTGCCGGCTGGGACGCGCCGGGGTTCGACGACACCGCCTGGGGTAGCGTGGCGGTCCTTGACTGGCCGCTTGAGTCGCTGGCAGAACCCATATCCGAACCGATCCGGCGGATCGAGGAACTCACGCCGGTAGCGGTTCTCACGACCCCCGCGGGCCGGTCCGTCCTGGACTTTGGCCAGAACATCTCCGGCCGGGTCCGGTTCACCGTGGACGGGCCGGCGGGTACCACCGTTGTCCTGCGCCATGCCGAGGTGATGATCGGCGGCGAGATGGACTACGAAACGATCCGCGGCGCGAAAGCCACCGACCGGTACACCCTTGGCGGCAGTGGACCGGAATCCTGGGAGCCACGGTTCACCTTCCACGGTTTCCGTTACGTCGATGTCGAAGGCTGGCCCGGCGACCTGGCATCAGCTGACATCGTCGCTGTGGTAACCCATACGGACATGCAGCGCACTGGCTGGCTCGAAACCTCCAATCCGCTGCTGAACCAGCTCCACTCCAACGCCGTGTGGTCCATGCGCGACAACTTCGTCGGTGTCCCCACCGACTGCCCCCAGCGCGACGAGAGGTTGGGCTGGACGGGGGACCTGAATGCTTTCGGCCCCACGGCCGCGTTCCTCTACGATGTCCGCGGTGTCCTCGGGTCCTGGCTGACTGACCTCGCGATCGAGCAAAAACTCTCCGGCAGCGTTCCCTGGGTTGTGCCCGATATCCTGCCTAATGCTTCCTCCCCGACAGCACTGTGGAGCGACGTTGCCGTTAGCCTGCCCTGGACTCTGTACCGCGAGTACGGCGACGAGAACATCCTGCGGTCAGCGTACGAGTCCATGACGTCCTTCATCCGCCAGGTCGCCGGCCTGCTCGATGACAACGGGCTATGGAGCAAGGGCTTCCAATATGGTGACTGGCTCGACCCGGACGCGCCCATGGACAACCCGGCCGGCGGCAAGACCGACCGGCATCTGGTCGCCGCCGCCTACCTGTGCAGGACCACCCGCGAGATGGCTCAGACCGCAGAAATCCTCGGCCACAGCGGCGATGCAGAAGAATTTAATGCTCTGGCAGATAGGGTACGTGCTGCTTTCCGGAACGAATACGTCACCCCGTCGGGCCGGGTCGTGAACGAAACCGTCACCGCCTACGCCCTGGCGATCACCTTCGACATCCTCACCCCCGAAGAGAAGGCCCACGCCGGAAACCGGCTTGCCGCAATTGTTGCCAAGGCCAGCTACCGCATCTCCACCGGCTTCGCGGGAACACCCCTTGTCACCGACGCGCTCTCCAGCACGGGCCACCTCGACGAGGCGTACATGCTGCTGCTGGAAACCGGCTGCCCGTCCTTCCTCTACCCCGTCACTATGGGCGCCACGACCATATGGGAACGCTGGGACTCAATCCGAGCGGACGGAACAATCAACCCCTCCGGCATGACCTCGCTTAACCACTACGCTCTGGGAGCGGTCGTTGACTGGATGCACCGCACCATCGGAGGCCTCACAGCGGTCACGCCCGGCTACAAGAGCATGCGCATCACCCCGCGGATCGGCGGCAACCTAACGCATGCGGCACTCAGACACCACACCGTCCACGGCGAGGTATCCGTCGCTTGGAAGCTCGTGGACAACCACATGAGCCTGAACGTCAGCATTCCGGCCGGTACGACCGGGACCGTGGAGCTTCCACTGCATCCGGACAACGCCACGGTGGACGTGGAAGCCGGCGACCACCAGTGGAATTACGAACGCGTTACCCCTGAACAGCAGGACTACACCATGGACACACCCCTGGGTGTTCTCGCTGCCACGCCTGCAGTTTGGCGGCGTGTCTCTGCCGTCTTTGCCAAACACCTGCCGGGCATCCCTATCGACGGTTCAGCGCCCGAAGCCTCTCCAATGTCTCTGAACAACTTGATTGGTTACATCCCCGGCGCCTCCCAGGCGTTAATTAATGACCTCACAACGGCGGTTACCACCTCCGAAGGAGCAAACGCATGAACGCCCCGGACCTGACCACCCTGACACTGGAAGAGAAAGCATCCCTGCTCTCAGGCCGGGACTTTTGGAGCACCAAAGAAATACCTGAAGCAGGGATTCCGTCTATTGTCCTGACCGACGGACCGCACGGCATCCGTCGGCAGGCGGGGGCCTCTGATCACCTTGGCATTCATGACAGCCTTCCTTCGACATGCCTTCCGCCAGCGGTGGCGGTCGGATCGAGCTGGAACCCGGATATAGCGGCACGCGTCGGCGCTACTGTTGGACGCGAAGGGCGGGCCTTCGGCGTCGCCATCGCCCTTGGCCCTGGCGTGAACATCAAACGCTCTCCGCTGTGCGGGCGGAATTTTGAGTACTACTCCGAGGATCCGCTGCTCTCCGGAGTGCTCGGAGCCGCCCATGTCACCGGATTGCAGGCCGAGGGCACCGGCGCTTCCGTCAAGCACTTCGCCGCTAATAACCAGGAAACAGAGAGGATGCGCATCAGCGCGGACGTCGATGAACGGACCCTGCGCGAGATCTACCTGCCGGCCTTCGAGCGTGTCGTCACGGAGGCCAACCCGGCCACCGTGATGTGCTCCTACAACAAAATCAACGGATTCTACGCCTCTGAGAACACGTGGCTGCTGACAGATCTGTTGCGTGGAGAGTGGAATTTCCGTGGAGCCGTTGTCTCGGACTGGGGTGCGGTCGGTAATCGGATCGAGGGCGTCAAAGCCGGCATGGACCTTGAAATGCCCGGCAGCGTTGGAAAGACCGACCAGCAGATCATAGACGCTGTTCGCTCCGGGGTCCTCGAGGAGGACCTGGTGGACGCCAGTGTCCGGCGCGTCCTTGAGCTCTCGAACTTAGCCCCGGCAGAGGGTGCGCGTTTCGATGTCGACGACCACCACGCTCTGGCACGCGAACTGGCAACCGAAGGCATCGTCCTGTTGCGCAACGAGAATGGAGCTCTGCCGCTGCCCACTGGACAACAGATCGCCGTCATCGGCGCGTTCGCTGATACCCCTCGCTTTCAGGGAGGTGGCAGTTCCCACATCAACCCCACCCGCCTAGACACTGCACTCCATGAGATCCGCGGCCAGGCCCAACTGAGGAACTCCAGAGTCACCTATGCTCCAGGTTTCACCGTCGACGGATCAGGGGATGAGTCCGCCCTGCTCGTTGACGCCGTCGACGCCGCATCATCGGCAGATGTCGCCGTGGTCTTCGCGGGTCTGGGCGACCGCGAGGAATCCGAAGGATTCGACCGGGATGCCCTGACGCTGCCGCCCGCGCAGGTCGCCTTGCTGAAGGCCGTTGCAAAGGCAAATCCCCGCACCGTCGTCGTCCTGTCTAATGGTGGGGTCGTCTCCCTCGAAGGTTGGCACGACGACGTCGATGCCATTGTTGAAGGGTGGCTGCTCGGCCAGGGCGGCGGCCGGGCCATCGCTGACGTCCTCTTCGGTACCACGAACCCTTCCGGGCATCTGGCCGAAACCATCCCGTTCCGGCTGGAAGACAACCCGAGCTACCTCAACTTCCCCGGCGAGCAGGGCCACGTGCGCTACGGCGAGGGCGTTTTCGTCGGGTACCGGTACTACGAGAGCGCCAACGTTCCGGTTCGCTACCCCTTCGGCTACGGTCTGAGCTACACCCAGTTCACAACCACCGGGCTGACAGTGGACACCAAAGATGTTGACGGTGCTTTGGCCCGTGTCACCGTCAAAAACACTGGGGATAGTGTCGGTAAGCACGTCGTACAGCTCTACGTCTCCACTACAGCCGGACCGGTCCGCCGCCCGGTCCGTGAGCTGAGGGCCTTCGCCAAGGTCGAACTGCAGCCGGGGGAGGAACGCACCATCGACTTGGCCCTTGACCGCCGGGCCTTTGCGTACTGGGACGTGGAGCTGGGGCGGTGGGTGGTGCCCGCCGGTGACTACAGCATCCAGGTCGGGACGGACTCCTCAACCATCGTGGCCGAAAAGGCCGTCACCTTGCAGGGCGACCCTATCGTGCGGCCGCTCACGATGCAGTCCACGGTGGGTGACTGGTTCGGACACCCCGTCGCCGGTCCGGTGCTGATGCAGGGCCTGACGGCGGCGATGTCCCCGGAGCAGGCCGAACAGGCAGACCAGAACGCGGACGGCCTTAAAATGGTTGAGTCGATGCCCATGCACCAGTTCCTCGCCTTCACCGGAGACAGCATTCCCCTCGAATGCCTCGAGTCCCTCGTGGAGCAGACCCGTACAGAGCCAGCCACGACGGCGGTGCCAGCATGAGACGGCCAAGGGTATCCCTGACCGGCGCCGCGGGGAATTGGGGGAGGAAGGTACTGGACGAATTCCGCGACCGAGCTGACCGCTTCGACGTCGTCGTTCTTGTCCTGCCAAACCCGAAGGACCTCACCGTCATTCGCCAGTACGAGGACAGGGCCAACCTGGAAGTCATCTTCGGGGACCTCACCGACTACTCAGCGGTCGAACGGTGCGTGCACGGCGCTGATTATGTTCTCCATATCGGGGCCGTCGTCTCACCCCTGGCGGACGAACATCCCGAACTGGCCATGCGGGCGAATGTGGGCAGTATCCGCAACATCGTCGCCGCCGTCAAAGCCCAGCCCGGCGACCGGAACCGCCGCATCATCAGCGCATCTCTGCAATGGACCTGCGGCGAGGGCCACTCGTTCGTCGGGAGCCCCTCTTGTCCTGCTCGGCGGTCACTGGTGCCCGGTCTGTGTCCGCATGCCCTCCGAGTACAAGAATCAGGCAGGACACAACAAATTGCTGGCCCAGATCGAGCTCGTCGGCCAGGCTGTCCCGGTGCCGAGCGCATGAGCCAGGACCACCAGGCCGCCAGTAATGCCCTGGTCGTGGTCGACCAAAGCGTCAGCGGGCGGCGCAGACCGATTTCCGTCCGCTACTACACCTCATCCTTACCAGACAGTGAAGCGACGATCTTGATCTGGCTGCATGGTGGCGCCTTCGCATATGACGGCCTCGACCAGGCCGAAAGTGATGCGTCTGCCCGTGCCATGGCCGCTGCCTGCCGCCGGATTGTGGCCGTGTAGCTATCCCGATAACACACCAACTCATGACTCCCATGGATTGTAGAAAGTACGCCCTTGACTGCCCACATTGATGCCAATGCCCAGGACCTTCTCGCCGAGGCGGCCTGGATCCAGGCCGCTGAAGACACTGTCCCTCCGGCCGGCGCACGCCCTGCCTATGAATTCCGCACAACATTTAACCTTGACGATGCACCACAGCACGCCGCCCTGGCGGTCACCGCCCACGGAATCTATGAAGCCTTCGTTAACGGGGCCCGTGTCGGCGATGAGGAACTGTCGCCGGGCTTGACCAGTTACGCCAAGACCCTTTACGTGCAGCACCAAGAGATCACCGACTTGCTGGACGCGGGTCTGAACGAACTGCGGCTGGTGCTCAGCGATGGATGGTTCCGCGGACGGTGCGGTCCCAGCCGCGTTCCTGACAACTTCGGATCACATACCGCTCTTATTGCACAACTCTGTGTCGAAACATCAACCGACACCCTCATCATCGCCACTGGCCAGGACTGGGAGTACGGCACTGGCGCCATCACCGCGGCAGACCTCATGGACGGGCAAACGAACGATTTCAGGAGGCTGGATGACATCGCATGGCAGCCCGTCAGGGTCGCCGACGACGCGTTGACCCTGGACCGGTCCCGACTGGCCTTTTCGCCTGCCCCTCCCGTGCGGCGCATCCGCGAATACCCGCCTATTGCCATCACGAGGCTTCCCAGTGGTCGGCAAATCGTAGATTTCGGACAAAACCTCAACGGTTGGGTTCGGCTTTCAGCACTCGGACCGGCCGGATCCAACATCAGACTCATCCATGGAGAAGCCCTTAACTCCACCGGCGACCTCACCACCGCACATCTTGCCTATACCCCGTACCCGGACCCCAACCCGCTGCCCACAGGCCAAACCGACACCATCATTTCCCGAGGCAAGTCCGGCGACGTGTTCGAACCCCGCCACACCACCCACGGATTCCGCTATGTGGCCGTAGATGGCCTTGCCGAGGATCTCAACACGGCCGACATCACAGCCGTCCTCGTGCACAGTGATCTGGCCCATACCGGCGCTTTCGAATGCAGCGACGAACGCCTCAACCAACTGCACCGCATCGCTGAGGCCAGCTGGCGCGCGAACGCTTGCGATGTGCCGACCGACTGCCCGCAACGGGAACGCTGGGGATACACTGGCGACTACCAAATTTTTGTCCGCAGCGCCGCGTTCCTAGACGACGTCTTAGGGTTCTCACGGAAATGGCTGCGATCGCTGGCCGATGACCAGCTCGACGACGGCTGCATCACCAACGTCGCTCCCAACACGGGAGTGGTCGAGAATCCCGACATCCCGTTCTCCTTCGACGGGTCCGCCGGCTGGGGGGACGCGGCAACCATCGTGCCCTGGCAGCTCTACGTAACCTACGGCAACGTCCGTGTGCTTGAGGAGAACTTCGAGATGATGACCCGCTGGGTGGACTACATCGCCGGCGCGGCCGCTGCCGGGCGGCACCCCTCCCGCCAGGAAAGCCGCCCGGAACCGGCGCCCCATGAACGGTTCCTGTGGGACGCAGGCTTCCACTGGGGAGAATGGGCAGAACCCGGGGGAGTCTTCGACTTCGCTGGGGACAAAGGCATCGTGGCCACAGCCTACCTGGCCCGCTCCGCGGACATCGTCTCCAAAACCGCCGCAATCCTCGGCAAAAGCGACCTCGCCCACCACTACCGGGAACTGCAGGCCAACGCTCGTGACGCTTGGCGGGCCGAGTACCTCACTCCTGCAGGTCACCTGACCCTCGAGTCGCAAGCCAACTACGTACGTGGTCTCGCTTTCGGGCTGATCCCTGCAGAACTCCAAACAAACGCCGTCGAGCGTCTAGTTGAACTGATCCGGCAAAAGGACACCCATCTCTCCACGGGATTCCTCTCCACACCGTTCCTCCTGCCGGTGCTGGCGCACCACGGCCGTACGGACATCGCGTACGAGCTCCTCTTCCAGGACACTGCTCCCAGCTGGATGACCATGCTCGACCGGGGCGCGACGACCATTTGGGAATCATGGGAAGGAATCGACGAGGACGGCACGCCGCATGAGTCGCTGAACCATTACTCCAAAGGAGCGGTCATCACGTTCCTGCACGAATACATTGCCGGCATCCGCCCGGATGAAAACCACCCCGGGTACGAGCATTTCACCATCGAACCCAAGCCCGGCCACGGACTGACCCAGGCATGGGCAACACTCAGGACCGGGCGTGGGACCATCACCAGCGCATGGCGCAAAGACAACGAGACATTCACGCTCGACGTAACAGTGCCGGCCGGAGCAACGGCCCGCATCTTCATGCCGACCGGGACCCTGCACACGGCCGGGCCGGGAAGCCACTCGTTCAAGGAATAGGCGATGCAAACCGTCACACCAAGCCGCCCCTCCCTGCGAAGCAGCCTCCTTCGTTCCCTGCTGCTCCGTGGCAAGAACACCACCGGCATCTCCGCCAGTATCGCTAAAAGTGAATCGGAGGAAGTCAATGGCAAGCCTGACCCGCCCCCAGACGTTCCGCACCGTCAGGCATCACCATCACACGAATGGTCGTCGCGGACACCGTCGTAATCCGTCTGCGGCACAAGCGGCGCGAGCCGCCAAAGGGCCTTTCTGTACTTTCACGGCGGCAGCTACATCGAAGGCCCATCAGCAGGAACATGGATGCTCGCTGCCCGCTTCGTTAAGGGCGCCGCCGCAGAAGTACGGATACCGGCCTACCGCCTGGCGCCGCGGCAGACAACCGAAACGACGGTCGCCATCGCGCAGGCGGTGTACGAAAAAACGATCACTGTATGGGCCCCCGGGCCTGTCGCCGTGTCAGGTGAGTCAGCAGGCGGTGGCCTTGCACTTGCAACGGTCCAAGCGGCCGCCAAATCAGGCTTACCACTGTCGGCTATGCTCGGGCTGTCCGCACCCTGGGTTGATCTGACAATGTCGGACTGGAGAGAGCAAGCCGCAGCAGATCCCATGCTCGAATACGGCAGGCTCACGCAATCAGCGAAAGCCTATGCAGGGGGTCTCCCCCCTGGATGACCCAAGGGTCAGCCCCCTGCACGGTGGCTTCTGCGGGCTGCCTCCCACATGGATCATCGTTGGCGACGACGAGCCGCGGCTGGGCACCCCTGACCGAAGACGAAGTGACATACATGACCCTTCACGTCGTCCGGATGGTCGAAGACTTGCGACTTCGCTGACATCCGACGACCCAGGAGACGCTGTGAGGGTGGGGTGTGCTCCACACGCGGGAGCGTCCCAATTTAGTTGATCCGTCGTTGGCATTTAGTTGACGTTTCCGGCGAAGCTGATGGCAGAGGCATTCAGGCCGGCTTCCATCGTGTGGACCATCGTGCCCCTGTCGTTCATCCGGCGGCGTCCGGTGCCCTGGCCTAGTGCGGGGTTAAGGCATTTCAAGCTGCTGCGCGCGGATGCTAAGGGCGCTAGCGGGGGAGGAGTCCCGCGAATTCATGGTTTTGGAAGACCAAGGGATCTTTTGCGTTCCCGGTGTTGAGGCCCAGGACTCTGGCCAGGACAAAGGTGTGGTCCCCGATGGGCGTGACGTTCTCGATTTGGCATTCCAAGGCCGCGACTGAGCCTGCGACCAGTGGGGCACCGTATGTTCCTTGGATCCAGAAGCTGTCATCGAAGCGGTCCGCCTCCTTTTTACCCAGCTTGCGGCAGAACTGTGCTTGTGTTGATGCAAGAGCGCTGATGCCCAGCACGGTGGCCTCGTTCAGTTGTGGCCAGCTGGAAGACTCGTGGCCGATGAAGAAGCCGACCAGGCACGGGTCCAGGGAGATAAAGACGAACGATCCGACGATCATGGCGGCACGGTCGCCGGTGAGTTCAGACTGTCCGGCGACGACGGCGACGCTGGTGGGCACCATGGACATGGTGTCCCGCACGTGGATGGGATCGAGAGTGCCGGGCCGTTCGGTAACGGTAGTCATGGCTGCCTCCTTCGGTTACCGGAGTTGCTGGATGTAGTAGAGCTGCTCGGCGTCAATCCACACTTCGTATCCGTCGAGTTTGTCGATGAGGATGCGTGAGTCGACGCCTTCGGGTGCGAGCCACAGCATTCGGGAGTCGGGGGTGGCGTCTTCGATGCGTGCGGTTCTGACGTATTTGCCGTTTCGGCGGATTTCCACTGTTGCTGTTGTCGGGAGATGGAACCAGTCATCGAGCCGGTAGGACTGTGGCGGGTGGGGGGTGAAGGTTCTGTGTTCGATCGGGAAGGACCTGGCCGCAGCATGGGCTGTTGGTGCGTACATCACGGTTCCTTAGGTGGCGGCGGGCAGGGGTGGGGTCAGGTGCCACCGACCGCCGGGGAGCTGGCCGGTTGCACCTAAGAGGGGTTGGTGGGTAGAGCAGGCTTGCTGTGGTTCAGGCGACGGGTTGCGTTTCCGCGATCGGGACGGGTGCCTGGTCCCTTTTAGCGGTGGTGAGGAGCCCCGCGGTGTATTCGGAGAGCCACCCAAGGCAGGCGCCGACGATCAAGGCCAGACAGGTGCCGGCCGCTTCGGAGGTGGTTATTCCGATGATGACAAGGGGCTTCATGGGTAGTTCCTTAGGATCAAAATGACGTAATTGTCTTTTGAAAAGGAAAGCTGAGGGAGTGTGCATGTGCAGGCTTCGCTGAAGTGGACAGAACGCGGAGGGGGTGCTGGCTCTTTCGGGTGCAGGTGAATCTGGCGGTACGGCCCCGGCAAGTACGCCGGGGCCGTACTACGTGGGGAGAGTTTTAGAGGTGGGTCAGGGCGAGGTCGGCGGGGTCCGCAGTGTCGGGAGTCGCGGGCGGGGGTTCCACCGGAGCGCGGTGGAACTCGCCGTTCTTCATTACGGCGGTAATCTTGTTGATGTCCTGCAGGATGGTGATGTCTTCGAGCGGGTTGCCGTCGACGAGGATCACGTCGGCGTAGAAGCCGGGCAGGACCTTGCCGAGTTCGTTGGGCTTTTCGAAGAGTTCCCCGCCGAGGGCGGTGGCGGCGATGATGGCTTCCATTTCGGTGTAGCCGAAGAGCTTCACGAAGTGGTCCAGGTCCCGGGCGTAGGTTCCGCGGGGCGTCCAGGCGAAGCCGTAGTCTCCGCCGGGCAGCACGCGGATGCCGCGGCGGCGCATCTCCTGCATTGCCTTGACGGCGATGTCGAGTTCGCGAGCGTAGCCGGCCTGTTCGGCCGCCTCGTGGGAGTAACCGAAGGCTTCGGCGTCCTGGAGGGTTGCGACCAGCCAGTTGATGGCAGGGGCGACGAAGACGCGGTCCTTGGCGGCCTCGAGGAGGTCCATGCCTTCGTCATCGATGTAGGAGGCGTGGTAAATCATGTCGACGCCGGTTTTCAGGGAAATGAGCACAGAGTCGCGGCTGCGGGCGTGCGTGCAGACGCGCACGTGCCGGCGGTGTGCCTCGTCGACGGCGACCTGGAGTTCTTCTTCGGTGATGTAGGTGTCGGTGGCTGCCTTGGTGCCGGTGATTTCCTCACCTGAAATGCTGAGTTTGATTTGGTCCACGCCCAGTCCGATGGTTTCACGGACCACTTTGCGCATTTCCTCCACACCGTCGGCGATCTGGGTGATGCCGGGCACGAGGTCCCCTGCGGTGGTAGCGATTTCCTGGCCGTTGGCCAGGTAGCGGGGGCCGGGGATGCGGCCGGCGTTGATGGCGTTGCGTACGACAACATCGAGCCGCTTCTTGGCGCTGGCCGCCCCGAAGCACATGGTGTACCCGTAGTCGATGTAGTATTTGGCTGACTCCACGGTGTGCAGCAGGTGTTCCTCGACGTTCATCGTTTCCAGGCTATTGAGGTCGCCGTCGTTCCAGGTGAAGTGGGTGTGCGCGTCGCACAGTCCCGACATCAGGGTCTGGCCGCGGCCATCGATGACCCGGGAGCCTTCCCGGGGCAGGTTGCCCGTGCCGGGACGGACGTCGGTGATGCGCTCATCGACGACGAGCACCTCCCCTAGGAAGGGCTGGGCGCCGGTGCTGTCCAGGATGTTGACGTTGGTGAAGAGGGTTTTCGACATGACTTCGTTGTCCTTATCTTGAGTTGGAACGGTTGTTAGGGGGCTTTGCGGATCTGCATGGTGATGGTCTGCTGGCGGCGTGACTGACAGCCGGGGCTGGCGCTGCTGCAGGCGCACGTCTTTTTCGTCTCCGGCTTGAGCGTGGAGCCGGTGAGGAAGTCCAGGACCGCGGCGGTGACGAAGTCCGGTGCCTCCGGCACGGTCCAGTGGCCGGTGCCCGGGGCGACCAGAAGTTCGGCCTGGCCCAGCTCCTCTGCAATGGCCACGTTCGATTCCGGAGTGCTGACTTTGTCTTCGCTGCCGGTTAGCAGCAGCACCTTTGACTGGATCCTGGCCAGGTCCGGGTTGGTTGCTGAGGCCAGGGCTTCGCAGGCCTGTGCGTAGGCTTCCGGGTCCTGGCCCAGGAGCAGTTCGCGGACGAAGGGGCGCACCAGCGGGTTACCGATCGCTGCATGATCGGCCGTGGCGGCGGTCGCGACGGTGTCGGCCACCGCGGCCATGCCCTTTTCGCGGACGAGGGCCGCCCGTGCCCGGGTGGCTTCCTTGGCCGCCTGTGCCTGTTCGCGGACGGGGCCGAGGAGGACTATTTCACGGACCACGTCAGGACGTGTTGAGGCCAGCTGCTGGACGATGAGGGTTCCCATCGAGTGGGCAACAAGGTGGGCGCGGCCTGTTGTGGTCTGGGTTTCGATGACCAGGGCCAGTTCAGCGGTCAGGGATTCCAGGGTCAGTTCGTCTTCGCGGGGCGAGCGGCCGTGTCCGGCGAAGTCGTAGCGGGTGACGCGGAACCGTTCGGCCAGTGAGGCGACGAGGGGTTCGTAGAAGCTTGTGGTGCCGCCCAGGCCGTGGACAAGGACAACATCATCGCCGGTGCCTGTGGTTTCGACGAAGAGGTGTTTCGTTCCGACGGCTGTCAGTCCTGCGGTGATGGTCGGGGTGCTCATCGGCCTTCTCCGATCCGGTTCCGCAGGGTGCCGAGCTTGCTGATGGTGATTTCGACGACGTCTCCGCTGGTCAGGAACCTCGGCGGGGTGAAGCCGATGCCGACGCCGACCGGAGTGCCGGTGGCGATGATGTCGCCGGGCTGGAGGGTGATGCCGGCGCTGATTGTTTCGATGATGGTGGGGATGTCGAAGATCAGGTCCGCGGTGGTTGCCTTCTGACGGGTTTCGCCGTTGACGGTGCAGTGCAGATCCAGGGGCCCGTCACCGACCTCGTCGCGTGTGACCGCCCAGGGACCCATCGGTGCGTGGGTGTCCAGGCTCTTGCCCAGGAACCACTGCTTGTGGTCTTTCTGGAGGTCGCGGGCGGTGACGTCGTTGATGATCGTGTAGCCCCAGACGTGGTGCAGAGCGTCGGCCTTGCTGATGCCGCGGCCGCCCGTGCCGATGATGACGCCGAGTTCGGCTTCGTAGTCGAGTTCGGAGGTGACGCCGGTGTGCGGGTCGACGTCCGCGCCGGTGCCGATGACCGTGGAGGGTGCCTTGGTGAACACCACCGGGTATTCCGGCTGGGGTGTGGCGCTTGCGGTTGCGTCGTAGCCGGAGTTGGCGAATTCCTTGGCGTGTTCGACGTAGTTGCGGCCCACGCAGAAGATGTTCCGGCGGGGGAGCGGGATGGGGGCTAGCAACTCGACGTCGGCCACGGGGATTGCTTCTCCGGTTGAGGCCGCAAGCTGGGCAGCTGCGCTGTCCCAGTTGTCGATGAGTGAGAGCAGGTCCTGCCCGCCCGGCACAGCAGTCACCGTTGTGGCGTCGGTGTTGAGGACGCCGGTCTGCTGGGTGCCGTTGTGGCGGAAAGTAACGAGTTTCAAAGTGATTCCCCTTCGAATCGATTATCGATAATTGATGAAGAGACTCTACGCGACCGTGACTGGCATCACAAGCGATTATCGATAATTTCTTTTGGAGAGGGTGCGGGCCCTTCCGGGGGAGGAAGGGAGGGCCTATTTCTGGGGGAGGATGGAGTACTCGTGCTGGTGTTCGATGACGAGCTTGGTGCAGAGGTCCGGTGTGCCGCTCTCGAAAGCTTCCAGGATCGGGACGTGGGCTTCGGCCGCTGCGTGCAGGTCGACGTGGCCGCGCACGACGGTGGCCATGGTGCGGGCCTCGACATACAGGGAATCCCAGATCTCCAGCATCAGCCGGTTCCCGGTCGCAACCACAACAGCCCGGTGGAAGTCGGTACTGTACTTGGCGATGCCGTGGGCGTCATTCGTCGCAGCGGCTTCGCGCATGCCGGCCAGGGCCTCCCGCAGCGGTGCCGGGTCGGCGTGCAGTGCCGGATATGCGGCGGCGGCGGCGGTTCCCTCCAGCGCGAGGCGGACGAAGTAGACCTCGGCGAGGTCATCCTGGGAGGCGGACCTTACGAAGGTTCCGCGGCGGGGGATGTTTTCGACCAGCCGTGTGGAGGACAGTTCCCGCAGGGCTTCGCGGACGGGGGCCTGGCTGACGCCGAATTCTTTGGCGAGTTGGAGCTCCACGAGGCGCATACCGGGAGGGTAGGTGCCGTCAACGACCCGGTCAACGATGGTGCGCTTGACCTTTTCCGAGAGGCTCTCGTTTTCAAATGCTGCTGATACCGCCATTTCCCCAGTCTTTCATGATGATCTCGTGGCGCCCGTCCGTTCAGGCTGTTTCGGGGCATGTTCTGGATCTCGCGGTGCGGGCTTGGGGTCCCTGAAGGCCAGGCTGGGGACAATGGCCAGCGCTGCCAGGGCCGCGGTGAGGAGAAAGGCGCCGGCATATCCGGAACCGGGGCCGTTGGTGCCGTTCCAGGCATTGAGGGCAGCAGCGGCGGCGGCTACTCCGACCGCCATGCCGATCTGCCGGGCCATGTTCACGATCGTCGAACCGTCGGCCAGCTCCGGACCGTGCAATCCGGTGACGGTAGCCGTCTGCAGCGGGACGATGGTTGTGCCGAAACCCGCACCCGCAACCAGAATCGCGGCCCCCGTCAGCCAGCCCGGCGTGGCCTGGCCCGTCAGCGACAGTGTTCCCGCTCCCGCTGCCATGAGAGCCAACCCTGCAGCCAGCGGCGCGCGCGGGCCGGTGCGCCGGGTAAGGCGCGTGGTGACCGGGGTGGCCAGCAGGATGCCGACGGCATGCAGGGACGTCATGAGTCCGCTGTCCAGCGGGGACATTCCGCCGTGGTCCTGGAGATACAGCGGGAGCAGGAACAGTAGCGCCCCATAGGACAGTGCGGTCAGGAGGAAGGCGAGGTTGCTGCTCCAGATCTCCCGCTTGACGAGCAACCGGACATTGAGCAAGGGATCTTCGCGGCGGAGCTGCCGCACGGCGAATCCGGCCAGGAGCAGCACTGCGGTGGCGATGGCGATCAGGGGCAGAGCAGTGGAGTATCCGTTCTCGGCTCCGGTAAGACCCAGCACCAAAAGCACAAGACCTGCCGAGACAAGTACAAGGCCAACGCCGTCGAACCGGGCACCGGGGGTGGCCGGCCGCTGCGCCGGCAAACGCAGGCTGGTCAGAATGGCGGTGAGGGCGATGGGCACGTTAAGCCAGAAGACCCATCGCCAGCCGATGTCCTGCACAAACCACCCACCGATCAGCGGGCCCAGGACCGGGGAGAGGGCCGCCGGCACCGAAAGGAGCGCTGAGGCCTTCGCCCGCTGGTCGGCGGGGAACGCGGCGAAAAGCATGGCCATGCCGATCGGGAGGATCAACCCTCCGCCCAGACCCTGTAGAGCCCGGAACGCGATGAGGACCGGCAGGGACCATGCCAAGGCAGTGAGGGCCGAGGCCGCCCCGAAGATTCCCAGCGCGATCAGGAATGCCCGGCCCTGGCCCAAACGGCGGCTGATCCAGCCACTCATCGGCAGAGACACCGCGATCGCCAAAAGATAGGAGGTGATCACCCACTGGACCGGCCCGGGACCGGCGTCGAAATCCTCCCGAAGGGTAAGCACCGCGATATTGACCACGGTGGTATCCAGCAGGTCCATGACGACAGCCAGGGTCACGGCCACGGCCGTCAGTCGGGAAATGCTTCTTTCAGACATCAGCTTGGCATTCCTTTCGGATCGGGATCCGCATTGTCGGACGCTGTTCCGCCGCAGGCGTCCGACTGTATCTATGTGTGGTCAGTTATTCGGGATCGGGTTTTTTGGTCTGCACAGTGCCGTGCAGGTGTTCCGGTGGTGAAGAGATCGAGTAGAGCTTGAAGTGGACAGCGCCGACGGCTGTGACGTTGTGCCACGTTCCGGCCGGAACAAAGATCGCATCGCCGTCCCGAGCGTTCCATTCATGGATCAGGTTCCCGGCTGCCGGACCCATCTGAACCTTGCCCTGTCCGCTCTCCACCCGCAGGAACTCGTCCACGTCCTGGTGCACTTCCAGTCCGAGGTCGTCCCCCGGGGCAAGGTCCATGACGGTGACCAGCAGCCGGCCACCGTCCAGGTTGCCCTTCGGTAGTCATTGTTCGCCTCCGTAGCACTTTGATGTCCATGACATAAGGCGCGGGACTATGGTCGGTGAGCGTGGTATCAATCTCTTTTTTCAGTCTCGAATCAATTATCCATTATCGATAATGTAGTATCTAGGTTTGTAAGGCTCATCTAAGGAAAGTAAGCAGCAAATGTCAGTGACAGCGGGGGAGTCCACCGTGAAGGGTCCGGACTCCTCTTCCGGCGGCCCTCTGGTTGCCACGCCCTTGCGCGTCCGCGTCCGCGACCACATCGCGGCCAGGATCGTGGACGGGACCTACGTTCCGGGCCAGCGCCTGACAGAACTGGAGATAGCCCGGAGCCTGGGCACCAGCCAGACACCTGCGCGGGAGGCGCTGCGGGACCTTGCGGGCATGGGCTTTGTAGAGTCCGAGCCCAACAAGGGCTGCCGCGTTCGGGAACTGGACAGCGAGGACCTGCGACAGGCCCACCCCGTCCGGGCCGCCCTCGAGGAAATCGCCGGACATTCGGCTGCACGTCACCTGAAGGGCAAGACAACGTACTTGGCCAGCGCGCTGGATGGAATGCGGGCCGCGCAGGAAAACGGCGACCTCATCGCGCTGTGCTTCCACAGCACACGCTTCCATCGCCACATCGTTGAAAGCGCCGGCAACGACGCACTCACCCGGGCCTGGAACGCCCTCGGAATCGAAATGCTCACCCTCGTAGGCGCCGCCCACGACCGGGCAGGCCTCCCCACCTCAGTGGAAGAACACGCCGCAATCATCGCAGCCCTTGAAGCAGGGGAAGCCGCCACGGCGGCCCGCCTCTTGAAAAACCATAGCTGCTCATACGTGACCAGGGATCCTGGTTCCACCGGCGCCCTGTGCACCACCCCGTAACTGACCAATTTTCCTTCACGGCCCGAACCCAAAGGAACATCAGCATGAGCACCTCGCAGACAGTATTGATTATCGGCGGAACCTCCGGCATGGGTCGCGACACCGCGAAACTGCTGGCATCACGCGGTGACGCGGTCATCGTTGCCGGACGCACGCAAACCCGCGCGCAGGCCACGGCCCGGGACATTGGCGGCGGCGCCGTCGGCCTCGAGATAAACCTCACTGACATGGACAGCATCCGGGCAGCCGCTGCGGCAACAGGCCCCATCGACCACCTGGTCCTCTCCGCCGCCGCCTTGGCCTATGCCCCCTTCCGGGAACTTGCCATCGACGACGCACGGAACGTCTTCGAAGCAAAATTCTGGGGTTACTACCGAGCCGTCCAGGTCTTCGGGCCGTTGCTGCCGGACACCGGCAGTATCACTTTCTTCTCCGGCGTCGCCGCCGACCGCCCCGTGCCCGGCACGGTGGCCGTGACAGCAGTGAATGCCGCCGTCGAAGGCCTCACCCGCTCTCTCGCCGTCGAACTAGCTCCCGTGCGGGTTAACGCCGTCAACCCGGGCATGACCGACACCGAGGGCTGGTCCCGCCTCCCCGACGACCAAAAAACAGCAGTTTTTGAACAGCAGGCCAAATCCTTGCCGACTGGCCGCATCGGACGCCCTGAGGATCTCGCCTCTACAGTCCTGCGCCTGATCGATAACGGCTTCACGACCGGAACAATCCACCACGTTGACGGCGGAGCCCGCCTTGTCTGAGCAGCGCCTCAGGGATCCGGACCAGCCCCGCCGGAAGGCCAGCGTGCTTGTTGCCGGGGCCGGGGGAGTGATCGGACGGCATGCCGCCGCTGAGTATGCACGACAGGGCTGGCAGGTTCGCGGCATCAGCCGGCGCCCCGTCCTGGGCGCCGGCTGGGACCACTTATCGGTAGATCTCAGCGATCCCGCAGCCTCCGCGTCAGGTCTGGCTGAGGCCGAAGACACAACGCATCTGGTCTTCGGCGCTTACGCCGAGCGCCCGACGTCCCGGGAACTTTCAGAGGCCAATGTCGGATTGCTGCGCAATACCCTTGACGGCCTTTACAGCGCCGGTGCACCGCTGCGTCACGTCACCCTCTATCAAGGTGGAAAGGCCTATGGGGCGCATCTGGGTTACTTCAACACACCGGCCAAGGAGGGGGACCCGCGCCTCGTGCAGCCGAACTTTTACTCCGACCAGGAGGACCTGCTGCGTCAAACCGCAGCGGAGCGCAGCTTCCACCTGACCATCCTGCGTCCCGAAGGGGTAGTCGGTTTGGCTGTCGGCAACCCAATGAACCTGCTGATGGTGATCGCCGTCTACGCCAACATCTGTCGTGAACTGGGCCAGCCGCTACGGTTTCCCGGCACGATTTCCACCTTTGACACCCTCTATCAGGTCACCGATGCAGGGCTGCTTGCCCGGGCCACCGTATGGGCGGGCTCGGAACCACAGGCCGCCGGCGAAGTCTCCAACATCACCAACGGTGACCAGTTCCGTTGGCGTCAGCTGTGGCCGGCCTTCGCCCGTCACCTCGGCATGGATTACGCCGAACCCCAGCCGGTGCCGCTGGCTGACGCGATGCCCCAGCTCAAAAACGTCTGGGAGCGGCTGGTGGCCCGGCACTCGCTGATCCCGACTCCGTATGAAGACCTGGTCGGATGGGAATTCGGCGACTTCCTGCTGCGGTCCGGGTTCGACAACGTCTCCTCCACTATTAAGGCCCGACAGGCCGGCTTCACCGACTGCCTCGACAGCGAAGACCGGTTCCTGGAACTCTTCCGTGAACTTGAGGCCGATCGGATCATTCCGCCCGTTGTGCTGAGCAGCCAGTCATCTGAAAGGTTCGTGCCCTGATGAGCAATGCGCGCGAATGGTCCTGGGTCGCCAGACTGACCGTTCTTGCGGTCGCCGCAGCTACAGCGGTCAGCGTTATCTACCTGCCACAGGCCATGCTGACGGTGCTGGCGGCTGGTTTTGGCGTGACCCCGGCAGCGGCCGGTGTCATCGCGACCAGCGTTCAGGCCGGTTACGCCATCGGCATCTTCCTGCTGGTTCCCCTCGCTGACCGCGTTCAGCCCCGGCGGCAGGTCACGATTCAGTCGGTTCTCCTTGCCGCGGCCCTTGCGGTAACAGCGGTGCTGCCCGAGATTCTGGGCGTCACCTTGGGATTCCTGGCAGTGGGCCTGGTGGCAAACATTGCCCAGATCCTCATCCCGGCCGCGAGCCGGTTAGCCCCCAAAGGGAAGGCGGGCGCTGCGTTGGCAACAGTGGCCGGCGCCCTGCTGATCGGAATTTTCGGCGGCCGGATCATCGCAAGCCTGCTCGTCCAGACCATCGGATGGCGGTGGGTCGTCTTGTCTTTCGCCGCCCTGGTCCTGGCCGTGCTGCCGTTCCTGCGCACTGCCCTGGCCACAGAGCTCGAGCTGCACGCCGCCGGCGGCAAGTACCGACACCTACTGGCCTCGACGCTTCAGCTGAGCCGGCGGAGCCCTGAACTGATCCAGTCTGCGCTGATGCAGTTCTTCGTGTTCGCCACCTTCAACTCCCTGTGGACGGTCACGGTGCTGCACCTCACCGGACCTGGCTTCGGCTGGAGCGTCCTCTCGGCCGGCCTTTTCGGGGCCGTCGGACTTGCCGCCGGAATCGCTACCCCATTCAGCGGTCGCTTCGTTGACCGTTTCGGGCCCCTTCCGGTCGGTCTCGTGTTCTTGCTGGTCCTGCTCCTGGGCGTGCTGTCGGTGATCATAGATCCCTCGTCGGCCATCCTGTTTGGTGCGAGCATGTTCGTCATCACCTGGGCCAACCAGACAATCCTCTCCGCTAACCAGGCCCGGACCCTGGCGGCGAACCCGGTCCAATCAGCCCAGGCCAACACGGTCTTCATGTTCGCAGTGTTCCTGGGCGGCTCAGCCGGAGCCTTCACGGGCACGGTCGCCTTCAGCGCCGGAGGGATGCCCCTCGTCGGCGTGCAGGCTGGCGCCTTCGTTCTCATAGCCCTCGTTATCTGGTTCGCGTCCGCCATGCACCAGAAACGCACCACACCAAACCCTGGCAAGAAAAGGATCACAGCATGACCACAGCAGGAAACATCCAGCTGAATACCGGAGCGAGCATCCCACTGGTCGGATACGGATGCTGGCAGACCGCCCGCGCCGACATTGCCGCCGCCGCGCGCGCCGGATACCGCGCCTTTGACACCGCAACCTTCTACGCGAACGAACAGGCCGTAGGTCAGGGCATCCGCGACGCAGGGCTAACCCCCGAAGACGTCTTCCTCACCACCAAGGTATGGCGCGCCGACATGGGCTACGCTCAAACCCTGAAAGCGTTCGACACCTCACGCCGCCTGCTCGATGCCGACGTCATCGACCTCTATCTCATCCACTGGCCCCAGCCCGACTCCCGACTGGTCGCCGAAACCTGGCGGGCCATGGAAAAGCTCCTGGAACGCGGAACCGTCCGCTCCATCGGTGTTTCAAACTTCGAAGCCGCCGATCTTCACCTGCTGGCCCAGCACTCAGACGTCACCCCCGCGGTAAACCAGATCGAACTAAACCCTCTACGGCAGCGCAAGAGCCTAGTTGCGGAAAATACCGCACGCGGCATCGTCACGACAGCCTGGTCACCGCTGGGTCAGGGGGGTCCGGTCCTGCATAACAAGACACTGCTTCACCTAGCCGAAGACCATAACGTCAGCGTCGCCCAGATCGTCCTTCGCTGGATGCTCCAAAAGCAGATCGTGACAATCCCGCGCTCAACCAATCCCGCACGGATCGTCGAAAACCTCGACCTGGACGGGTTCGCCCTGGCTCCACCCGAAATAGAACTCATCGACACGCTCCCCGTCTGACAGAACCACTACTAAAGGACCTTCAAATGACGACTATCGGACATTCGGACCTCAGCATCTTCCCGCTCGCCCTGGGAGGAAACACTTTCGGTTGGACGTCTGACCAACAGACTTCCCACGGTGTTCTGGACGCTTTCACCACACAGGGCGGCAACTTCATCGACACAGCAGACAGCTACTCGGCCTGGGCCGAGGGCAACATCGGAGGAGAATCCGAGACCATCATCGGAGACTGGATGGCACGGCGCTCCAACAGGTCCCAAGTCATCATCGGAACGAAAGTCAGCCAGCACCCCGATTTTCCCGGCCTCTCCCGAAAGAACATCGTTGCAGCCACCGAAGCATCCCTGCGACGCCTCGGCACCGACTACATCGACCTCTACTATGCGCACTTCGATGACGAGACCACTCCTCTGGAGGAGACAGTCGCAGCCTTCGATGATCTCGTCATCGCCGGAAAAATCCGTCACGTCGGCCTCTCCAACTACAGCACGGACCGGATCAGGGAATGGATCAGAATCGCGGACGAAAACGGCTATGCCCGTCCCGTGGCCCTGCAGCCGCATTACAACCTCGTACACAGAACCGGCTTCGAGGGCGAACTCGCTTCACTGGCTTCCACCAACGGGCTCGGGGTCATCCCCTACTGGTCCCTCGCCAGCGGATTCCTCACCGGCAAATACCGGACCCGTGAAGACCTCGTAGGCACACCCCGAGAAAAGATGGCAGGCAGTTACTTCAGTACCGAAGGATTGAGGGTCATCTCCGTCCTCGACGACATCGCACAGGAGAGAGGCACCACTATTGCGACAACAGCCCTCGCATGGCTTCTCACCCGACCCAATATCGCCGCCCCAATCGCCAGCGCCCGCACCGCGGAACAGCTGCCCGACCTCATGGCAGCAGCCTCCCTGACCCTCACAGAACTGGAAATCCACCGCCTCGACGAGATGTCCTCCCTCATTCCGGCCTGATAAACAAAAGGGAGCGTTTCGCGGCCTGGTCGTGGCCCCGCCCGGCGGCTAGACGCAGGGCGGGGCAGTTTGGACTGGGAGAGCTTGGGGAGAACCGTCACGATATCGGCCGGAAGTAGCCCTATGCCGAGCATTCCCCTGCCTATTTTCAAAGGCCGATAACGGATATTTCGTCAACTAAAAATATCGATCGACGTACGGACATTCCCCACCCTAGGCACTCGATCCCAAGCCAACCACCCGTCGTCGTGCTCTGCCCGGACCCGGGACTAATTCCGTTACCCACGCCGTTACCTCCTTTGGGGCATGCCCCGGCAACGAACGCAACGAGACGACGACGGGGACGAGATACATGACTACAGAGATTGCTGACGGAGTCGGATTCCGTTCCCGACGCGGACCCATCCTCATTGCCTTGATGCTTTCCACGGGCTTGGTGGCCATCGATTCAACGATCGTCGCCACGGCCGTGCCGTCCATTGTGGAAGACATCGGCGGTTTCAGTTCCTTCCCCTGGCTCTTCTCGGCGTACTTGTTGGCACAGGCTGTTTCCGTGCCTATCTACGCCAAGCTTTCCGACGTCGTGGGCCGGAAACCGATCATCCTCAGCGGCATTGGCCTGTTCCTGCTGGGATCCATACTGTGCGGGGTGGCATGGAGCATGCCGGCCCTGATTGCCTTCCGGGTGCTTCAAGGCCTCGGGGCAGGCGCGGTGCAACCAGTGTCAATCACCATCGCGGGGGACATTTACACCCTTGCCGAGCGCGCCAAGGTGCAGGGTTATCTGGCCAGCGTGTGGGCCATCTCTTCCGTGGTGGGGCCAACACTCGGTGGCGTCTTTGCGTCATTGGGGATCTGGCGCTGGATCTTCCTGATCAACATCCCGTTGTGCTTCCTGGCGGGTTGGATGCTGGTGCGCACCTTCCACGAGGACATTGAGCGTGCCAAGCACCGGATCGACTACCTGGGTGCCACCCTGCTGACCGTTTCCTTGAGCCTGCTGATTCTCGGTGCGCTCGAGGGTGGCCAGGCATGGGCCTGGAACTCACCCGTCAGCATCACGGTCTTCGCGGTGGGTACCTTGCTGCTGGGCGCTTTTGTCCTGGCTGAGCGGCGGGCGGCGGAGCCGATCCTCCCGTCATGGGTTCTGTCGCGACGGTTGCTCGCCACCACGGCCTTCATTTCCTTCGGCGTGGGCGCAGTCATGCTGGGCCTCACTTCCTATGTCCCGACCTTCCTTGAAGGTGCCCTGAAGACGTCTCCCATTCTGGCCGGCCTTGCATTGGCTGCCTTGACCCTGGGCTGGCCGATCAGTGCATCACATGCCGGCCGGTTCTATCTGCGGATCGGGTTCAAGCGGACGGCCTTGATCGGCATCTCCATCTCGGTGGCGGGTGCAGCAGTGCTGGCGCTCACCGCGTCCTCGCCCAACGTCGTGTTGGTGGCATTGGCGTGCTTCATCGTGGGCTTGGGGCTTGGCCTGGTTGCGACCCCCAGCCTCATCGCCGCCCAGTCGAGTGTTGAATGGAACGAACGCGGAGTGGTCACCGGAACCAACCTCTTTGCCCGTTCCATCGGCAGCGTCCTGGGAGTGGCTGTCTTTGGTGCGATCGCCAACGCCATCTACGCCGGCGGTCCAAGTGGTGGCGCTGATCCGCAAACCACCATCAATGCGTCTGCGGCGGTGTTCGTGGCGGTGCTTGTCAGCGCCGTGCTCACCGTCGTGGCCGTGATCGCCATGCCCGCTGCGCAGCGGGCGGACAGCAACACCCCGAAAGAAGAAAAGGCCGCTGTGACACCTACGGAGGACTAATCTCGAACGTATGGATGAACTGATCACCGGCACTCTGGAAAAGCTCTTTGAAGGCACTGTGTGGGCCGAAGGGCCGGTCTGGATTCCGGAATCTCAGACGGTTCGCTGGAGCGACATCCCCAACAACCGAATCCTGGAGTTCAACCCCGCCACGGGCGCCACGCGCGAGTACGCCACCGCCGTCGAATACACCAACGGCCGGACGCTCGACCACGACGGGGACGTAGTGCAATGCAGCCACGGCCGAAGGCGCGTGGAGCGGGACGACGA
>Ga0209051_1001164_pt1 | contig 23925 bp, 20 predicted proteins | sample AraplaCvi_mMS_r2_2_FD_184286 | JGI IMG/M metagenome (GOLD analysis project Ga0209051, IMG submission 184286) | Arabidopsis root microbial communities from North Carolina, USA - plate scrape MF_Cvi_mMS_r2 (SPAdes) (version 2) | ecosystem: Host-associated > Plants > Roots > Endosphere | place...
GGCGAAGTCGATATCCCCATCACCTCCGACTGGGGTGCCGGTGTCTACGTGACCGCCACGCTGTTTCGCCCGGGTGATGCGCAGGAAAGCCACATGCCGATGCGCTCGATCGGCGTGAAATGGCTGAAGGTTGATCCGGCGGAGCGTGCGCTTCCGGTTGCGATCAATGCGCCTGAAAAGATGCTGCCGCGCTCGTCCTTGCCAATCACCCTTGCCGTTGCCGGGGCCAACGCCAGCGAGGACACTTATGTGACCGTTGCCGCGGTCGATGTCGGTATTCTCAATCTGACCCGCTACGAACCGCCCAACCCAGAAGACTGGTATTTTGGCCAGCGGCAGCTTGGGCTTGAGATCCGCGATCTCTACGGACGGCTGATCGACGGTTCGCTCGGCGCTACCGGCAAGCTGAGGACAGGCGGGGACGGAGGTGCTGTGGCACTTCAGGGAAGCCCGCCGACCCAAAAGCTTGTCGCCTTCTTCTCCGGCCCCGTGAAACTCGATGCCGATGGCAAGGCAACCGTCAACTTCGATATTCCGCAGTTCAACGGCACGGCCCGCGTCATGGCGGTCGCCTGGTCGAAAGCCGGCGTTGGCCACGCAACGAAGGACGTCGTCATTCGCGATCCGGTCGTGGTCACGGCGAGCCTCCCGCGCTTCCTGGCGCCTGGAGATACGTCCGAGCTTCGGCTCGATATTGCCAATACGGATGCGCCAGCAGGCGATTTCAAGCTGACTGTTGCCGGTAATGAGGCTGTGGGGGTCAATCAGCCCGCCCAGACGATCCAACTGGAGGCGGGAGCCAAATCAGCCGTCACGCTCGCTGTCGTCGGCAAGCAGCCGGGCAATGGCAGCGTTTCGATCAATCTTGTTGACGTGGCCGGGCTGTCGTTGGATCAGACGGTCGACGTCCCTGTCCGACCGGCTGTCCTGCCGATCACCGAACGCCGCGTGCTCGCGCTCAATCCCGCCACCAAGCTGACCGTCGACAAGGCATTGCTGGCAGACAGCGTATTGCCGGGCGCCTCCGTCAGTGTCAGCGTCACACGTTCTGCCGCCTTCGACATTCCGGCTTTGCTGATGTCGCTCGACCGCTATCCGTTCGGTTGCGCCGAGCAAACGACCAGCCGAGCCTTGCCGCTCCTCTATCTGAGCGAGCTTGCCGGACAGGCTGGCCTTGACGATGATGCAGAAGTCAAGAAACGCGTACAGGACGCAATCTATCGGGTGCTCTCCTATCAGGCTTCGGCGGGGAGTTTTGGCTTGTGGGGACCGGATAGCGGCGACCTCTGGCTCGATTCCTATGTCACCGACTTCCTGACCCGCGCACGCGAACAGAAATATGATGTCCCCGAGCGGGCTTTCGCACAGGCACTGGAGAACCTTCAGAACGCGCTGAGCTACGACGTCAATGTCAAGGATCAGGGCGACCAGATCGCCTATGCGCTCTACGTTCTTGCCCGCAACAAGAAAGCCGCGATCAGCGACCTTCGCTACTATGCCGACACGGCTATCAACGACTTCCCAACACCACTTGCCAAGGCTCATATTGCTGCGGCACTGGCCCTCTACGGCGATGCGACCCGTTCGAAAAACGTCTTCGTCGATGCGCTGCAGATGTCGGAACAGTCGATGGTAACGCGCGTCAATCTCTCGAGGACGGACTATGGCTCGATCCTGCGAGACGGAGCTGCAATCTTGGCGCTTGCCGCCGAGAGCCGTCCGGTTCCACCCGTGGTTCCGGAACTGGCGAAAGCAGTCGCCAAGGAATGGAGCCGCAGCAAATACACAAGCACACAGGAACAAGCCTGGATGCTGCTTGCCGCGCGCGCTATCCAGGGCGGTGATGATTCGATCAAGATCGATGTCAACGGCGCGTTGCACAATGGCGCCTACATGGCAAAGATGACAGGCGACGCCTTGCTCGGCAACAGCCTTGCGCTCACCAACCAGACCGGCGAGCCCCTCTCGGCTGTCGTGACGACGGTTGCCGCCCCCGTCGTGCCGCCGCCCGCGGGTGGCGATGGCTTTGCCATCGAGCGTACCTACTACACGATGGATGGCGAGGAGACGAATCTCACCGAGGCCACGCAGAACGAACGCTATGTCGTTGTCCTGCACATCACGGAAAGCAACAACTGGCCGTCGCGGATCGTCGTGACGGACCTGCTGCCTGCCGGCTTCCAGATCGACAATCCGAGCCTGGTCGACAGCGCCCAACTGACGAACTTCGACTGGATCGGCGAGGTGACGGCTGCCCATACCGAATTCCGCAATGACCGCTTCGTGGCCGCATTCAATCGGTCGGCGGACGACAATCGTGAGATCAATGTCGCCTATGTCGTGCGTGCCGTGACACCCGGCACCTACGATCATCCCGCGGCCGTGGTCGAGGACATGTATCGGCCGCAGCTCTCTGCGCGTACCGCGACCGGCAAGATGGAGGTCACAGCAGCGTCGAAATGAGGCTTGGAAGAAAGCTTGTGATCGGAAGCGCTGCCGGCATCATCCTTGCCGGTGCCGGACTGGTCTTGCTCGATGCCGCCGACCGAGCCTATCCGCCGCCTCTCACGACGGCGGACATGGTCTCGGCCGAAGTTCTCGACCAGGACGGCCAGCTGCTGCGCGCCTTCGCAATTCCCGGGGGCCTCTGGCGTCTGAAGACGACCGTGGCCGACGTCGATCCGCGGTTTCTCAAGATGCTGGTCGCCTATGAGGACCGGCGGTTCTACACCCATCCCGGCATCGACCTGCAGGCCATCGGACGCGCCGCTCTCCAACTCGTTACCCATGGCCGCATCGTCTCAGGTGCATCGACGCTGTCAATGCAGGTCGCCCGGCTCATCGAGCCGCGGCAGGGCCGCTCGCTGTCGGCGAAACTCCTGCAAATGGCGCGCGCCATCCAGATTGAGCGGCGGCTTTCCAAGGAGCAGATCCTCAATCTCTATCTGACGCATGCGCCTTATGGCGGGAATCTCGAGGGAGTGCGCGCCGCAAGCCTTGCTTACTTTGGCAAGGAGCCGCGACGGCTGACTGTTGCGGAGGCCGCTCTGCTTGTCGCGCTGCCACAGCTGCCGGAAAGGCGCCGGCCGGACCGCAATCTGCCGGCAGCCGAAACAGCGCGCAAACGGGTGCTGGAGCGCGTCGCCGTTGCTGATGTTGTCGGCGAAGGTGAGACGGCGCGTGCGGACGTCGTCCCCGTGCCATCGGGACGCATGCAGCTCCCGGCGCTTGCGGCCCATGTTGGCGAAGCAGCACGACGCACGGATCCAAAGGCGCTGCGATACCAGACAACCCTGAAGAAACAGGTGCAGGCCGGATTGGAAGCCGTCGCCCGCGCCTCCGCCCCGAGGCTCGGCCCGAAACTGTCGATCGCCATGGTCATGGCCGATGCGCAGACGGGCGACATCGTCGGTGAGGTTGGCTCGGCCGACTATTTCGACACCAGTCGGTCTGGCTGGATCGACATGACGCGCGCCAGCCGTTCGCCGGGCTCCACCCTGAAGCCATTCATCTACGGGCTCGCCTTCGAGGAAGGTCTTGTCAGCCAGGAGACGATCATCGAGGATCGCCCCGCCGATTTTTTCGGGTACCGGCCGCGGAATTTCGACATGAGCTATCAGGGCGATGTCACAGTGCGCGAAGCGCTGCAATTGTCGCTGAACGTTCCCGCGGTCAAGTTGCTCGATGCCGTCAATCCGGCCAAGCTGTTGATCCGCTTTCGGCGCGCCGAGGTGCGCCCGCTGTTGCCATCGAACGAAGCGCCTGGCCTCGCAATCGGGCTCGGTGGCCTCGGCATCACGCTGAAGGATCTGGTCCAGCTTTACACCGCCCTCGCAAACCGCGGCCAGCCGGTCCGCATCGGCGATGGCGTCAGCGAACGGCCGGGCAAGATCGATGGCGAGGGCATGCTCGATCCGGTGGCCACCTGGAATGTCGCCGACATCCTTTCGGGCGTCATTCCGCCGGCTGGTGCTCAAAGACGCGGCATCGCGTACAAGACGGGCACCAGCTACGGTTATCGTGATGCCTGGTCCGTCGGATATGATGGCCGTTACGTGCTCGGCGTCTGGGTCGGTCGACCCGACAATGGTGCCGTGCCGGGCCTGACGGGCTACGGAACTGCTGCCCCCATCCTGTTTGAAGCCTTTGCAAAATCGGGAATTGCGACGACGCTCCTTCCCCGCCCGCCCTCGGGAGCGGTTCGCATTGCCCAGGCCGACCTGCCTATCAGCCAACGGCGGTTTGCCATCAATCCGGGTGGTCTCCTTGCCATGTCGGGCCGCGAGCAGGCACCGCAGATCGTGTATCCGCCCGAGGGGGCGCACGTTGATCTTGGGGCACGGCGCGGAGACGGCTCGCCGCTGATGCTGAAGCTGCAGGGCGGGCGGGCACCCTTCCGGTGGCTTGCCAATGGCAAGCCGCTGCCGGATGTGTCGAAGCGGCGGACCAACCAGTGGATTCCCGACGGTGCCGGATATTCAAAAATCACCGTGATTGACGCCACGGGTCGGGCGGCAAGTGTCGGCGTCTATATCGAATGAGGACGGCCGGCCCTGGATCAAGCAGGGGCCAAGGTTCCGGCGTCGGCGGCAGGATGAAGAAAGCCCCTGCGCTGGACGAGACACCTCCAGCTAGCGACTGAACGGGCGGAGGCGGCGCAGACGGTTGGCTGCGTAACCGAACGCAACACCGATCATTGCACCGAGAGCCTTCACGGCAGCATCGTCGAGCCTGGCATGACGGCTGGCGGACAAATATTGCAGCAGTTCCATTGCCGCCGCGCCTGCTATAACAAGGATCGCGCAGGTCAGGAACCGACGAGGATAAGCCATGACGAAAAGCCCGGCCATCAGCGTGAAGGCAAGGGCCCGGTCATAATTGACCGGCATCACGTCGTGCGGTCTCATGCCGATCGGTGAAACGGTCACGAACAGAATGGCGCCGAGCCACAGCCACGCTGCTGTCTTTATCAGTCGATCCATCGCCGCACGATAGCCGACCGGAGGTCCAGCCTCCAGTCAGCCGAAGTGCTGAAACCATTTCTGGGCGAGAATAACAGACATTTCACCGTTCTGATTGGTTTTCTCTCTTTAATTCAATGCCTTGGTCGCGCTGTCGTCGCGGTAAGCCGAAGGAGGTACGTGTCACGAAAAAGTGTTCCGGCTACATTAGAACGACCTTAATCGGTTGACTGTTGGAATCGTCTGGGTCTCCTTGTTTGCGTTCTGTTTCCCACCCTGCGTCATGACCGGCACACGGCCCCCAAAGAGGTGAGCATGAACGAAAACGACGAACCGCACTGGGAGCTTGATGAAGAGCTCTCGACATTGACCATCACCTTTCCGACGGATCCACCGGTCGCTCTCGTTCTCGACGCGGCAGCTGTGTCGGAACTCATCGAGGGTGCCGGCCAGATCAGGGCGAAAATGGCGACGCCCCATTCCGAGGACTGGCAGGCAGGTCAAATGGTAGACGCCGTCCTCGATCCACGCTGGTATTCGGAGCCCGACGCCTTGCTGGAAGAATCGCTCCTTCACATTCGCGATCCCCGCTATGGCTGGTTGCACTATGCCCTTCCCCGGCAATCCGCCAAGGCCCTGGGAAAGCTTCTTCTCCGCCAGGCAAAAGGTGGCGTCGAGGACGACGGGCGACATCGGTCGAACTAATTTTTTTTAACGCGCAAAGGTGAGGCCCCCTACCGCTTTTGCCTGACGTGCAATCAACGCCTGGTCGTGCTTTTATACTCTGGCAAGAGGGATATTTGTTTAGGGTATCATTTCAGTACCTGCTAAATTGTTTTGGCGACGGACTATGGCCTGCCACCGGCGGGCCATTTGTTTTCTCAAGCACTCCTGCTGTGAGTTTTGCTTGACATGGCCCTTGACCTTCCAATGGCTGGAAGGTCCATAAAACCTGCCTGACCCATGTCATTGGGAAAGCAGGAGAAGCGCATGAACACCCCTTACGGTCATCAGGACCATGATCACGACCCCGCAGACATCCATCATGTCGTGCGTGATCCGGTATGCGGCATGACCGTTGATCCAGAGGCCGGCAAACCCTCCCTTCAGCACGACTTGGTGATGTACCATTTCTGCTCTGAAGGCTGCCGTCAGAAATTCGAAGCCACACCCGAAGCCTATCTGACATCCAAAGATCCGGTTTGTGGAATGTCGGTCAGTCGCGTCACGGCGAAATATATGCTGAAGGATCGCGGAACACGGGTCTATTTCTGCTCGGCTGGCTGCCAGGCAAAGTTCGAAGCCGATCCTGCCCGATATCGCCGCGAAAGCAGGCCTGCCGCGACGCCGGTGCCGAAAGGCACGCTCTATACCTGCCCGATGCATCCGGAGGTCGTTCGTGACCAACCTGGTGACTGCCCCAAATGCGGCATGGCGCTGGAACCCATGGGTGTTCCACCCGCAGACGATGGCAAGAACCCGGAGCTTCTCGACTTCACCCGACGGCTCTCTATAAGTGCGCTGCTCTCTCTGCCATTGCTTGCGATCAGCATGGGCCCGATGGTCGGCCTGCCGTTCAGGGAAGCCATCGGCGAACCGCAGGCGACATTCGCCGAACTCATCCTCGCCACACCGGTTGTTCTTTGGGCCGCCCTACCCTTCTTTCGCCGTGCATGGGCGTCCGTCGTCAACCGGAGCCCGAACATGTGGACGCTCATCGGCCTCGGTGTTGGAACAGCCTATCTCTACAGTGTCGTCGCAACGCTGGCGCCTGGTCTTTTCCCACACTCGATCCGTCAGCATGGCGACACCGTCCCCGTCTATTTCGAGGCAGCATCCGTCATTGTCGCCCTGGTGTTTGCCGGTCAGGTCCTCGAACTGAAGGCTCGCGAGAAGACGGGATCGGCGATCCGGGCGCTCCTTGATCTCGCGCCGAAGACGGCCCGCCTTGTCCGGGCGGACGGTTCCGAATCCGATATTGCCGTCGAAGATGTCAGGCTCGGCGATCACCTCCGCGTTCGTCCCGGCGAGCGTGTCCCCGTCGACGGCTCTGTCAGTGAGGGGCAATCGACAATTGACGAGTCGATGATCTCAGGGGAACCGCTACCTGTCGAAAAGCAGCCAGGAGATGCGGTGATCGGCGGCACGATGAACCGGACCGGGACATTCGTGCTGGTCGCCGAGAAAGTTGGCGCCGATACGACGTTGTCACGCATTGTCGATCTCGTCGCCAAGGCACAGCGGTCGCGTGCGCCAATCCAGAGCGCTGTCGATCATGTCTCCAGTATTTTCGTTCCGACGGTTGTCGCTGCCGCGGTCGCAGCCTTCGTCACCTGGAGCCTGGTCGGGCCCGAGCCACGCCTGGCGAATGCCCTGCTCGCCGCCGTGGCTGTACTCATCATTGCATGCCCCTGTGCGCTCGGACTGGCCACGCCAATGTCGATCATGATCGCAACCGGGCGCGGGGCACGCGAAGGCGTTCTCATCAAGGATGCGGAAGCGCTCGAACGCTTTGCACGCGTGGATACCCTGATCGTCGACAAGACCGGGACGCTGACCGAAGGCAAGCCCAGGTTGACCGACGTGGTACCGTTCAATGACGTCGACGAAACGCGCCTGCTCGCGCTTGCCGCCGGTCTTGAACGCGGGTCGGAACATCCCCTGGCCGAGGCCATTGTCTCCGGCGCAGAGGAGCGCGGTGTCGAGGCGATTGCGGTCAGCGACTTCGAGGCCAGGACCGGCAAGGGGGTTTCAGGCAAAGCCGCGGATAGCCGCGTTGCGCTCGGCAATGCAGCTATGATGCGGGACCTCGCCATCGACGTTGCGCCACTTGGCGAGAACGCCAAAGCACTGCGCAACGAGGGCAAGACGGTGATGTTCGTGGCGATCGATGAGCGGCTTGCCGGCCTGCTCGCGGTTTCCGACCGAGTCAAGCCAACCACGGCCTCCGCCATACGGGCGCTCCACCAAGCAGGTCTGAAGGTCATCATGGCGACAGGCGACAACGAGCGCACGGCAGGTTCCGTCGCCTCAAGTCTCGGTATCGACGAAGTCCATGCCGACGTTCTGCCTGAGGACAAGAAGGCCCTGGTCGATCGATTGCGGGCAAACGGCGCCGTCGTCGCGATGGCGGGAGACGGGGTCAACGACGCCCCGGCGCTCGCTGCCGCCGACGTCGGCATAGCGATGGGGACGGGTGCGGACGTTGCGCTGGAAAGCGCCGGCCTCACACTCGTCAAGGGAGATCTCAACGGCATCGTGCGGGCGCGGCGGCTAGCAGCGGCCACGATTCGCAATATCCGCCAGAACCTCGGCTTTGCCTTCGGCTACAATGCGCTCGGCGTGCCCTTGGCTGCCGGTGTTCTTTATCCCGTCTTCGGCCTGCTGCTGTCACCGATGATCGCCGCTGCCGCAATGAGCCTGTCCTCGGTGTCGGTCATTGCCAACGCCCTGCGGCTACGCTACGCCAAGCTATAGGGGAGGTTTCCCCCTCTTCGCGCGCTCCATGAGCGAAGCCTTTTTTTTCTGGCTGCGGGAATAAATCGGCGCGGGCATCCGTATACTCAATCATGGAACGGAAAGAACGCTCATTCGATGTCATTGGCCAGCTCGCAGCGCTTCGCCGCTACGCCCGCTCGCTCGTGCGCAATTCGGATGACGCCGAAGATCTTGTTCATGACGCACTGGTGCGGGCCTATGAAAAAAAGCAGAGCTTCCGTCGCGGCGGCAATCTCCGGACCTGGCTACTTTCGATCATGCATAACGCCCATATCGACCGGGTGCGCCAGAACCGCTCGCTTGCCCGCAGGCACGACGAGGCAGCGGTTGAAGCGGACCAGTCGATAGAAGCCGGCCAGGAACACGCCGTACGCCTGCAGCAGGTGCGAGACGCCTTCTTCAAGCTTCAGGAGGAACAGCGCGAGGCCCTTCACCTGGTGGCCATCGAGGACCTGTCCTACCAGGAAGCAGCCGCTGCCCTCGGAATTCCGATCGGCACGTTGATGTCGCGTATTTCGCGCGCCCGTGCCCAGCTGCGGGAATTCGAGGAAAAGACACCCCGTGCGCCACATTTGAAACTGATCGGAGGGAACGGCAATGAAGGCAATTGATCCTATCATCGACGCTGATCTCGACGCCTATGTCGACGGACAACTCGATGTGGCAAGACGCATCCAGGTCGAGACGTTCCTCTCGGAAAACCCCGCCATCGCGGCAAAGGTCATGGCAGATCTCAGCATGCGCGGGGAATTGCGTCTGGCACTTGCCAGCGGAAGCGCCTTTGGTCATCCGGAGACGCGCGACGCGGCGAGACGCCTGGAGCGTGGACTTGCCTATGGCCGGATCCTGCACTCGATGCAGCGGATCGCAGCCGTTGGCATCCTGGTGGCGGCCGGGTGGATCGCCCACACCTCCTTCGGTGCGTTCACCGCAACGGAGGTCGCTGCCTCGGTTCCCGCGCCCGCCTATGTCGAGGATGCGGTGCGCGCCTATCAGACCGCCCTGCTTCGCCAGTCCGTCCCGTCACAGACGGTGGCAAGCTACAAGCCGGAGGACATTCGCGCTGCAACGGCGATCGTTATGCCGCAACTGCCTGATGATTGGGCGATCGCCGACGTGCAGATATTCCCGTCCGAGTTCGGGCCGAGCGTTGAGATGGCTATCAAGACTGCCCAAGGCAAACCGCTCTCGCTGTTTGCCGTTCGGCCCGGTGGATTTGCCGTACGGCCTGTCCACCATGTCGCACTTCATCGCGCGGAAGCCGCCTACTGGCAGATCGGCGACGTCGCCTATGCGCTCGTTGCCGGCGACCGTGACATCAATCTGGATGCGGCAGCCGACAAGCTCGCCCGCACCCTCTACTAGCTAGTTCAACCGAGGAGATCAGTATGAACCCGACCAATCCGCGTTTTGGCTACAGCTCGGCCGCTGGCTCGCAGGCGCTGTTCGATGAGGGACTGCGCCAGCATATGCTGCGCGTGTACAACTACATGGGCCTTGGCCTCGTCATCACAGGTATCGTCGCGCTCGTCGTTGGCAGCACGCCGGCGCTCTATGTGCCGATCTTCCAGTCCCCGCTGAAGTGGGTCGTGATGCTTGCGCCGCTCGCATTCGTCTTCTTCTTCTCCTTCAAGATCCAGACGATGTCGGCGAGCGCCGCACAGATGACCTTCTGGGCGTTCTGTGCAGTCATGGGCCTGTCGCTCGCATCGGTCTTCCTGGTATTCACCGGCACCAGCATCGCACGGACATTCTTCATCGCCGCCACCATGTTTGGTGCGACGAGCCTCTATGGATATGCAACCAAGAAGGATCTGTCCCGATTTGGCTCGTTTCTGATGATGGGCCTGATCGGTGTGATCATCGCGAGCATCGTGAACATCTTCCTCGGCTCGAGCGCCCTCCAGTTCGCGATCTCCGTCATCGGTATCCTCGTGTTCGTCGGCCTGACAGCTTACGACACGCAGAACATCAAGGAACAGTACTCCGAAAACTACGATCAGGAATCGAACCAGAAGCTTGCCGTCTTCGGCGCGCTCTCCCTCTACCTGAACTTCGTCAACATCTTCCAGCTCCTCCTCAATTTCACGGGCGAGCGGGAATAAAGGGACAAGCGCTTCTGGGGGCAATGGAAGCGCTTCTGCGCCCGGTTCGCACTCTGTGACAGGATGCGCGGACCGGGTGCTCACCTGGAGAAACGGCCGGGCTTCAAACCTGGCCGTTTTTTTGTCTTTCGATCAGATGATGCCCCAGGCGCGATAGCGCCCTCGCCCGGTGATTTCGCGGATACCGATGTCGTTCAGAAGATTGAGGGCCCCGCGGCTGGTCACCCGCAACTCGCGCGCCACCATTGCCGACGACACCATTGGTCGTGACAGGACAAAATCGGCAAGCTGCGGCAGGCTGCTGTTCGAACGACGGTCCCTGAAACGGACTTCCATCTGTGTGCGCGCCAGAACCAGACGATCCATTTCCTTCAGGCCGGCGGCAGCGCTTTCCACCATCGCTTCCAGAAATGCCTGCAGCCTGGTCAGCCGATCGCGCGCCCTTCGTCTTTCGTGCCGTATCATCTTCAGGCCGGCATAGAAGGCAAAGAGATGCGAGGTGACCTTGCCGCGGGAGCGCAGGTAGCTCGAGACAAGCAGACCGCCAAGCCAGTGTTGGCGACGCAGCGGCTCGATCCGCTCCCAGGCCTCGAAAATCACGGCTGCACCCAATGTGACGGGCAGTGCGTCTGCAATGGCAATCGTCTTGCGCCAGGCGCGCAGCCGCGCCGCTTCATCCCATTCCTCGTCGTCGAACAGGCCGAGCGGATCATCAATTCGCTTTTCGCGGGCCTCATCACGCGGTTCGGCTTGCGCCGGTGCAGCGGTGTTCCTATGGCTGTCCAGCAGCCTTTGTGAGCGCTCCAGGATGGCATCGATCTCTGCCAGCTCGGCGGAAAGCGCGTCGCCCTCGTCGTCCGCTTCCGCCTCGCCTGAGGCCGGTTCGCCGAACTTTGACGTTTCACCCCCGCCCTCCCCTTCCACGCCACCGGCAAGGACGGCGAGACCGGCTGGACTCAAGGCCCAGTCAGGTGCGGCGAACCAGACTCGCCTTCGCAAACGCAGAACCGCGTGCGCGATCGTCAACTCATGGCTCGGCGTGCGTGAGTCCATATGGGCGTCGTGCAGGACCAGGTCCTCGACGTGAACGAGCTCCCCCGCCACCCAGAGAGCCCCAACCGCATCGAAGAAGTGCCGGCGTTCACCAAAACCGTCGGAAACGGATTCACGCGCCGCGCGCTCGTCCAGCCTCGCCAGACTGTCCTCGGCCTGAACGACGGCCGGCAACAGGCTGATCAGCAGCGGACTGTCGATTTCATAGCGCATTGTTAGCTTTTTCTATTTCCTCGCAACGGAACTCAAATCACGCTTAACTTCACTCATGGATGACATGATTTGGCGGCGCTTGAACAGAGCCTTGCTGGTGAAAAAGGCAACGGCAGTGGATAAACCACTGATCTCGTCGGTTGAACTACTTCGCGCTCTTGAACGCGTCGTAGAGTTCATCGAGCCGGCCAGAGAGGTAGTCGCCGAAATCAGTCGCATCTCCGGTCTTCAGCGCAATCGTAAAGGAATCTCCGGTCTTGCGGATGCGCCCCCTGATCTTGCTATCCTGAGGTGTCCATGCGAACTCCGTCGCATCCTGCTTTTCCAACTTCCTTGCGAGCTCCGCGACCACCAGATCGAAGCGACGATCCGTGCCCTCGCTGGTGAACTGCTCCGACGCAAGCAACGTCCGCAGCCTCGAGGCTGTCGCACTGGTCCAGCCTTGCGCCAGTGCAAGCCATTTGCGCCGTCCGGCGGCGGGAGCAGCGCCGATGGCGAGGATGACGTCCATGGGAATGGTCTTGGCGACCGAGATGAGCTTCGACAGTTCCGTCTTGTCGGTCGACAAGGCCTTCATGATGACGGGTCGCTCGAACCCCTTGCTCTCGAGATTGAATGCAAAGACGGCGCGCTCGACATAGGAGAGGTTGCGCCGCGCGGAGTTCTCGATCCCTTGTGCGATGACGACATCAACATCGTCGAGCTTTCGGATGATGGCCTGGACCTTTCGCCCGAGCAGTCGGACGGCCTGAAGTCGACGGTGACCATAGACCACCTGGTAGCGCTGGTCGTCGTCAGGATGCACCCGAACCAGGACGGGCACCTCCTGGCCATTTTCCCCGATCGAACGGACCAGTTCGTCGTCGAGGTCCCGGGGCATGTCGGCTAGTCGGTCCCGGACAAAGGACATGTCGATGGCATCGGGCTCGAGCTCGACAACGCGCTCGCCGGACAGCAGCGCCTCCTGCATTGCCCGGCTTTCCTCCTCCATCCGTCCGAGCGTCAATGCCATCGAACGGACCGGGCCAGCCGGCCCACGGGTGGAAGCGTCGTCATCCAGGTTGGCCGCGGCCAACTCCTGCGCTGTATCGTCGAACAGTCCCTTCAGTCGATCGCGTCTGCTCATGAGCGGCCCCACGCCTTGTGAATTCCCGCCAGCACTTCGCCATTCGCCGCGTTGACCGATTCCAGTGCCCGGTCATAGGTCGAGCGTCGTACCTGGCCGCGCTCGATCTCATAGAGGGACTGCTTGGTCAGCCCGGCATCGGCAATTGCCGTTGACTTCAGGATGGTCGCCGTCAGCACGTCTTCCCCGAAGAGATTGCGCAGCAGTGCTACGATCTGTGACTGCGGTGCGTCGAATGGCTCGTGGCGGGTGACGACGTATTTGATGAAGTCGTGCTGCAGGTCGCCGCCAGCCTTTCGAACCACCGACAGCAGGTCTGACGTCATCAGCAGGAATTGCGACATGGAGGCGACATCGACCATCTGTGGATGCACCGTGATCAGCAGCGAGGTCGCGGCACAGACGGCGCCAAGTGTCAGGTAGCCGAGCTGCGGAGGGCAATCGATGACAACGATGTCGTAGTCAGCCTCGACCTCCGATATGGCGACGCCCACGCGCCGAAAGAAAAGCTCTCCGGATCGCTGGCGGTCGCCAAGGGCACGCGGCGTCTCATGCTCGAACTCCATGAGCTCGAGATTGCCGGGGACGAGATCCAGGCCGTCGAAATAGGTTTTCCGCACGACGTCCTTCAGTGAACGGCGGCTGCTGTCATAGCGAATGGCTCCGTAGAGTGTATCGCCATCGGCAAGGTCGAATTCCGGCTGCACGCCGAGCATGGACGACAGCGACGCCTGCGGGTCGAGGTCGATCGCCAGAACCCGGTAGCCATTCAGCGCCAGGTACTGGGCAAGGTAGAGCGTCGTGGTCGTCTTGGCCGAGCCACCCTTGAAGTTCGTCACAGCCAGCGTCTGCAGTTTTTCACCGGGGCGCCTGCGCGGCAGATAGGACAGGGCATCCTTCGGCTTGATGCGCGCCATGTGATGGCGCAGCTCATTGATTTGCGCCAGCGTGTAGGATCGGCGGCCATTGATGGCGACATCCGGCTGCGGCCCCTTGCCGTCGAGTGAGAGCTGCCGGAGATAGCCATCGGAAACACCGATCATCTGCGCCGCCTCACCCGAGGTGAATGTGCGCAGGGTCTTCTGCGACAGGGGCGGAAAGAGCTTCTCACGCAGGAGCCTCAGTTGACGCGAGAGCTGACTGGCGTGCCGCTCGATGCGCACGTCGGTTGTCGATACGCTAATGTTGTCCAAAACACCCGATCCCTATCAATGCGCTTTTTTATCAACATCGCGCTAAAAAGCGTATCGAAGATGCCATGATTCGCGAATCGCGACAATACGATCAGGCCGCGGCATGCGAGTTGGCCGCGGCCAACTTTTCCTCCCTTGCCGTTGCCCTGGCAATCGGCCAGAAGGACCTTGTACACCAAAGGAAGGCGCCGTGCGACATATCGAGATCATCGGCATAGGAACGGGCAACCCCGAGCATGTCACGGTCCAGGCGATCAATGCCATGAACCGTGCCCATACGATCTTCATCCCCACCAAGGGAGCCGCAAAGGACGGGCTCGCCGCGGTCCGTCGCGAGATCTGCAGCCGCTACCTCACCAATGGCACCACCGCCATCGTGGAATTTGCCGTGCCCCAACGGCTCACCACAGGGCAGGCCTATCTGGAGAGTGTTGACGACTGGCACGGAGCCCTCGCCGAGGTCTACACCAAACTGATCGCGGCGTTGCCGCAAACCGCTGTCGGCGCATTCCTCGTCTGGGGCGATCCCAGTCTCTACGACAGCACGATCCGCATTCTCGAGCGCGCACACTCGCTCCAGACGGTCGAATTCGATGTCTCCGTCATTCCGGGGATCACCAGCATCCAGGCGCTCGCGGCCAGCCATCGCATCCCCCTCAACCTTGTCGGCAAGCCAGTCGAAATCACCACCGGCCGCCGCCTCGCCCAGTTCGGAAACCAGGCGGACACCACGGTTGTCATGCTCGACGGCGAGCTTGCCTTCTCGAAAATCGACGACCCGGAGGCGGAAATCTTTTGGGGCGCCTACCTCGGAACCCCTGACGAAATCACCCATGCCGGGCGACTGGCGGATGTCGCGGACGACATTGTCCGGTCCAGGGCAGAAGCGCGTGCACGCCACGGCTGGATCATGGACATCTATCTGTTGCGCAAGGGGCAGGACTTCGACGATCTTTGACCAGATCCCGGTTTTGCTCCACGGTCCGATCATGTAAGGACGTGGCCGAGGCAATATGATGATTACGACGCACCGACAGCTGGCGGAAGGAAGCCCCGGGAATGCGCATGCGCATGGGATCCGGCGCGGCGCCTGCCCCACGCTTTTCGAGCCGATGCAAACCGGCGATGGTCTGCTCGCTCGTTTGAGACCAGTTGCAGGAACCCTTTCGTTGAGGCAGTTCTCGCTCCTGGCCGAAGCGGCAGAACGCCTTGGAAACGGTCTTCTGGAAATCACCGCACGGGGCAGCCTGCAGGTGCGCGGCCTTCGCCGGGAAACCGCCGCCCGATTTGCAAACGAGGTCGAAGCGGCGGGCCTCCTGATCCCCGGTGGTCCGGCGATCGAACTGTCGCCGCTTCATGGGCTCGCGCCAGGTGAAATCGGAAATCCCGCACCGGTCGAGACGATGCTGAGGGCAAGGCTTTCTGCGCAGCTCGCCTCACCCCTCATCGCCCCGAAACTGTCCGTTCTGCTCGACGGCGGCTGTTGCGACGGGATCTCACCCCTGTTCGCCGATATCAGGATCATGGCGGTCTCGCCGGACCAATGGCAACTTGCCATCGACGGCAATGGCAAGACCGCCATCCCGCTTCTGACAGGCGATGCCGAGGCCTGCGTACGGGCCGTCGGCGATCTTCTGGACCTGCTGGTCTCTCTTGGTCGCCACAGGCGATGCCGCGACATTCCACTGCTGACGCTTCAGTCGATGTTCCCGTTGATGCCTACCCAGGATCTTGTCGGCCGGGATAGATCCGACATGTCCCTGACAGGCTGCTTTCCGCTTGCCGACGGGTCGCTCGCTGTCGGTCTCAGGCCACGCTTTGGACAGATCCGGGCCCATCAGCTGCTTGCCTTCTTTAGCCGTGCAGAGACGATCGGTGCCGGCGAGGTCAGGCTCGCCCCTGGTCGGGTCATGCTCCTCGCCGGACTTCGGGCCGACGCAGCCTTGGCGATTGCCGGCTCCGCTGCAGATCACGGTCTTTCTGCCGACAGCCATGATCCCTCCTCCCACATTGCTGTTTGCGCGGGTGCCGGTGCCTGCGCCTCCGGCCATTACAGTACAAGGACGCTCGCCGAAGCGATCGTTGCTACGTCGGCCGATCTCCTCGATGGCTCCATGGTCGTCCATCTCTCCGGCTGCGCCAAAGGATGCGCCCTTCGTTCGCGCGCCCTCACGCTTGTCGGCTCCGAAGACGGCTATCGCCTGATCCTTGATGGTACCCCGCTCGATGCCCCGGACGCACAGATCGCTGGCGGCGGCGCCGAATCCGCTATAGAGAACATCGCTCGCTTCATCAAAAACGAGAGACGAACTGGCGAATCGGCTAGGTCCTGCCTTTCAAGGGCAGGAAAGGCTGCCGTCAGCCGGGCGTTGCGACAGGAATAGACATGCCAGACTACGACTACATTAAGAGTGGCGACGCCATCTACGAGCGATCATTCGCAATCATTCGCAGTGAAGCCGACCTGTCGCGGTTCTCGACAGAGGAAGCCGATGTTGCCGTTCGCATGATTCACGCATGCGGCATTGTCCAGGCTGCCGACAGCTTCCTGTTCTCGCCTGGCATGGTAAAGGCTGCGCGCATGGCCCTTCAGGACGGGGCACCGATCTTTTGCGACGCCGAAATGGTTGCCCATGGCATCACCCGCACCCGCCTGCCCGCCCACAACGATGTGATCTGCACACTGCATGATCCACGAACGCCAGGTCTTGCGAACCAGACCGGCAACACGCGTTCAGCCGCCGCACTCCACCTCTGGCTGGACCGCCTCGCAGGCAGCGTTGTGGCAATCGGCAATGCTCCAACGGCCCTGTTCCACCTCCTCGAATTGCTGCGAGACGGCGCGCCTAAGCCGGCTGCGATCATCGGCATGCCCGTCGGTTTTGTCGGTGCCGCGGAATCGAAGGATGCACTTGCCGATAACGCCTACGGCGTGCCCTTTGCGATCGTACGTGGTCGCCTTGGCGGAAGCGCCATGACCGCCGCTGCCATCAACGCTCTGGCGAGGCCTGGCCTATGACCGGTACTGGCCATCTCATCGGTGTCGGAACCGGACCGGGAGATCCCGAACTTCTGACCGTCAAGGCCATCAAGGCAATCGATGCCGCCGAGGTCGTTGCCTATTTTGCCAAGCGGGGCAGGGGCGGCAACGGCAAGGCCATCGTCGAGCACCTGCTTGGCGACAAGATCCTGCTGCCTCTCTATTATCCGGTCACGACCGAGATCGAGACCTCGCACGAGTCCTACCGCAACCAGATCACGTCCTTCTATGACGAGTCGGCCGCCGCGGTCGCCGATCATCTCGACGTCGGTCGGACCGTTGCCGTCCTTAGCGAGGGCGACCCGCTGTTTTACGGCTCCTACATGCATCTCCACGTCCGCCTCGCGAGCCGCTACCCGACAGAGGTCATACCCGGCATCAGCGCCATGTCCGGATGCTGGTCGCTTGCCGGCCTGCCGATCGTGCAGGGGGACGACGTGCTATCCGTACTGCCTGGTACGATGGAGGAGGGGGAGCTGCGGCGCAGGCTTTCTGACACCCAGGCGGCGGTGATCATGAAGGTAGGACGGAACCTTCCAAAGATCCGCCGTGCGTTGGAGGCGTCCGGGCGCCTTCCGGACGCGGTCTACGTTGAACGCGGGACGATGGCCAATGCGGCAATGACGAAACTGGCAGACCGGCCCGACGGCGAAGCGCCGTATTTTTCACTGGTGCTGGTGCCGGGTTGGGAAGCACGGCGATGACGGGCAAGCTTTTCGTAATCGGCACCGGCCCGGGCAACCCCGAGCAGATGACACCGGAATCGCGCGCGGCCGTTTCGGAGGCGACGGATTTCTATGGCTATGGTCCCTATCTCGATCGACTGGAACTGAGGCCGGACCAGCGTCGGCGCGCATCGGACAATCGTCAGGAACTTGACCGCGCCACCGAGGCCCTGAAGGCCGCTGCCGACGGCGCCATCGTCTGCGTCGTGTCAGGCGGCGATCCCGGCGTATTTGCAATGGCTGCCGCCGTCTGTGAGGCTGTCGACAATGGGCCGGCCAGCTGGCGCGACATCGATCTTGTCATCCTGCCGGGCATCACAGCCATGCTGGCGGTCGCCGCGCGCATCGGCGCGCCGCTTGGCCACGACTTTTGCGCGATCTCCCTGTCTGACAACCTAAAGCCTTGGAATATAATAGAAAATCGGCTTGAAGCGGTAGCGCGAGCAGGCTTCGTCATCGCTCTCTACAATCCGATTAGCAAAGCCCGTCCCTGGCAGCTCGGCCGGGCGCTCGAGCTCCTCCGCCTCATCCTGCCGCCGACGACACCGGTGATTTTCGGAAGGGCGGCTGGCAGGCCCAATGAAAGGATCACCGTTCAACCGCTTCAGGACGCTGACGCCGACATCGCCGACATGGCGACCTGCGTGATCATCGGCTCGCAGGAGACCCGTGTCATTGCCCGCAACGGCAGACCGGATCTCGTCTACACACCCCGCTTCCTGGAAGGAGCAAAGAGGTGATCGACCGCCGAGAGCATCAGTTCCACCGTGGCAAGCGCCTGCATGTCAGCGCTCTCGGCCCGCCTGACCATGACGACCTCGATGCCGAGCGCACGGGCGGCGACGATCTTGGCGTATGTCGCCGATCCCCCGCTGTTCTTGGTGACAACCGCATCGATACGGTTGGCCTTCAGAAGCGCTACCTCGTTCTCCACCACGTAGGGGCCGCGATCGAGGATCAACTCGACAGCAGGCAGTGCGAGCGGCGGATCAACGGGATCGACACTTCTCACGAGATAGAAATGCTGGGGCTTTGCTTCCGCCAAGTGCGCCTCCTGGCGACCAATTGCCAGAAAAGCACGGCGAGGGGAGGGGCCAAGCGCATCGATCGCCTCTGCGACAGACGCAACATGTGTCCACCGGTCTTCGAGCTCCTCGCTCCATTCCGGCCGACGCAAAGCGAGAGCGGGTATGCCAGCCGCCTTGCACGCCTCACCGGCGTTCTTCGATATCCGCGTGGCGAAGGGGTGCGTTGCGTCGATCAAAAGATCGAACTTACCTGTGCCGAGAAAGCTGGCCAATCCTTCCGCGCCACCAAAGCCACCCATGCGGACAGGTACAGCCTGGCTCACCGGTTTCTCGGTACGGCCAGCCAGGGACAGCAAAATCTCGTACGCTCCGGTCGCGGCAAGCGCTTGCGCCAGGACCCGCGCATCCCCCGTGCCACCCAGTATCAGGATACGGGCCTTTTCCATGTCTGACGTGTCTTTTGCTCCGGCTGAACGCTGGCTGACTATTATCGGTATCGGCGAGGATGGTCCAGCCGGGCTCGGCGAGGAAGCAAAGGCGCTGATATCAGCTGCAACCATCGTCTTCGGCGGCACACGGCATCTTGAACTGGCTTCGCCAATCATCAACGGCACTAAGCTGGCCTGGGAAAGTCCATTCCAACGGTCGATCGAGGCGGTCATTGCACGCCGTGGAATGCCAGTTGTCGTCCTCGGCTCCGGAGATCCGTTTCTTTACGGGATAGGGGCAACCCTGTCCCGATCGATCGGCGCCGGCGAGATCCGAACCATTCCCGCACCGTCCTCGTTCAGCCTCGCTGCCGCCCGCCTCGGATGGCCGCTGCAGGAGGCCGCATGCCTTTCCCTGCATGGACGCCCTTTGGAGCTCCTTTTGCCGCATCTCCATCACGACAGACGGATCATCGCATTGACCTCTGACGGCGAGACGCCGCTCCGCCTGGCCAAGATGCTGCGCGATCTTGGTTTCGGCCGGACGCGGCTTCATCTTCTCGAGGCGATTGGTGGACAGCATGAACGGCAGCGGAGCTTGATAGCCGACGATTTCGATCTTTCTGAGGTCAATCCGTTGAACGTCTGTGCCATCGAGGTGGTGGCAGGGGAGGGGGCCCGGCAGCTTGCCTTCACGCCTGGCCTCGACGACAGCCTTTTCGAGCATGATGGCCAGATCACCAAAAAGGAGGTCCGGGCCCTCACGCTGTCAGCACTTGCCCCAAGGCATGGCGAATTGCTTTGGGACGTCGGCGCCGGGTCCGGTTCGATCGGCATCGAGTGGATGCTCGCCAACCCGTCGCTGCGCGCAATCGCTATCGAGCAGTCTGCTGAACGGGCGGCAAGGGTTGCGCGCAATGCGCTTGCCTTCGGCGTTCCGGGACTGTCGATCGTCGAAGGCGCAGCACCTGTGGCGCTCGGGGGCCTGCCCGAACCCGATGCGATTTTCGTCGGCGGCGGGGGGAGTGAGGCCGGTGTCATGGAGACCGTGATCGGCGCTCTGAAACCCGGCGGCCGGCTTGTCGCCAACGCGGTCACCCTGGAGATGGAAGCACTGCTCCTTTCACTCCACAGGCAACATGGCGGTTCCCTGACGCGCATCGATATCGCGCGCGTGGCGCCGATCGGCGAAATGAACGGCTGGCGGCCCGCCATGCCCGTCACGCAGTGGCGCTGGACAAAGTAGTAAGGAAAGAAGAGATGACGGTTCATTTCATTGGCGCTGGACCGGGCGCCGCCGACCTGATCACGGTCCGAGGTCGTGACCTCATCGCATCCTGCGCGGTCTGTCTCTATGCCGGTTCGATCGTCTCGCCCGCGATGCTGCAATATTGCCCGCCGGACGCACGCATCATCGATACCGCGCCGATGTCGCTGGATGAAATAGAAGCGGAGTACGTTGCCGCATCGGCGGCCGGCCACGATGTGGCGCGGCTGCACTCGGGCGACCTTTCCGTATGGAGTGCAGTTGCCGAACAGATCCGTCGGCTGGGGAAGCACGGGATCGACTATACGATGACGCCGGGCGTTCCCGCCTTTGCAGCCGCTGCCGCCACACTTGGTCGCGAACTGACGATCCCCGCAATGGCGCAAAGCCTCGTGCTGACGCGCGTCTCCGGACGCGCATCGCCAATGCCAGCGGGAGAAACCCTTGAGAATTTCGGGGCTACCGGGGCCACGCTCGCAATCCATCTCGCCATCCACGCGCTTGATCGCGTTGTGAAAGAGCTGACCCCGGTTTATGGCGCCGCTTGTCCGGTCGCCATTGTCGTCAAGGCATCCTGGCCCGACGAAATGGTCATCCGCGGCACGCTCGGCGACATCGAGGCAAAGCTTGCTGAAACCCCGGTCGAACGCACCGCGATCATTTTCGTCGGTCCGTCGCTCGACATCACCGACTTCCGCGAAAGCGCGCTCTATGACGTCTCGTATCAAAGGCGCTTTCGCGGTCGGGAGTAGGGGAGGGGGCTCTCGTCAAACGCTCGACGAGAGGAAGTCCATGCTGGCGCGAAGCGAGCTCGACGGGTCCTCGAGCCCGTGGACTTCAGCCGCGAAGGGCTCGAACGAAAATCGTCCCTGGTAGCCGGCTGCAAGCAGCGCCTTGATCTGTCCCAGATTGTCCAGCCGGTCTTCCCCGTCCACCAGGACACGGTGCGGATCGCGCATGTCTGACCGCGAAACAGAGGGGTCACTGACGCCGGAAATGTGCACCAGCCCTGTCAGCTCTGCAAACAGCCTGTCCTCGCCGGCGAGATGATGGTGGAACGTGTCATGGACCAGCCGGAACGTCGATCGCGCCTCGAGCGCATCGATCACAGCAGCCGCCTCCGCCTTTGACCGGAGCGAGCAAATCTCGAAGCCCAGCGGCTCGACCAGCCCGATGATCTCAGCCGCATCAAGCAATGGTTTCAATTCGATCAGCGACCGGCGCAGATTCTCCTGGCGCTCGCCGTCAGCCCGCCCGGTTCCGTCGTTCTTCGGGACAAGAACCAGTGCACTGGCGCCGCAGTCCCTGGCGTAGCCGATCAGGTCCTTTGCCTCGTCCTTGCGCTCGAGGCTCCAGTCGTTGAACCGCTGCAGCGCGTTGATCGACAGGATCGTCAGCCGATGCTCCCGCGCAGCCTTCGCAACGGCGTCTGGCGACGTGCCGTCAAGGATGGCGTTGCCGGCAAGGTCATTGCGGATCTCAACGGCATCGACATCGAGCGACGTTGCGAGCCCAAAGAAATTCTGGACAGAAAGTTGTGGCGCCACCATGTGATTGAGCGCGAAATGAAGTTGCGCCATGTCAGTCTCCTCCCAAATGTGCCGGTCGAACACCGCACCTGGCGGCCCGACCGGTTGACCTTCTAACGGAATTCTTGCGCTGAACCATCTCCCTTCCAGGACTTTGGCATTTCATTCCTGCGAGAAAACAATACTTCGATGCAAGAAAAGCCTCACGACGAGGGAAGGACTGCCGGACCTTGATGTCGCCCGAAGCCGTGACCTATGGTCAATAATGAAATCGACTGACTTGCTGTATATCCGAAAACAACTTCGTTCTTTGTAGAAAGTTCGACCGCAACTGAAAGCATAGGTGTATTTAAAACGCGATTTTTAGGCGTAACTTCATGTCTTCGCGGACGATCGCGTAACATTTTTCAGAAATTTTATTCCTGTTGATTACCTAGCCGTTCGGCGTAGACTGCTATTGCGGGAGTATAGTGAAATGCAATTTCAGAATTACCTCTTGCTAGGTAGAAATTTATTTGTTGGAACTTTTGCCGTTAACCTTTGGAAATATTTTTGTATTGCGTATTAGTAAATGAGTATGTAGCTTCTTAATAAAGTAGAAATGCGGCATTCACAGTTCCGTGATAACGCTGGAGGCAAGTTTCTACTTTTAGACTGACTATTGGGGATCATCAAAGCGTTCATGTAACTGCCGTTCAAGTATTTCAATACTTGCTGCGAACCATGTCGCGCATCTAGGGGTATGAGGCTAGTATGAATTACGTACACCCGGAATTTGAGAATGGGAGAATAGCATTGAGTGGCCTTCGGCCCACAACAGCAATGTCAGCCGGTGCGCAGGACGACAAGTGCCTGCTGATCATCGACGCAAGGACACTCGAGCGTGAATGCCTTGCGACGACATTGATGGCGAATGGACTGGGCATGGCCGCTGTCGCCGTTGGCTCGATCGCGGATTGGCGGAGGAAGAAGGACCATTGCCGGCCCGTTGGCGCGGTACTTCTCAATATCGCAGGGCGCAAGGCAAATGACGCCGCACTGTCCGAAGAAATCGCGAACATCACCGAAGAAGTGGCACCGGCTCCGGTGGTCATTCTGGCCGATGGTGACGACCTTAGCCAGACCTTGAAAATGCTCGAGTACGGCGCTCGCGGCTTCATTCCGACTTCAGTCGGCATCGAGGTATGTGTCGAGGCCATCGCTCTGGCGATCGCAGGTGGCACTTTCATTCTCGCCGGTCACGCGTTTTCTGCGCCGGTCGCCACAGCGAGTGTCGAGAAGATGCCGGAACCGCAACGGCCGAAGGAGCTCACGCGCATCTTTACGCTGAGACAAGCCGAGGTCGTGCAGGCGCTTCGCAAGGGCAAGGCTAACAAGATCATCGCCTATGAACTCAATCTGCGCGAAAGCACGGTGAAGGTCCACATCCGGAACATCATGAAGAAGCTCAAGGCAACCAACCGGACGGAAGTCGCCTACAAGCTCAACGACATGTTCCAGAACGACGGTCGTTGGAGCACCGCAGCCGAATAGCTCTTTTTCGGCTCGTTTTTGTCTACATCGACAGTAAGACCTCTACAGATGGCGTGCAGTTAAGACTGCCGCCGTCTGCAGCCATCGCCACCATCGCTCCCTCCGGAACCAGTCGATCGTGAAGAACTCGCTTTCAGGCAGGTTGTTGCGGCATCGGTCGGCTCTGGAACGTGAGGAAGAGTGCGGCGAACAGACACAAAAGTTGCCTGAACCATCGCAGCAGGAG
>Ga0209051_1001165_pt1 | contig 23878 bp, 11 predicted proteins | sample AraplaCvi_mMS_r2_2_FD_184286 | JGI IMG/M metagenome (GOLD analysis project Ga0209051, IMG submission 184286) | Arabidopsis root microbial communities from North Carolina, USA - plate scrape MF_Cvi_mMS_r2 (SPAdes) (version 2) | ecosystem: Host-associated > Plants > Roots > Endosphere | place...
CGCTGGCCGAGGTGAGCGCGATGGGCGATTCGCTACGCACCCAGTCGAAGCCCACCGAGAACGAGAGCGGCGACGGTTCGTCGTTCCCGACGATCAGGAGCTGAAACCCATGCCGGAGTTCGGTGTGCAACCCGATGAGTTGCGTTCCACGTCCAAGGATCTGGCCGACGTGAGCACCCGGATGAAGGGTGTGATGTCCCGGCTGGCGGCCAATCTCGCGGCAGAGGGGTCCCCATGGGGTGGGGACGACAGCGGTCGGCGGTTTCGACACGGCGACAACGACAACGGGTACGACGCACAGAAGGAATGGGTGGACGGGTCGGTGGACGCCAAGGCCCAGTTACTCGACGAATACTCCGACGGCCTGCGCACCGGCGCGGACACTCTCGAGCAGACCGATGACGTCTAACTCGTCGGCGTTCTCCGCGCAGTGGCGAATCGGCTGCGCCTGAGTCGTCATGTCCATCGAAATTCCCCCCGCGCTGCAATGGGTCTCGTACCTGGCGGGCAGCAAGTGGCCGCAGGGCGACGAGGACGGTCTGTGGCGCATCGGCGAACACTGGCACGGCTCGGCCACCGAGATGTCGGACCTGATTCCCGACCTGAACCGGGTGCGCAACGAGACGATGTCGGTGATCACCGGGGAGACCGCGAGCAAGGCGGCCGAGGAGTTCGCCAAACTCTTCGACGGTGACTACTCGGTGGACAAACTCGTCGACGCCATGTCGGCGTTGGGGGAGATGGCGCGGCAGGCCGGCACCCAATTGGAGGCGTCCAAGATCGAGATCTTGGTCGGGCTGGCGATGTCGGCGGCGGAGATCCTCTACGCGATTGCCATGGCACCGTGGACGTTCGGGGCGTCGATGGCGTGGATCCCGGCGATCGAGGCGCTCACCATTGCGGCGATCCGCACACTGTTCAACCAGTTGCTGCGCGCCCTGGTGCGCAAGGCGGTCGAGGCCCTCGCCAAGACCACCGTCGCCCGGTTGGTTCGCGAGGCGGCCAAGGAAGCCGTCGAGGAGATCGCCGAGGAATTGATCACCAACCTCGCCATCCAGCAGTATCAGATCGACAAGGGCCACAAGGACAAGATCGACTGGAGTGACGTCGGGAACGCGGCCAAGGGTGCGGCGGCCGGTGGAGCGGCCGCGGGTCTGTTCCACGGCCCGGCGTTCGCGGCGTTGGGCGGCAAGCACGGTCACGGCGGGATTGGCAACGCCTTCGCAGGTGCCGGAGCCTCGTACGGCGCCGAAGTGGTCGCCGGCGTGGCTGGTGCTCTCGCCGCGGGAAGCAATCTGGACGCCGGTGAGATCTTCGCCGGTGGTGCGCTGGGCGGTCTGTCCGGCGGCATCGAGAGCTCGCACGGGCATGGGGGCGGGGAGCACGGTGGAGACGATGCCCCGCACGGTGCACCAGTCGGCTTGGACGGCGGCAAGACTCACGCCTTCGACTCCGACGGCAAGGGGCCTGACGACGGGGGGTCCGGCGACAAGGGATTCGACGTGAAGGACGTGAGTTCCGCAGACGCCGCACCTCCGTACGAGAAGTCCGACCCCCGCGGGGAACCTCCGAGCTTCGACCAGTCCGACGGCCCGCCCGAGCGGCCGGCGAGTTCGGTGTCGGGGACGTCTCAACACTCGGATACGACGGCAACCGGTGCACCGGACCCGCAGGGCCAGGACGGCTCACCGGCCTCGCGAGGTGGCGGTCATGGTGGTGACCCGAACTCGCCGCAATCAGCTGGCGATGGTCAGACCGGTAGCCCTGCCCTACGACATGATTCCGAAGGCAGCCAGAGCGGTGAAACGAATCCGCAGACGTCGGGCGGAGACCACGTCCAGAGTGGCTCGGCGCAGTCCACGGCCGGCGATCACGCCGGTGACGCTGCAACGCCGCGTGATTCAAGTGGAAGTCAACACGGCGACACGAACTCGCAGCAGAGGCCGAGCGACGACAGCGCCCAGGGCGGAACCTCGCACACGACCATCAATGAAGACACGAGTAACAAAGCAGTACAGCCTGACTCGCCTGGTGGTCACGACGGCGGTACGAATTCGCAACAGACACCAGATGGAAGTTCCGCCGATGGCGCCTCTGCGCACCAGGCGGGGCACGACTCGCCGTCGAGCGCTCAGCAGCCCGCCCCGTCCCAATCCCACGGCCCGAGCGACTCGACCGTCACCGAGCCCCACGCCAGCAGCACGGACCCCAACTCACCGTCAGCGCAGCACGACTCGCAGCCAACCCAAAATTCAGGCCACGAGTCGAATCCCGTGCCAAGTCAGACGTCCACGCCGTCGGACACCTCATCGACGCGAGCTGAGACGCCGCCCTCCGTCTCAGAGCCGGTCGGTGGCGCGTCGCCCGAGTCCCCGACCGCCGCTCATGACTCACCAAATGAGGCGGCCGCGGCACCTAATCATGTCCCGCCTGGTGGTCGACCGGAGGGCGACGCCACGTCGTCGCCCGAACCATCCCACCGCGTTGGCGACCCGTCTTCGGACGACCACCCGTCACACGTCGAAACGACGTCGCCCGAGACCGATGGCGTTGCGGGTCAGCTCACCCCACCGGCGACCTCGCTGCCCACGACGCCGTCGTCCGTTGGTCCCGGCGCGGTGGCCAACCCGTCGCCGACCACCGGACCGTCGACTGCCGCCGCGACCCCGCCCACCGCACAGCCGGGCTCGCCCAACACGTCGGCGGCACCCGCCCCGCCCAGCAGTCCGGCCGCCATGCCGGCGTCGAGTCCTACGGTTGCGCCTTCGTCCAACACTGCTGGAAGTGTCACCGGTGCCCCCGCAAAGTCGGTGTCGGCAGGTATCGGGACGTCCTTCAATCCGGCACCGGCGGCCGTGTCGAACATCGCGAGCGGTGCCGCCGCGACACCTGCATCGCGCTCGACGACCGACGAGCAGGACCAGGTCGTCGTGGGGATGGTTCCCGTACCGGGGGCCACCGTGCCGACCGCTCCTCCCGCGCCAAAGGTGAGTGCCCCACGGAAGGCGGGGCCGAGGGTGGGTGCTCCGCCAGCACGGTCCGCGCCCTCGAGGCCGCACGAGGCCGACGTCATCAACGACGAATCGTGGCGACATGACCCGGCACGGTCGGCGGAGTGGTTCGACCCGCGCGATCCGGCGCCAGAGCAGCTGTGGAAATCGCGTCGAGACGGTGCGCACGTCAGGTCGGTGGACACGGTGGTGGCCGACGTCGAGACCACCAGCACCCCGTCCAGGATCGACTCGTACGACGGATTGGTCAGGTACGACCTCCGGCGCATCGAGGTGACGCCGGGCCGTTTCGTGCAGGAGTACACGGTCAAGGTTCACTTGAGTCCTGGGAGGGACGTCGACTCGGACACGATGGCGCAAGTGGCGACCAGGGCGCACCAAGGCGTCGACGATCTGCTCAATCGAGGCTTTCGGCTGCCCAGTGGTGACCAGTTCCATCTCAACCTGGAGTTCACCGACCGCCCCGGTGATGCCCATACCGTCATCGAAGTGGGCGCCGGCGGAACCGACCAGAAGCACTGGAATCCGGAAGCCACGGCCAACGTGTTGGCCCACGAAACCCTGCACTACCTGGGTGTGCCCGACGAGTACCGCGACACGCAACGGATCTTCCTGCGCCACGACACGAATTCCGGGGTGCATCGCGACGACGGCGGCATGATGGGCCTCGACGTGCTGGGCGACGACCCAGGCCTGCGCCCGCGTCACCTGTGGCTCGTGGAGCGTGCCGCCAACAGTCAAGTGTCAGTGCCGGATACGCGCCTGCACGTGGATCAGCATCCTCCTGCGCGGGACGTCGACCATTCCAACCACGATCGCGCCGACGGTTCGCACACACGCCCCGCCCCGGATGTGAAACGCGCACGGCACGACGACGACTCCCGAGAGAACTCGCCCGACGACGGGGACATCGCGGGCCCGTTCAAGCGCCTACGTACCGACGACGGTCCAATGGACGTGGACTCAGACGACGACGCGCCGATGGAAGACGTACGGCACGATTCCGACCCGGCGCCCCTGGGGCGGCCCGTAGAGCTACCGGCTCGCGATGAGATGACCAAGTACAACCGGGCTTTCGAGGACCTGGCCGGCGGCGCCCCGGTGTTCGCCCCGACCAAGGACACCCACCTGGCGGCTCTAAGCCATAGCGTCTCCAACGACAAGCCGATTGCCTTCGTGGTGAACGCCATCGTGCCCATCTCGGAGGTCCATCGACTACCCGAGGTCGTCAACGCAATCACGGCCAATGCCAAGGGACTCGACGGCAAGGTCGCGTTCGTCATCGGAGTCAACACCAAGGAAGCCCCGGGCGCCGCGGAGAATTTGCAGACCACGCTTGCCGAGGCGGAGAACCTGCTGTCCGGTATCGATCATCCGGTTGCGCTAACCGCCGCCACCTGGAAGATGCCCAGTTCCGGGCACCTGCCGTACGGGACGATGCGCAACAACATGATGCACAGCGGAGTCAATGAATTCGCCATTGCTGCAATGATTTCCAAGGGCAACCATCCCTACCTGGCAGTGCAGGACTTCGACACCGGATCCCGCAACGTGCCCTCGGGTGACCATGTCTTCAACCACGTCGCCAACACGCTGACCACCGGCGACGGGCTCCCACCGGCGCGGCCTCTGATGTTCAGCGGCGGTTACGTCGCGCCCCGGTCCGACGCCGACTTCAACGCCATGGTCGCCTCGGCGGACGCCAAGCGCCTGGCCGACCCGCGAGGGAAGACCGACGGGGCTACGTCGAAGTCGCAGAACGCCGGGAAGAAACTGCACGGCGACGGCTTCAGAGCCGACTTCGAGCGTCAGATCACCCAGGACATGGACGCACGCGTCGAGCAGGCCAAGACGAGTCCGCTGCTGCCTTACACGCCGGAGCCCAATCTCTTCGTCGACGCCGTCACCACATTGGTCGACCCCGAGGTCAAATTCGGCGACGGCGGCGCCGAATTCTCCAAACTCGGTAGGTCGTTGGCCCGGTTCAATGCCGAAGAGCTGGGAGCTCTCCACGATGCCACCGTCGACGAGCTCACGCGCGGCCCGATTACCACGGACGTGCTGGCCCAGGTCGAGAACCAGCGGTCCAACCTCGAAGTGAACGCCCAGACGGGTCGGCACCCCGTGCGCGGTCTGGCATTCATGACGGACTTCAAGGGCGCGGCCGTGGAGACGGACCTGGCCCGCATCGCGCTCGGCTACGCCACCGATGGCAAACTGCCACAGTCCCATGCTGGGTTGACCGGCGTGGCGGACCGCTTCTTCGCGACCAAGGACGACAAGGGGGACACGAGTCTCAGCAAGTTCCGAGACGACTTCGCCAAGCGCGGAGGAGCCGACCGCGAGCCCTTGCATCTGCACAACGATCCAGACGCCCCCAAGGGCACCCCGAAGATCGCGGTGGCGCCCTTCACCCAGAAGCACGACGTCCACCAACAGCTGGGCCTGACGGACGACTCGGAGAAACGGCCGGAAAAGAAGAAGGACACCGGAAGGCACAACCTCGACGCCTCTCTGTCCACGCCGGTGCCGGGTCATCCCGATGTGATCGCCGGCATCGACCAGGGGCAGCAGACCGCCAAGGGCGTGGCAGCGGTCAACGTGGCGATGTCGGGGCCGGAGGCCTCGGTCCAGCGAAAGTTCGCTTCGCTGAACGACTTCGCCACCCACGACTTCTCTGGCGAGCAAGGCTCGAGCCTGTACAGCGCGCCCCCGCCCGCCAATGGCGGGCTGTTCCATGCCGTCGGCGGAGCGCAGGGTGTGGATGCCACTGCGCTTCGCAAGGGGCTCACCTCGCACTTCGCCGGCCCTGGCGGGAAGAAGACGCTCTCCGACCTCGCCAACTTCATCACCGACCATCCGACGACTGACGGTGATCTGGTCAGGGCCATCATCCAACCCGGTGTGACACCCGACGTCGACTACACGGGGCTCCGACTCGACACATCTGCCGATCTGCATCACGACACCAATCCGGATACCCATCCCGATGGGGGGCCAGACCGTGGGCCGTTGACCGATGCCGAGCGCGCAGCCTCTGACGAGGTGACCAAGGCGCAGAAGGAGGAGGGCGTTCGCACCGCGCAGAACGCCGAAAAGATTGCGATCAAAGCCCTTGCCACACAGTTGAAGACGACGATAAATGTGCGCGACACGGTGACTGGCAAGGTGACATCGCACACGCCGTTGGGTAAGGCCGCGTCTAAGTCAAACTCGACCATCGAGCTCGATGCGACGCCCCAGTCCGACGGCCGCAACACCTACGCCGCACACCAACCGGCGCGCCGGACCCGCCCGGCCCCGTCACTCGAAAATCGGGCCGCGACGTCCGCGCACCCGACGGGTGCGGACCAGGAGACGGAGGCGGCAGAGCGGGAAGTGTTCGGTGAGTTCGAGAAGCTCCCGGTCGTGCCGGTGAAGTTCAAGGAGGGACAGTCGCTCGGCGGCAGCAGCGGCGTGCACCTGCACGAAGTGGACGGTCAGAAGGTGGCGATCAAGCCGGGTCGCGGAGTACGCGCCGTGAAGACCGAGCTGTTGGCCCAGGCCCTGTTCCGCACGACCGGAGCTCCCACCCTGCGGGCCAAGCCGGTCCTCGTCGAGGGCGAGGGTTCGCAAATCCATCTGATGTCGGACTTCTTGGACGGCAAGATGCCTGACGAATCGGTTCACGCGCGATTCGCCGGACATCCCGACGTCGTCCGATTCGCTGCCGCGGACATGCTCCTCAGCAATTGGGACAGTCACAAGAATGATGCCTACATCGCCACGGAACGGCGAGTGGTGCGGATCGACGTCGGCGGCTCACTGGATCTCCGCGCGCAGGGCGCGATCCGCGACGGATGGACAACGGCTGACGCGGCGAAGGGGGGGTTCGACGTCGACGAGATCAAGCCGGGTTCACGGATGCGGTCGAAGGGGCCCTTCGCGAACCTGACCGACGAACAGGTCGCAGACTCGATCCGCACGGTCGCGGATCGCCTTACCCCAGGGGCCATCGACGACGCGATCCGCGAGTCCGGTTATCCGCGCGCTGAGGGTGCTGAGTTGAAGGCTGTCCTACAGGCCCGGATCGCCAAGGCCCTCGAATGGGCGGACGGGGTGTATCCAGCGGTAAGCATCGAGAACCGGTCCTTTGGAACGGTTCTCGAGATAGGACCTCGGACGGCGCCTCAGCAACTTCGAGAGGACTTCGGGTACGGCCCGCGAACAACCCGCCCGACGGCGCTCCAGCAACTCATCGAGGACTTCGGGTATGAGCCGACGGCGACGGGCGAGCTGTCTCTCCTCAGCGAGATCGATGATTCGCGCTCGACGAGCACGGCCACCCGAGTCGAGCACGTTGACAGCACCATCGACGTGACGATGCTGTCCGTCCACGACACGCGAGTGATCGACGCTCTCGGTCCGCCGTCTTACGTGTTCGAGCAGCGGGCCGACGCCACGATTCCAGCAGTGGGACCGGAGGAATTGCTCCGCGCCTCCCAACATGGCGACGACCGTGCCCGTGCGCGATTCGCGGAGCACTCCGGAATGCTCGACGGTGGCGTCCTCATTCGCCGGATGTCCGAGGCCGAGGTCGACGCCTTTCAGACCGCGCTCGACTCCGACGACCTGAACACGATCCAGAAGGCACTCTTCGGAGTTGGCGCCTCGAACTCCACGCCGGCCACGGGACCCAAGCGTGGAGAGATCGTCTGGTCGCTGAACGACACCTTCACGTTCACCCGGGAACTCACCCCCGACACTGCGACATCGGGGTCGGGGGCCACCCGCAACGATCCCGACGGTTACGAGAAGATCCTCGAGATCCCCGTGACCGCGGAAATGGCTCGGCTACTCGCCCAAAATCTCTACATCAGCAACCCGGTGGAAGGCGCGAAACCAGGCGCCTTCCAAGGCAACCCGAACTTGAAGTACGAGGGCACCGCGGGCGGTGCGAATAACTCCACGGGCGTGCCCAACGTGGTGATCAAACGCAACGGCTTTGCGGGCTTCTGGTCGACGGTGCACGAGGTCAGGGTGTTCGACGCCGCAGCGCATGTTTCAGCCAAGAAGTACGCCCCCGCGCCCTCGATCGAGAGCAAGGAAGAGCGAGCGACACGAGAGAGAAAGGATCCCGAAGCCGAAAAGAAGATCGCCGCAAGGAAGGCAGCCGAGTCTTCGCGCGGCCTGATCGACGACGACGACTTCGACTTGTTTGGCACCATTCTCGACGACGAGCCGCCGCCGCAGACCCATCCGTCGACCCCGTCCCCGGAGTCGGTACGCGCTCGGCCAGCGCCGAAGGCGGACCGTTCGTCGACGCCGGCCGGTACGCCGGTCGCCGGCTCACGTGGTGCGGTGCGCTCGGGCGGGGCGCCACCGCCGCGCCCTGAGTGGACGCCGTCGACGGGTCGGGACGTGGGTCGTGACGAGTCGTGGCGGCATGCGCCGGTGTCCTCGGCCGACTGGTTCGACCCCAAAGAGGCAGTGCCGAAGCAGGACTGGCAGTCGCCGCCGGGCGGGGGACGGGACGACGTTCCGATCAAGCAGGTCGCCGCCGACGTGGTCGACATCCGTTCCGACAGCGTGCCGAACGATCCGCAGCACAACTACCGAGGTCTGATCCGATATGACCTGCGGCGGTTCGAGATCGCGCCGGGTCGCTTCGTGCAGGAATACACGGTGAAGTTGGGGGTCCACGCCGGCTCCGACGTTCACACGCGCGACGACGTCAAGCAGCGGGTCGCCGAGGGAGTGGATCGGCTGCTCAACCAGGGCCACAGGTTGCCCGACGGGGACCAATTCCACCTCAACCTGGAACTGGTGGACGTCGACGCCACGGTCGACCCGTCATCGTCGCCAGAGCGGCAGGCGCACGACTGGGCCGCCCTGCAAGCCCAGGCCGGGGTGCACCAGATCGTCCGGGTCGGAGACTTCTCCGGAACCGACCAGGTGCAGTGGCGCACCGATTCCAGCGCGGACGTGCTGGCCCACGAGGTGCTGCACTACCTGGGGGTCCCCGACGAGTACCGCGACGCGACCCGCGCGTTGCTACGCCACGACACCAGTTCGGGGGTACACGGCGCCGACGGCGGAATGATGGGCACCGACGTGCTCGGCGGTGATTCCGCTTTGCGCCCACGGCACCTGTGGATGGTCGAGCACGTCACCCGAAGTGACCCGCGCGGCGTCTTCGACCTGCCGGAGCTGCCCGATACAGATGAGACCCGAACGGCCAAGACTGCGTCGATCGATGGCGCCCGCCAGGCTCGGCCCGAATTCAGTCCGGCGGCATCGGAACTCCAAGGCCCGGAATCGCAGTCCGCGCGCCCGACGGATGCGGACGAGGGGACGGTAAGCGAGCTGTCTCGCCCGTCACCGACAGCCAACTCGCTGTCGGCCGACCGGTCGCGCAGTGCGACTGCAGGTACTGGTGCCGCGGACGACACTCGTTCCGCGCGCAAGCGTCGGGTCGCCGCGGCTGATTGGGGTGTTGAGACGGTTGAACGTCTGAAACGGCTGCGTGTCGACGAGGGCCCGACGCGTCCAGACGTCGTTGACGACGATGTGCTGATGGACGGCCCCGAAGCGGGCGGTGGGCTCGCCGCGCGCCCGCCGGTGCGGTCGGTGCTGGATCTCGTCGAGGACGACACCCTGCGCGATCCTCTGCATCATGCGTTGACTCCCGCTGAGGTGCGCGTTCACGGCGAGGTCTCTGCCCGCCTCGATGAGCAGTACTCGCCAGGGCGGATCCTCGACGGTGCGCGCCACGAGGCGGACCAGATGACGCCGGAGGCCAAGGCGGTCGTGGAGCGCGCAATCGCAGAATTCGAGCGCGATGGGTCAGACGATGGACAAGACGGGGACTCCGATTCCGAAGACGAGGAACACGTTTCCGACTTCGACGGGATTGACGAGGAGTACGTCGGCGGCCGTGCGCCCCTGAGTGTGGACTTCCTCGATATCGGCATGGGGTCGTCGACGTTGTTCGTCGCTGGCGACGGGACGACGGTGCTCATCGATCTCGGCAACCACAACAATGCCTCCAACGTGCCCGCTCAGGATGGCTTGAACTTCCTCAAGAGTCGCCTTGAGCAATTGCGGATCGAGCGAGGGGTGGATGCCCCCAGGATCGACCGGTTTTACATCACTCACGCCGACCAGGATCACTACAACCTGGTTCCGAGCTTGTTTGCCCACGTTCCGGGGCTCGAGGTCGGAGAATTCCACATCGGTGGCAAGCCCACGGACTACACGACAAGGCGGAACGTCTTCAAGGTCAAGAAGTTGCGCACGATGCAGGAAATCTTCACCGACAACGTCGTGCACAGTTACGACTCCGAGTACCCCGGTGATTCACAACCCACGTTGGTGACGACGGATCAAGGGCCGGGGACGTCGGTGTCGTTCCAGGTGCTTGGCGCCAACGCCGTTCCGTTGCACGGTGAGACGAAGCAGAACGCCAGCAGCATCGTGGTACTGGTGTCCAAGGACGCCGATGAGGAGGGCGCTTCGCCGCTGAAGATCCTGATGATGGGTGACGGTGAACAAACGGTGGAGGAAAAGCTGGTCGCCGCGCACCGGGACCTGGTGTCTGACGTCGACGTCCTGCACATCGGTCACCACGGAGCCAAGAAGGCGCTCCAAGGCGAGTTTCTACACGTAACCGACCCTCGAGTGGCGCAGGTCAGCGCCGATCAGGTGTGGGAACACCCGTACGCAGAGACGATTGAGCGGGTCACCGAGGATCCGACCCTGCGGGTCAATGAGGCGATGGGCAACGACGACAGGTGGTCGATCGTCGTAGGACTCGACAAGAAGACGGGACACGTGCAGCGGACGACCCACTCCGCGCTCCTGGTCAATCTGCCCAAGCAAGAAGATGACGAGTCGAACTCTGCCAAGGCCCAGAAAGCCAGGGGGAAGGAAGCACGACCGATGGTGGCGAAAGGCCAACAATGGAACGTGTCATTCCGCGCCGACAACAGCTTCGACATGCGGAGCACCATGGCAGATCAGAACCACGACGTTGAATTCCTGGCATCGACAACACCATCCGACACTTCTCCAGCGGAGACCTACCGCCCCCACAGCACCGACGCCGACCTCAACGACCGCGGCGACGTCGGACCTGCACCCCAAACACGACCGAGAACGCGACCTGCACCGCAATTACCCTCGCCGAGTGGTGGCCCGCACCCGGACAAGGGCAAGGGACGTGCCACCGCAGAGGAACTGGCCCGCGACGAGCAGGCGGAGCAACTGCAAGAGGCCCGTGACACCGCTCAGCAGTGGGGAGTGGAAGTCGACGTGCCGCAACCCGATACGCCACCGGAGCCTCCGGAGGTGGGCCCTTCGACCTGGCGGGGTGGGACCACGAGCAATTCCGACGCCGACGTCATCCCGCCCACCCCGGCTGAGCAGAAGCCCGACCAGCAGACGCCAATCACAGTCTCGCCGACCCTCGAAATCCATCCCAGTCAAGTGCCGGTCCCGCGGCTGCCGGCTCGCAGTGGGTCAGACCTCGTCCTCGGGGGCATGGACGTCGTCGAGAGCTTCCGCTCCGGGAACGAAAGCCTGCACCAGGCAGAGCAATTGGTGACCCGGCTCGGCGGACCGCGGACGTGGGAGGCCAACCGCGAGCGCCTCACGGCGTTGTTCTCCGACGACGGACTCAAGCCCAAGGTCGCCGGCATGTTGCGCGGCGGCAAATCGGTCAGCTCCGTGGTCGAGCTGGGCGCGGGGCGAACCCTCAGCATCGACCTGCGGTTGGACGGGTCCGCGGCGGTGTCCTCGCTCGCGTTCACGGAGAACGTCAAGGACTACGAGTTCGAGCACAGCTCCGACCCAAGCAGCGTCACCGGTTCGTTCGACGAGGGCCGCCGGACCTTCGTCGCGGGCGCCCAAGCCAGTCTCACGCACCCCAACGCGAGCCACACCACGGGGGTGTTCGGGGTGCGCGAGCATCAGTGGTCGGAGTCCAGGCAGCGGACCGACCGACAGATCAGCGGTGGTCAAACCGTCGAACCCGCCAGCCGTTTCGCAGGCACCATCCACGGCGTCGTCTCCTACCGGGTCAGCGGTCCCTTGCATCCCCTGACGGGCGGCACTGACCAGGCAGGCAGTATGCCGCCGGTGTCCTTCCAGGCCCAGGTGGCGGTTCCTACCCGCGCGGTCACCGACACGGCCGGACCTGCCGCCGCCTCCGTCGGGCCGCTGCGGGTGACCAGGTCACGCGCGCTCACCGGGTCGGACGTCGTCACCAACCTGCAGTTGATCGCCGACGGCGTCGGTCCCCATCGTGGTCCCCAGTCCACCTCGGGGTTGGTGTCGAGTCCTGGGATGGGCGCGGTATTCGAGTCGGCCTACGGCACCAAGGCGAGCCGGGCGATGAACGAGGTCGACGACTGGCTCAGTGTCGAACTCCTGCAAGCCAACTTGCACGGGATGACCAACAAGCAACCCCTGGTCCACCATTTCGAAGGTCTCGGCGGTCGGGTCGAGGTGCACGCCTTCGTCGAATCCCTCGGCACCCCGTCGGACACCAGACCAGCGCTCGGCGAGCAGTCCTCCAACTCCGCGGACCCAACGATGCGCGTCACCGGTGAGACCAGCAAGACCGAGTTCCACTTCGGCACCGAGACCGATTCGGCACGGGTGCGCCAGGACCAAATCACCTACACTGCACAGCTTCCACTGCCGGGACGCAGCCGCGGGCAGGGTGGAACGCCCACAGGAGAGGTGGTCGGTGGTTTAGATGGTGGACTGAACCTGGGGCGCAGCACCATCGAGGTGACGAGCTCGCAGTTCCGCAACCGCAGCACCTTGAAGAATCCCGTGGCCGGCCAAGCGTGGAGCGGCCAGGTGCGATTGCGGTTCGTCGTGTACGGCCCGGACTCCGGCGCACCCACTGGGCGCCATGGCGAGTTCACCGGCGGGGTACACGAGACCAGGGCCGAGTTCGAGGTACTGGTCGAGAAGTCCGAGACCACTCCGATCACGGACTACCGGGGGAAGACGGTGTTCGCCCCACCCAAGCGCATCTGGGGTCGGGGTGGACCGCCCGCCGAGCGCAACTCCTCGACGCCCCGGTCGCGTTGGCCGTGGGGTAGGGGACATCGCCCAGTGGTCGCGACGGTCGACTCATCCGCCCCTCGCGAGCGTGGGGTGGCCGCCGAGCCGCTGGCCGGACTGGGCAGCATGGATCGGGTCACCAATCTCGATCTCGGCGGATTCCACGGAATGCTCGACTCGATGGGCCGTCGCGCATTTGGCGGCAAGTGGAACGAGGTGCGCCCGACCGTCGGGGCCTCGAGCCACCTGAATCGGATCCGCAACGGACTGCCGGGAATGACCCAGCACAGTCCGCTCATCACGGCCGAGCTCGCCGGACCCGGATCCTCGAGCGCGCTGGTGCTGACCGCCGACATCGAGAATCTGACGTACCGCCGCACCGTCGACGGGGTCCTGTCGTCGCCCAGCATGGAGAACACCGAGGGGTCGACCTCCACGACGATCAGCACCAAGCAGATCTCCGGGCAAGCCGCGCTGGGCGGGCGGGGCGGCGACGTGGCCGGCGGGCCGGTGCTCGGCGAGGTCATCGCGGGAGTCAGCCGCACCGTCCGCGAGGGCGACCGGGTCCGCGAACAGCAGCGCATGGTGCTGGCGACGAAGTTCGACCAACCCATGGCCATCTTCGACGGCTGGGTTCGCATCGACGGCACGATGACCGGCCCCAAGGCCACCGTGCACGAATCGGGGCTCTTTCCCATCGAAATAGCGATTCCGCTCAGCGAAGTGCAGGGCTCGCGGGCGTACGACGCAGTGCTGCCGCCGACGTTCGACCGCTCTAGGCCGACGGGAATCTCGGCGACACCGCCGGCCTCGGCCGAAACTGGCTCCGTGGCAACGTCTTCCGCGCCGGAACCTGCGCCACCCACCTGGACCCCGCCGGCCACGACGGCCGAACCCCCTGCTCCCCCGGCGCACGCTCTGTCGGCGACGTGGCAGCCCACGGACATGCTGATTGGCCTCGACCCGGCGAGCGGTTTGGTGGAGGCGATTCGCGCCGACCTCGGCCCGGCCCTCGGCAAGGACGTGGACAGGGCCATGGCAGGGGTGAATCAGGAGTTCGGGCCGCAGGTGCTGCAGGCCCGCCTGACCCACCAATCGGGCCAGCAGTGGAGCCACGACATTCCGGTCACGGGCGGCAAGATCACGGTCAAGGTGCGGGCAACTCGAGAGGCCGGTGCCGACAAGGCCGAATACGTCGGACGGTCAACGAAGTTCGAGACCGATCTGTCCATCGAGTCGCAGACGGCGACTGCCCGTCTGCATGACGACCTGAACCGTCACGTCGAGGGCGGCCGGCTCGTGGTGCCGTTTCCGCACGGCTCGGCGTCGGTGCAGGTGACCCACAGCGGTTCCATCCTCCCCGGGGACGCGCCTTCGGCGGGCCGAGGCATGTCGGATCTCACGACCCCACGCGCCGAGACCACCGTCACCGACACCGAGCACCGGATCCCGCACCGGGTGAAGACGACCGAGGCGCACGACCTCTTCCGGCAACCCATCCGCTTCGAGATCGCCTATGAAGCGCACGGTGCGGCCCGGCTGCTGTCGGACGTGCCGAACAGCCCCGCCGACGTGCTTCTCAGGGGCGTGTTCTCCTACCCGCACGTGGCGCCCGCCGAGAACGGCCGCGCCGACCGCTTGGCCACCGGACCTGCGGACGGCCCAGGCATCCAACTCGACTTCCGCCACGTCGTCATCGAGGTGCGGCCGCCCGCCAAGCGGCCAGAACCGCTACGAGTTGCGCCCGCGACGACCCCCGCACCCATCGAGGACCCGATGGCGGTCCACGTCCTCGACTCGATGACCCAGCAGGGCCGGGGGGTCTTCGGGGACGATTGGCCAGCCGTTCGAAGCGAACTCGCCCAGCACGTCGGCACCCGCGCGCTGCTCGGCGGACTGGGTGACTACAGCCGCAGTGGGGAGACGACCGTCGATCTGCGATCGGTCAGAGGTGGCAAGGTCGTGCTCAGTGCCCGAGTCAACGTCATGACCGACCCGGCCCAGGGGGCGGCCAAGGAGGCCGAGTTCTACACCGGGGGCCAGATCATTCGGACCGTCACCGACGGCAACGCCCAGACCGACAACTGGAACGTCGTCCTTCAGGCGCAGGGCACCGCACTGCCCGTCGACGTCGGAGTCAACGCCTCCCTTCTCGGTCGCGTCGACGTCAACAGGGCGACGGACGGCAGCACCACGCGAACCCGCTCCTCGGCCACGGGTGAGCTGTTTCGCAAGAAGGCGGCCGCACACGTCCAAGCCGGCACCGCTACCTTGCGAGCCGCCATGAGCCGTCCAACCGGTCTGCTGGGCAAGGGTCAGCGAACCCAGCGAGACGGCTTCGCTCGGATCGACTTTCGGACCCGCCGCCCGAGTGAGGATGTCAACCAGAGGCGCTACGGTCCGCCGGATGGTGGTGGATTGCCGCTCGGCTCGATGGTCCGCGCGGTCGTCGACGGGGACCAATTCCGCCAACGAACGATGGACGACCTCACGACACGGCTGAGCGGAATCGCCGCGTCGCGCCTGCGTGATCGCCTGCCCGAGGCACTCGGCGACGTCAAGCTGCAGCGTAGTCTGCCCGCGATGACACGCGGCGAGGACGTGGAACTGTTCCACGACGGACCCTTGCGCATCACGGGCCGAGCCACCCTGGCTGCGTTGCACTTCACCGGCGAGGAGCGCGAGGGCGGAATGACCAATCTGCTCAACGAGGTCAATCAGGGGCAATCACACCAGGACTCGTCAGCGTGGGAAGGAGGTGCCCGCTTCATGGCGGGCCCGCACGGCGACCTGGGTGACGGACTGCGCGGTAGTGCCATGGTGGGACTGGGCGGTCTGGGCCGCAGCCGACACGGGGCGATCTACGGGCAGAGCGCGAAGGTGTCGGCAAACGCAAAGTTCGCGGGTGGTCATGCCGTATTCGACGGCACGGCGAGGGTCGTGTTGACCGTCCACGACGGGAATTCGTCGCACACCCTCACCGAGGGATTCCTAAGCGGGCCGATGCTGATTCCGACGTCGCACGTTCAGCCCTTCACGACGCCCTCTGCGCCTGCCGATCCTGCTCGGGAGCCTAGCGGCGCAAGAACGTCGACCTCTGCAACCGGACGCCACGGACAACCTCAAGGGACGCCAATCGCAAGGCTGCGACGGACGGCGTCCACCGAGCTGACGGTCCCGCTGACCACGATTACGACGACCCACGAAACCAGGCGGTGACGCAGTGCAACTCCCTGAAGGCGTCCACGAGGTCAGCAGCGCCACGATTCGGATCCGGACCACCGAGCGTGGCCTTCCCATCGCGATGACCATTGCGGCGCAGGCTCTTTCGCGTCCTCCGAGCGATCTGGCGCGCAGCATACTCGCGATGTGCGAACTCTCGGCGCGCCATGCACAGGTCGCCCGTCGCCGCCATCTCGTCGCGAGCGGATTCCCCTCGGCGGTCGTGGACAGCCTGAACCTGAGCACGGCAGAAGGCGCGTCGACGGACGAACACGACGACCTGCCCGAGACCTGGCTACGCGACGTGTGACGCGACGACGCGGATCAGGCAGACCTCCGTGCCGTGCACTCGTCGTCGTGGCAACGCTCGGTCAGTCTGGCCCGCAGTTCGCGGCGCCCACGGAACAGCCGCGATCCCACCGTGCCGACCGGAATCTGGAGCATCTCGGCGACCTCGGTGTTGCGATAGCCCTGCACGTCGGCGTAGTACACGATGTCCCGCAAGTCGGCCGGAAGCTCGCTCAGGGCAACCTCGGCCTCGCCGGGCAGCGACTTCAACGCCTCGGACTCCGCCGACGGCAGACTGCCTTCGATGTGGGCCTGGCCGATCATCTGCGGATCGGTCAAGTCGCCGTGAAGCTGCTCGGCCGGGCGGCGTAGCGATGACCGGTGCCGATCCACCCAGGTGTTGGCCATGATCCGATACAGCCACGACTTGACGTTCGACCCCTCGCGGAACGTCGTGAACGACACGTAGGCCTTGATCATGGTCTCCTGCACGAGGTCCTCGGCATCGGACCGTTGGTGAGTCAACCCGATCGCATGCCCGAGGAGGTAGTTCGTGTGCGGGATGACCTCATCGGTGAACCTGCTGGCCAGCGCGCGATTGGTGGGTTCCGGTGCGTCGGTTTCGGCGTTGTCGGTTGAATCTGCAGGCAGCATCTACCGTTCCCCTTCGAGGATGAGCGCAAGCGTCTGGGTACCGGCGATTTGGCCCCACTGTCGCTGGGGGGCAACCGGATCAAACTGCCCGGACGCACAGCTCGGATGGCGCAGGTGCGGTGAATCGGCTCCCGTTGCCGGAATCGAATCGCACTTGCCGTGGACCACCTGAATGTTTGTCGCGGCGGTTATTGCTCGCCTGAAGATCTCGTGGAGATCGAATGGAGATCCACAGGAGCGGGAGCGCTGAAGATTTCTTTCGGCGGGGTTGAACCATTTCGAGGGGTCGCCCGTCGTCCCTCCTGACAGCTTCCAACGGGGAGCGCGACGCCAGAAGGGACACCCCGTGACCACGACCTCGCTGACAGCAGCCGCGGCGCCCGAAGCCACATCCGCTGAATGGCACTTCGGTGAGTACGTTCTCGATCTCTCGCGATACCAGCTGCGGCGTAACGGGGTTGAGATCAGGGTCGAGCCCCAGGTCTTCGACGTGTTGGTCCAGCTGGTGCGGCATCACGACCGCGTCGTCACCAAGATCGAGCTATTCGACTCGGTATGGGGTGGGCGATTCGTGGGCGACGCCGCCCTGTCCAGCCGCATCAAGGCGATCCGGCAGGCGGTCGGTGACAACGGAGAGCTGCAGCACACCATCAGGACCGTGCGCGGACGGGGATATCAGTTCGTGGGCAACCTCAGGGCCCCAGAGGCGGACGTCTCAGAACGCGGAAGGGTGCTGACCCCGGGGGCGGTCCCGAGCCCGGGCGGCACTCGACACCACCGCCGACCGACACGCGATCACGGCCGGGCGTCCTACCGCCTGGCGCGGTCGACGCGGCGGAGGGTCTTCATCGGTCCGCCCAAATGAGTTCTGGCGAGCCGACGTTCGCCGGTTCGCTCGTCAGGGGGAGGGGGGTGGTGCGGTGACACCTGACGTGGACGTTGCCGAGTGGGCGGCCCGTGTGCTCGACGTTCTGTCGCCCCAGGAGGCGCTCGAGTTGCTTGTCGGTCAGCCCGGGCCCGCCGACCGCCACGCCGAGCCCGGCTCGAGCGTGGCCCAGAAGACCGGGTCGTGACCGTAGAACACGTTGGCGCCCTGGTCGCGCAGGGTCCGTAGGGCATGCAGTGACCTGCGGTAGAGCTCCTCGTCGTGGGCGTGATCGGGCAATCGCATCTCGTCCATCGACCGCCTCAGATTGCAGGCGTCACCGGTCAGCACCACATCGCCCGTCGGTGTACGCACCAGGGCGGACTGATGGCCTGGGGTGTGCCCGGGGGTGGGGATCAACTGAACCGATCCGTCGCCGAACAGATCGAGGTGACCGTCGACCAGCAACAGCTGCTGCCCGGTGTCGAACTCCGGTGGGTGATAAGCGAAGTCGTCCGACACGTGGGCGAAGTCCCATTCCGCGCGTTGCACGACGACCGTCGCATCCGGCACGAAGGCGTTTCCGCCCGCGTGGTCCGAGTGCAAATGCGAGTTCACCAGGTAGCGGATCGAACCGGGGTCGACCTCCAGGGCGCGGAGGCGTTCGTCCACGCAGGCGTCGCTCTCGAGGTCGACCCAACCCTCGGCGGGCGTACCCGTGGGTCGGCGGAAGCGCGCGCCAAGTCCGGCGTCGAACAGCACCCGTCCGTCGGGATGGTCGATCAGATACGCCGGCACGGGCACGGTCGATTCGCCAGGCTCGCCGGCGAGGAAGAACGCCGTCGGTAGAGTCAACCACCCGCAGGTGAGGGGAATCAGCGCATCGACGGTCACGCTGAAAAGCCTACGGAGTCAACGCAACGGACGCCTCCGCCGTGTAGCAGAGGAACGTCAGCGTCTCCTCGAGGTACAGCTGCACGGTGGTGGCGTCATGCGAGAGGTAGCCGATCGACACGTCGGTGCCCAACTGCAGGTCGAAGTCGCCCCCGCGAGAGGACAGCACGAACGCGCCGTCGATCGCTGGCGCCCAGATGATTTCACCGTCGATCAGCCGGTTGAGGTGTTCGCGGATGGGATAGCCGTGCGCGGTGGTCTCACTGACCTGGGTGTAGACGTCGGCCGACAGCAGCACGCAGTACGGGCCGTCGACGCCTGCGAGGCGCAGTTGTGACAGTGCCTGGGAGATGACGTCGGGGATCTCCTTGGGGTCCGACGGCAGCGCCAGCGCGGCGTTCGAGCTGCACTTGCGGATGCCGTCGATGGCCGCGTCCTTGTATCCCTCGAAGATCGCGCGATCCTCGGCGAACGCCAGCTGCTTGGCCGCCGCCTTGACCGGATCCCAGTCGGAGTCCTGCGAGCCACGCTCGACGTCGTCGACGTCGGTGCGCGCGATCGTGAACGGCACGCGCAGCCGGACCAGTGGTCGGCTCTCTCGGAGATGGGCCACGACGCCCTCGCCGGGGGGCGCGACGTTCACCAGATGGCCCGTGCTCACCGCCGCCTTTCCCGGACCTCCCGGTGCGCTGACGTCGACGACGCGCCGCCCGGCGACGTGTCGCTTGAAGGTCCTGGTGGCCTCCACTTCGATTTCGCCCCAGGCTTCGTCGGTGATCGGCGCCAGCTCGCGGTAGAGGTTGTTCATTGGGGTTGTCCTTTCAAGCTGCCGATCGACAGGGATCCGGTGGGAGTGGGGGATGCGAGAGATGTTGCGGATGAATCGTTTTCGGGCAACGGCGGTGGGTCGTCCAGGAAGTCGGCGGTGGGCACGAAGAACATGGCGCCGGTGACCGCGGTCGAGAAGTCGAGGATGCGGTCGGTGTTGCCCGGTGGGTCGCCGATGAACATGTTGCGGAGCATCCGCTCGGTGACCGTCGGCGTCCGTGAGTAACCGATGTAGTACGTGCCGAACTCGGCCTTGCCGACCTCGCCGAACGGCATGTTGTGTCGGAGGATCTTGAGCTCGTTGCCGTCGTCGTCGGTGATGACGTTGAGGGCCAGGTGCGAGTTGGCCGGCTTGACGTCGTCACCGAGTTCGATGTCGTCGAGCTTGGTGCGGCCGATCACCCGTTCCTGAGCCTCGGTGGACAGGGCGTTCCAGGCACCCAGATCGTGAAGGTACTTCTGCACGTGGACGTAGCAGCCGCCGGCGAAGTCCGGGTCCTCAGCGCCGATTTGGGTGGCGTGCAGGGCAAGTGGGCCGTCGGGGTTCTCCGTCCCGTCGACGAATCCCATCAGGTCGCGATTGTCGAAGAACTTGAAGCCGTGCACTTCGTCGACGACGGTGATCGCGCCGGCCATCGCGCCGACGATGCGCCCGGCCAATTCGAAGCAGACGTCGAGGGAGTTCGCGCGGATGTGGAACAACAGATCACCCGGCGTCGACGGGGCCCGGTGCCGTGGGCCGTCCAGCGCGACGAAGGGATGCAGTTCGGCCGGTCGCGGACCGGAGAACAGCCGATCGAAGGCGTCGGAGCCGACGGAGGTGACCACCGACAGTTGCTTGGTCGGGTCGCGAAATCCGATCGCCCGCACCAGTCCCGAGATGTCGCCGAGCGCGTCGTGTACGACGTCCTCGCCACCGCGGTCGACGGTGGCGACGAGGAAGATTGCGGCGGGCGTCAGCGGCGCGAGCACCTTCTGCGGCAGCGGATCGGACACATCAGCGACCCTAGCGTCAAGATCACCGGTCGCGCGGGTCGAGGCTCGAAGATGGCGGCTACCCCCCACGGTCGGCGGAGGGAGGCGTCAAGATGGACCGATGGCTGCGACCCCTCAAGGATTGTGCGACTTCATCGACGCCTCGCCGTCGCCGTTTCACGTGTGCGCGACCGTGGCGGAACGCCTGCGTGCTGCCGGCTACGTCGAGTTGTCCGAGGGGGAGGCCTGGCCCTCCGGTGAGCAGGGCTACTTCACGGTGCGGGCCGGGTCTCTGGTCGCGTGGAAGGGCGCCGCGGCCGGCGTCCCCTTCCGCGTCGTCGGTGGGCACACCGACAGCCCGAATCTGCGGGTCAAACAGCACCCCGATCGGGTCGTGGCCGGTTGGCAGGTGGTCGCGCTGGAACCGTACGGCGGCGCGTGGCTGAACTCGTGGCTGGACCGCGACCTGGGGATCAGCGGGAGACTGTCGCTGGGGAGCGAGGACGTGCTGGTGCGCGTCGACGAACCGATTCTGCGGGTGCCGCAGCTGGCCATCCACCTCTCTGACGACCGCAAGGGCGTCGAGCTGAATCCACAGCGCCATGTCAACGCCGTCTGGGGCGTGGGTGACCGGATCCGGCCGTTCGTGGACTGGGTCGCCGAGCACGCGGGCGTCGACCCGGACTCGGTCTTGGCGGCCGACCTGATGACCCATGATCTGACCGGCTCGACGCTGGTGGGCGCGGACCTCGAGCTCGTCAGCGCGCCGCGCCTGGACAACCAGGGCACCTGCTACGCAGGGCTGGAGGCCTTCCTGGCCGCGGAGCCGCGGGGGTACGTGCCGGTCCTCGCGCTCTTCGACCACGAGGAGGTCGGCTCGACGTCGGATCACGGCGCCCAGTCCGAGCTCCTGCCGACGGTGCTCGAACGCATCGCTCTGGTCGCGGGCGAGGGACGAGAGGACTTCCTGCGCCGCATCTCCGGTTCGATGGTGGCCTCGGGCGACATGGCTCATGCCACCCATCCCAACTACCCCGAGCGTCACGAGCCCGGCCATCTGATCGAGGTGAACGGCGGCCCCGTGCTCAAGGTGCACCCCAATCTTCGTTACGCCACCGACGGTCGGACGGCGGCCGCGTTCGCACTGGCCTGCGCGCAGGCCGACGTGCCCCTGCAGCGGTACGAGCACCGCGCCGACCTACCCTGCGGGTCGACGATCGGGCCGATGACCGCGGCGCGTACCGGAATCCCGACCGTCGACGTGGGCGCCGCGCAGTTGGCGATGCACTCGGCCCGCGAACTGATGGGCGCGCACGACGTGGGTGCCTATTCCGCCGCGTTGCGCGCATTTCTGTCGCCGGAGTGACTTAGCTTCTTCAGGCATGAGTCTCGACACGGCGCTGGCGGCCTTCGACCGTTCTGCGGAGGGCAGCGCGTTCTGCATGGCGGGCGGATAGCCCGCAGGGCAGGATCACCCACGTGTTGCTGTCCCTGATCGCCATCTCGCTGCTGCTGGCCGTCTGGTCACTCTTGGCCCGACGCCTCGAGCGTTGGCGCATCACGCCCCCGCTCTTCCTCCTCCTCGCCGGGGCGGTGGTCGAATACACCACCCACGGCTCGCTGGCCGACACCCTCAACTCCCAGACCGCCGAGCAGGCCGCCAAGATCATTCTGGCGGTCCTGTTGTTCGTCGACGCCAACGCGATGCGCGCGGGACTGTTCGGCGAGCACCCACGCGCGGCCGCCCGGGTGCTGTTCGTGGCATTGCCCCTCAGCGTCGGAATCGCCGTCCTGCTCGGCCTGTGGCTGCTTCCCGGCCTGTCGTTGGCGACGGTCGTCGTGATCGCCTGCATCGTGGTGCCGATCGACTTCTCTCCGGCCCAGTGGATCGTGCGACACCGCGAAGTGCCCCACCGGGTGAGCGATCTGCTCAACGTGGAGGCCGGGCACAACGACGGAATCCTGTCGCCGATCTTCATCTTCGCCCTCGCCGTGGCCGATCAGCACGTCGAGGCGGGCCCGCTGTGGGACGAGCTTCGCGAAGCCTTCCCCCACTCGGCAAAGGCGATCCTGGTCGGGTTTCTGGTCGGCGCCGGGCTGGCGTTGGGCGCCAACCTCGCCGAACGCAAGAACCTGATGACCGACCAGTCCCGGCGGGTGTTGGTGGTGGCCGCGCCGGCCGCGGCGTACACCCTGGCCATCTGGTGGCACGGCAACGGCTTCGTCGCGGCGTACCTGTGCGGAGTGGCCTACCACTACTACCGGCAGGCCAGCGACGCCGAGCGCGAGTTGGAGTTGCTCGAGGATCTCAGCTTCCTGCTGACGTCTCTGATGTGGTTCGTCTTCGGCGGCGTGGTCCTGATCGCCTACTGGCGGTCCGACCTCACCGTCGGCATCGTGGTGTTCTGCCTCCTGGCGCTGACGCTGGTGCGGATGCTTCCGGTCCTGTTGTCCATGCTGGGCTCGAAGTTCACGTGGCCGGAACGGCTGATGCTGGGCGGCCTCGGTCCGCGCGGCGCCGCGGTGATCGTCTTCGGGCTGTTGGCGTACAACGTGCTCGACCCACCCGACGAGGACACCATCCTGCTGATCGTGGTGGTGGTGGTGCTGGGCAGTGTCGTGCTGCACGGTTTCGGGGGGCCTGTCGCGGCGCGGGCGCTCGCCCGTCGGCAGAGCGAATAAACTACGGAGGTGACATCCGCGTACTCCCACGAAGTGGACAGTGTCGAGCAAGCCTCTACTACCCCCGATCAGCCGCAGCCGTTTCGCGAGCTCGGCCTGAAGGACGACGAGTACCAGCGGATTCGTGGCATTCTCGGCCGTCGGCCCACCGACGCCGAGCTGGCCATGTACTCGGTGATGTGGAGCGAGCACTGCTCCTACAAGTCCTCGAAGGTGCACCTGCGCTACTTCGGTGAGACGACGACCGAGGAGATGCGCGCCGGCATGCTGGCCGGCATCGGCGAGAACGCCGGCGTGGTCGACATCGGTGACGGGTGGGCGGTGACCTTCAAGGTCGAGTCCCACAACCACCCGTCCTACGTGGAGCCCTACCAGGGCGCGGCCACCGGCGTCGGCGGCATCG
>Ga0209051_1001167_pt1 | contig 23859 bp, 12 predicted proteins | sample AraplaCvi_mMS_r2_2_FD_184286 | JGI IMG/M metagenome (GOLD analysis project Ga0209051, IMG submission 184286) | Arabidopsis root microbial communities from North Carolina, USA - plate scrape MF_Cvi_mMS_r2 (SPAdes) (version 2) | ecosystem: Host-associated > Plants > Roots > Endosphere | place...
GAACGGGTAGTGCACCTGCGCGTACGGCATCGAGCCCGAGTCGAACCACACGTCGAAGACGTCCTCGATGCGCCGCATCGTCGACCGGCCCGTCGGGTCGTCGGGGTTGGGCCGGGTCAGCTCGTCGACGTAGGGCCGGTGCAGATCGGTCGGACGTACCCCGAAGTCACGTTCCAGCTCGTCGAGGCTGCCGTAGACGTCGACCCGTGGATAGGCGGGGTCATCGGACTTCCACACCGGAATCGGACTGCCCCAGTAGCGATTTCGCGACACCGACCAGTCACGGGCGTTGGACAGCCACTTGCCGAACTGGCCGTCCTTGACGTGTTCGGGATACCAGGTGATCTGCTGGTTCAGCTCGACCATCCGGTCGCGGAAGTCGGTGACCTTGATGAACCACGAGGACACCGCGCGGTAGATCAGCGGATTGCGGCACCGCCAGCAGTGCGGATAGGAGTGGTCGTAGGTCTCGTGGCGCAGGAGCACCGCACCGTTGACCCCTGCCGCACCGGTGCCGTTCTTCAGGTCGCGGATGATCTGCGGGTTGGCGTCGAAGACGTGCTGCCCGGCGTAGTCGGGCACCGTGACGTCGAAGCGACCCTTGGAGTCGACCGGGGTGACGGCCACGATGTCGGCGGCGTCGGCGGTGGCCTTGTCGTCCTCGCCGTAGGCCGGGGCCATGTGCACGACGCCGGTGCCGTCGTCAGTGGTGACGAACTCCCCCGCCAAGACGGCGAAGGCGTTGGGCGAGTCCATGAAGTACGGGAACGGCGGCACGTAGCGCACGCCGAGCAACTCCCGGCCGGGGAACGTCGCCACCACGGCCGGCTGCTCGCCCAGTTCCCGCGCGTACGCGGCGACCCGACCCTCGGCGAGCACGTAGCGGTTGCCGTCGGCGCCCTGGACCACCACGTAGGTCACGTCGGGGTTGACCGCGACGGCCTGGTTGGACGGCAGCGTCCACGGCGTGGTGGTCCACACCAGGACGTACGCACCGGCCAGCGCCGCCAGGTCCTCGCTCAGCCCGCGGTCGTCGACCCGGAAGCCCACCGTCAGCGCCGGATCCTGCCGGTTCTTGTAGACGTCGTCGTCCATCCGCAGTTCGTGGCTGGACAGCGGGGTCTCGTCGTTCCAGCAGTACGGCAGGACGCGGTTGCCCTCGTAGGCCAGGCCCTTGTCCCACAGCTGCTTGAACGCCCAGAGCACCGACTCCATGAAGCCGAGGTCCAGCGTCTTGTAGTCGTGGTCGAAGTCGACCCAGCGGGCCTGCCGGGTGACGTAGGCCCGCCACTCCCCGGTGTACTTGAGCACCGAGGCCCGGCACGCCGCGTTGAACGCGTCGATGCCCAGTTCCTCGATCTGCGCCTTCTCGGTGATGCCGAGTTGACGCTGCGCCTCCAACTCGGCGGGCAATCCGTGGGTGTCCCACCCGAACCTGCGCTCGACCTTGAAGCCGCGCATCGTCTGGTACCGCGGCACGATGTCCTTGACGTAGCCAGTCAGCAGGTGCCCGTAATGCGGCAAACCGTTGGCGAAGGGCGGTCCGTCGTAGAAGACGTATTCGGGGGCGCCGTCGCGCTGCTCGATGCTGGCGCGGAAGGTGGCGTCACCGTCCCAGTAGTCGAGCACCTCGAGTTCGAGGTCGGGGAAGCTCGGCGATCCACTCGCCGGTCGCGGATAGGCCGTCACGTCGTTCGTCTCCTGTGCCCAAGGTCTGCAAGGCACGGGGACGACGTCGCGCTCGGGCGCGAACACCGCGGTACCACCCCGCTTGCGCACACGGGGTGCGCCGCTCGATGAGGCGATGACGGGCCCACCCGTTCGGTTCTACTGAGCGCCGAGCGAACCCGGACCGCCGTTCTTCCGAAGACTCCCCGGTGATGGCCGGATCGATGCCTCTGCGCAGAGTTTAGAGACCCCTAGTGGGCCAGCGCCAACTCGTGGTTCGCGTGGACCGACGGCGTGGCCTCGGAGGTGAGCTCGATCATCGCCAGTGGCAGCTGATCGGCCAGCTCGGCGACGGTGTAGGACTCGAAGCTCCGGGCGTCGAAGTACCAGTCCAGGACGACGACGCCGGTGCGGCGAACGGCGCGCAGCTCGAGGACGTGGCCGAGGTGCGGACGGTCGGCCGGCTCGCTCGTGGTGAACAGGACGTCCGAGGTCGGCTCGGTGCGGGGCGCGCTCGACACGCCACGGACGACGCGATGATCGGCGAGGGCGTAGAGCTGATGGTGCACGTCGGCGAGCAACTCGTCGACGTCGAGCTGCGACGGTGCGGCGCAGGCCAGCCGGATCGGGCGGCTGGTGGCGAGGCGGCATGCGACGTCGACCCCGATGACCCCGGTGCCGACGGTGCGCTCGAGGGCGCGTCCGAGCGCGGCGAGGAGGATGTCGTCGGCAGAGAGGTCCAACGCGGCGGCAGCTCCGTCGAGCTCCGAGGTGAGCACCTCCGACAAGGGGGCCGAGAGCAGCTCCAGGTCGTCGATTCGGGGACGGCCCTCGACCTCGAAATCGGTCAGCTGCAGGTTTGCGCGCGTCATGTGGGATACCGTACACCGCTGTCCCAGAAATGGGACACATCTGCCAAGACTGTGACGGCGATGTCAATTATGACAGTCGTCGAATCGTTTGCGGCGCGCACTGCCCACGCGGGTGCTCTTGCCGTTAAGCTAACCCGGTGCCACGGACTGATGAGAACGGCCGTCAGCTAAAGACCCTGCTCGACTACCTCCTCGACGGAGAGGTCGACGCAAGGGCCATCTACGACGCGCTCGGTACGTCGAGCAGTACCTACTACCGACGTATCAAGGAGGCCGACTACCCCAGCGCCGAAGAGCTGCGCCTGGTAGCCGATCGGTTCGCCTTGAGCTACCCCGACCTGCAGGTTCGGTTCGGGTTGATGACCCGCGAGGAGGTCTGGAGCTACGTCGAGTCCGCCCCGCTGTCGATGGCCACCGTCGCCGAGGCGACGACCGTTCGGCGCACGGTGCGACGGCCCCGGTTGCGCGACCTCACCCCGCGTGCCGACGCTCCGCCGCTGTAAGTCCCCAGATTTGCCGCCGGCAAACTACGTTCGAAAGCGATGTCCATGGGTTTGGCAGTCCTCATCACGATCACGCTGCTGTGCGTGGCGTGGAGTTTGTGGATTCGCCGCCTGACGTGGTCCTGCCGCTGGGAGGTTGCCGCGACCCTCAACATCGCGTTGCAGGGTGCGACCGTGTTCCTGATGTCGCCGCTGGCCTCGGAGACCATCGGCCACTGGCTGCATTCGCTGACCGGTCTGTGGAATCTCGAGGACTACATCGGTCACGACATGTACGTCGTGGCGGCGTCGGCGATCGTGTACAACTCGCTGGGCAGGCTGCAGGACGACCACGCCATGCAGGTCACCTTCAAGCAGTACGTCGAACGGCCCGCGACGCTGTGCATACCGTTGCTGCTGGCCACGTTCTCGCTGGGCAACGGCGCGAGGATCTACGCGCCCGACTTCTTCGAGGTGCCCACCGACGCCTGGCTGAGCACCTACTGGATCTTGCTGTGCGGAACGTTGATCTACCTGCTGGTCTACGGTTCGCGGGCGCTGCTGATCCTTCGCCGGGACCCCCGTTCGCGACTGGTGGCGAACATCTACCTGGCCGCGTCGGTCTGCGGCATCTTGGCGTGCACCGTCCGCATCGTCACCGCGCTGGTGCCCGCGCTGCAGGCCGTCGAGGGCGGCACCCTGGTATGGGTGTTCGCCTGCTTGTGTGGCACCGGCTTCGCGCTGACCTCGGCGCACTCGTGGCGCGTCAAGACCAAGTGGTTCAGCAAGACCAGTCGTTGACCGCGAGAAGCCTTGTTGGACAAGGTGATTCGCACATCACACGCCGCGCGCAGCCCGGGCGGGCCGTGGCCGTTTCGGTCAAAAGGTATTCGATTTTGGGGAACGTCGAACAGTTTGCGAGAATGCTCGCGGAGGCGGCAGTGACTCCGGCGAGGTCGGGGGTCTAACCGGCTGTGCCATAGTCGTTCTCGCTACATTGCGCATTGCGTGGTCGTGTTCCCTAAGCTCGACCCACACGCTCGTTGCGCCGCAGAAAGGGCCGCCCATGCTGGACTCGTCTATTCCCGCGATTCTTCGCGAGCGGGCGAGCCTGCAACCCAACGACCCCTCCTTCACCTTCATCGACTACGACCACGACTGGGACGGCGTCGAGGAGACGCTGACCTGGGGGCAGCTGCAGCAACGGGTCGTCGCGCTGGCCGCCGAGATCCGCGAGCATGCCCAGATCGGCGACCGCGTCGTCATCCTGGCGCCGCAGAGCATGTCCTACGTGCTCGGCTTCCTCGCCTCCTTCGAGGCCAACGTCATCGCCGTCCCGCTGTCCACGCCCATGGTCGGCGCGCATGACGAGCGCGTCGCCGCCGTGGTGCGGGACGCGCAGCCCACCGTGCTGCTCACCACCGCCAACACCGCCGCCGCGGTCGCGCCGTACGCCACCGCGCAGGACGGTCGTCCCGCGCCCGCCGTGATCGTGGTCGACGAGCTGGATCTCAGCGTCCGCCGCCGGTCGACGTTCCGCCGCGAGACCCCGCCCGAGACCGCCTATCTCCAGTACACCTCCGGCTCGACGCGCACCCCGGCCGGCGTGATGGTCTCCCAGCGCAACCTGTTCGCCAACTTCGAGCAACAGGTCTCGGCGCTGCTCGTCGAGTGGGGCAAGGTCGCACCCGTCGGCACCACCACGGTGTCGTGGCTGCCCTTCTACCACGACATGGGGCTCATCCTCGGAATCTGCGCGCCCATCATGGGTGGCTGGCCGTCGGTGCTGATGAGCCCGATCGCCTTCCTCCAGCGACCGGCGAGGTGGGTCCAGCAACTCGCCAAGCGTGATCGCGCGCTCACCGCGGGACCCAACTTCGCCCTCGACCTGGTGTCGGCCCGCACCACCGACGAGGACCTCGCCGGGCTCGACCTCAGCAAGGTGCTGGCCATCATCTGCGGCGCCGAGCGCGTGCAGCCGGTGTCGGTCAAGCGCTTCACGTCCCGCTTCGCCAAGTTCGACTTCCAGGGCAGGGTCATCCGACCCTCCTTCGGGCTGGCCGAGGCCACCCTGTTCGTCGCCACCGACGATCCGTCCGTCGCGCCGGTCGTGGTCACGTTCGACACCGAGAAGCTCACCGCCGGCGTCGCCAGGCGCAGCACGACCGGAACCGACCTCGTCAGTTACGGCGTCCCCCACTCGCCACAGATGCGCATCGTCGACCCGGACAGCCGACGCGAGGCGCCGGCGGCCACCATCGGCGAGATCTGGGTGCGCGGGGACAACGTGTGCGCCGGTTATTGGAACAAGCCCGAGGAGACCGCGAGCACCTTCGGCGCCACCCTGGACGGCGACCCGGACTCCGACGCCACCTGGCTGCGTACTGGCGATCTCGGCTTCGTCGAGGGTGACGAACTGTTCATCATCGGCCGCATCAAGGACCTGTTGATCGTCCGCGGCCGCAACCACTACCCCGACGACATCGAGGCCACCGTCGGCGCCGTCTCCAACGGCCGCGTCGCGGCCATCTCGGTCGAGGAGGACGCCACCGAGAAGCTGGTGGCGATCGTGGAGATGAAGGAACGGCCGACTCCCGAGGAGACCCAGGAGCGCTTGGCGGCCGTCAAGCGCGACGTCACGTCGGCGATCTCCACGGCACACGGCATCAGCGCCGCGGATCTCGTCTTCGTCTCCCGCGGCTCCATCCCGATCACCACGAGCGGCAAGATTCGCCGGCAAGCGTGCGTCGACCTATACCGCCAGGGGCGCTTCGTTCGACTGGACGCCTGACCGTGATCGAGGTCGACCGCGTCACCAAGACGTTCGGCCCGCTGCCCGCGCTGCGCGAGGTCAGCTTCTCGGTTCCCACGGGGACGGTGTGCGGATTGCTCGGGCACAACGGCGCCGGGAAGACCACCATCGTCAAGATTCTGTCCACCCTGCTCGAGCCCACCACCGGCACGGCGACGGTGGCGGGGTTCGACGTCGTGGCCGACGCCGACCAGGTGCGCCGCAGCATCGGGGTCACGGGTCAGGATGCGGCCCTCGACGGCGCGCTCACCGGCCGCGAGAACCTGGTCCTGTTCGGCCGGCTGCGCGGCATGAAGCGCAAGCAGGCCGCCGCCCGGGCCGAGGAACTCCTCGAGAGCTTCGACCTCGTCACCGCCGCCGACCGCGCGGTCGCCACGTACTCCGGCGGCATGCGCCGGCGCATCGACATCGCCGTGTCCCTGATCGTGCCCCCAAAGGTGCTCTTCCTCGACGAGCCGACCACGGGCCTGGACCCCCGCAGCCGACGCGACGTCTGGACCCTGGTCTCCTCGCTGGCCGCCCAGGACGTCACCGTTCTCCTCACGACGCAGTACCTCGAAGAGGCCGACGTGCTCAGCGACTCCATCGTCATCCTCGACGCCGGCCGCGTCGTCGCCCGCGGCACCGCCGAGGAACTGAAGCGCAGGATGGGCCACGGCTACTGCCAGGTCACCCCGCTGCACCCGGAGGACCTGGTGCGCGTGGCCTCGGCGCTCGGCGGCTACGAGGGCCTCGAGGTGGACGCCGCCGCCAACACGGTGGCGGTGCCGGCCCCGCGCGGTGTCACCACGCTCGCCGAGGTCTTCCGCACGCTCGAGGAGTTGGGTGTCGAGCTGATGGACATCTCCCTGCGCAAACCGTCGCTCGACGAGGTGTTCCTGCACCTCACCGGTCCCACGTTGACGGTGTGAGCGCCGTCCTCGCCCTGACCGAACGTCAAGTCGGGGCCTCCATCCGCAACCTCGACCTGGTGTTCGCAGTACTGGTGCCGGTGCTGACCTTCATCGGGTTCACCGTCGGGCTGCGCAACGTCATCGACACCGGCGGCATCGCCTATCCGCAGTACGTGCTGCCGGCGGTCGTGGTGCAGTCGATGCTCTTCGGCGCCCTCAACACCACCGACCTCGTCGCGCACGAACGCGCCTCGGAGTTCGGCGTGCGGCTGCGGACACTGCCCATCTCGGTGTACGCCCCCATGCTGGCCCGGATGTCCTACTGCCTCATCCGGGGCGCCCTCGCAGTGGCGGCGACGTTCGCGGTGGCCTACCCCTTCGGATTCCGGATGGACGGCGGGCCGGCCTGGGGGGTCGTGTTCGTCGCGCTCGCGCTGACGTTGACGCTGGCGTTGTCGTTGGGGGCCGAAGCCATTGGATCCCGCGTGAAACGGCTGGACACCTCCAGCCAACTGCTGCTGATCCCGCAGTTGCTCCTGGTACTGCTCTCGACGGGGATGGCGCCGGTCGAGTCGTTCCCCACCGGAGTTCGGCCGTTCGTCGAGCACCAGCCGATCTCGCAGATCACCGAGACGCTGCGCGGCGTCGCCAGCGGCCACGTCGACGGGTCCAATCTCGTGGTCACCGTGGCGTGGTGCATCGGCCTGCTGTCGGCATTCGGGTTCGTGGCGGTCCGCGGCCAGGGTCGGCGCTCGTGACCACCGTCGAACCCCGGCGGTTTCCCGTGGCCGTCGAGAGCGCGGTCTTCGCGGGTCGGTTGATGACGCTGTGGCGCCGCAACCCCCTGGTGCCCCTGCAGTCGGCGCTGTTCCCCACGATCCTGCTGATCGTCTACTACCTGCTGGTCAGCAGGTCGATGATGCGCCTGACCGGAAGCGACAGCCTCGACACCGTCGTGTCGATGTGTGCGCTGGCCGGTGGGATGTCGGGATCGGTCGCCGCCGCCCTGTCGATTCCGGTCGAGCGCGAGAACGGGCTGATGGCGCGCTTCTGGGTGATGCCCGTGCACCGGGCCAGCGCGCTGACCGGAACCCTGCTGGCCGAGGCGGTGCGCACCGTGGTCGCGACCGTGGTGATCGTGGCCGTCGGCATGCTCCTCGGGATGCGGTTCCACGGCGGCCTCGCTGCCGCCGTCGTGTTCGTGACGATCCCGGTGCTGTGGGTGACGGTGTACGCGACCGTCGTCATCGTCATCGCCCTGCGCTGTCGCAGCGTGGCCATGCTGACGTGGATGAACGGAGTGTCACTCGGCGCGGTGTTCGCCAGCGCCGGGGTGGCCCCGCTCGAGCTGTTTCCCGCCTGGATTCGGCCGGTGGTCCACCACCAGCCGATGTCCGCCACGATCGAAGCGATGCAGGACCTCGCGCGGGGCGGCGTCGCGGTGCAGCCGCTCGTGTCGACCCTCGCGTGGATCGCGAGCCTTGGCGTCGTGGCCGGGATCCTGGTGATGCGTGGCTACCGCACCGCCGTGCGGTCTGGCTAGTCGTCGTCGCGCCACGCGGCGGTGATGCGGCTGGCCGTCCGGACCGCGGCGGCATATCCGTCGTCGCCGTCGTCGTCGGTGTCGTCCACGTCGGTGCCGTCGGCGGCCGTCCGGGTGCGGATGGGCCCCGTGGGTCCTTCGTCCTCATAGGCCTGCGCGGCATCGGCCCGGGCCTTGCGGCGCTTCTCCTCGATCATCTGCCGGGGCGTCTTCGAGGGCCACCAGTTCTTGTCACCGACCAAGACGGCGACAGCCGGGACCGTGATGGTCCGCACGATGAACGTGTCGAGCAGCAGCCCGACGCCGATCACGAACCCGAGCTGAACCACCGTCGACAAGCTGCTGACCGTGAGCGCCAGCATCGACGCGGCGAAGATCAGCCCCGCCGAGGTGATGACGCCACCGGTGGCGCCGACGGTCTTGATGACCGCCGACCTGACGCCGTACTTCGCTTCGTCCCGTATTCGAGATATCAGCAAGAGGTTGTAGTCGGCGCCGACCGCCACGAGGACGAGGAACGCCATCCCCGAGACGCTCCAGTACATGTCTTGACCCAGGATGAACTGGAAGAACACGACGCCGATGCCCATGGCCGAGACGAACGACAGCACGACCGACAGGACCAGATAGATCGGTGCGACGATCGCGCGAAGCAACGCCACCAGGATCAGGAAGACCACGACCAGCGTCATGATGACGATGTAGTTCAGGTCGTGGTCGTAGTGGTTGCGGATGTCGTTCTGGAACGCCGAGAAGCCGACCATCGTGACTTCCGCGTCGGCGAGGCTGGTGTTGGGCTTGGCGCTGTTGGCCGCGTCGAGGATTTGGTCGACCTGGTCCATCGCCTCGGCGCCGAACGGGTTCAGCGCCGTCTGCACGAGGTAGCGGACGGTGTGCCCGTCCTCGGAGACGAACAGCTGTGCGGCCTTCTTGAACTCCTTTTGCGTGAGGACCTGCGGCGGGATGTAGAACCCCGACATCGCCGGGTCGGCGGCGTCACGCTTCATCGCCAGCAGGAAGCCCGACGCCTGGTCGAGGCCGCCGCCGATGTTGCGGGTCTGGTCGACCAGGAGCTGAACGCCGTCGGCGAGCTGCTTGCTGGAGTCGGCGAGCTTGTTCGCGTTCTGGCGCAGCTCGCCGAGCTTGGCGTCGAGGTCGCCCTCGTCCTCGATGCCCAGCTGTTGCAGGCCGGCGAAGGCCCGCTCGAGATTGGTGCCGACCTCGCGGATGACGTCGTCGACGCGGTCGGTGCCCTTGGTGTCCTTCAACCCGGCACTGAGCGCCTTCAGGTAGGTGATGTCACCGGGGTTGTAACCGTCCACGCGGCGCTGCAGTTCGGCCCGCGAGCTCACGCAGGCCGGGTCGATGTTGCACGCCATGCTGCTGTTGAGCACCACCAGCATCGACTTCGACGAGTCGTAGGCGTTGGTCACGGTGTCCAGGCTGTTGCCCAGCGAGTCGCCCACCGACCGCATGTTGGCCAGGACGGAGGCCTGCTTGCTCAGGTCGTCGAAGGTGACGTCGTCACCCATGGCCTCCTTGACCTTGATGAGCCCGCTGAACACCTCGCGGATGGATCCCATCGAGCCCAGCAATTGGAGGCGGATCTGGTTGTTGACGTCGGCCAGCTGATGGGCGCCGTTGGCCAGCAACGTGAGGTTCTGGTCGTTGGTGGCGATCAGGCCGGACGCGTCGGCGAGCTTGCCGCCGACTTCACCGGCCTGATACGTCGACTTCGCCTCCTGCAGCATCTCGCCGTTGGGCCTGGTGATGCCACGCACCGAGTCGATGCCCGGCACCTGGCTGATCCGGGTGGCCATCTGCTCGAGGTCGGCCAGGGACTTGGGCGACCGCAGGTCGACGTTGGGGGCGTAGATCTGGATGAACTGCTGCATCGTCGTGCTGACGGGGAAGTGCTTGACGAGCGCGTCGTAGCCCTGGTTGCTCGGGGCGTCGTCGGGGAGGTTCTTGCGGTCGTCGTAGTTGTACTTGATCAACGTCGCGCATCCGGCCAGGGCGAGCAGGACGACGAGGCTGCCGGCGAGGTAGGCCCGGGGCCGTCGCACGATGCGCACGGCCGACATGCGCCAGAACCGCCCGGTGATGTCCTTGCGCGGCTTGACCCAGCCTCGCCGGCCGGCCAGCACCATGAGGGCCGGTAGCAACGTCATGGCCGCCAGCACCGCGATGATGATCGTGACGGCCAAGGAGGGCCCGACGGTCAAGAAGACCGCCAGGGTCGCGAACGACAGACCCATGAAGGTCAACGCGACCGTCGCCGCCGAACCGGCGATCACCTCGCCGATGGTCGCCAACGCGTACACCACGGCGTCGTCGGAGGCCATCCCCCGCCGAAGACACTCCTGGTATCTGCTGAACAGGAACACCGCGTAGTCGGTGCCCGCGCCCATCAACATGCCCGTCATGAGGACGATGGTCTGCGGGCCGATCGGCAAACCCAGTTCACCGAGTCCGGCGACCACCTGCTGTGCGACGCCCATGGACACGCCGATGGTGATCAGCGGCATCAGCATCGCGACCAGATTGCGGTAGACGATGACGAGGATGGTGAAGATGGTGACGACCGTCGAGACCTCGATGATCGTCTGATCGTGCTCACCGAGCTTGTTGAGGTCCTCGAACGTCGCCGACGCACCGACCACGTTGACGTGCAGCGACGATCCCTTGGTGACCTCTTCCACCGTGTCGAGTGCCTTGGAGTAGGCCGCCTGGCCGGGCCCGGAGCCCATGGCCCCCTCGAGGCTGATGGGCAGCGTCCAGGCGTGCTTGTCCTTGCTCGTCATCGCGTCGCGAAGCTCGGGAATGGAGACGAAGTCCTGGGTCGACTTGACGCTGTCGGTGTCGGCGCGAAGCGCGGTGACCAACTTGCGGTAGACGTCCTCGTCGGCCGGGGTCAACTCCTGATCACTCGACAGGACGACGACGGCGACGTTGCCGCCGTCTGCCTCCTTGAAGGCGTTCTTCATGTGGTCGCCCGCGGCGAGGATCGGCGAGTCCTTCGGCAGCAGATCCGGCGGATTGCGCTGCGCCACCACGAACAGCGGGCTGATCAACAAGAACAGGGTGCCGGCCAGGGCCAGCCAGAAGACGATGATCGCGACGGGACGCCGGACGACGAATCGACCCAGCGCCTCGAATGCCTGATGCACCGAGACGCCACGGGATTCGCCGCGGGTGAACATCATGTGAGGTTACACCGGCCAGCAACGGTGCCGGTCCAGCCGACGACGGCTTCCAGCGCACTCGCAGCGACGTCGTGAGAACCCACGTCCACCGATCGTACGTGCCGCGAGCGAAACGGGAAATTCGTCGGAAAATCAACGTGTTTCGTACTGGTCGACCGTTTCGCAAGCGCCGAGACTCGCCGTCGAGGGGGACCACTACACCGCTCGGGCGGGGCCCAATGTCGTCCTCGCACAGCTTCTCTCGCGGCAACCTTCCGCCCGGTGGCGCGATGCCGCGCCCACGGGCTAGATGACGGTGCCCTTGAGGCCGAAGTCGGTCAGGACGCGAACGACGTGCTCGGCCAGCCACTCCCGGGTGTTGACCGCGCCCACCTCGTGGGCCACCACGTTCAGTGAGACGGTGCCCGCGATGCGACCCGCCGCCACCACCAGCTGTCCGCCGGCTCGCTCCAGCGCCGCCAGGGTCACCCCCTGGTCGACCGGGCGGAACAGCATGAACTCGGCGTCGGTACCGTCGGCGCGCCCCAATTCGGGCGGCACGTCACCGAGATTCGAGCATGACACCGGCAGGTCGCCGAAGATGACCTCGGCCGTGCGACGGACGGCGCGAACGGGGACGAAGGGCGTGATCGGCAGGAGGTCGTGCTTGTCGTCATGGCCCTCGCGGACCGCGGAGAGCGCTTCGCGCACAGCCGTTCTGGCGTTGGTGAGATCTGCCGTCGCCGCGGTGGGATTCACCGTCGCGGTGGCGATCTTCATGGCGTTGCCGCGATGATCGTCGTCTCCGCCACGGTCACTCAGCGCGATCAGCAGCGTGACGGCGCCGTCGGACGGTCGCGCCCGGCCCATCCGCTCCCCCAGCACGGCCGCGACACCGGCCAGCAGCGAATACCCGGTGCCGCCGAGCTCACCGGCGCGCGAATCCCAGTCGGCGGCGTCGACGACGGCCGACACCGTCGGCAACACCAGCGGACCGTCCGGAACCTCCGCGATGGCAGCTGTCGTGGCGGCACCGGATGCGGAGATGCTCGCGCGGCTGCGGTAGGCGTACTTGGCGGCCGTGACGACGGTGCGGGCGAAGTCGGGCAGGTCGCGCGCGACCTGACGGGCATCGGATGCCAGGGCGGCGCGCCGGGTCCGGGACCGCGGCAGGCGGTACCCGAGGTCGCGACGCGCACCGCCCATGGCCTCGACCAGCGTGCGCACCGACGCCCCATGGTCGAGCAGGCAGTGCGAGGCCACCAGCGTGACAGCCGTCGTGCCGTCGGTCATCGGCAGCACGCCGAGGTGCCAGCCAGGCCCGTGCACGGGGTCCACGCGTAGCTGGGAGCGCTCGTCGAGCCACGTACCCAGATCGCCCGGCGGGCGCGCGGATTCGACGTCCAGCGGCGTGGCCGGTCCGACCGCGGCCACCCACCGGTGCCGACCGAACGGCAGAATCGACGGTTCGATCAGCCGGCCGGCAAAGCCGTACCCGACGTCGCGGTGAAGCCGCCGCAACCCCGCCATGTTCACGGGATGGGTGTAGACCCAGACGTATTGGACCAACTGCGAACGCCCCGTCGCCTGCATCGACAGGAAGGTCGCCTGGTCGATGTAGGCCAGCCGGTCGGTCACACGATCGTCCCGGTGAGCTCGAACTCGTCGAACACCGCGGCCAGCCGCTCGCGGAGCGCCTGCTTGGTGTTCTCGACACCGGGCTGATAGCCGACGACGGTGATCGTGACCTTGCCGTCGAGCCGGCCGGACACGACTGTCAGCAGTCCGCTGCGCTCTTCGAGCACGCCGCGGGTGATGCGCTGGTCGATGCCCCGCAACCACACCTGCTGCGCCGGCGCGCCGCCGGGGCTGGCCAGTTGCACCGGCAGATCGCCGACGTTGGAGCTCGACACCGGCTGGTCGGTGAAGCCGAATGCCAAGTCGGCGGTGTGCCGCACGGCGAACTTGGGGACGAAGGGGTTCAGCGGCAGCAGCGCCAAGGCCTCGTCGGGCTCCTCGCGCATCACCTTGAGCGCCTCCCGCACCGCAGTGCGGGTGTCGCTCAGGTCCTTGGCGACGTGGGTGGGGTCCACGCGGACGTAGGCCAGCTTGACGGCGTTGGCTCTGGTGTCCTCGAGCGTGCGGTCGTTGATCGGCACGATGAGCCCCACCGTGCCGTCGTCGGCCAGCGCCCGACCCTGATGCACGGCGAGCCGGGCCGCGAGACCGGCCTGCAGCGAATGTCCGTTACCGCCAAGGGCTTCGGCGCGCGCATCCCATTGCGCGAGGTCGACGAACGCGGAGACCGCAGGCACGATCACCGGTTCGTCGGGACGGGCGACCCTCGGGCGCGGCGGTGCCGCCGGTGCGGGCGTGCCCGACGACGTGCGCCGCTTGGCCCGCACGAACTTCGCGGCGGCCACCAGCGTGCGCCCCACCTCCGGCAGGTCCCGCACCGTCTGGCGGGCGTCGGCGACCAGCGCCTGGCGCAGCGTGCGCGACTTGGGCAGTGGGTAACCCAGGTCGCGCCGGGCGCCCATGACGGCCTCGAACACCGAGAGGAACGCTCCTCCGCCGTCACCGATGCAGTGCGAACCCACCAGCGTCACCGCGGTCGACCCGTCGTCGAGCGGCTGGACCGCCATGTGCCAGGCCGGACCGTGCTCCGGGTCGATGGGGAGTTGCGCCCGCTCGTCGACCCAGTCGCTGAGCTCGGCACGGGGGCGCGGGGTCGAGGCGACCTCCAGCGGTGAGGGTGGGCCGAGGGAGGACACCCAGCGGTGCCGCCCGAACGGCAACACCGACGGTTCGATGAGCCGGCCCGCCAGCCCAAACCCGAAATCCTGGTGGAACCGTCGCAGTTCGTCCCAGTCCAGCCCGTCCTCGTACACCCACACCATCTGCATGGCCGCGGACTGTCCGGTGGCGCGCAGGCCGAGGAACAGGGCCTGGTCGACGTAGTCGAGCAGGTTGTCGGTGGTCGGCCGAGTCTGCGTCGACATCCGTGCTCAGCCCTTGGCCATGGGCAACAACGGTTCGCGGTCGCGAATCGAGTTGCGGTGCAATGCCTCCCCGTGCCGCAGATGGGCGCGACTCGGGGCAGCCATCGCGCCGTCGGCGACGCTGAGGTAGACCCCCACCATGGCCGCGAGGTACCGGTCGACCGACTCGCGGGCAATCGGGTTGTCCGGGAACGCGACGGTCACCGACGTCTCCCGCTCGCCGCGGTTGACCCACAGACCGATCTGATAGGCCGAGCGCGCGTCGCTGAAGACGCGGCCGTTCATCCGCTCCCACTCGGCGATGATGCTCGCCGACAGGGGCGGCAGACCGGCGTCGAGGAACGACACCATCGGCACACCGGGATCCGGCGCACGCAACCCCAGCCCCCCGTCGGCCAACTCGAGCACGCGGTCGAACGGGATGGGGCCCAACGACATCCGGCCGTCGAACGATTCCTGTGCCGCCCGGGCGGTGTCGGCGAACGACGCCGGGTCGACCGTCACCGACACGGGCACGACGCCGGTGAACCACCCCGTGGTCTGAAATTCCTCGGGCGTCGCCCGCGTCGTGATCGGGGTGATCACGTGATAGTCGTTCGACCCGGTGAGGGCCTCCTGCGCCATCGCCGCGCACGCGAAGACACCGCCGATGAAGCGCGCGCCGGCGGCGGTGCAGGCCGCCTCGAACCGATCCGACTGCTGCTTGTCCAGCAGTCGCACCGTCACCAGGTCACCGGTCTTCGACCACGGCGGGTCACCCAGCGGGAAGGGGAAGTGCGGCATCGTGCCGTCGTTGCTCTCGGCGAAGCGGATCCACTCCCGCACCTCCGGTGACTCCAGCGTCAGATCCGACAGCATCCGTTGCTGCCGCACACAGTAGTCGTCGTAGCTGCCTGCCGTGGGAAGCGGAATCGGGCCTGCGCCACTGATCAGCGCGGCGTACATCATGTGGATCTCGACCAGGACCAGGCCCATGAACATCGCGTCGGTGTGCACGTGGTCGACGCTGATGTAGAAGGTGAAGTGGTCGGCGCGCTGAATGATGCCGAATGAGAAGCAATCCCACTGCAACGGGCTGGGCGTGGCGAGCACGTGCTCGCGCCACTGGGTCGCCGACATCTCGCCGTACTTGGTGGGCACGAACGAGATGTCCCGCGGATTCTGGACGGTATGGCGCAGGATCTCGCCGTCGTCGCTCATCTCGAACCAGCTGTGGTACGTGTCGTGACGACGCAGGTAGGCGTTGACGACGTGCGACATCGCGCGAATGTCGCACTGCCCCTGCATGTCCCAGGCGGGGATGTTGAGCCGGGCCATGTCGCTGCCGTTTGCCACGTGGTTGAGGTAGCCGCGGATGTGCTGCGCCTGCTGGTAGCTGGGCGGAACGGTGCTCACCGGTGCGTTCATCACCTTTGCCCGGCTGGCGGGCGACGGGTGCCAGGACACCACGTCACCGGATGCCCCGATCCAGTCATGGATCGCCTTGATCGCAACCATCTATCTCTCCCCTGGTACTGAAACTTCGGTGAGCGACGTCATCGGCGCTGATTCGATGGTCATGGCGACACCGCCGGCTGGGCGGAGTCGACGTCGAGGTCCGCGGCGATCATCTCGCTCAACCGCTCCGCGAGTCCACGCACCGTGGTGACGTCGGTCGACCCGATCCGCACCCCGGTCTCGGATTCGAGCCGGGTGCGCAACTCCAACGTCCCGAGAGAGTCTAGGCCGTATTCCGACAACGGCCGATCCGCGTCGACCGAGCGCCGCAGGATCAGGCTCATTTCCTCGGAGATGAGGCGCCGTACGCGGGCCGCCCACTCCTCTCGAGGCAACAGGCGCAACTCCTCGAGGAACTCGCTCGATCCGGCCCGGTCCTGGCCCATCGAGGCGAACGCCTCCGCGAACGGGCTGGTCTGCGCGAACGCGGTGAGCCACGGCGCACCGGCGACGGGCGCGTACCCGCTGTACACCCGGGTGTGTCGCATCAGGGTGTCGAACGCGTACGCACCGTCCTCGGGAGCGATGGCCATGCCGTCGGTGTCGGCCATGGCCTGGCCGGCACCGATCTGCGCCCACGCACCCCACGCCACCACCTGGGCGGGCAGGTCCTGCGCACGGCGCCACCGCGCGAAGGAGTCCACCCAGCTGTTGGCGGCCGCGTAGGCACCCTGGCCCGGCGACCCCACCATCGCAGCCGCCGAGGAGAACAGGCAGAACCAGTCCAGCGGCGCGGTCGCGGTGGCCTCGTGCAGGCGCCACGCACCCATCGCCTTGGGCGCCCAGTCCCGGTCGATCAGCTCGTCGGTGATGTTGGCGAGCGTCGCGTCCTCGATGACCGCGGCGGCGTGCAGGACGCCGCGCAGCGCGATCCCCGTCGCGGTGGCCGCGGCGACCATCCTCGCCACGGTCTCGGGCTCGGACACGTCGCCGAGTTCGACCTCGACCTCGGTGCCGCGCTTGCGCAGCCGCTCGATGGCGCGTTGCGTCTCCGGCTTCGGCGCGGAGCGCCCGTTGAGGATGATGCGACCGCACCCGGCCGCCGCCATCTTCTCGGCCAGGAACAATCCGAGCCCGCCCAGGCCGCCGGTGACGATGTAGGCACCGTCGGTACGGAACGCCGGAGCCCGTTCGGCGGGGACCACGGCCGCGAACTGACCGGTGCGGGGCACGTCGAGCACCAGCTTGCCGGTGTGCTCGGCGGCACCCATCGCACGAATTGCGTTGGCGCCGTTGGCCAGTGGGTAATGCGTGGTCTGCGGCGGCGGCAGCACGCCGTCAGCGATCTGCTGGTACACCACCTCGAGGAGACTGCGCAGCGTGTCCGGGGCGACCAGGGTGAGCAACGCCAGGTCGACGGCGTAGAAGGACAGGTTCCGCCGGAACGGGAACAGGCCCATCTTGGTATCGCCGTAGATGTCGCGCTTGCCGATCTCGACGAACCGGCCGCCGAAGGTCAGCAGCTCGAGACCGGCTCGCTGGGCCGCGCCGGGCAACGAGTTGAGCACGACGTCGACGCCGTACCCGTCGGTGTCGCGGCGGATCTCCTCGGCGAACTTGGTGCTGCGCGAGTCGTAGACGTGGGCCACGCCCATGTCGGCGAGCATCCGCCGACGGTCGGGGCTGCCTGCCGTCGCGTAGATCTCGGCACCGGCCGCCTGGGCGATGGCCACGGCGGCCTGACCCACGCCGCCGGTGGCGGAGTGGATCAGCACCTTGTCGCCGGAGCGGATGCGCGCCAGGTCGTGCAGCGAGTACCAGGCGGTGGCATGGGCGCTCGGCACCGCGGCGGCGGTGGCGTCGGGCAGGTCGGCCGGGATGCGGACCGCCAGGTTCGCGTCGCAGGTCACGAACGTGCACCAGGCACCCGTCGCGGAGATGCCCGCGACGCGGTCACCGATCTCGTGGTCGGTCACGCCCGCACCCACCGCCGTGACGACGCCGGCGAAGTCCGCACCCAGCTGGGGCATGCGTCCCTCGAAGGACGGGTAGCGACCGTAGGCGACCAGGACGTCGGCGAAGTTGAGGTTGGACGCCGAGACGGCCACCTCGATCTGTCCCGGGCCCGGTGCGGTCCGCTCGTAGGCGACCAACTCGGCCGACTGCAGGTCACCCGGCGTCCGGATCTGCAGTCGCATGCCGTCGCGTTCGGGGTGCACCACGGTGGTGTGACGCTCCTCGGGCTGCAGCGGCGTGACGTTGAGCCGAGCGGTGTAGTAATGACCGTCGCGCCAGGCCGTCTCGTCCTCGTCGGACAGCGAGAGCAACTCGGCGCCGACGAGCGTGAGGTCGGTGGCGTCGTCGAGGTCGACCTGGGTGGGCCGCATCCGGGGATGCTCCATCCCGATGACCCGGACGAGGCCCCGCAGGCCGCCCTGGGCCAGGTTCGGCACCTCACCGGGCAGCACGCTCTGCGCACCCCTGGTCAGGACGAACATCCGGGGCGGTTCGCCGGCGACGTCGGTGAGCACCTGGGCCACGCGGACCAGGTGACGGACGTGATCGGCACCGTCGGCGACGACGTCGGCCTCGGCGGCGCGCGGGTCCTGGATCACCACGACGGCCGCACTGGGCCGGGCGGTGAGCGTCCGGTGCAACAGGTCGGCGCTGGCGGCGTGGTCGCCGTCGGCGCTCCACGTCATCGCCGTCACGTCGGCCTCGCCGGCCTTGAGGACGTCGGCCAGCTGATGCGCGAGCATGTCGGACTCGTCGGAGGTGCTGATCAGCAACCAGTGCCCGTGTCCGACGACGTCGGTGGCGGGCAGTTCCTGGCGGCGCCAGTCGATGGTCAGCAGCCGCTCGTTGAGGCGCTTGTCCCGCAGCCCCTGCTCCGAGACGCCCGTGCCGAGGCGCAGGCCGGCCACGGTCAGCACGACCGCGCCGTGCTCGTCGAGCACCTCGACGTCGACCTCGACCGAACCCGCGCTGGCATTGACCAACTGCACGTAGCAGTAGTGCGCGTTGCGCGTCGAGGAATGGGCCCGCAGCCGCCGCACGCCCAGCGGCAGCATCAGCGTGCCGGTGGTGTCGGTGTGCAGATCCGGGTGCGCGCCGACGGCCTGGAAGCAGACGTCGAGCAGTGCCGGGTGGATGCCGTAGGCACCCTGCTGGGACCGGATCGAGCTGGGCAGCGCGACCTCGGCCAGCACCGAGCCGCCGGGGCCGCCGGTGGTGTGGGCGGCCGTCAGACCGGTGAACGCCGGTCCGTATTGGATGCCCCTGGCGTCGTACCAGTCGCGCATCTCGGCGCCGGTGAGCTCCACGGGGTGCTCGGCGAGCAGCGCGGCGACGTCGTAGGTGGTGGCGTCGGTCGAGTCGTCGGCGGTGTGGAGCACTGCGGTGGCGCGGCGCACCTCCTCGCCCTCGAGCCGGGTGGTCACCTGGAAGTCGGTCTGGCCGTCGGCGGTCAGCGAGGCGACCGCCGAGATGGGCGTCTGCGGTTCGAGCAGCAGGAGCTCCTCGAAGACGATGTCGCGCGCTTCCGAGGCCTCGCCGAACACCGTGCGGGCCGCCGAGAGGGCCATCTCGCAGTAGGCGGTGCCCGGGAGGGCCGCGACGCCGTGCACCTGGTGGTCGGCGAGCCACGGCTGGGCGTCGGTGCCGATGTCGGCCTGCCACACGTGACGTTCTGGTTCCTCGGGCAGCCTGACGTGGGCACCGAGCAGCGGGTGCACGGCCAGCGTGGACGCACCCTGCTCCTGGCCGTCCCTGGTGAGCATCAGGTGCGGGTGGTGGAACGTCGGCAGCGGGGCGTCGACCAACGCACCGACCGGCCACAACGCGGCGAAGTCGACCGCGGCACCGGCAGCGTGCAGGGCCGCGACGAAGCCGCGCAGGCCGTGGGGCAGCTCCTGCTCGCGACGCAGGCTCGCCAGCGCCGCCATGCGGACGTCGAGGCTGCGGGCGTTCTGATCCACCGCGTAAGTCAGCAGCGGGTGTGGCGACAGTTCGCCGAACACTCGGTACCCGTCCTCGAGGGCCGCTTGCACGGCCGCGGCGAAACGAACCGCATGGCGCAGGTTGTCGGCCCAGTAGTAGGCGTCGAAGTCCGCGGGATCACGCGGGTCGTAGAGGGTCGACGAGTAGTACGGGACCGTCGGCTCGCTGGGCGAGATGTCGGCCAGCGCCTCGGTGAGCTCGTCGAGGATCGGGTCGACCTGCGGCGAGTGCGACGCGACGTCGACGGCGACCTCGCGGGCCATGATGCCGCGGGCCTCCCATTCGGCCGCCAGCTTGCGCACCGACTCCTTGGCGCCGCCGACCACCGCGGACTGCGGTGAGGCGACCACCGAGAGCACGACGTCGTTGACGCCGCGGGCGGCGAGCTCGGAGAGCACCTGCTGGGCGGGCAGCTCCACCGACGCCATCGCGCCGGACCCGGCGATGGTCGCCATGAGGACCGACCGACGGCAGATGACCTTGACGCCGTCCTCCAGGGAGAGCGCCTCGGACACGACGGCGGCAGCGGCCTCCCCCATGGAGTGCCCGATGACCGCACCGGGCACGACGCCGTGGGACTTCAGGGCGGCGGCGAGCGCGACCTGGACGGCGAACACGGTGGGCTGCACCTTGTCGATGCCGGTGACGACCTCATCGGAGGCCATGGCCTCGGTGACCGAGAAGCCGGACTCGGCCGCGATCAGGGGTTCGATCCGCGCGACGGTCTCGGCGAACACCGGCTCGGAGGCCAGCAGGGCCTTGCCCATGCCGGCCCACTGCGAGCCCTGTCCGGAGAACACCCACACCGGACCGCGCTGGCCCTTGTCGACGGCTGCCTCGTACGGGTCGTCGCCCTCGGCGACGGCGCGCAGTCGCTCCACCAGCTCCGTGCGGTCCGCCGCGATGACGACGGTGCGTACGGGGCGGTGGGCGCGTCGACGCGCCAACGTGTAGGCCACGTCGGCGAGGTCGGCCGCGTCACCGTCGGCGTTGCCCTCGACCCAGTCCGCGAGGCGTCCCGCGGTGCGGCGCAACTCGTCGGGCGTGGTGGCCGACAGCGGAAACAGGTGCGGGCCGGTCGCCCGCTCGGGGGCGGTGCCGGCGTCGACGGTACGCGTCGACGCCCCGGTGGGGGCCTGCTCGAGCACGGCGTGGACGTTGGTTCCCGACAAGCCGTAGGACGACACCGCGGCGCGCCGCGGGTGATCGCCCTCGACGGGCCACGAGGTCTCCTCGGTCGGCACGAAGAGGTTGGAGTCGATGCTGGCGATCTCGTCGGGCATCGCGGTGAAGTGCAGGTTCTTCGGCACGACGCCGTGCTGCAGCGAGAGGATGGCCTTCATGAGGCCGACCGCGCCGGACGCGGACTGGCCGTGGCCGAAGTTGGTCTTGGCCGAACCCAGCGCCACGGGGCCGGTCTTGCCGTAGACGGCCGCGAGGCTGGCGAACTCGATCGGATCGCCGACCGGGGTGCCGGTGCCGTGCGCCTCGACCATGCCGATGGTCGCGGGGTCGACGCCGCCGGCGGCCAGGGCCGCTTCGTAGACCTTGACCTGAGCGTCGCGCGACGGGGTGGCGATGTTGACGGTGTGGCCGTCCTGGTTGGCCGCGGTGCCGCGAATGACCGCCAGCACGTCGTCACCGTCGGCCAGCGCGTCGTCGAGACGCTTGAGCAGCAGGACGGCGGACGCCTCACCGGAGACGAATCCGTCGGCGTTCACGTCGAAGGCATGGCAGGCACCCGTGGCCGACAACATGCCCTGGGCAGAGCCGGAGGACATCTTGCGCGGCTCGAGCATGATCGAGACGCCGCCGGCCAGGGCCATGTCGCTCTCGCCGTCGTCCAGGCTGCGGCACGCCATGTGCACCGCCAACAGGCTCGACGAGCATGCCGAGTCGACGGTGAACGCCGGCCCGTGCACACCGAGGTGGTAGGCGATGCGGCCCGACGCGAGGCTGAAGTTGCTGCCAGTGAATCCGTAGGGGCCCTCGACGGCGTTGGCGTCGGCGGCGAGCAGTTGGTAGTCCTGGTGCGTCATCCCCATGAACACGCCGGTGAGGGTGTCCGCGATGGTGGCCGGGTCGATGCCGGCGTGCTCGACGGCTTCCCAGGCGGTTTCCAAGAGCAGGCGCTGCTGGGGGTCGATGGCGATCGCTTCGCGCTCGCTGATGTTGAAGAAGTCGTTGTCGAAACCGGCGACGTCGTCGATGAACGCGCCCCACTTGGAGATCGACCGTCCCGGCACGCCGGGCTCGGGGTCGTAGTACTCCTCGGCATCCCAGCGATCCATCGGCACCGTGGTCACGGCGTTCTCGCCGCGCATCAGCGCAGCCCACAGACCCGCTGGCGAATCGATGCCACCGGGAAGACGGCACCCCATGCCGATCACGGCGATTGGGGAGACCGGTGTCTCTGCCACGTACTTCACCCTCTCCAACGAACGAACCAAGGCTTCCGACCCGGTTGTGCTGCATGAAGACGTCGATCCCCGGAGCTGTGGATCAGTTGTGTGACCTTTCCATGTGCACCTGGATTGACTATCGACAAGGAGTTCCGGACCAGCAAACCGAACTTTAAGTACGAACCATTAGTACGAAAAATTCGGCAAATCCGTTCCTGCCCTTTCCAAGTCAACATTCTCCGGACGGGACACTACACCGACAGCTACCTATTCGTCCCAACAACCTCGTTTAGGCGCATACGCTGCGGAAATGCCGATTATTGACGTTGACGTTCGTTTTTAGCGACCGTCCGTGACAGGTTCTTCGGTTTCGCCGCGAACAAAACTAGCAAATACATTCAACGTCTAGGCAAATATGACGGCAAGCGTTGTCAAACTTCGTTCGATTGGACATTCGTCGTTAACGGGACGTTCATACTGACAGCGTGCGGGCGTCTCCATTCGCCCGTCCGACGGTGCTGCGGTACCGTCGCGGCCACCGTCCCGCACCGATGCCGCCGACGCCAATGCTGAGCAGTGGACATTCTGGCTACTCTGGTAACGATTGCGACAGTGGCAACTGACGTCACTCTGGCAACACCGATGCCCTCGCCCGTCCGAAGCAGATCGGATTCGAGCGCCAGGGGGGCCTGTTTGGCCCGAAGTCGTTGTGCCACAACGGAACCAACGGGACAACGCCCGTTGTCGTGGTAACGGCCCCTCGTGGGCGCCGGGCGAAAATTAGTGAACGAATCAACCGTGCGACTAAGTCACACCGCTGCGGAGAGCCCGGAGAATGGCGCGCCAAGCTTGGCCACGGCGTTATACCCCTCCTTGCGGGCTCGGAAAACACCCCTTCTGATCATGGCCGCAGTGGCCACGAAACCCGCCTGGTCACTCACCAACAGGGGCGTCAGCAGGCGGTTGTGGACGAAACCGAACGCCATCCCGCTGCGCGGGTCGGCCCATCCCAGCGACCCGCCGAGCCCGACATGGCCGAAACCGGGCAGGACGCCTCCCAACGGGAGCCCGTGGTACCCGAGATGGAAGGACATCGGCATGATCAGCCCGGCGTCGGGATGCAGGCTCGGTCGCCCGCCGAGGGTGGCCGCCAGCTCGGTCGACAGGAACTGGGTGTCGTCGACGCGGCCACCGTTGGCGATGGCCCCATACATCCGGGCCAGGCCCCTGGCCGTGGCGACGCCGTTGGCGGCAGGCAGTTCGGTGTCGAGCAAGGAGATGTCACCCTGGACGGTGGCCTTCATGCCGGGGAAGTACATCGATCCCAACCCACCCGAGAACGGCAACGCCGCGACGTGGGGGGTGACGAAGTTGACCAGGGGATTCTGGAACCGGCTTTGCGGTCCGATGATCCTTGCCGGCTGAGTCGGCGCGTCGACCGGCGGCCTGCCCAGGTGAATGCCGTCGACGCCGAGCGGCTCGGCGAGCTCGGTGCGGAACAACTCCCGCATGCCACGACCGGAGACCGCACGGGCCAGACCGGACATCAGCCAGCCGTAGGTCA
>Ga0209051_1001168_pt1 | contig 23858 bp, 19 predicted proteins | sample AraplaCvi_mMS_r2_2_FD_184286 | JGI IMG/M metagenome (GOLD analysis project Ga0209051, IMG submission 184286) | Arabidopsis root microbial communities from North Carolina, USA - plate scrape MF_Cvi_mMS_r2 (SPAdes) (version 2) | ecosystem: Host-associated > Plants > Roots > Endosphere | place...
GACGACCTGAGGACGCTGGGCGCGCCGCGCGGCGTGCTCGCAGCGGGCCGCTGGCATGACGAGGCGGCGCTGTCCGCGTTGCTGACGGACGTGGCGGACACATACCGTCACGGCTGAGCGCGACGCCATGGCTGAGCGCCATGGGGCGGCCTCTCAGCCCACGATCGCGCCGATCAGCGCCACGTCGGCGACGCCTGTAGCGGGCAGACCGCGTGCGCTCTGGATCTCCTTGACGCAGCGCGCCGAGGCGGCGCCGAAGACGCCATCGGCCTTGATGTCGGCGCCGAGGTTGGAGAGCGCGAGCTGGAGCAGCCGCACATCGAGTCCCCGCAGCAGCGGCTCCTGCACCGACAGCGCGCGCGAGCCCGGCGCCGGTCCGTTGTAGCAGCCGGGCGGCATGCCGTTGAGCGTGGTCATCGAGATCTCCGCGCCTCGGACCACGAGCGGCAAGGCCAGGCCCCACTGGTTCAGATCGATGAGCCGCTGGAAGGCGTCCATGCGATAGACGGTGTTGCGCAGGATCGCGATGCTGTGCGTCGCCAGCCAGCGGCGGCGCGTGGCCACGTAGGCGCCGATCCAGGCCTGCTCGCCGATCTGGTCGAGCGGACCGGCCGCCTGGTCGGTCTCGCCGCGGATCCTGGCCCAGGAGCCGTGCACGGTGCTGTCGTAGACGACGGCGGTGCCCAGCGCCGAACGGATGCCGAGCTTGACGGCGGCGCGGACCGCGGGCTGCCAGAAACCGTCGTCGAAGAAGCGGTCCTGGGTTTCGCGCATCACCGGATCGTCGGCGCAGGCGCGCAGCAGGTTGTGCAGGCGGCTGTTGGTGTCCAGGTCCGCGCCCTGCGCGTCGATGGCGGGCAGCCAGTCGTGGATGGCGGCGCCGAAGCGCGCGCCGGGGTTGCCGGCGTACTGCTGGAGCAGCTCGGCGAGCTTGCCGGAGGCGAGCGTCGTCTGCGACCGTCCGTAAGTCAGGCGGCCGGGATCGTCCTTGAGCACGGTGACCTGGCCGTAGTCGCCCAGCACATGCCCGGTCTCGAAGAGGTTGACGATGGCCTTGGCGGTGCGCGCCTGGGAATCGGTCAGCGGGACGGTCAGCGGAACGTCGGCGGCGATGGTCGGGCTGGGCATGCCGGTCTCCTGGGGACGCAGATCGCGGGAGTCTGGCAGCGGCGTGCCGGTGCGGCATCCGCAATCCGGTGGATGACGCGGCGCCGGAACCCGCGTTCATCCGGCCCGAGAATGCGCCCCATGCTCGGCCTGCCCACCACCGCCACCGCCCCGTTCTGTCCGTCGGAAGTCCACGGTTCCATCGCGCTCCAGCAAGGGGCGCCGTTGTGGAAGCGGCTGTTGCGCGTCGCGGGGCCGGGGCTGCTGGTATCGGTGGGCTACATGGATCCCGGCAACTGGGCGACGGACATCGAGGCCGGCTCGCGCTTCGGGCACGCGCTGCTATGGGTGGTGCTGGCGTCGAGCCTGGCGGCGATGCTGCTGCAGACCTTGTCGCTGCGGCTGGGGCTGGTGACGGGGCTGGACCTGGCGCAGGCCTGCCGCGAGCGCTACCGCCCGGCGGTGCGGCTGCCGCTGTGGCTGATGGCGGAGCTGGCGATCGTCGCCTGCGACGTGGCGGAGGTGCTGGGCACGGCGCTGGCGCTGCATCTGCTGTTCGGGATGTCGCTGCTGGCGGGCGTGGGCATCGCGGCGCTGGACACGGTGATCGTGCTCGGGCTGAAGGGGCGGGGCTTCCGGCAGGTGGAGGCGATCATCCTCGGCCTGGTGATGACGATCGGCGTCTGCTACGCGGTGCAGCTGGTGCTGGTGGGGCCGGACTGGGCGGCGGTGGCGCGGGGCTTCATTCCCAATGGCGCCGCGGTGCACGACTCGAAGGCGCTGCTGCTGGCCATCGGCATCCTGGGCGCGACGGTGATGCCGCACAACCTCTATCTGCACTCGTCGATCGTGCAGACGCGGCGCGTGGCGGACACGGCGGCGGCGAAGCGCGATGCGATCCGGCTCTCGACGATCGACACGCTGGTGTCGCTGACGCTGGCGCTGATGGTGAACGCGGCGATCCTGATCCTGGCGGCGACCGCCTTTCATGCGAATGGACATCGCGACGTGACGGAGATCCAGGACGCGTATCACCTGCTGGATCCGCTGGTGGGGAGCTCGATCGCTTCGGTGCTGTTCGGCGTGGCGCTGCTGGCGGCGGGACAGAGTTCGACGTTCACGGGCACGATCGCGGGCCAGGTGCTGATGGAGGGCTTCCTGCGGCTGAAGATCCCGTGCTGGCAGCGGCGGCTGGCGACGCGCTTCCTGGCGCTGGTGCCGGCCTTCATCGGGCTGCTGTGGCTGGGCGAGGCGGCGGTGGGCCGGCTGCTGGTGGCGAGCCAGGTCGTGCTGAGCCTGCAGCTGCCGTTTGCGATGTGGCCGCTGATCCGGCTGACGGGCGACCGGGCGGTGATGGGCGGGTTCGCCAACGGGCCCGTGGTGCGGGCGCTGAGCTGGCTGCTCTTCGCGCTGGTGACCGGGGCGAATGCGGCGCTGTTGTGGTCGCTGGCGGGTTGAGGGCGCGCTGTTGGATCGCCGCATCGCGTGTCGCGTGAGGCAGGCGCGCGCGGCTCTATGCTGGCTCGATGAAGTTCAACGCCGTCATCGAACGAGACCCGGGAAGCGATGTGCTCGTGGCGAGCATCCCGGGGATAAGTGGCGCCCACACGCAGGGCGCGTCCGTCGACGAAGTGCTGGAACGCCTCAGCGAGGTGGTTCAGTTGCTCGCGGAAGAAGGTGAGATCGATGAGGCATCCGCCCTTCGATACATCCCCACCACCACCCCGCTCGGCGTGGTGGTCGAGCTGACGAGCTCGAAGGTGTTCGGCATGGCTCGCTCCGGGAAGCAGCGCTTGCCCTGACCGAGCAGCAACGGGTAGACCGCGAGCATCACCTCGTCCACGAGGCCGTGCTCGAACAGCGTGGACGCCAGCATCGCGCTGCCGCAGACGATCAGGTCGGGCCCGTCGCTGGCCTTGAGGCGGCGGATGCCCGCCAACACGTCGGGCCCCAGATCCCCGACCGGTCCCCACTCAAGGCCCTCACGCCGATGGGTCGCGACGTACTTGGTCGCTGCGTTCAGGCCTGACGCGAACGGGCCGGCCTTCATCGCGGGCCAGTAGCCGGACCACAGGTCGTAGGTGCGGCGGCCCAGCAGCAGGTCGTAGCCGCTGCCGTAGGCCGCGGCCACGGCGGCGGCGCCTTCCGGCGTGCGGTACGGCGCGGTCCAGTCGCCGTGCGCGTAGGCGCGGTCGACGCCGGGGCCGCCGGGTTCAACGAAGCCGTCCAGCGAGATGTGTTCGGCGATCCTGATCTTCCTCATGAGAGCCTCCGCGGGGTTGAAGTGATGGACCGGGCGCGATGACCTCGGCCTTCATCCCTACGACGCGCGGCGGCGCTGATTCTCGACAGCAGGAGCTCGCGTTCCTTACCCGCCCTTGCGCGGCTCGGCCGCGTAGGCCCGCAGGAAGGCCTGCACCGCGCGCTCGGCGGAGCGCGTGATCTGCGCGCGGGTCACCGGCGGCAGATCGCGATGGAACCACCGGTGCTGGTGCTCCGAGCTCACCAGCGCGCCGAAGTGCTGCGTCAGCACCCACGGATCCTCGCGGCGCAACTCGCCGTGCTCGATCGCCTGCTTGAACACCTCCATCAGCACCGACATGCCGCGCTCCGGACCCGCCTCGTGGAACCGCTCTCCAATGTCCGAGTGCCCCGCCGCGCCCAGCACCATGCGGTGCGCCGCGATCGCCTCCTCGCTCGTCAGAAAACCCACCAGCTTCTGCGCGAAACGCGTCAGCACCGGCTCCAGCGTGCCGCCACGGTACTCCGCGATCTCGGTCAGCGCGGACGCCATGTGCCGCTCGCCCACCGCCTCCGTGACCGCCAGGAACAGCTCCTCCTTCGACGGGAAATAGCCGTAGATCGTCGACTTCGAGCCGCCGATGCGCTTGACGATCTCCGCCATCGACGCCCGCTCGTAGCCGAACTCCAGGAACACCTGCGAGGCCACCTCCAGGATCGCGTCCCGCCGCGCCTCCGTGCGCACTTTCACGACAACTCCTTAACCGTACCAATCGGTCCATTTTTTCTTGACACCCGTGAATTGTCAAACCAATAATCCGCCCGCCAATACCGAACCGTTCGGTACGCTTTCAAAAGACCCGCCCCTGCTCGACCTGGAGTTCCGCCATGAGCATCCGCCCTGATCCCTTCCTGCCGACGGCGCTGCTGGCCAGCGCCGCGGCGCTGACCCTCACCGCCTGCGGCGAGCCCCCTCACCCGCCCAGCATGGGCGCCGGCGGTCCGCCGCAGGTGAGCGTCGTCACGGTGGCGGCGCAGCGTCTGGCCTTGACGACCGAGCTGCCGGGCCGCGTGACCGCGGCGCTGGTGGCCGAGGTGCGGCCGCAGGTGGGCGGCCTGGTGCAGGAGCGCCGCTTCAAGGAAGGCAGCGACGTCAAGGCCGGCGAGCTGCTGTACCAGATCGATCCGGCGACCTACCGCGCCAGCGTCGACAACGCGCAGGCGAGCCTGGCCAAGGCGGAGGCCACGCTGGTCTCGGCCCGGCTCAAGGCGGGCCGCTACCAGGAGCTCTCGGCCATCAAGGCGGTGAGCCAGCAGGACGCCGACGACGCCGCCGCCAGCCTGCTGCAGGCCCAGGCCGATGTCAGCGCCGCGCGCGCCGCGCTGCAGACGCAGCGCATCAACCTGGCCTACACCCGCATCACCGCGCCGATCAGCGGCCGCATCGGCCGCTCGTCAGTGACGCCGGGCGCGCTGGTCACCGCCAGCCAGGCCAGCGCGATGGCCACGGTGCAGCAGCTCGATCCGATCTATGTCGACGTCACGCAGTCGGCGGGCGCGCTGCTGGCGCTCAAGCGCTCGCTGGAGAACGGCCGGCTCAAGAGCGGCACCGCCAACGTGCGTCTGGTGCTGGAGGACGGCAGCGTCTATCCGCAGACCGGCCGGCTGCAGTTCTCCGAGGTGTCGGTGGACCAGAACACCAGCGCGGTGACGCTGCGCGCGGAGTTCCCCAACCCGCGCGGCGACCTGCTGCCCGGCATGTACGCCAAGGCGGTGATCGAGGAAGGCGTGCTCGAGCAGGCCGTGCTGGTGCCGCAGCCGGCCGTCTCGCGCGACAGCACCGGCAAGCCGATGGCCTTCGTCGTCGATGGCGACGGCAAGCTGGCCCAGCGCGCGCTGACCACGGACCGGGCGATCGGCGACCAGTGGCTGGTGGGCAGCGGGCTGAAGGCCGGCGACCGCGTGGTCGTCGAAGGCCAGCAGAAGGCGCGGCCGGGGCAGCCGGTCCAGGTCGTGCAGGCCCAGGCGCCGGCCGCGGCCGCGGTGAAGACCGCCGCGGCCAGCGCCGCCGGCGGCGCGCACTGAGCATCGGACGGAGACCCCTCATGGCTCGCTTTTTCATCGACCGTCCGATCTTTGCCTGGGTCCTGGCCATCATCACGATGCTGGCCGGCATCGTCGCGGTGCTGACCCTGCCGATCGCGCAGTACCCCACCATCGCCCCGCCCGCCATCGCCATCACGGCGAACTATCCCGGCGCCTCCTCCAAGACCCTGGAGGACACCGTCACGCAGGTCATCGAGCAGAAGATGAAGGGGCTGGACCGGCTCTCCTACATCGCCTCGACCAGCGAATCGACCGGCAGCGTGACCATCACGCTGACCTTCGAGACCGGCACCGATCCCGACACCGCGCAGGTGCAGGTGCAGAACAAGCTGTCGCTGGCCACGCCGCTGCTGCCGCAGGAGGTGCAGCAGCAAGGCGTGCAGGTGGCCAAGTCCGCCGCCAACTATCTGAACGTGCTGGCCTTCATCTCCGAGGATGGCAAGCTCAGCGGCTCGGACCTGTCGGACTACGTCGCGGCCAACGTGCAGGACCCGATCAGCCGGGTCGATGGCGTGGGCGACACGCTGCTGTTCGGCTCGCAGTACGCGATGCGCCTCTGGCTGGATCCGGCCAAGCTCAACAGCTTCAAGCTGACGCCGCTGGACGTGAAGGCTGCGGTGCAGGCGCAGAACGCGCAGGTGTCGGCGGGTCAGCTCGGCGGCCTGCCGGCGGTGCCGGGTCAGCAGCTCAACGCGACCATCACCGCGCAGACGCGGCTGAAGACGGCCGAGGAGTTCGAGGCCATCCTGCTGCGCACGCAGGCCGACGGCTCGGCCGTGCGGCTGCGCGACGTGGCGCGGGTGGAGCTGGGCAGCGAGGGCTACACCAGCGTCGCGCGCTTCAACGGCAAGCCGGCGGCGGGCCTGGCGATCAAGCTGGCCACGGGCGCCAACGCGCTGGCAACGGTCAAGGGCATCGACGCGAAGCTGGAGGAGCTGAGCCGGTTCTTCCCGCCCGGGGTGAAGGTCATCAAGCCCTATGACACGACGCCCTTCGTGCGCATCTCCATCGAGGAGGTCATCAAGACCCTGGTCGAGGCCGTGGTGCTGGTGTTCCTGGTGATGTACCTGTTCCTGCAGAACTTCCGCGCCACGCTGATCCCGACGATCGCGGTGCCGGTGGTGCTGATGGGCACCTTCGGTGTGCTGGCGGTGTTCGGCTACTCGCTCAACACGCTGACGATGCTGGCGATGGTGCTGGCCATCGGCCTGCTGGTCGACGACGCGATCGTCGTCGTCGAGAACGTCGAGCGCGTGATGAGCGAGGAAGGCCTGTCGCCGCTGGAGGCGACGCGCAAGTCGATGGGGCAGATCACCGGCGCGCTGGTCGGCGTGGCGCTGGTGCTGGCGGCGGTCTTCGTGCCGATGGCCTTCTTCGGCGGCTCGACCGGCGTGATCTACCGCCAGTTCACCGTGACCATCGTGTCGGCGATGACACTGTCGGTGCTGGTGGCGATGATCCTGACGCCGGCGCTGTGCGCGACGCTGCTCAAGCCGGTGGCCAAGGGCCATGCGCTGGCCACGACCGGCTTCTTCGGCGCGTTCAACCGCGCCTTCGACCGCGGCAACCGCCGCTACCAGGGCGTGGTGCGGCACATGCTGGGCCGCGGCTGGCGCTACATGGCCGGCTACGCGGTGCTGGTGGCGGTGGTGGCACTGGTGTTCAGCAAGATCCCGGCGGGCTTCCTGCCGGAGGAGGACCAGGGCACGCTGTTCACGCTGGTGCAACTGCCGCCGGGAGCCACGCAGGCGCGCACGCTGGAGGTGCTGGAGCAGGTGGACCACCACTTCCTGGTCGAGCAGAAGGAGGCGGTGGACTCGATCTTCTCGGTGGCGGGCTTCAGCTTCGCCGGCAGCGGCCAGAACGCGGGCTTCGCCTTCGTCAAGCTCAAGCCCTGGGGGGACCGGGTCCGGCCGGAGCTCAAGGCCGCGGCGGTGGCCAATCGGGCGATGCAGACGCTGTCGACGATCCGCAATGCCAGCGTCTTCGCGATCGTGCCGCCGGCGGTGTCCGAGCTGGGCAATGCCAGCGGTTTCGACCTGATGCTGCAGGACCGGGCCAACCTGGGCCATGCGGCGCTGATGCAGGCGCGCAACCAGCTGCTGGGCGCGCTGATGAAGGAGCCGGGCCTGGTGGCGGTGCGGCCCAACGGCATGGAGGACGCGCCGGAGTTCCGGCTCGACATCGACGAGCACAAGGTCGGCGCGCTGGGGCTGACGATGAGCGACGTCAACACGACCTTCTCGACGGCCTGGGGCAGCAACTACGTCAATGACTTCATCGACCGGGGCCGGGTGAAGAAGGTGTTCCTGCAGGCGGATGCGCCGTTCCGGATGCTGCCGGGGGACATCGACCACTGGTTCGTGCGCAATGCCGCCGGGACGATGGTGCCGTTCAGCGCGTTCGCGACGGCGGGCTGGACCTCGGGCTCGCCGCGGCTGGAGCGCTACAACGGCGTGCCCTCGGTGGAGATCCTGGGCATGGCGCTGCCCGGCGCGATGTCCAGCGGCCAGGCGCTGGACCTGGTCGAGCGTCACGCGGCCGCGCTGCCCGCGGGCATCGGCTACGAGTGGACGGGGGTCTCGCGGCAGGAGCGCGAGGCCGGCGGCCAGGCGGGCCTGCTGTACGCGGTGTCCATCCTGGTGGTGTTCCTGTGCCTGGCGGCCTTGTACGAGAGCTGGTCGATCCCGTTCTCGGTCATCCTGGTGGTGCCGCTGGGCGTGCTGGGCACGCTGCTCGGGGCGGTGCTGACGTGGAAGATGAACGACGTCTACTTCCAGGTGGGCCTGCTGACGACGGTGGGGCTGGCGTCGAAGAACGCGATCCTGATCGTCGAGTTCGCGAAGGAGCTGCATGCCAAGGGCCTGTCGACGCTGGACGCGGCGATCGCCGCGGCGCGGCTGCGCTTGCGGCCGATCCTGATGACCTCGCTGGCCTTCATCCTGGGCGTGCTGCCGCTGATGGTCAGCAAGGGCGCTGGCGCGGGCGCGCAGAACGCGCTGGGCACGGCCGTCGTGGGCGGCATGGTGTCCGGCACGGTGCTGGCGATCTTCTTCGTGCCGCTCTTCTATGTCGTGGTGCAGGGACTGTTCGGGCGCGCGAAGGCGCCGGCGGTCACGCCTGGCGAAGGCGGCACCAACACCGGCAACGGCACCGGCAACGGCGCCGACACCCCCACCACTCCCCTGCTGAACGAGGGTCACTGACATGTCCCGGCTGAATTCCCTGATCCCGAAGCGCGCGCTGGCGGTCTTTCCGGCGTTCCCGGCGCTGCTGGCGCTGAGCGCCGCGCTGCTGCTCGGCGGCTGCGTCAACCTGGCGCCCGGCTACGAGCGCCCCGCCGCGCCGGTGCCCGGGCGCTATCCCGAGCCCCTCGCGAAGGGCGCCGAGGACACGTCCGCGGAGGGCGCGGCGGCGAGCGACGTCGGCTGGCGGAGCTTCTTCGCCGATGCGCGGCTGCGCGGCCTGATCGAGCTGGCGCTCGACCACAACCGCGATCTGCGGGTAGCGGTGCTCAACATCACGCAGGCCCGCGCGCAGTACCGCATCCAGGACGCGGCCACGCTGCCCACGCTGAGCGCCGCGGGCAGCAGCACGGCCACGCGCACGCCGGCCGGTCTGTCCGGCACCGGCGAGGCGGTGACCAGTCATCAGTACAGCGCGACGCTGGGCGTCAGCGCGTACGAGCTGGACCTGTTCGGCCGGGTGCGCAACCTGAGCGCGCAGGCGCTGGAGCAGTACCTGTCGACCGAGGAGGCGCGGCGCAGCACGCAGATCTCGCTGGTGGCCGAGGTGGCGACGGCCTACCTCACGTGGGCGGCGGATCTGGAGCGGCTCGCGCTGGCGCGGGAGACGCTGCGCAGCCAGTCCGACACCTACGCGCTGACGAAGCGCCGGTTCGATCTGGGCAGCGCGTCGGCGCTGACGCTGCGGCAGGTGCAGACCAGCGTGGACAGCGCGCGCGTGGACGTGGCGCGCTACACCGGTCAGGTCGCGCAGGACCGCAACGCGCTGGCGCTGCTGCTGGGCGCGGCGGTGCCGGAGGAGCTGACGCCGCGGGCGCTGGGGGACTCGCTCAATGCCTTGCCGGAGTTGCCGGCGGGGCTGCCCTCGGCGCTGATGCTGCGGCGGCCGGACCTGCTGCAGTCGGAGCATCAGCTCAAGGCGGCGACGGCCAACATCGGCGCGGCGCGGGCGGCCTTCTATCCGCGCATCAGCCTGACGGCGTCGGCGGGCAGCGGCAGCGGGGAGTTGTCGGGCCTGTTCAAGGGCGGGTCGGGGAGCTGGACCTTCCTGCCGCAGATCAGCCTGCCGATCTTCGACGGCGGCGCCAACCGGGCCGGATTGGACAACGCGGTGGCGGGGCGCGACATCGCGCTGGCGCAGTACGAGAAGGCGATCCAGTCCGCGTTCCGGGAGGTGGCGGATGCGCTGGCTCAGCGCGAGGCGCTGAGCGGCCAGCTGGAGGCGCAGCAGTCGCTGGTGGAGGCCAGCGGCGAGGCGCTGAGGCTGTCGGATGCGCGTTTCGCGCGCGGGGTGGACAGCTACCTGGACGTGCTGGATGCGCAGCGCACCTGGTACGGCGCGCAGCAGACGCTGATCGGGACGCGGCTGTCGCGGCTGACGAACGGCGTCACGCTGTACAAGGCGCTGGGCGGCGGCTGGAACGGGTGATGCGCGAGGCGGCGCCGTCCTGCATGCAGCGCCGCCATGCACGCCGCCAATGGCACGATGAGCGCCTGAGGAGCCGGCTCAGTCAGCGCTGGCCAGCGCGTAGGGGCCGCCGCGTTCGAGCGCGCGCTGGTAGGCGGGGCGGGCGTGGATGCGCTTGAGGAAGTCGGTGATGCGGGGCTGGCGGGCGACGGCGCCGGCGCGCTGGACGGCGGCCTCGAGGGGGAAGCTCATCTGGACGTCGGCGGCGGAGAACTCCTGACCGGCGAACCACGGGCTCTTGGCGAGTTCGGCCTCGAGGTAGTTCATGTGGTTGTCGATCTGCGGCTGGACGAAGCTGGCCTTGGCCTTGGCGGCGAGGCCCTTGGCGATGGGCCGGGCGAAGAACGGCATCGGGGCGCGCTCGAGGCGGTCGAAGACCAGCTTGAGCAGCAGGGGCGGCATCGCGGAGCCCTCGGCGTAATGCATCCAGTAGCGGTAGCGCAGCGCGTCGGGGGTGCCGTCGGCGGGTTTGAAGCGGCCGTGGCCGTGGCGGTCGACGAGGTATTCGAGGATGGCGCCGGATTCGGCGATCACGAGGCCGTCGTCGCTGATGACCGGGGACTTGCCGAGCGGGTGCACGGCGCGCAACTCGGGCGGGGCCAGCATGGTCTTGGGGTCGCGCTGGTAATGCTTGATCTCGTAGGGGAGCCCGAGCTCCTCAAGCAGCCAAAGGACCCGCTGCGAGCGGGAATTGTTGAGGTGGTGGACGGTGAGCATCGGGCGAGTCTATGCGGGGTGAGAGATGGCACCGGGGCGGCGGGTGATGAGAATGACCGCATGAATACCCCTACCCGCCCCTTCGAGCCGCCGTATTACGCGGTGATCTTCTGCAGCCAGCGCACCGAGGCCACGCCCGGGGATGGATATGGCGAGATGGCCGAGCGCATGGTGGCGCTGGCGGCGGCGCAGCCGGGGTATCTGGGGGTGGAGAGCGCGAGAGGCGCGGATGGGTTGGGGATCACGGTGTCGTATTGGCGGAGCTTGGAAGACATCCGCAAGTGGCGCGCCGTCAGTGAACACCAGGCGGCGCGCGATCAAGGCAGGCGGGACTGGTATCGACATTACGAGCTGCGCATCGCGAAGGTGGAGCGGCATTACTCGTGGGATGAGGCCGACGGGACGGGGGATCCGGTGCCTGCCGGGGAGCGGTGAGGCGGAAGAATCCCCGATGAAATCACCTACTCCGAAGTATTTTTGACGGCCGCACCGCGCTCATCATCAGAAGCGCCGAAAACGACGTCCCCAAGCCTGACACCCGCCGCTTCGAAACGTCGAATCATTTCGCTCAGGAACGCCCGGCACCGGGCCTCCCTCTCGTCTGCGTTCAATCCGGCCAACTCAAGATGGAGGTTGGCCACGAGATCCCTCCCCGCCTTTGAGAGCGCGATTTGAGGACCGCCCCAGGCGGCACGTCCCGCGAGTAGATCGTCGAACTCAAAGGGATTGAACTTCATCAGCTCTTGCGCGTAATCAAGAGGCCCATTGAAGCCAAGATCGCCGCCACGGAAGAGAACCCCTTCAGGCAGGAGTTCCAGCGTGCCAGAGACCAGTCCCGCGTAAATGAAGCCGACCGCCACACGGCGGATTTCGTCGTTTCCAAGCGAGGTCCCCGTTACCAGAGCGCTGGGAGTCACCGAATCGCAGATCAGGCAGTCCACGAGCCAGTGCTCCAGCCAGTCCATTATTTCCTGCTTCATCTTCTCCTCATTTGAAACAGATCTGGGCAGTTGCGATCTACTGACCGAACCTTGTGGCAATTGACGCGGGTGCCGCTTAGCCCGCGGTACTAGACCCGGGTTGCCAGCCGCTTTCCTTGAGCTTCTCGCGGTAGAGCGCGTCTCCGTCGAATACCTGCGACGGCGATAGTCGCCCCACCGCATCCAGATATTGATCCGGGGGACGATATCCATGCACCTGAATGAAGTGGACGATCTGGACCGGGGATGCGAACACGCGATGCCCGTCAGGAATCCATAGCTCGGCTTCTCTCAGCGCCCTTCCGTCCAAGTGCTCGACCAAGGGACCACATACCGGGCAAATCGGATTGCCTCTTGCCGGCTCAACGATACACCCCGGCAAGAAGAGGCCAAATGCCAAGGATCGCAATTTCTCCAGCAGACCGTCAGGAACATCACCCTGTTCGTACGCTCCAAAATCGATCCAGCCAATATTGAATACGTCCTTGAAGACATACGGCGCCACCATATGACGGTAAGGACTCATGTCTGAAAAGATTTCCATTGCGGCTCACCGATTGGAGAAGGAGATCACCCGGGAAATTCAGGCGGCAATGAGAAGCTCGATTCAATATTCTTCAGCGTCGGCACCGACCTTCAGCCTAGCTGACGAGAATCCGCTGAGCCCAAAAAGCGTAAGCGTCGAGCAGCCCGTTCCGCGACTCGCTTCCGTCCATGACACCAAACGCAAATGACGTTGCGACTCGAACGGGATTAATGACACGCCGGACGGCTCCCCCGATCACGGGCTGCCCATAGTCGGCCATGCTCTTGCCTTTGAGGAAATGGACCCAAGCGGCGCCTGGATTTCTCCGCACCATCACCTCACCGTAGTACATCCCGGCAGCGACGATTATTTCTCGCGAGGCATCCGTGAAATCCCACAGCGGCGGCTGCGCGTTACACAGCTCCGGCGGAATCGGCGCCTTCCTGGCGTTTCCCGAAACGTCCTCGCCTTCCAATGAGCATTGAAGCCAATCGGCAAGTCGAAGCAAGGAGTTCTCATGAAAGTTCGCCTCCCAGTCTGAGAAGCCGGGGGTGCGCCAGATCTTTGCGAAGAGTTCATCCAAGCTATATGGCAGGGCCGCCATGAACCCTTCGTAAAACTCTCGCAGCCCTGCCTTGTCAACCTCAAAGAATACAGCGGAGTGGGCATAGTAGTTCGGTGTGAACTTCATGCTGCGTTCCAGAGTCAACCAAAAACGTTGTTGTGATCGTACATGAGAGTCTCACGTTCATCCGAGTTCCAGATATGGCCATCCGATCTGTCCACCATGATCCGGCCGCCCGCCAAGTCACCCGCCGGATCGATGATGGAGCGAGGAGCTCACGACGATCGCTCGCTCAGCCAAACGATCTCGGCCAATCCGCATAGCGGGGGCTCCCCCATTTTTCAGGAAAGTCCGGAAAACTCTCGAATCCCTCATCTACTCGCCTGACGTAGTCCGACAACATCGCCGGAACGTAGACCTCGCCGAATATCAACCTCCATGCGAGCTTCTGAAATACCGCAAGATCAGAACGGTATTCTTCCATGTCGCCACTCGCCTTCCAGCGATCCTCTATACCTGGAAGCCAGTACCCGGAGAATGCCACGTTCTGGCTAATGCAAACGCGGCAAGCCTCCATTCTCAACGCTCGACCCGTATCACTCCAATCGGCGACTTGAGGCAGAAGCCAACTCTCTATCGCGCGCTGCGCCTGCCGCGCGTCATTTAGATCGAGCGAGAAGAGCTGGTCGTAATACTGATAATGCTCGGCCACATCCTGATGAAATGGCCACATGATCAGTGCGGCATGTTCTAACGATACTTCCTTCATTTATCACCCTAGATCACCAGGACGACTTCTGTTGAGTCGCCCAATTCGCGCTGGAGACGTGTGCGCAATCGCTCGCCCTCGTCACGAAAATGGACCTCTTCCTGCTCTGACGGAAAGCAGGATTCCCGCGGATTGTCCCTGTTCAGCGTTGCGTCATATTTGCTCGCCCACGCCATCAGATCGTCGGCGAGCGGTGCGGAAATCCCAATGGCGTGCGGATCGATGTTCACTCCGGAGCTATCCCAGAGTGGATAGCAGTCATAGTCGGTCATCAATTTAAGCCTCATGGCGCCGCCATCCAACCAATTGTCCTTCTCGAAGAGATGGCCGCACTGTGCTGAATGCGGTCACAACCAGCCCATTCGCCGGCGCAATGCGGCCCCGATCTCCGCATCCGGTGAATCAATGGAGAACAGATGCGCATCATTAATTAGCGGCTCAAAACCCGGCGCCAACTGCCAAAATGTTCCGTGGCTTCCTCAGTAAAGCGATTGCACATGGGGTCGTGGACTCGTTCGGCGATTCAACCCCGACTTATCCTGGCGTTCAAACCTAATAGGTGAAAATACGCGTAGGCTCAGCGTGCCTGCCAAAGAGAACCACCGGGACATTCTTCGCTGAAGAACCATAGTCCCCCATTCATTTCCTCGGCGCCCTTCGGGAATACCTTCATATAAGCGTCAATTTGTTGCTCAGCAGTTCCGGACATCGGCACCTTCGTATGCATGTGGATCAGTCTGATGTTTCCTTCACGAATCAATTTTTCGAGAATCATGAAGAAGAACTGTCGCTGCTCATCGAAGAAATCACTTGCCTCTAAAGCGTAGTCCCATAGGGCGTCAAGCTCCATGCCTTCGATACCATCTCGTATATACTCAAATCGCTCGCGATTCATACAACCTCACGTCTCCTGACGACTATGCTTCGTCAGGCCTAGATAGTTGGCTGAGCAATTTTTCGATCATCAACCTGACAGGAGGCGAGCCTTCAGCGGAAAGCCTCTTTAGCGCTTCTATTCTATTGAGAGGCAAGCAAGTCATGCCCTTCGACCGCAAGCTATCAGCAGCAGCAACAACCAGGTCTCCGGCGTCAGAATGAAGAAATTCAATGAGAATCTTGGTAGATATTTCGTGGTCGACAAGATCCAATATGTGAGCGCACCTTATTCGCCATTCAAGCGACCTTGCCGAACACGAATTTTCAAGCTCCGCCCAATCATCTTCTTCGAACTTGAAAAGAATGAGAGATGCCATCCCCATCCCTTCGTCATACCAATAGTCGATCAAGAACTCGAGCTTGAGATAGTCGTCCAATACTGAAAACAATCCGCCTCCTTGAGGCTCTCGCGAGTTCAGCGCCAAATCCTGCACCTGGGAGAATTCGCGAGAGAAATTAACTCTGAGGACGAATCCAAAACGGCGGACCGTCCAGAGCTTCATATTGCGCGAGGGGCCGCATCTTCTCCCAAACAAACCAAGTGACGTCCGACCTCATGACTCGGATCGCCTGATACTCCCCAAAACCCTCAAGGAATAGACGCGCAGACTCGCTACAATGCTCGAACGCCTCAAAGTACTTTGAAAATGCCGCAGCAAGATTCGGGGACGACATATCGATGGCCGAAAGCACTTTTCCCTCTTGTAGCCATTCGACCTGTGACAACGGCAGTCGCGCAAAGTCCTCTCGAACTCGCCGCATCAAACCCGCTGTCTCAGCAATATCTTCCACACGCACGTATCGCTTGTAGAGGCGGTCTGTAATCAGTTCCCACCGAAGTCCATCCGCATCGCGCTCGGAAAATGCTTTGACACAATCGAAGAAGAGAACCACGTCGGAAACGGTGCCAACTTCAAAGATCGTGCACCCTCCAAAGATTCCCACCTTCATTACTTCAACCCAAGCGCTTCGGGAAGTCCAAACACAAATTCCCTGCGAGCGGCATCGCCGTATTCGGCACTCACTTCTTTCAAACGCCGGATGAGCGCGCTCCTATCCGAATCGTTCATCTTCTTCAAGTCACTTGCAAATTGCTCCATCATTTGAATTGCCGCATCCGGGTCTAGCACGTCCTCCGCGGCATCCTCAAAAAAGATGGCGACATTCGCGATTGCCTTAGCGAGCTCTCTGGAAATGGAGTGGTTCATGGCTTGTCCGTCCTCGCCAATTTGTCGATGGCGAGCGATTCCAATCCTTTTCTGAGTGCATGCGCGCTCGTCAGCCCCAAGGCTGCCAACGGCCCGCATGCGCGCCAATGTTGTCCGGTTGCCGTGAGCACCGCCATCGTGCCGTCCGGGGCGCACCGCCCGATGTTCCTCAAGGGTCCGGAATCAAGATTCCCTGTTAATTGATTCGAAAATCAACTTCCAATCCGGGAAGGAGTGGGCCTGCATAAGTCTTTGCCTAATAAGTGACAGTTCTAGCCGGTAGGAGTTCTCAGGCGAAGCGGCATCCACACGAATCAGATCTTTACCGCCCGGACGCCTAATCGCTTGAAAATGCTCTTCAAACAGCTCCAAGCTTGCCTGCTCGCTCTTGCCACCCACTGCAAACCTTAAGGCAGCCACAAGAATTTCGAATTGCTTAGGGAGCGCGTCAAACTTCCTTTTTACAGCCAAGAGATGATTTGCCCCCTCCCAATCGCCGGCAATCATTGCAAGCCTTACGGCGTAGAGATATCTCCTCTGAACCGCGTCATCACTCCAACTCTTCCCCTTATGAAAGAGCGCCGACGTCGCAATTTCAGATGAACTTTTCTTCAATTCGTCCGCATCAACAGCTGACTGATTAAATACAGCAACGGAAAGAGCGTGAATCGCCCGAACCATTCCGACATTACCAGGGAAGGCCGGCTTATTCATCCACCCTTTCGAAGAATTCTCTGCCGATATTGTAAAACGCGGATCTTCCAAAGCACGCTTCGAGGTGTCGATTGCCCAACTGAGGTATTTTTTGGAAAACTCATGCGAAGGATCAGCAAAAGAGATGTAGATCGCATCTTCGAAATACTGCTGACAAGGCCACTCCGGAAATGCCAACCGCTCCCAAGTAGAAAACGGCCCCCCTTTATTTTCCACCCATGCTATGGCCGCTCCAATGCCATCAATCCTATTGATATCGACCATCACCACGTCAAACCAGGCATTTGATTCACTCATGACCAATCACTATTATTTGCCCGGTCACCAACTCGAGTTCGCCGCCTGCACCAAGGCAATTCAGCTGCGGCGCTCGCACATTGACCGCACCGTACTGATTGCGGGACAACCAGCCAATCACTCTGGCGACTTCATTTCAGAAAGCTTCCCTTCCAGCGCATAGGAGAACTCCGACAAAGTCATTTCTCCGCCTTCAGATACATATTGAGCGTCATCAATTATTACATTGCCAAAGGCTTTCAAAATGGACAACGAAACAATAGCGGAAAAAATGTCGCTACCACGACTCTCTATAGAGCACGCGTATCGCAAATCGAAATTTAGACTAAGATCAGATGGCCATTCATAAACCCTGACCCAGCACCATTCCTCCGTCCCCACACTCTCAACATATGTGACGGGATCACCCTCTCCATATGGGTGCAGAGAGAATTTCGGTATTTCAAGTCCCCGACGGGAAAACTCTTGCATCACAACAAGTTCAATTTCCGCATTGGAAATATCACGCATCAACGGTATTTGTGCATCTCTCAAGGCTTTGGACTCACCGAAATTTTCGTTCGAGTCAAAATTATCCCACCACCATCGCCTTGAAGAGGTCATTCCAATCGGGAAACGGCAAGACGTGCGACTGAGATGGCTGCAGGGATACCGTCCCCTTTAGACAGATCGGCCATTACCTGATTCGCCCAGTTATTTACGCAACTCGCGTCCGGCGACCCTTGAGGCTTATGGAACATGTGGACTCGCTAAGTAGGGGACAGCCCATCGCTCTACTGTTCTTGAGGACCAGTCCCAAGCTGTATCAGTTTATCCGTGGACTCTCTAGCTTGGGCGGCAAGGCAATCTAGGAACTTTCCGCACTTATTGCACGAAAAACGTCAGACCAATCAGGAAAACTCGAGGATGCCGAAAAAATCCTATGCCTTACCATGGAAAGCTCAAAACGGTAGCCGCAATCAACCCACCCCGAATCCTCCTTAATCCTCAAGTCCCCCTCGGCCCCCCGAACGGCAGCAAAATACTCCTCGAATCGTTGAAATCCGCGCTGTGCAGGCAACTCTCCAAGATCTTTGGTCGCCAAAATAGTATCGAGCAATTCAAGCAGCACTTGATGCTGGCCCAAAACCGCGTCAAACTTCCTCTTTATATTGAGCGCCTTCCGTGCAGCAACCCAGTCGCCGCAAATCATTCGAAGACGCACAGAAAAGAGATATCGATCTTGAATGAACTGCTCAGCCCAATCTTTTCCCTTTTTGGCGAGGGCGGATTGCTCAATCTGATCCGCAGCCAATCGAAGCTGATCTAGATCAAGCTGCGCGACTCCGCATAGCTGACGACAACGCCAATATCGCTCGCACTTGCCCTTGGTTGCCAGGGAAGTTGGGGATATTTCTCCATCCCTTAGAGCGATTCTCCGATTCAACGTCAAAACGAGGATTATCAAGAGCACGTTGAGAGGTTTCCAGCGCCCAATCTAAAAACTTTCGCGCCAATGGATGATCGGGATCGGCAAACGCAATAAAGAGGGCATTCTCGAAATAACGCTGACATCGCCCCTCCGGGGAGGCTAAGCGTTCCCAAGTCGCGAAGGGTCCGCCTGCCTCCTCCGTATTCTTCGAAGAGGACGCCACACCACCGTCCCGAGAAATATTGGACAGAACTTCCGCATTCCAAACACCATAGATCTTCATAGCGTGGGCTCAGCGTCGAAACCAGGATACCTCGCGAGAGAAATTAATTTTGGGGAAGAATCAAAACAGCACACCGTCCAGCGCGCCATATTATGCAAGGGGCCGCATCTTCTCCCGAATGAAATCAGTGACATCCGACTTCATAATTGGAATGTACCGATACTTCTACACGGCCATCAACTCTCTAGCGGCCTGCCCACTGAAGAAGATACTCGATTCCAGTTCGGGAATACCGCGCTCTCATATAGCACCCGTTCGCGAATCAGCGCCATCTCATTTCGATAGCCATGCACCCAGCTTCCCGAATCTGAGTTAATGATTTGCTTACCTTCCGGCACGCGGATCGCATCGAAGTAATTTTCAAAGCGCTGCACACCCTCACAGTTCTTCAAATCTTCGCCCTCGCGGACGGTTAAAAGCGTATCAACGATATTCGACAACACTTGATGCTGCCCTATCACCGTATCAAGCTTCCTTTTTGTATCAAGGGCTTTTCGGGCATCCGCCCAATCACCACAAATCATTCGCAGGCGAACGGACAGCAGATAGCGACCTTGAACAAGTTGCTCAGCCCAGTCCTTCCCCTTGTTCGCCAATGCAGATTCTGCGATTTGGTCTGCAGCCTCCCTGAGCACAGATAAGTCGAGCGCAGTGCCTTGCTGCATTGCCGAAGCGATAGCCCAGACCGCTTTCACCTCTCCTTGATTTCCAGGAAAGGTTGGTTTGTTCTTCCATCCCTTGGATCGATTCTCGGATTCAATGGCAAATCGAGGATCACCAAGTGCGCGCGTAGCTGTCTCTACGGCCCAGCCAAGAAATTTCTTTGACAGTTCGTGTTGAGGATCCGCAAATCCGACGTAGAGAGCGCTTTCGAGATACCGCTGACATGGCCCTTCGGGGGATGCCAGCCGTTCCCAGGTAGCGAAAGGCCCGCCCGCCATCTCGATATTTTTCGCTGAGGTCGCAATTCCGACGTCTGAAGCCAGGTTCTCAAGGACGTCATTCTTCCAAAGATTGATATTCGTCATCATTTCTTTCCGCCATTGCGAGGGAACACGACTACCCGCTTTACCGGCTGCCCCATACGATCGACCATTGCATCATCAATTCGACTGGCGGTTTTTGCCGCATTGTTTGGGGACGTATAGATTTCAACCTGATACGTACGATTATCGATTTGATCCAAGAGAGCTCCACGCACAGAGTCGTCTGGCATATTCTTGATAATTGTATTTTTGAGTTGATCAAGATTTTTCTCTAGCGTTTTCTGCCTATTTTCTCCAAGAGCCGTAAGTGCAGAATCACCGGCCTTCGCCTCCCCAAGGATCAACTGCGGTCTTCCGTCCACCATGACCGCATAAGGAAGGTCGATGCCTTGCCCGTTACCGCGCTTACCGTCAAATATTGCAATAAGATTATTGCCATTTTCTTCTTTCACGAACGCCGCAGAGCTAGACTCCAAGGACGCTCCTGTCTTACTGATATCGTTTGATTGCTGGAACGCAAATCTACTCGATGCCTGATAAGTCGGAATTTCATTCTCATGGAAATCACGAACACTCTGAATCGGAGTACTAGGCGGTTCCAGCGCCGATTGACGCCCCTTAATCACAGTGCCGTCAGGAAGCACCGCCTTCATCGCGTCGTCGCTTACCGTGACAACGGTGCCTGGCGGCAGAGTTCTGCCATCGGTAAGCGTAACACTTCCGTTCAGGCGCGTGGTCGTGTTTGCTTCAATCGTAGATGAGGATGGAATTCCTCCTTCACCGCTCAACGCAAAGTTGGGCGGGGTTGAAGGCGGCTGCGCCTTTCCACTTCCCGCCAAACTACCTTCAGCCTTAGTCGCGGCAGTCGCACCGGGTTTAAGGGTATTGACATACTGCCCACCAACCGCCGCCGTATACCCAAGCAAGCCCAAGCCAATATCAGCCAAGCCACCCGAAGTATCGCCGTCTCGAATGGCCCCGATCCCCATGCCGATCTGGGTACTGCTCTGCGCGGCCTGAATCAACCGAGCCAGATTACCAACCGGACCTGCCAGAACCTCTAGCGCCGGAGTACCGATCGCCGCCTGCCCTTCGTGCACCGCGTTGACTCTCAGAATCGACTCCGCCTTCTGCGAAAGCGTCCATCCTGAATTCTCGAAACTCGCGTCCACACTCGGCTGCGGCCCGTACTTCACCAGCTTCTGCGCCGCGTCCTTGCCGTTGCTCTGCGCATATTCCCCGAGATAGACCGCCAGCTGATTCACCTCGGCGTTGGACATCGGCGTGCCGGAACGATACATCTTGAGCAGACGATCGCTCTCCACGTCCATGGCCTTCAGCGTCTGCTGAACCTGGGCGGCGTCGAGAAGGCCACTCGTCGGATTCAGCAGCCTGCTAGCCCAGCTCTTGCTCTCGTCCTCATCGAGTACCTTGAGCGCCTGGCGCTTCTTCAAGTAGTTCGGATCGGACAGGAAGTTGTTGTCCGTCGCATTGAAGCCCGTGGAAGCTCCTTCAGCACCGCCCACGGCAACGCCAATGGCCGTGCCCGCCGCCAGCATCAGCGACTGCTTCACCTCCAACGGGAGATCGCTGTCCCTGATCTTCTCCGCGAGCGCCGGGACAGCCGCCTGACTGGCCACGCCGCCCAGCGCCGCGTCGATACCTCCGCTCAGCCCGCCGATCACGCCGTGCATGGCCACGCGATAAGCGCCGCCTTCATCCCACTTCTGCGACTCCGCCCAGAGCTTCTCCGCCTTCGCCTTGTCTCCCGAAGTCGCGGCCTGGACTGCCTCCGCGCGAAGCCCGTCTCTCTTCTCCGTCGCGTAATCAGCGCCCCGCTTGGCCGCCTCCGCCCCGAACTCCGCAAAGATCTGCGCGTTGACCTTCACCTGCTGCTCGAGCTTCTGCCCATCCCAGCCCTGCGCCAGCTTGCCCGCCGTCGCATCGTTCGTTGCGCCGCGATCGAGCTTCTCCAGCGCCGCTTGGCTCGCCGCATCCCCACTCGTGATCGTCGTGCTGCCCGCGCTGATCGTGCTTCTGGTCGTGCTGCGGTCGTCGCCGCTGTCCTTGTACGCACCGGCCATCCCGCCGCTCGTGCTCACGCTGACGGTCACCGCGCTGGCGCTGTACTGACTGCGGTTGTCGATGTCGCTCGTCGTCAGCGTGCCCGTGCTGAAGCTGTTCTTGCCCGCGTCGATCGCCCCCTGGCTGCTCGTGATGGCACCGCCCTTGAGGTCGGTGTTGTCCTTCACGCTGACCTGGAAGCCACCGTCACCGGCTCGAATCCCGGCCTGCGTGCCCACCGCGGCGTAGTCCGCCGAGACCTTCGAGTTGCTGTACGACGCGCTCGCCGCGCTGACCCCCGTGAGGTTGAAGGTGCCACTGGCGCTCGCGCTCATGCTCTTCGAAGCGAAGGTCGCCGTGTCCTGCAAGCTCTCGATGTTCAGCTTGCCGCCGACGTCGGCCTTGACGGTCGGAGCGGCCACGACAGAACCCTTGAGCGTCGTATCGCCGCCCGAGATCATCGTCACGCTGCTGCCGCCCTTGACCTCGCTGGCGGTGAAGCTCGTGTCGACGCCATCCGAGTTGCCCTTGGACACGCTGCCGCTGACCGTCACGCCCCAGCTGTTCTGCTTGCCGATCGTGAAGCCGATGCCAACCGACGCGCTTGAGCTCTGGTTGTTGCTGTGCTGCTCGCTGCTGTTGTTGGCGGCCAGCAGGTTGATGGCGTTGTCGGCCTTGATGAGGATGTCGTTGCCCGCGATCGAGCTGCCTTGCACCGTGACGTTGGAGTCCTTGTCTGCGCCGGTGGCGATGAGACTCAGCTTGCCGTCCGCCAGCACCGAGCTGCCCGCGGCCTGATTCGCCGTGTTGGTCTGCTTGCTCGAGCTCTGCGTGCTGCCGATCGAGATGCTGACGCTGACGTTGCCCTTGACGCCCTCCTCGTCCAGCGCCTTCACGGTCTTGGCGATCTCTTCTTGCGCCCTCATGGCCTTGGAGATTGCGGTCGCCGCGGCCAGCGCCTTCATCCGGTCGTCCTGCGTTTGCGTGACGTGCTCGCCTGCCTTCACAGCCTCCATCGCGGTCGACAAGCCTCCAACGCTCAGCGACACCGACAGACCACTCTGCTTGAACTTCGTCTCCGAGTCCTGCGCCGACTGATTGCGTGCTTCGAGGATGTCGATGGACTTGCCCTGGATCGACACGTCGCCCTTGGGCGCTTGAACCTCCGAGCCGACCTGGCGGTACTTGCCGCCAGCCAGGATGTCCACGTCGCCGCTCACGCTGGCCACGGTGGAGCCCTGGTTGGTCTCTTCCGTGGTCTTGGTCGCTTGCGACACCGCTTGCTTGCCGATCGTGATGCCAATGCCACCACCGCCCAGCAGGCCCGACTTCACGGTCTTCTTGAACTGCTCCGAGTCGACCGTGTTGGTGACGCCGTCGATCGTGATGTCGCGATCCGCGAGGAGCTTGGTGCCGTTGTCCGACACCACCTGTGCGGCGGTCAGCGTGATGTCCTGGCCCGACACGATGTTGACCGTATCGCCAGACACCGTCGTGCCCACGGCCGTGGTCGTATCCGTCTTGTTGTACGTCGTGACCGTCTTCTTCTTGAACAGGCTCTTCTTGGTCTTCTGGGTCATCTCCTCGACGACCTTGTTGGCCTCGCCGGCGAGCAGCTCCACATCCCGCGCCGCATTGAGCGTCACGGCCCCTTGCGCGCTGGCGATCTGCGCTGCCGTGGCGCTCAGGTCCTGATCCGCCTTGAGCACGATCGCGCCTTCGGCCTTGACCTCCGTGCCCACGTCCTGGCTCTGGTGCTCCTTCTTGTAGTTGGTGGCGTTCCAGATCTGCTCTCGTGAACTCGATGTCTGCACCGTGCTCAGCGTCAGGTCACGCCCCGCGCTCACGAGCACGCCGCCGTCCTTGCCCGCGCCATCGGCGCCGCCTTGCGTGATCTGCACGGCCTGCAGCTGCACGTCGCGATCCGCCTTCACCAGCATCACGCCGCCGGCCGTCAGCGACGCCACTTGATCCAGCACCGTCGCCTTGGTCGTGACGTTGCCCTTCACCGTGCCGCCACTGGCGGTGGTGCTCTGCATCACGATGTCGCGCCCCGCCGACAGGCTCATGTCGCCGGTAGCCGCGAGTTGGCCACCGATGTTGCGCAGATCCTCGCGCGCCGTCAGCGCGAGCGTCGTGGCGCGCATGTCGCCGGTGTTGGAGATGTTCTGCGCCCGGATGTCCACGACCCCGCCGCGCACGCTGCCGCCGTTGAAGTCGCCGCTGAGGGCCATC
>Ga0209051_1001169_pt1 | contig 23855 bp, 24 predicted proteins | sample AraplaCvi_mMS_r2_2_FD_184286 | JGI IMG/M metagenome (GOLD analysis project Ga0209051, IMG submission 184286) | Arabidopsis root microbial communities from North Carolina, USA - plate scrape MF_Cvi_mMS_r2 (SPAdes) (version 2) | ecosystem: Host-associated > Plants > Roots > Endosphere | place...
GCGCCGGGTGACGGCGCCCTGCGCAACCCCCGCAACTGGTGGCATCTGCGCAATCCGCGCAGCCCGTCGTGGGGTGAGCCGTACACGCACATCGCCGAGCGCATGCAGGCCGCGTTGTTCCGGGCCAGGGACCGCGCCCTCGGCCACGAGGCGGTGTGCGTCAGCCACCAGCTGCCGACCGCGACGCTGCGGCGGTCGCTGACCGGTCAGACGCTGCACCACCTGCCCACCGCGGCGAATCGGATGTGCAACCACGCGTCGCTGACGTCGTTCTACTTCCACGACGAGGCGCTGGTCGGCTGGAGTTATGCGGAGCTGGCTGGCCAGTGAGGCGGTTGGCGGCTTCTCTGGTGTTGGCGGCGGCGCTGCTGACCGGTTGTGCGACCGGTGACGACGCCGTCGCCCAGGGGGGCACGTTCGAGTTCGTCGCGCCGGGCGGCAAGACCGACATCCTCTACGACCCGCCGGACAGTCGGCACCGCCCCGGCACGATCAGCGGGCCGCTGCTGACCGACCCCGCCAAGACCGTCTCCGTGGACGACTTCGCGGGCAAGGTGGTCGTCGTCAACGTGTGGGGACAGTGGTGCGGGCCGTGCCGCTCGGAGATCCCCGAACTCGAGAAGGTCTTCGAGGCCACCCGCGCCCAGGGCGTCCAGTTCCTGGGCATCGACGTCCGGGACAATAACCGTGACGCGGCCGTCGACTTCGTCACCGACCGCAAGGTCACCTACCCGTCGATCTACGACCCGGCCATGCGCACCATGATCGCCTTTGGCGGCCGGTACCCGACGACGGTAATCCCCTCGACGGTCGTGCTGGACCGCCAGCACCGGGTCGCCGCGGTGTTCCTGCGCGAACTGTTGGCCGAGGACCTGTTGCCCGTGGTGCAGAAGCTGGCTGCCGAGAAGTGACGGGTGACGTGACGGTTCTCGCGGCCGGTGTCGACCAGGTCGGCACGCTGGTGGCGGCAGGCCCGTTGGTCCTGGCAATGCTCGTCAGCGTGCTGGCCGGGTTCGTCTCGTTCGCCTCCCCGTGCGTGGTGCCGTTGGTGCCGGGCTACCTGTCCTATCTCGCGGCCATCGTCGGCGTCGACGACCGCGACGCCTCCGCCGTCGCGGTGAAGACGGCGAGGCTGCGCGTGCTCGGGGCGGCCGCCCTCTTCGTCGCGGGGTTCACGGTGGTGTTCGTGCTGGGCACCGTCGCGGTGCTCGGGCTGACCACCACGCTGCTGCTCAATCAGCTTCTGATGCAACGCATCGGCGGGGTGGTCACCATCGTGATGGGGCTGGTCTTCGTCGGGTTCATCCCGGCGTTGCAGCGCGAGGCGCGGTTCACCCCGAGACTGCTGTCGACGATCGGCGGGGCGCCCCTGCTCGGCGCGGTGTTCGCCCTCGGCTGGACCCCGTGTCTTGGCCCGACGCTGACCGCGGTGATCGCCGTGGCCTCGGCCACCGACGGCACCAACGTCGCACGGGGCGTCGTCCTGGTCGTCGCCTACTGCCTGGGATTGGGAATCCCGTTCCTGCTGTTGGCCTTCGGGTCCGCCGGTGCGGTTCGCGGCCTGGGGTGGCTGCGTCGCCACACCCGCACCATCCAGATCTTCGGTGGGGTGCTGTTGATCCTCGTCGGCGTCGCCCTGGTCACCGGGGTGTGGGCGGACTTCATCTCCTGGGTCCGCGACGCGTTCGTCAGCGACGTGCGGTTGCCGATATGAGAGTGCTCAAACGCCTTGGCGCGTACGCAAGGAACACCTGGCGGACCCTGACGTCGATGGGCACGGCGCTGGCGCTGCTGTTCCTGCTGGCGCTGGCGGCCATCCCCGGCGCCCTGGTGCCGCAGCGCAGCCTGAACGCGGGCAAGGTCGACGAGTACCTCGCCGAGCACCCGACGATCGGGCCGTGGCTGGACCGGGTGCAGGCGTTCGACGTGTTCTCCAGCTTCTGGTTCACCGCGATCTACGCGCTGCTGTTCATCTCGCTGGTGGGGTGTCTGACCCCGCGACTGGCCGAGCACGTCCGCAGCATGCGGGCGACGCCCGTCGCCGCGCCGCGGAACCTCGCGCGGCTGCCCAAGCATCAGACCCTGGTGGCGGCCGGGGACGTGGACGCGGTCGCCGCCGGGGTGCAGGAGCGGCTGAAGGGCTGGCGCCACACCACCCGCCGGCTGGGAGACGACGGCGAGATCGCGGAGGTCTCGGCGGAGAAGGGCTATCTCCGCGAGTTCGGCAACATCGTCTTCCACTTCTCTCTGCTCGCGCTGTTGATCTCCATCGCCGTCGGCAAGCTGTTCGGCTACGAGGGCAACGTCATCGTCGTCGCCAACGGCGGGCCGGGATTCTGCTCGGCGAGCCCGGCGGCCTTCGACTCCTTCCGGGCGGGCAACACCGTCGATGGCACGTCGCTGAATCCGATCTGTCTGCGCGTCAACGACTTCGACGCCGACTACCTGCCCAGTGGGCAGGCGCTGAGCTTCGCGGCCAACGTCGACTACCAGGCCGGCGACGATCTGACCGCCGACACGTGGCGGCCCTATCGGCTGGAGGTCAACCACCCGCTTCGCCTCGGCGGGGACCGGCTGTACCTGCAGGGCCACGGGTACGCCCCGACGTTCACGGTCACCTTTCCGGACGGACGCACCCGCACCCAGACGGTGCAGTGGCGGCCCGACGACCCGATCACGCTGCTGTCCTCGGGGGTGATCCGCGTCGACCCGCCCGCCGGCACCTATCCCGACGCCGGCGAGCGCCGCAAGAACCAGATCGCGATCCAGGGCTTGTTCGCACCCACCGAGCAGCTCGACGGCAAGCTGCTGTCGTCGAGCTTTCCCGCGCTGCGCGACCCGGCGGTGGCGATCGACGTGTACCGCGGCGACACCGGCCTGGACACCGGACGCCCGCAGTCCCTGTTCACCCTCGACCCGCGCCTCATCGAGCAGAAGCGGCTCAACAAGCAGGCCCGGGTGAACCTCAAGGCGGGCCAGTCGACCCGGCTGAACGACGGCACCGTGATCAGGTTCGACGGTGCGGCACCGTTCATCAACGTGCAGGTCTCGCACGATCCGGCCCAGATCTGGGTGCTGGTGTCGGCGATGACGATGATGGCCGGGCTGCTGGTGTCGCTGGTGGTACGACGGCGGCGGATCTGGGTTCGGGTGTCACCGGCCTCGCCGGGTACCGTTGAGGTCGAGCTGGGCGGACTCGCCCGCACCGACAACTCCGGGTGGGGCGACGAGTTCGAGAAGTTGACGGCGCGGCTGGTGCCGTCGGCGAACGAGGCGGGAGTGAGTGAGCGAAGATGAACGGTCCACACATCGACGTTGGGCTAGCCCGCTATTCGGATCTGGCGTTCACGTCCACGATCATCGTGCTGGTCATCGCGCTGCTGTTGCTGGCCGTCGAGCTGGCCTACAGCGGTAGCCGCCGGGCCGACGCCCGCGAGCTGGTGACCGCGAACGGCAGCACGGTCGCCGCCGACAGCGGCACCCCGGGCGTCGTCGTCGACGTTCCGAAGCGCCTCGTCGACGAGCGGATCGGCCGGGCCGGTCTGGCGCTGGTCTACGTCGGCACGGCCATGCTGCTGGTCTGCATCGTGCTCCGCGGGTTGGCGACCTCACGCGTGCCGTGGGGCAACATGTACGAGTTCATCAACCTCACCTGCTTCTGCGGGCTGGTGGCCGCGGCGGTCACACTGCGCCGGCCGAAGTTTCGCGCGCTGTGGGCCTTCGTCCTGCTGCCGGTGCTGATCCTGCTCGCGGTGTCGGGCAAGTGGCTCTATTCCAACGCCGCCCCCGTGATGCCCGCGCTGCAGTCCTACTGGCTGCCCATCCACGTGTCGGTGGTCAGCCTGGGCTCGGGGGTGTTCCTGGTCGCCGGCGTGGCGAGCATGCTGTTCCTGGCCAAGATGTCGCCGCTGGGCGACCCCGGCCGGCCGGGCCGGCTGGCCGCGGTGATTGCGCGGTTGCCCGACGCGCAGACCCTGGACCGCATCGCCTACCGCACCACGATCTTCGGGTTTCCGATCTTCGGCTTTGGTGTGATCTTCGGCGCCATCTGGGCCGAGGAGGCGTGGGGCCGGTATTGGGGCTGGGACCCCAAGGAGACCGTCGCGTTCATCGCCTGGGTCGTCTACGCCGCGTATCTGCACGCCCGCTCGACCGCGGGCTGGCGGGATCGCAAGGCCGCCTACATCAACGTCGTCGGGTTCGTGGCGATGGTCTTCAACCTGTTCTTCATCAACCTCGTCGTGACCGGGCTGCACTCGTACGCAGGGGTGGGCTGAGATTGATCAGGGCGTCAGAACCACCGAGTTTCCGCGCGCAGCAACGGTTCAGCGATCCTTCGCTCGCCATCCCGCCGGAGTGGACGGCACCCACCCCGCCCCACGGCATGCCCGTCGTGACGCTTCCACCGCCGCAGCCCGCACCTCCGCCCGAGCCCGACGCCGCGTCGCCGTACCTGGATCTGGCGACGGTGGCGCTGCTGGGCCAGCCCAAGCGCACGCCGACCGCCGGCTGGCGGCGCTGGGTCTACCTGGGGTCGTTCTCTCTGGTCAACCTCGGCGAGGGCCGTAAGGCGCTGCGCCGCAAGGAGCTCGCCGCGCAGGCCAGCCGTCCGCTGCGCGGGTGTTACCGGATCGCCATGCTGTCCCTGAAGGGCGGTGTTGGCAAGACCACGATCACCGCAACCCTCGGTGCGACGTTCGCCTCCGCGAGGGGGGATCGCGTCATTGCCGTCGACGCCAACCCCGACCGCGGCACGCTGAGTCAGAAGGTGCCGCTCGAGACGCCGTCGACCGTGCGGCACCTGCTGCGCGACGCCGAGGGCATCAACAGCTACAGCGACGTCCGCCACTACACCTCGCAGGGGCCGAGCCGGCTGGAAGTGCTTGCCTCGGAAAGCGATCCGGCCGTGTCGGAGGCCTTCAGCAGCGACGACTACGCGCGCACGCTGGAGGTGCTCGAGCGCTTCTACAGCCTGGTGCTCACCGACTGTGGCACGGGCATGCTCCACTCGGCGATGTCGGCGGTCCTGAGCAACGCCGACGCGCTGATCATCGTCAGCTCGGGTTCGGTCGACGGCGCGCGCAGTGCCTCGGCGACGCTGGACTGGCTCGACGCCCACGGCTATCAGCAGCTGGTGCTCGACTCGATCGCAGTGATCAACGCGGTCCGCCCGCAATCGGGTCGGGGCGGCTCGCGCGTCGACCAGGGGAAGGTCGTCGACCACTTCTCCCGCCGGTGCAAGGCGGTGCTGCAGGTGCCGTTCGATCCGCACCTCGAGGAGGGGGCGGAGATCAGCTTGGAGCGGTTGAAGCCGGAGACGCGCGACGCGCTGATGGAGTTGGCGGCCGTCGTGGCAAGCGGATTCCCCGGCTCGCACTGACCACCCGTGTCGGCGGAATCCGCTAGCGAGGATCCTTGCCGTGGTTGAGGCGATTCAGGAATTCGGGGTCGTCGTCCGGCCCGATGGTCCTGGTTCTCGGCCTGTTGGCGGTCGCGCGTACCAGGCGCCAGGCCCCGTAGGCCAGACCCGCCAGGATGACGACGAGGAGAACGAACTGAAGCACAAAAACCTCCTTGCAGTAAATAATACGCGTCGTCGGTAGGCTCGGGTTCGTGTCTGGTGCTGCAGAGGGTGGGAGTGACGCGACTCGGTCGGCGACGCGCCCCGGATCGCGAATGGTTCTCGACGTCCTGGTCTACACGGTCGCCCGGATCCTGCTGGTGGTCGTCCTCGTCGCGGTCATCTACTTCGGCGGAAAGGCGCTCGGCATCGGCGAGTTCCCGATCGTCATCCCCATGCTCTTCGCGATCGTCCTGGCACTTCCGTTGGGAATCTGGCTGTTCGCCCCGCTGCGGAACCGGGCGACCGCCAGCATCGCCGTGTTCGACGAACGTCGGCGCCGCGACCGCGAGCAGTTGCGTTCCCGGTTGCGCGGTGACCAGCCGCCCGGTTCGTGACCAAAGTATGACGACGGTGCCACGCTTCGCCTTTGGGGCCGAATTCGTCGGCGCCGCAGGTTTTCTCAACTCCCCGACTTACGGGCTGCCACCGACCTTCATGCTCGACGGCCTGAACGGGCGCATCGCGGACTGGCAGGCGGGCACCATGGACGTGCCATCTTTCGACGAGTCGGTGCGCCGCGGGCGCGTCGCCTACGCCGACCTCGTCGGGGTGGCCGCCGAGTCCGTCGCGATGGGTGGCAGCGTGTCGGCCCTGCTGGGTCTGGTCGCGTCGGCCGTGCCCGACGGAACCCGGGTGGCCACGCTGAGCGGCGAGTTCACCAGCACCACCTTTCCGTTCGCCAGCCAGGCGGGCCGCGGCGTGACCGTCACCGAGTTGCCCGCCGACGAGTTGACCGCCACCGCCTCGGACTACGACGTCGTCACGGCGAGCGTGGTGCAGTCCGCCACCGGTGACGTGCTCGACGTCGAGGGGTTGCGGGAGGCCGTGGCCGGCACCGACACCCTCACCGTCCTCGACGTGACCCAGGCGGTCGGCTGGAAGGCGCTCGATCTCGGCTGGGCTGACGTCACCGCAGCCGCGGTCTACAAGTGGCTCCTGGCGCCGCGCGGAACGGCGTGGATGTCGTTGAGCGAGAGAGTGTCTGCGCGGATGACGCCGCACCTGGCCAACTGGTATGCCGGCGCCGAGCCGTGGTCGTCGATCTACGGTCTGCCGCTGAGACTGGCCACGGACGCCCGCCGGTTCGACACCTCGCCCGCCTGGTTCGGCGTCTTCGGTGCGGGACTGACCATGCCCTGGCTGGCCTCGCTGAACCCTCGCGACGTCGAGGCGCACTGTCTGGGATTGGCCACCCGGCTGCGCGCCGAGCTCGACCTGCCGCGGGTCGACTCGGCGATCGTGGCGCTGCCGTTTCCCGACGCCGCGCGGGCCGCGGAGCGGCTGGCGGCGGCCGGCGTCCGGGCGTCGATCAGGGCCGGCGCGGTGCGGGTCGGGTTCCACCTCTACAACACCGAGGACGACCTCCAGCTGCTCGTGGACGCGCTGGCCGGGTAGGGCGACCTAGCCGTCGAGTTGCCCGGCGATGCCGCGCTCGAGACCCGCCCTGGTCGTCGGCGGTAGTACCACCAGACCCTCGAGTTCCTTGCCCGCCAGCTCGTAGGCCCGACCGCGTTCGTTCTGCGTCGCGCCGTCATCGGCGGCGACGCTCAGCAGACTGCGGGCGCGGGCGATCCGCTGCTGCTGCTCGGGGGAGAAGTCGCTACGGCGTCGGCGGATGGCCTCGGTCTCGGCCGCGTCGAACGCCGTCGTGTAGTCCTCGACCGCCGCGAGGTACTGCGCCGCGGCCTCGCGGTCGTCGAGCAGATCCTCGGCCTTGCCGGGGCGCAGCAGGTCAGCCCGTAGCTTGGCCTTGTGGAACTCCGCGGTCAGCGGTGCCCGCAGGTCGGTCATCAGCGGGAAGTCCAGGAGCTTGGCCGCGTCCAGCTCGTAGTCCAGCCAGCGGGTGTCGGTGCGCGCGTGCTCCTCGAGGGTGCGCGTCACGATGCGCCACAGCGTCGCGGGATTGGTCGGGGCGGGTCGCCCGTCGGGGTCGGTGGGCTCCGGTGCCGCGGGCCCCCGGACCCGCCTCCAGACGCCGATCCCGGCGAACACCACGCCGGCCACGGGGACGAGCATCAGCAGAAGCTCCGCCAACCGGAACACGATGCCCATGAGGCCAGGATGCCATCAGCCGAACGCGAGAGCCGCCGCCACCGCGATCGACCACACCAGCATCGTCAGACCGGTGTCCCGCAGGACGGGGATGAGGTCGCGGCCCCCGAGTCCGGAGCGCACCGGCTTGGCGGCACGTACCGCCAGGGGCAGCGCCACCAGACCGGCCGCACACCACGGCGTCGCGAGCATCAGGACGAGCGTCAGCACGAAGGCCAGCGCGACGAGCGCCTGGTACAGCACGCGGGTGCGGTGGTCGCCGAGCCGGACGGCGAGGGTGATCTTGCCCGACTCGGTGTCGGTCGGAATGTCGCGCAGATTGTTGGCCACCAGTACCGCCGATGACAGGGCGCCGGTCGCCACGGCGAGCGCGGCGCCGACCCAGTCCACCCGCTGCGCCTGGGTGAACTGGGTGCCGAGGACAGCGACGAGGCCGAAGAAGACGAACACCGCGATCTCGCCGAGCCCGATGTAGCCGTAGGGCTTCGAGCCGCCGGTGTACGACCAGGCCCCCGCGATGCACACCGCGCCGACGGCGATCAGCCACGGCTGGCTGACGATCGCCAGCACGAGACCCGCCACGGCGCCGACGCCCAGGCTGACCGCGGCCGCGGTCGCGACGGCCCTAGGTGAGGCCAGCCGCGAGCCGACCAGCCGAAGTGGGCCGGCGCGTACGTCGTCGGTGCCGCGGATGCCGTCGGAGTAGTCGTTGGCGTAGTTCACGCCGACGATCAGGGCCAGCGACACCACCAACGCCAGCAGCGCCCGCCACCACACCGCGTCACCCAGCCACGCCGCCGCCCCCGTGCCCGCGATCACCGGGGCGACGGCGTTGGGCAACGTGCGGGGACGGGCGCCCTCGACCCACTGCGCAAGACTTGCCACGCCGGTCATCGTCGCACGGGTGGTGCTCACCGCTCGGGTGGCAGGTGTGCCACGCCGCCCGCTCCCGGGACCAACGTGCTGGTCACCGTCCGTCGGTAGGCGTCGCGCGCCACGTCACCGGTGAGCTTCACCGCGCCCCAGTCCACGTCCGGACGGCCCACCAGGCGGCTCGGAATCTCGTGCAGCGTGCCGAACGCGGTCAGGGCGGCGAAGACCCCGCCGATGTCCCGGCGGCGGTCCTCGGTCAGGAACGGCCGCGGCGACTCGATGACCGTCACGGGCGTGGTGGCCACACCGGCTCGCACCGTCGCCACGTCGCGCACGCAGGGGAACAGGAACGCCATTGGCCAGCTGATCAGCACGGGGCCCTTGTCGGCCAGGAACTCGGTGAGCCCCATCGACGACCGCAGCCGGGGGCCGGTGAAGGCCAGCCAGCCCAGGGCGTCGCCGCGGTCGTCCACCGCACGGAGGCGCACGCGGTCCGCGCCGGGCGGGATGGCGGCGGCGTCGACTCCGAGGGAGCGCCACAGCGGGTGGGCCGGATCCTCGTCGGAGGCGGGCCGGTCGACGGGCGTGCGCTCACCGACCGGGACGACGCGGCCACCGTCGGCCCGGCCGAAGTCGTAGGTCAGGCGGTTGCCGCCGTCGGTGCGCCCCGCGACCGACACGGTGACGCCACCGTTGGCGGGCTGCGCGGGGAGCGCGAACCAGGGGCTCGTCATGCTGCCGGTGGTCCGGTCGTCGGGTGCGTAGCTGCCCCAGAGGAATGTCGAGGCGCCGACGCCCGGGGGGTCCGGCGGCGGGGCGTCGGGCGGGTAGCCGCTCTGCCGGTCGAAGCCGGCCAGCTGCTCGCCGCCCTCACCCGAGGGGGACAGGCGCGGCCCGTCGGGTAACACCTCGACGTCGTCGGCCAGACCGCACACGCGCGTGCCCGCGACGCGGTCCAGGTTCATCGTCGCCAGTGATCCCTCGGGCCGTCGCAGCGGTGCCGCGACGAAGGAGCCCAGCAGCAGGACCAGCACGGCGCCGAGGGCGGTCAGCGTCATGACGGCGGGGCCGGCCGCGGGTGCCCGCGCGAGGCGGCGGCGGCACAGCAGGGTCGAGACCGCCACCACCGCGGCCAGCCACGGCCACGGCTGGTTCAACGAAAGACCCAGCGGCCGTGGTGGTTCCGATGACCACGGCACGTCGTAGACCACGGGCAGCCACCACGTGTTGGGCCCGTCGAGCGACACGGCGGCGGCGGTCACGAGCAGTGCGGTGCCGACGAGCCCCACGGCGGTCACGTAGCGGTCGGGCGTGCGGGCGCGCCGGGCCACCAGAACCGCCCCCACCGTCAACAGTGCCGCGATCGGTCCCGCCGCCGCCCCGAGGTGATAGGACCACTTCGAGGGCGACGCGGCGAACAGTAACAACGCGACGACGGCCACCGCGGCCATCCGCAGCGCCGTGCGGCCCACGGCGTCGCGACGCGCCCGCGGCAGCGCCAGCAGGCAGACCACGGGAATCATGGCCGCCGTCAACAGGATTGGCATCCGCTTGGCGGCGCTGCCCTGCTGGTCGGACCCCAGCAGGTACCGGTACCGGTCGGGTTCGTCCCACCACGGCAGCGCGGGCCCGAAGAACGTGTGCCAGTCGCCGGCGATCAGCAGGGCGTCCCACGTCTGGTCGGCGAAGACGACCGTGAGGCCCACCGCGGCAAGGCAACTCAGCGCGACGAGGTGTGCGGCCAGCTGCCGCCGCGTGGGCGAGGCGGCCCGCAGCGCCGCCAGCACCCGCGGCGCGAACACCACGACGGGCGCCAGGATCAGCAGCCCGTTGGGGCTGACGGGCACGGTCAGGCCGGCGGTCAGCGCCAGCAGGGCGAGCTCGCGGGTGCCGCGCGCCCGCATCGCCAGCGCCATCGCCACCACGACTCCGAACGCGACGTAGGACTCCGGCCGCGTGCCGAGGTTGAACGGCAGCCAGGCGGCGAGCAGGCAGGCCGCGGCGAGTGCGCGCACCCGCACCGTTGCCGACCGGACCGGCAGCGCGGCCCCCAGCACGCCGCGGCTGAGCACGAACCAGGTCGCCACGGCGAGCAGCGTGCTCGGAAGCCGCAGCCACAGCGGGGCGATGCTCACCGCGGTCCACGGCGCGAGCAGTTCCTGGCTGAACGCGAACGGCACCTCCGCGGCGTTCCACCAGCGGTAGTAGTTGCCGGGGTTCCCGGTCGCGGCGACGTTGCGCGCGATCGTCGACGCCCAGCCGTCGTCGACGGCGAGCGGTCCGATCACCGCCCACGCGGTCAGGGTCGCGACGACGGTGACGTCGACCCACCACGACCGTCGCCACCGCACGCGCCTGCGGCGCGTGCGCCCCGGCCGGACCAGCAGCGCCAGGACGCCCGCGACGGCTCCGAGCTGAACGCCGATCAGCACGTCCTTGACCGCGCCGGGAGAGGAGCTGAACGGATCGGTGACCTCGATCGTCGCGGCCAGGCCGGCCGCGTCGGCCGGATCGAGATCGGTGTGGAAGCCGAACACCTGCGGCACCGGCTGGCCCGGAAGATCGGTGCGCCGCCCGTCCGGCGCGACGACGGTGACGCCGCCGGGGCCCGCGTCGACCTGGACGCGGCAGTCGGCGGCGTCCGTCGGGACCAGTTCGACGGTGGCGCCGCCGAGGTGGGCGGCGCGGCCCGTGACCACCAGCCCGCCCGGCTCGGTTCCGGTCGCGAGCGCCACGGCGGCCGGTCCGGCCGCGGTCGCGGACCGCAGCGCCGAGCAGGGCACGGTGGCGGAGAGCGCGTTCGGCCGGTAGGGCGTCACGATCGCGGTGCTCGAGGCGACCGGCTCGCCGGCGACGGGCCAGGTGACGGTGGTGGTGTCGAGCCACGTCGGCGCGAACGGCAACGCCACCGCGGCCAGCACGCCGAGCACGCCGAGCAGCAGCGTCGGCCACGTGCGCGTGCCCTGGGAGTCAGCCGTGCGGGACGTAGTCAGTGCATGCCTTGCCGGGTCGGAGGGGGGTGCCCACCGACGAGGTTGTCAGCAGACACTGCGCCGGGGCGAGCCTGCCGGCCGGTCGTCACACCCCCGTCATGATGCGCCCCTGACGGCTCCAGCGGACCGATGGCCGACAATGGGCTCATGCTCGCAGTGATCGGTGGCAGTGGCTTCTACTCGTTCTTCGGCTCGGACGCCCGCAGCATCAGCGTCGACACCCCGTACGGAACCCCGAGCGGTGCCATCACCGTCGGCACCGTGGGGGACCACGAGGTCGCGTTCCTGCCACGGCACGGCGCCAACCACGAGTTCTCCCCGCACACCGTGCCCTACCGCGCCAACATGTGGGCGTTGCGCGCCCTCGGCGTGCGGCGCGTCTTCGCCCCCTGCGCGGTGGGCAGCCTCACCACGGAGCTGGGCCCGGGGGCGATGGTGGTGCCCGACCAGCTGGTCGACCGCACCAGCGCCCGCGCCGACACCTACTTCGACACCGGCGGCATCCACGTCGGCTTCGCCGATCCGTACTGTCCGACGCTGCGGGCCAACGCCGCCGAACTGCCCGGCGTGGTCGACGGCGGCACGATGGTGGTGATCCAAGGCCCGCGGTTCTCGACGCGCGCCGAGAGTCGCTGGTTCGCCTCGCAGGGCTTCACGTTGGTCAACATGACCGGCTACCCGGAGGCGGTGCTGGCCCGTGAGCTGGAGATGTGTTATGCGGCAATCGCCTTGGTGACCGACCTGGACGCGGGCATCGACGCTGGCACGGCCGTCAGCGCGGTGGACGTGTTCGCCGAGTTCGAGAAGAACCTGGTGCCGTTCAAGAAGTTGGTGCACGAGGCCATCGGGAGCGTCGCCCAGGACCGCACCTGTACGCACTGCAGCCCGCACGAGGGCGTCACCCTGCCGTTCGAGTTGCCATGAGGGTTCTCGTCACCGGTGCCGCGGGGTTCATCGGCTCGCAGGTCTGCACCGCCTTGAGGGCCGGCGGCCACGACGTGGTCGCGGTCGACGCCATGCTGTCCGCCGCGCACGGGGACGCCGTCACGCCACCCGAGGGGGTGCTGGAGGTCGACGTCAGGGACGCCTCGGGGATCGCGTCGCTGCTGCCGGGGGTCGACGTGGTGTGCCACCAGGCCGCGGTGGTGGGTGCGGGCGTCGACGCCTCCGATGCGCCGAACTACGGCAGCCACAACGACTATGGGACGACGGTCCTGCTGGCGGAGATGTTCGCCGCCGGCTGCCGGCGCCTCGTCCTGGCATCGTCGATGGTGGTCTACGGCCAGGGCGGCTACGACTGTCCGGTGCACGGTCGGGTCGACCCGCTGCCCCGGGTGGTGGCCGACCTGGACGCCGGCGTCTTCGAGCACCGCTGTCCGATCGGCGGCGAGGAACTGCGATGGCGACTGGTGGGGGAGGACGCGCCACTGCGACCGCGCAGTCTGTACGCGGCGAGCAAGACCGCGCAGGAGCACTACGCCCTGGCGTGGGCCGAGGCGACGGGCGGTTCGGTCGTCGCGTTGCGCTATCACAACGTCTACGGTCCGATGATGCCGCGCGACACCCCGTACTCGGGCGTGGCTGCGATCTTCCGGTCGGCCATCGAACGGGGCGAGCCACCAAGGGTTTTCGAGGACGGCGGCCAGATGCGGGACTTCGTCCACGTCACCGACGTCGCGGCGGTCAACGTGGCGGCGGTGCAGGCGGACACCGCCGGATTCGCCGCCTTCAACGTGTGCTCGGGGCGGCCGATCGCCATCATGGACGTCGCCACCCGGATCTGCGAGGCCCGCGGTGGCCAGCCGCCGGTGGTCACCGGTCAGTACCGCAGCGGCGACGTCCGGCACATCGTGGCCGACCCGGCGGCGGCGGCGGAGGTGCTCGGGTTTCGTGCGGCGGTCGACCCGGCCGACGGTCTTCGGGAGTTCGCGTTCGAGCCGCTGCGGGGCTGATCTTTCAAATTTGACACGCGTCAAGTAATACTGGTCTGGTGAAGACCTCGATTTGCGACCAGTATGGCATCGACTTCCCGCTGTTCGCCTTCAGCCACTGCCGCGACGTCGTCGCCGCGGTCACCAACGCCGGCGGCCTCGGGGTGCTCGGGGGCACCGCGTTCACCCCGGAGGCGCTGGATCGGGAACTCGCCTGGATCGACGAGCAGGTCCGCGGCAAGCCCTATGGCGTCGACGTCATCGTGCCCGCGAAGTTCGAGGGCAAGGGCGAGAAGCTCGACGCGGGCGCGCTGGTGGATCGCATTCCGGCCGAATATCACGCCTTCGTCACCGAACTCCTTGCCGCCCATGACATTCCCAGCGACCAGAAGCGCCGCGTCGGCGGCAGCAGCCTGTCCGGCGACACCGGCGAGGCGTTGCTCGAAGTGGCCCTGCGGCACCCGATCAAGTTGATGGCCAACGCCCTTGGCGTGCCCCCGCCCTACATGATCGAGGCCGGTAGGTCCTCCGGAGTGCCGGTGGCCGCGCTGGTGGGGGCTCGCGAACACGCGCTCAAGCAGGTGGCCGCCGGCGTCGACCTGATCATCGCCCAGGGCACCGAGGCCGGCGGGCATTGCGGTGAGGTGTCGACGCTGGTGCTGGTGCCCGAGGTGCTCGACGCCCTCGCCGAGGTCGGCAGCGACATCCCGGTGCTCGCGGCCGGCGGCATCGTCACCGGACGCCAGATGGCGGCCTGCGTTGCGATGGGCGCCGCGGGCGCGTGGACCGGTTCGGTGTGGTTGACCACCGAGGAGGCCGAGACCGCGCCGCACACCCGCGACAAGATGCTCGCCGCGTCGTCGCGGGACACCATCCGGTCGGCGGGGCGCACGGGCAAGCCGTCTCGCCAACTCGTGTCGGATTGGACCAACGCCTGGGCGCCGAATCCCGGTGGGCAGAAGCCGTTGCCGCTACCCCTGCAGTCGATGCTGGTGGAACCGACGCTGCGGCGCATCGACAAGCTGGCCGCCAGCGGACACCCCGGTGCGCAGGAGCTGGCCACGTACTTCGTGGGCCAGGGCGTGGGGTTGATGAACAAGGTGAAGCCCGCCCGCACCGTGGTGCTGGAGTTCATCGAGGACTATCTGGTTGCGGCTCAACGGTTGAGCGACTCCGTCCCCGACTGACTCGCGCTCGCCCGACTCACCCCCGCCGAGTGTGGACTCGTGTCACGCCGCGGCGCATGGCGGCGTGACGCAACTCCACGTTCGGCGGGGCAGGGGAGTGCTTACTCGCCGGCCAGTGGCAGCCGGACCTCGAAGCGGGCGCCGTTCTCCAGGTTGTAGGCCGACACCGTGCCGTGGTGGGCGTGCACCAGGCCGGCGGCGATGGCCAGCCCCAGCCCGGATCCGCTTGGCAGCGAGGCATCTTCGCGTGGCACCCGGCCGTTCGATCCGCGGTAGGCGACGTCGAACACCCGGGCCAGGTCGGCCTCGTTGATGCCCACCCCGGTGTCGTCCACCCTGGCCCAGGCGCCCTCCCCGTCCGAGCCGATGGCGAGTTCGACGCTGCCGCCCTCGGGGGTGTGGGCGATGGCGTTGGCGACCAGGTTGGACAGCACCCGCACCAGTGCGCGGTCGCTTCCGATCACCCCGACGGGAGTGGCGGGCACCGAGGCGCGCAGCGCGACACCCGCCCGCTCGGCGGCGATCCGGTGCGCGGAGACCACGTCGTCGACGACCTCGTCGAGTGACACCTTGTCGTAGGCGGGTTGGACGGCCCCCGCGTTGATCTTCGACATCTCGAAGAGGTCGTCCACCATCTCGGAGAGCCGGATGGTCTCGTGTTCGATGTGCTTGGCGTGCAACCGGATTTCGTCGTCCTCGACCACGCCGTCGGCGATCGCCTCGGCGACCGCGCGGATTCCGGCCAGCGGCGTGCGCAGGTCGTGGCTGACGAACGCGACGAGTTGGCGGCGCGACTGCTCGGCGGTCTCGTCGGCCTCGCGAATCTGTTGTTCCCACACGGTACGTCGGGCCTGGAACCGGGCCAGCATGATGGCCGCGGGAATCGTCACCACCGACACGATGACCAGCACGACGGCGATCCCCTCGTACCGCGGCGACAGCATGAAACCGCTGGCCCCGAACACACCGGTGAACGTGGCCACGGTGGGGATCAACACCAGCACGACCATGCTCAGCGTCAGCGACCACGACCGCGCCAACCGGATCAGGATCGCCCCTGCCACCACCACCGGCACCGAGCAGGCGAGCGCAAAGCCGACGATCTCCCAGAGGTCAGTCGACGGCATACCGTTCCTCGCTCCACATGTAGCCGCGACCCCACACCGTCTGCACCCGGTGTTCGTCGCCCAGTTTCGAACGCAGTCGCTTGACGTGGACGGTGACGGTGGACAGATCGCCGAAGTCCCACTGCCACACCAACTTCAGCAGCTCCTCGCGCGTGAAGACGGTGCCGGTGTGGGTGAGGAAGAACAGTAGGAGGTCGAACTCCCGGTTGGTGAGGCTGACCGGCTGGCCCTTGACCGTGACCGACCGGGCGGCGGCGGAGACCGTCATGTCGCCGACGGTGATGAGGACGGGTTGGGCGCCGGGCGCGGCCGGCGCGCGACGCAGCACCGACCGCACCCGCAACGCCAGCTCGCGCGGGCTGAACGGTTTGACGAGGTAGTCGTCGGCGCCCGCCTCGAGCCCGGCGATGCGGTCGTCCTCCTCGCCGAGGGCGGTCAGGAGGATCACCGGCACGGCGAAGCCGCCGCGTTCGCGAAGGACGCGGCACAGGGCGAGACCGTCCGGTCCCGGCATCATCACGTCCAGCACGGCAACGTCGATCTGCTCGGATCCCAGCATGCGCAGGGCCTGGTTTCCGTCGCGGGCGACTAGGACGTCCAACCCGTCACGCTCGAGGTATCGGCGTACGACGTCGCGCACGACGTTGTCGTCGTCGGCGATCAGTACTCGGGTCACGGGGTTCCAGAGTAGTCGGGCAAACGCCGTACCTGGGCCGACGTCACGCTTTCGTTAGCCTTGCACCGAGCATCTCCCAGTCAGGGTCGTTACCCTGACGCCGTGGATCCTTCTCGGGTGACGGTGGTGATGCCCTGTCTCAACGAGGCGGAATCGCTGCCGGGCGTCCTCGCCTTGGTGCCCGACGGGTACCGCGCCCTGGTGGTCGACAACAACAGCACCGACGGCACGGCCGACGTGGCACGACGCTGCGGAGCGACGGTCGTCGAGGAATCGGTGCCCGGCTATGGGGCGGCCGTCCACGCGGGCATCGTCGCGGCGTCGACGCCGATCGTGGCGGTGATCGACGGTGACGGGTCCCTGGATCCGCGGGAACTGCCCCAGCTCGTCGAAGACCTCGACCGGGGCGCCGACATGGCCGTCGGTCGGCGCCGCCCGCTGCCGGGGGTGGGGTGGCCCTGGCATGCCCGCCTCGGCACGCAGGTCGTGTGCTGGCGGCTGCGTCGGCGACACGGCATCGCGGTGCACGACATTGCGCCCATGCGAGTGGCGCGGCGCGACGCGGTCGTCGAGCTTGGTGTAGAAGACCGCAGATCAGGGTATCCGCTGGAACTGTTGGTCCGGGCAGCCGCCGCGGGCTGGGTGGTCTCCGAGCGGGACGTCGCCTACGGATCGCGCACCGGGGGGAAGTCGAAGGTCAGTGGTTCCGTGCGTGGCAGTTTCTTTGCGATACTTGACTTTTGGCGGGTGATTTCTTGAGTTCTACGCTGCCGGTCGCCGTCCTGGTGGTGGCGAAGGCCCCGGTACCCGGCTTGGCGAAGACCCGCCTGGCGGCCACGCTGGGGGATGCAGCGGCCGCCGACGTCGCGGCTGCCGCCCTGCTGGACACCTTGGACAGCGTCTCGACCGCCCCCGTCTCGGCGCGCGTGGTCGCGATGACCGGCGATCTCGCCGCGGCCAGTCGCAGCGCCGAAATCCGCTCTCGACTGGCTGATTTCACGGTGGTCGAGCAGCGCGGTGACGACCTCGCCGACCGCCTCGCCAACGCGCACGCCGACGCCTCCGCCACGGTGGGCGGACTGCCCGTCCTGCAGATCGGCATGGACACACCGCAGGTGAGCGCCGAGCTGCTGGCCGAGTGTGCCGCGGCACTGCTCGTGGACGACGCGGTGCTCGGCATGGCACGCGACGGCGGTTGGTGGGTGCTGGGCCTCACCGACCCGCGGAGCGCCGAGTGTCTGCGGGAGGTGCCGATGTCCACGTCGGAGACCGGCGCCGTAACGCTTGCGGCCCTGCGCGACACAGGTGTGACCGTGGGATTGGTTTCCGAGTTGGCAGACGTCGACACCGTCGACGACGTCGAAGCGGTTCGGCGGGCATGCCGACCGGACAGTCGATTCAGTCGGGTGACCCTGGCTGTGGAGGTGGGACGTGCTGGGTAACCTGTATGACGAGGCGTTGACGGGCGAGCGATGTTGGATTCGCCACGACGACGGCAGCATCCAAGGGCTTCCTGTGCACAGCTGGCTGCCCGGCGGCAAACGTCTCGACAAGGCCTTCGACGCCGCGGTACTCGACATGTGCGACGGGCCCACGATCGACTTGGGCTGCGGGCCGGGGCGTTTCGTCGCCCACTTGACCAAGCTCGGCATTCCGGCGTTGGGCGTGGACCAGTCGCAGACCGCCGTGGAGTTGGCGCGCCGCAGCGGGGCTCCGGCCCTGCGACGCGACGTCTTCGACCGGCTCCCCGGTATGGGCCGGTGGGGGACCGTTCTGCTGGCCGACGGCAACGTGGGTCTCGGCGGGGATCCGACGCGAGTGCTCCGCCGGGCCGGTGAGCTGATGCGTACCGGGGGACGCTGCGTCGCCGAGTTCGACCCGAACATCAGCGGAGTGCACTCCCGATGGGTCCGGCTCGAGTCGGCCACCACCGTCGGGCCGTGGTTTCCCTGGGCGTCGGTCGGCGTCGACTGCGCCGAGCGGCTGGCCGAGGAGGTCGGGCTGGTAGTCAAGGAAGTGCTGCCGATCGGGCAGCGGGTGCTGGCCAGCCTCGCCGCCGCCTAGCGCTGGCTACCAGTTCGTCAGAATCAGGTGGTTGAGCGCCAACGCGCCAATCACGTTGAGGCCCAGCCACCATCGATGCGAGCGAGGCGGGAGCAGCGCTCCGGCGGCGGTCAGCCACACGGTGTAGGGCAGCCAAATTCGTTCGACTTCGGCCTTGCTGAGCATGCTCAGGTCGGCGAACACGACGGCCAGCAGCGCGCCGAGCACCAGCAGGTGCAGGCCGGACCTCTGTGTGATCAGCCGACGGTCGAACACACGGGACAACCCCGCCACGGTGCCGAGGCCGACGGCGCACACCACCGACGCGAAGTTGGCCCACACCCAGTACTGGAACGGCCGGTTCATGGCGATGCCCTGCCAATAGCGTTGCTGGACCAGGACATAACCGTCGAACCACCAGAACCCCGCCAGCGCGAACACCCCGACGACGGCCAACGCGGCGAGCACCGCGGGGATCAGCGCCCGCAGCGCCGAGCGGACGTCCTTTGCCGCGATCAGCACGGCCACCGCGGGCAGCGCGATGAGGCCGAGTCCGTAGTTGAGGAAGATGCCCCAGCCCAGCAGCAGACCCGCCCCCGCCCCGGCCACGAGCGACAGTCGCGTCGTCCCGCGGACTGCCAGCGCCAGCAGCGCCAGTCCCCATGCCGCGACCCCGGCGAAGTACCCGTCGGCCGACACCGCGATCCAGATCGCCGTCGGTGCCACCGCGACGAACGGCGCCGCGCGGCGGGCGAGTTCCTCACCGGAGAGCGCCCGGATGGCCACCAGGATCGCCGCGGACGCACTGGAGCCCACGAGGAGGCACAGCAGTGCGGCCCAGGCGCCGCCGCTGAGCCCGACGCGGTCCAGCCACACGAAGGTCAGCAGGGCGCCGGGTGGGTGACCGGAGACATGGGTGATCCACGAATCGGGTTGGAAGTCGAGGATTCTCGACGAGAACGACCGCAGCGCGTAGGGAATGTCGGTGACCGATGGGACTTGGCGCAGGTACTCGTTGGGGGTCTCCAGACGGCGGGCGAAGCCTCGCGCCCAGCCGTCGACCATCGCCAGTGCGAACGCCCACGCGCACGCCGTCGCCCAGGCCGCCCACGGCACGGCCCGCCACGGCAGGCGTCGGGCGACCGTGGGTCCCCACAGCGCGGTGAGAAGCCCGATCGCGATCGCCGGCACGGTGCCCCACCCCACGTGGGCGTTCCACCACCCGAAGATCGGCGCCGTCTGGGCGTACATCTCGATCTGGCGCGGAGTGCTGTTGATGAGCGGCGTGACGTTCCCCAGGTCGAGATGGGGCACCGTGAAGGCGGCGGCGACCAACAGGACTGCCAGGACGGCGGCAACGATCTCGCGGCGAGCTGACTTCACGCCTACCCACCCTAGGCGTGACGCCTGTCGGGTTGCCGTGACGTCCCTATGACGGTCACCTCAGCCGTCGCGCCACTTCACCATCTGCTCGATGGTGGTGAAGTCGTATCCGTCGGCGTTGGGATGGATCTCGGTGGTGAACAGCGAGACGCCCGCGTCGCGGTAGGCCTCCGCGCCGGCGACGTCCTCCCACACCGAGGAGCGTTCCACGTCGGAGTCCTTGCGGCCATTCGCCTCGGCCAGTTCCCTGACGACGTCGCTGGCCTGCCGGAACTTCTCCACGGGCAGGAAGCTGTGCCAGATGTCGGCATGCTTGGCCACCGCGGGAAGCGTGCGCTTGACGCCCGAACCGCCGATGAGGATCGGAATGTCGTGCACCGGCGCCGGGTTGAGTGCTCGAAGCCGGCGCTCGATGCGCTCGAGGCTCTCGTCGAACAGGTCGAAGCGGGACCTCACGGTGCCGAAGTCGTATCCGTATGTGGTGTAGTCCTTTTCGTACCAACCGGCACCGAGGCCAAGGACCAGGCGACCGCCGCTGATGTGGTCGACTGTGCGGGCCATGTCCGCCAGCAGGTCGGGATTGCGGTAGCCGACGCCGGTGACCAGCAGGCCGATGTCGGCGCGCGAGGTGATCTCGCCCCAGGAGGCCAACGCCGTCCAGCCCTCGAAGTTCACGACGTCGGGTTGCACCTGCGACAGCACCGGCATGGCGTCGACCATGCCGTCGAAGGCCGGCGCGTGGAAGTGGTCGTACCCGAAGATGACGTCGACCCCGATGTTCTCGGCGCGTAGCACCGCCTCCCGCCAGCTGCGGTAGTCGGGCGCTCCGCCCGGCCAGAGTTGGACACCTACGCGGGTGGGTCGGGACATGCGCGCTCCTGAATCACGAGACGGGTCACCCAGGGTCAAGACGCCTTGTTGACCGTTTATTCCAGAACTCCGTCTACCTGGCGCTCGTGACGTCGCGCGTCGGGGCGGGTACGAAGTACCCCATGCGGATTGCGACGTTCAACATCCTGCACGGCAGGACGGTGCGCGACGGCGTCGTCGACGTGCGCAGGCTTCAAGAGTGCGTGCGCGACATCGACGCCGACGTGCTGGCGTTGCAGGAGGTCGACGTCGAGCAACCGCGTTCCAATCTGGCCGACCTGACCGCCGCGGCGGCCGAGGCCATGGGCGCGGTCACCCACCGGTTCGTCGCGGCGATCGCCGGCACCCCAGGGGCCACCTGGAGCGCGGCCACCGGGGACGAGCAGCCCGGTGCGGCCGCGTACGGCATTTCGCTGTTGTCGCGGTATCCGGCCACGTCGTGGCAGGTGGTACGGATGCCGAGGATCCCGGTCAAGGTGCCGGTGTACGTCCGCGGAATCAACCGCGTGATCGTCGTCGACGAAGAACCGCGCGCCGCGGTGATCGGCTGCTTCGAGACCCCGCTCGGTCCGCTCACCGTCGCCAACACCCACCTGTCCTTCGTGCCCGGCTGGAACCGTCGACAGCTCCGGCGTCTGGTGCGTGACCTCGGAGCCCTGCCGGGATCCCACGTGCTGACCGGTGATCTGAACCTCGGCCCTGGCGCGGTGCGGCGGTACTCCGGCATGCGGGCGCTCGCCAGCATGCCGACCTTTCCGTTCGACACGCCTCGCCGCCAGCTCGACCACGTGTTGACCGACGACGACGGTCTGATCGTCACGCGGTTCGGCACTCCGGAGATGCCGATCTCCGACCACCGGCCGCTGGTCGTCGACGTCGAACGTCGGTAGCGGCCCGAGGTTTGGAGCCGCGTGGCGAGGGTACGTCGCAGTCAGCGCGCCGTCGGCGTGCACCCTCGTTGAGGAGCCCCCGTGCGGACGGACTTTCGACAGCAGCTCGACTCGCTGCAAGCCGACCTGGGCGCGATGTGCGCCTTGGCGGGTGACGCCGTCGGTCGCGCCACCCGCGGGCTACTCGACGTCGACGCGGACGCAGCCCGGGAGGTAACCCGCGACATCGACCGGCTTCGCGTCCTGCACGACACGGTGCAGCGGCGCACCCTCGCCATTCTGGCGAAGCAGGCACCGGTGGCCGGTGATCTTCGCCGGGTGGTGACCGCGATCCACGTCGCCGCCGACGCCGACCGGATGGGTGGGCTCGCCTCGCACGTGGTCAAGGTCGGCGTGCGTCGCCACCCGCGCCCGGCGGTGCCGCCCGAGCTGTACGGACGATTCGACGAAATGGGTTCGACGGCAGTGGGTCTCGCCGTCTGTTGTCGCGACATCCTGACCACCGGCGACTGCTCGCAGGCGGGTCGGGTGCAATCCGAGGACCGCCTCATGGAGACGATGCACCAGGAGTTGTTCGACGAGGTGATGAGTCCGCGGTGGACCCACGGTGCCGTCGTCGCGTCCGATGTCGTCCTGCTAGGACGGTTCTACGGTCGGTTCGCCGACCACGCCGACGAGATCGCCCGACGAATGGTGTTCCAGGCCGGCGGCGAAGTGCTGACCCGCGGATCGACGGTCTGAACCGTTCGTTCTTCGGACCGTCGGTTCGCCAAAGGTGTTGACGTCGAGCGGCATTCGTGTAAAGAGCCGGGACTTGGTCCTGCGGAGTAATCTAACCGCCGTACGGGTTGAGAACATAGCTCGGCACACCCAGCCCCGGAGGTTGGCTATGTCGCCCTTGCGCTTTCTGAGGCGCGAAGAAGTTCACAGCCACGATCCAGTCGAGATCACGTCCTATCTCAACCGCGTCTACCGCGCCGACCTGAGGGTGCGTCCGCTCGCACATCGCCCTGGCGTGCGACTCGGGCTCGATCACGGCCGCGTCGAGCATGCGTCGTTCGCCCTCGAGCGAATACGTCAGACCGGGGACGTGGAGGTGTGTGCCGACGACCCGTCCGGGTGTCTCGTCGTCCTGTGGGCACTCGACGGGGTGGCCGAGAGCCACGTTCACGACCACAGCGGTCGCGCCGCAACGGGCCAGCTCATCATCGGCTCGACCGCAGCGGCGCCGGTACGGGTCAGGGCCACGGAGGCCACCCTCGACACCGTGGTCCTCGATCGCGCACTGCTGGTCAAGGCTGCCGCCGACGTGGGACCAGGCATCCGCCCGACCGAGGTGGACTTCACCGGGGTCGAGCCCGTTGGTGCGGAGGCCGGCCGAGCACTGACCGCGGCGCGACGCTACGTGGAGGAGTCGGTGTTCGCCGAGGAATCGGTTGCCACGCCGCTGGTGCTGGCGGCCGCCGGTCGGCTGCTGGCGGCCACCGTCCTGGCAGCCTTTCCGAACACCGCGGGAAGCCTGGCCGCGCGGGAGCGACACCTCGACGCCGGGCAGCCCGCGCTGCTGCGCCGCGCGATGACCTACATCGAGGAGCATGCCGCCGAGGACGTCGGCATCGGAGACGTCGCGAGCGCCGTGTACGTGACGCCGCGCGCACTGCAGTACATGTTCCGACGCCATCTCGACAGCACACCGATGGCCTTCCTGCGACGCGTCCGGCTCGACCACGTTCACCGCGACTTGATGGCCGGCGACCGCAGCACCACCACGGTGACCGCCACCGCCGCGCGGTGGGGTTTCGCGCACACCGGACGCTTCGCGGTGTTGTACCGCGAGACGTTCGGGCAGAGCCCGCACGTGACGTTGCGGTCCTGAACCCGCTAGGCGTCGGGTCGGGCGGTCACCACCGGCGCCGGCCGGCCGTCGGCGATCAGCCGTTCGCCGAGGTCGTAGTCGTCGTCGGCGTTGCAGGTCAGCACGCCCACCGTCTTGCCACCAGCCTCGTACCAGACCGTGAACCCGTCGTCGTGGTCGACGACCCGGCTCCCGTCGTACCCGTCGCCCCAGGCGTGGTACTTGACCGTCGCGTCCCCGATCGTCGACCAGAAGCCCGGCACGTCGTGCCAGGTGGCGGTCACTCCCGCCGCCTGAGCGCCCGCGACGTCACCGTGGTCCACGGCGTCCTGCCAATGCTCGACGACGACGT
>Ga0209051_1001170_pt1 | contig 23852 bp, 16 predicted proteins | sample AraplaCvi_mMS_r2_2_FD_184286 | JGI IMG/M metagenome (GOLD analysis project Ga0209051, IMG submission 184286) | Arabidopsis root microbial communities from North Carolina, USA - plate scrape MF_Cvi_mMS_r2 (SPAdes) (version 2) | ecosystem: Host-associated > Plants > Roots > Endosphere | place...
GGCGCGCCGCCGCGGCGCGCGCGGTCGCGCCGGCGCCGGCTCCGCGAGCACGCGCTCGGCGTCGCGCAGCAGGCGCTCGAGCCGCTGCGCGAGCTTTTCGGTGCTGAGGCGTTCGCGGAAGCGCTCCACCATCAGCGGCAGCGCGAAGGGGCCGGGCACGCGCAGTTCGACCGGCACCACCTGCTGCGCGCGCAGGCGCGCGAGCACCTCGCCCAGGCGCCCGATCTCCAGCTCCTGCGCCAGCACCTCGGACTCCGACTGCGCGAGCAGCCGGTTGCCGCTGTCGTACTTGCGGAACACCTCGTAGAACAGGGACGACGAGGCCTGGATCTGGCGCAGCGCCTTGGGCGCGCCCGGATACCCCGTGAAGACCAGCCCCGCGATGCGTGCGATCTCGCGGAAGCGGCGCTGCGCGAGCTCGCGCGCGTTGAGGCTGGCGAGCACGTCCTCGAGCAGGTTCGTCCCGTCCAGCAGGCTGCCGTCTTCCAGCCCGGAGAGGTCGGGCGCCTCGGCGGCGAGGAGCTCGAAGCCGTAGTCGTTGACGGACATCGAGAACGTGTTCGGCGCGCGCCGCGTCAGGCGCCACGCGAGCAGTCCCGCGAGGCCGAGGTGCACGTGGCGTCCCGCGAACGGATAGAGGAACAGGTGGTGGCCCTCGCGCGAGCGGTGGCGCTCGAGCAGCAGCCGCCCCGGTCGCGGCAGGGCGGACAGGCGCGCCTGGGTCTCGAGCAGCGGGCGCGCCGCCTGCAGCTCGGGGTCGGCGAAGACGCCGTCGGCGGCCTCGGCCAGGATCTCGACGACCGTGTCCGCCACCTCGCTGGACAGCGGCATGCGCCCGCCGTTCCAGATCGGCACCACGCCGCGCGGCTTGCTCGCCGCCCGCACGTAGGCGGCGAGGTCCTGCGTGCGCACGTACTCCAGCGCGCGTCCTGCGAAGACGAAGGTGTCGCCCTTGTTCAGGCGCGCGATGAAGCCCTCCTCGATCGTGCCGATGGTCGCGCCCGTGGAGACCCACTTCACCTGCATCATCGCGTCGCTCACGATGGTGCCGACCGACATCCGGTGGCGCCGCGCGATCGCGCGGTCGGGCACGCGCCAGAGGCCGTCGACGAGCGCGACGCGGTGGTACTCGGGATAGGCGCCGAGGCTGTCGCCGCCCTTCTCCACGAAGGCCAGCGCCCAGTCGAACTCCTCGCGCGAGAGCCCGCGGTAGGACGGCGCGCGCCGCACCTCCTCGTACAACGCGTCGGCGACGAAGCCGCCGCCCAGCGCCACGGTGACCAGGTGCTGCACCAGCACGTCGAGCGGCTTGTCGGGCGGCCGCCGGTGCTCGATGCGTCCCGCCAGCGCGGCGCGCCGCGCGGCCGCGGCCTCGACCAATTCCAGCGAGTGCGTCGGCACGATGCTGATGCGGCTCGCGCGCCCCGGCGCGTGCCCCGAGCGCCCGGCCCGCTGCAGCAGGCGCGCGACGCCCTTGGGCGAGCCGATCTGCAGCACGCGCTCCACCGGCAGGAAGTCGACGCCGAGGTCGAGCGAGGACGTCGCGACCACCGCCTTCAGCCGCCCCTCCTTCAGTCCGAGCTCCACCCACTCGCGCACGGGCTTCGCGAGCGAGCCATGGTGCAGCGCGATCTCGCCCGCCCAGTCCGGCCGGGCCGCCAGCAGCAGCTGATACCAGATCTCGGCCTGCGAGCGCGTGTTGGTGAAGACCAGGCAGGTGGCCGCCGACGCGATCTCGGCCACGACCTGCGGCTGCATCTGCGCGCCGAGGTGCCCGGCCCAGGAGAAGCGCCCCGCGTCGACCGGCAGCAGGGTGTCGATCGTCAGCGGCTTCTCGATGCGCCCGCGCACCAGCCGCCCGCCGACGCCGCCGACCAGCGCGTCCAGCGCCTCCTCGAGGTTGCCCAGCGTGGCCGACAGCCCCCACACCGCCAGCTCGCGGCAGAACGTGCGCAGCCGCGCCAGCGCGAGCTGCACCTGCACCCCGCGCTTGTTGCCGACCAGTTCGTGCCACTCGTCGACGACGACGGTGTGCACGCCGGCGAGCTCGCGCGCGGCCTCCTCGCGGGTGAGCATCAGCGTGAGCGACTCGGGCGTCGTCACCAGGGCCGTCGGGAAGCGGCGATCCTGGCGCGCACGCTCGGCCGAGGGCGTGTCGCCGGTGCGCATCTCCACCGTCCAGCGCGGCGCGAGCGCGGCGGCGGGCTCCCGGATCGCGCGCAGCGTGTCGGCGGCGAGCGCGCGCATGGGCGTCAGCCACAGCACCTGCAGCGGCGGCGCACCCGCGGACGGCGCGGGCCGCGCGACGCCGCGGGCAAGCGCGCCCGACCAGACGGCGAGCGTCTTGCCCGCGCCGGTGGTCGCATGCAGCAGGCCGCTCTCGCCGCGCGCCATCGCCTCGCGCACCTCGTCCTGGAAGGCAAAGGCCGTCCAGCCGCGGCCGGCGAGCCACTGCGCGAAGGGCGCGGCGGCGTCCGGGGAAGGCGTGGCTCTCGGCATCGTCCGTCCCCCCGGCAAGCCGCGCGCCGTCAGCGCGCCTTCGGCCGCCTCGCCGCCGCAACCGCCGCGGGTACCGGCGGCGCATCGACAGCGCCGACGATCCAGCCCTCCAGCGTGTCGAAGCCGGGCGGCAGGCCGTGGCCGGGGCGCGTGTCGGCCCAGGCGGCGAGCATCAGGCACAGCACGGCGTCGAGCCGGTCGCCCTGCGGGTCGGCGACGAGTTCGTCGCGCTGCGCGTGGGTCAGCTTCAGCCGCAGGCCGCGCCAGCGCCCCTGCTCCAGCGCGTCGACCAGGTCCTTGCGCGCGATCAGGCGCTCGGGCGTCTGCTGCGCGCGCGTGTCGCTCTTGTAGGAGCGCCGTCCGACGAGTTCGCGCGCCACCAGCCCGGGGTATCCCTCGAGCGCGACGCGCCCGGGGTCGCCCGCCTCCAGGCCCGCCAGCGTCACGCCGGCGGCACGCAGCGCCGCCACGCCCGCGTGCAGCATGAACGCCACCGGCGGATTGACCCACTTCATCGACGGGCTGCTGCCCGCGGGCAGGTCGCAGGCACGGTGCGCGAACTTGGCGCCGGCCGGGCGCGCGTCGCAGAACGCGGCGAAGGTCTCGACGATTCGCGCGCGCTCGAGTCCGGCGTAGTGGCTCATGCACGCGGCCCAGTCGGTCGGCCATCCGAGCGCCTCCACCAGCTCGCGCGGCAGGCCGAAGGGCAGGTCGAACGCGGCGAGCCACGGGCCCGGGGCGGCCAGCGCCTCGGCGAAGGCTTCGAACGAGGCGTTCTCGCGCAGCGCGTCCAGGCGCAGCAGCCCCGGCCGCTGCCACGCGCCCCAGGCCCACACGATGGGCTTGGCGCGGCGCGGCGCGCTCGTGAAATCGACGCCGGCGAGCGCTCGCGCGGCCGGGGATGCATGCTCGACGGGATCCATGTCCGGCATTTTTGCTCAGGCCGCGGCCCCGGCCGTTCCGCACGGCCCGGATCGGAGGTAGGCTCGACGGTTGCCCGCATCCCCCGCGCCCTATCGCCCGCCGCCCATGCCCGAGCCCGCCTCGCCTTCGTCGCCCCCGGCCGCCGCGGCCCGGGCGCCGCGGCGCGCGAGGGCGATCGAGGAGCGCGGCGCCCCGCTGCTCGAGGCACTGATCGCCGCGCCCTCGTCGCCCACGCGGCTGGGGCTTCCGGCGGGCGCCGCGCCCGTGGCGCGCACCGCAGCGGTGCTGCTCGTCATCACCATCGCGTGCGCGGTCGGCAGCGCGCGGCTCGGCGCCCCGGTCGGCTGGAGTCGCCTGTTCGACAACCTGCACTGGTCGATCGCCGATGTCGCCGCCGCGTGGCTCGCCTGGCTGGGCGTGCGCGACGCGCGCGTGAAGGGCCTGGACGCCGAGCACGCCGCGCGGCGCCGCTTCGCGTTCGGCTTCAGCGCCTACGCGGTCGGCCAGATGCTGTGGGACCTGCAGGCCGGCCTCGGCTGGCAGCCGTTCCCCGCGCCGTCCGACCTGTTCTACCTGATGCTCGCGCCCTGCTGCGCGCTGGGCATGATGGGCTTCCTGCGCGGCCGCGTGAGCGAGACGCAGCGCCTGGCCGCGCTGCTGGACACGTTGAGCCTCGTCATCGCCATCGTGGCCGTCGCGCTCGTCGCCTACCTGCCGCGGCGCGGCGACACCACGCCGCTCGCGCTCGGCGTGATGCTGGCCTACCCCGCGCTGCTGTTCGCCGCCGGCTGCATCGGCCTCATGCTGATCGCGCTGCTGCGGGTCGGCCGGGCCTTCGGCCCCTGGATGCTGACGCTGCAGATGGTGGCGCAGGGCGGCCTGTGGATGAAGTGGAACACGCTCGCGCTGGACGGCGCGCTCGCGGACGGCGGCGTCGTCAACGCGGCGTTCTCGGCCCTCACCCTGCTGGGCGGGCTCGCCGTCGCGACCTGGCGCGTCGACCGCTTCGTCGGCCCGCGCGGCGAGCGCTTCTACGAGGGCGCGCTGCGCGTGCTGCCGCTGGTGGTCGTCGTCTGCGTGACCTTCGCGGTGACGCTGCAGGACGCCATCGCCCGCCTGTCGCCCGCCGCGCGCGTCGCCTGCGGCGCGGCTGCCGTGCTGGTCATCGTGCTGGCCGCCGCGCGCCAGACCCTGCTGCTGCGCGACCGCGACCAGCTGCTCGAGGCCCAGCGCCAGCTGCGCGACCGCGAGGACGAGCTGCGCGAGCTCAACCAGCATCTCGAGCAACGCGTCTCCGAGCGCACGCGCGAGGCGGAGGAGCGCAACGCCGAGCTCACGGCGGCGCTGCAGCAGCTGTCCGCGGCGCGGCACGAGCTCGTGCGCTCGGAGTCGCTCGCCACGCTCGGCGCCCTGGCGACCGGGGTCGCGGCCGAGATGTCGAACGCGCTCGGCGACGCGCGCCTGCTGGCCGCCACCCTGTCGACGCCGGACGACGGCCAGCGCCAGCTCGGCGAGGCGCTGGAGCATGCGCAGCGCGTGATCGGCGGCTTCCGGCAGTTCGCGCTCGACCAGGCGAGCGGACGCAGGCGCCGCTTCGACGCGCTCGTGACCGTGCGCGAGGTGCTCGACGTCGCGCGCCTCGCGCATCGCCAGGATCCGGTGTCCTTCGTCGTGAACGGCGAACCGGGGCTCGAGATGGACAGCTATCCCGGGCCGCTCGGGCAGGTGCTCGCGCAGCTGGTGGCCAACGCCGTCTCGCACGGCTTCGCCGACGATCGCGAGGGCACGGTCGAAGTCCGCGTCTGGCCCAGCGGGCGCGAGCACGTGCGCATCACCGTGCGCGACGACGGCGTCGGCATCGCGCCCGCCACGCTGTCGCAGGTCAGCGCCCCGTTCCACCAGGCCGGCGCGGCCGCGCCGGGCACGGGGCTGGGGTTCACCGTGGTGCGCAACATCGTCGGCGGCACGCTCGGCGGCCGCATCGAGATCGTGTCGCCGCCGCAGGCGGGCACGACGGTCACCGTGACGCTGCCGCGCACCGCGCCGTAGTTCCGGTTTCCCGGGCATCATGGCGGCTGCGCGGATGTCCGCGCCAACGGAGCCGAGATGCTGAAGATCCTGGGCAAGCCCGTCTCGATCAACGTGCGCAAGGTGCTGTGGCTGTGCGAGGAGCTCGGCCTGGCCTACGAGCTCGAGCCCTGGGGCGCGGGCTGGCGCTCCACCGACACCCCCGAGTTCCGCGCGCTCAACCCCAACGCGATGGTGCCGGTGCTGCTCGACCCCGACGTGGCCGGCGAGCGCCCCTTCGTGCTGTGGGAGTCGAACACCATCTGCCGCTACCTCGCCGGCAAGGCCGGCCGGGACGACCTGCTCCCGCGCGACCCCCGGGCCCGCGCGGTCGTCGAACAGTGGATGGACTGGCAGGGCGGCGACCTCAACAACGCCTGGCGCTACGCCTTCCTGGGCCTGGTGCGGCAGAGTCCCGCGCACCAGGATCCGCAGGCGCTGGCCGAGGGCGTGCGCCAGTGGAACCGCCACGTGGCCATGCTCGACGAGCAGCTCCGACGCACGGGCGCGTTCGCCGCCGGCGCCACGTTCACGCTCGCCGACATCGTGCTGGGCCTGTCCGTGCACCGCTGGTTCATGACGCCGATGGAGCGGCCGGAACTCGCCGCCGTGGCGGCGTACTACGAGTTGCTGTCGCAGCGGCCCGCGTTCATGCAGCACGGACGCAACGGCACCCCCTGAGAGGGCCGACGATGACGCTCGCGATGAGCTGGGACGAATGGGCGGGCCACGACGCGACGGCGCTGGCCGAGCGCGTGCGCCGCGGCGACGTGACGCCCGCCGAGCTGGCGCAGCAGGTGCGTGCCGGCGTGGCGCGCACGAACGGCGCGCTCGACGGGGTCGTCGAGCTGTTCGACGACGTCATCGCCGACCCGCTGGCCGACGGCCTGCGCCCGGACGGATTCTTCGCGGGCGTGCCCTACCTCATGAAGGATCTCGGGCCGACGCTGAGGGGCCGCCGCCAGGAGTTCGGCTCGCGCCTGATGCAGGGCCACCGGCCGGACGCGGACAGCTTCCTCACGCAGCGCATCCGCGGCGCCGGCCTCAACATCGTGGGCCGCACCAGCACGCCGGAGTTCGGCGTCTGCAGCGCCTGCGAGAATGCCTTCCACGTCACGCGCAACCCGTGGGACACGGCGTTCACCACCAACGGTTCGTCCGCGGGCACCGCCGCGATGGTCGCCGCCGGCGTGCTGCCGATGGCGCACGCGACCGACGGCGGCGGCTCGATCCGCATCCCCGCCGGCGCGACCGGCAACCTCGGGCTGAAGGTGTCGCGCGGCGTGTTCTCGCTGGCTCCGGCGCTGTCCGACCTGTCCGGCCTCGTGTCGGTGCAGGGCTGCCACAGCCGCACCGTGCGCGACACCGCGGCCTTCGTCGACCACGTCCGCGGCGGCGCGCCCGGCGAGTTCATGCCCTTCTGGCGGCCCGACCAGCCCTACGTCGAGCTGATCCGGCGCGATCCGCCCCCGCTGCGCATCGCGCTGTCCCACGAGTGGGGCGAGCACCGCGCCACGCCCTGGTTCGTCGCCGAGCTCGAGCGCGCGGGCCGCCTCCTGGAGGATCTCGGCCACATCGTCGAATGGGCGCTGCCGCCGGTCGATTTCCGCGCCGCCCTCGCCGCCCAGACCACCTGCTACATCAGCAACTTCGCGCAGGTCATCGCCGGCCACCTCGCGCGGCTGGGCCTGCCCCGTCCGCCGGAAGGCCTGCTCGAACCGATCAACGTGCGGATCTGGGAGGCGGGCCGGGGCCTCACCTACGGCGAGCGCGCCGCGATGCAGGCCACCTTCAACACGACCTCGCGCGCGTTCGGCGCCTTCTTCGAGGCCTGGGACATCGTGCTCACCCCCGTGACGGCGCTGCCCACGCCCCGGGTCGGCACGACGCAGTACCTCACGTCCAGCGAGAACCCGTCCGTGCACGACTGGTTCGCGAACCTCTGGCGCAACTTCGCCTATACCCCCCTGGCCAACCTCTGCGGCCTGCCCGGCCTCTCGCTGCCGCTCGCGTGGCAGGAGAGCGGCCTGCCGCTCGGCATCCACGCGCAGGCGGCGCAGGCGAACGACGGGCTGCTGCTGCAGCTCGCGGCGCAGGTCGAGCGGGCGCTCGGCGGGCGCTGGAACGACGGGCGGCGGCCGGGCATGCACGTCGCGACCTGAACCGGGAGCCGCCATGTCCAACCCCGTCCTCGCCGAGCTCCGTCGCGGCGAGCTCGTCGAGTCCTTCCATCGCGGCGCGTTCGCCGTCGTCGACACCGGCGGCCGCGTCGTGCGCAGCGTCGGCGACGTCGACCGGCCGGTATACCCGCGCTCCGCGGTCAAGGGGCTGCAGGCCCTGCCGCTGGTCGCGTCGGGCGCGGCGGACCGCTTCGGGCTCGACGACGCCGAGCTCGCCCTCGCCTGCGCCTCCCACGGCGGGGAGCCGGCGCACGTCGAGGCCGCGGCGCGCATGCTGGCCAAGGCGGGGCTGGACGCCGGCGCGCTGGAGTGCGGCGCGCACTGGCCGAGCTGCCAGCCCGCGGCGCACGCGCTCGCGGCGCGCGGCGAGCAGCCGCACGCGCTGCACAACAACTGCTCGGGCAAGCACGCGGGATTCGCCTGCGTCGGCTGCCTGATGGCCGGCGCGCCCGAGGCGGCTCGCGACTTCCTGCGCGGCTACGTCGAGCCCGGGCATCCGGTGATGCGGGAGGTCTCCGCGGCGATCGAGGCGGCGACCGGCGTACGGCTGGCCGACGCGCCGCGTGCGACCGACGGCTGCTCCATCCCCACCTTCGCGCTGCCGCTGCGCGCGCTCGCGCTCGGCTTCGCGCGCTTCGGCACCGGCGTGGGCCTGGCGCCCGGCCACGCGCACGCGGCGGCGCGCCTGCGCGCCGCGGTGGCCGCGCACCCCTTCATGGTGGCGGGCAGCGGGCGGCTCGACACGGTGCTGATGTCGCACTGGCGCGAGCGCGTGTTCTGCAAGGTCGGCGCGGAAGGCGTCTACTGCGCCGCGCTGCCGGAACTCGGCCTCGGGCTCGCGCTCAAGATGGACGACGGCAACACGGCCCGCGCGGCCGAGGTGGCGCTGGTCGCGCTCGTCGCGTCGCTGCTGCCCCTGTCGGAGGCCGACGCCGCCGTCATCGCGCCGCTGAAGGACGTCACGCTGACGAACTGGAACGGCCGCGTGGTGGGACGCCTGTCGGCCACCTGATGCCAGCACCCTGGAGGGCACTGGCCTGCGGCCAGTCCCCGTGCCGCGGGCTCAGACCGCTTTCCAGAGCGTCGGCAGGCCCTCGAGCGACCGGAACACCTTCGACAGCGAGCCGGCGGCGACCAGCGCGGTCGCGCGCTCGATGTCGGGCCCGAGGTAGCGGTCGGTGGGCATCGCCGCGCACTGCCCGCGCAGCAGCGCGTGCGCCTGCTCCAGCGCCGCCGAGCTGCGCAGCGGGCGCAGGAACTCGACGCCCTGGGCCGCGGCCAGCCACTCGATGCCGAGGATGGTGGCGACGTTGGCGATCATCGGCTGCAGGCGGCGCGCGGCGAAGGTCGCCATCGAGACGTGGTCCTCCTGGTTGGCCGAGGTCGGCAGCGAGTCGACGCTGGCCGGGTGCGCGAGCGACTTGTTCTCGCTCGCGACCGAGGCCGCCGTCACGTGCGCGATCATGAAGCCCGAGTTCAGGCCCGCGTCGGCCGACAGGAAGGGCGGCAGCTGCGACACGCCGGCGTCGATCAGCATCGCGATGCGGCGCTCCGCGATCGCGCCGACCTCGGCGATGGCCACCGCCATCGCGTCGGCCGCGAGCGCGACCGGCTCGGCGTGGAAGTTGCCGCCGGAGACCAGCACGCCGTCCTCCGCGAACACGAGCGGGTTGTCGGTGACCGCGTTGGCCTCGCGCACCAGCACGAGCGCGGCGTGGCGCAGCGTGTCGAGGCAGGCGCCGACGACCTGCGGCTGGCAGCGCAGGCAGTACGGATCCTGCACGCGGTCGTCGCCCTCGAGGTGCGACTTGCGGATCTCGCTGCCGGAGAGCAGCGCGCGGTAGTAGCGCGCCACGTCGATCTGCCCCGGCTGGCCGCGCAGCTCGTGGATGCGCGGGTCGAACGGGCCGTCGCTGCCGCGTGTCGCGTCCACCGTCAGCGCGCCGATCACCAGCGCCGACTCGAGCACGGGCTCGAACGAGATCAGCGCGTGCAGCGCGAGCGCGGTCGAGGTCTGCGTGCCGTTGATCAGCGCCAGGCCCTCCTTGGCCGCGAGCGCGAGCGGCGCGATGCCGGCCTTCTCCAGCGCCGGGCCCGCGGGCATGCGCGCGCCGTCGACCAGCATCTCGCCCTCGCCCATCAGCGCGAGCGTCATGTGCGAGAGCGGCGCGAGGTCGCCCGAAGCGCCGACCGAACCCTGCGAGGGCACGTAGGGCACCAGGCCGGCGTTGTGCACGGCGATCAGGGTGTCGACCACCTCGGGCCGCACGCCCGAGAAGCCGCGGGCGAGCGAGGCCGCCTTCAGCGCGAGCATCAGCCGCACGACCGCGGGCGCGAGCGGCGCGCCCACGCCCACCGAGTGCGAGCGGATCAGGTTGCGCTGCAGCGCGTCGAGCTCGCCCTGGCTGATGCGCTTGTTGGCCAGCTTGCCGAAGCCCGTGTTGACGCCGTAGACGGGCGCGTCCCCCTGCGCGGCGGCGCGCACGACGGCCGCGCTCGCCTCGATGCCCGCGCGCGCGGACGGCGCCAGCGCGAGCGCGAGGCCGCCCGCGTGCAGCGCCTGCAGGTCGTCGAGCGTGAGCTGGCCAGGGTTCAGTTGCAGAGACTTCATGGGTTAACCCGCAGGAGAGAGGGAGGAAGAGGATGACTAAGATCGCCTGTCAGGCGCGGGCCACGAGCCGCGCGCCCACTGGAGGAGTCCCGATGACCAACGAATCCGCCCGCCGCGCGCTCGCCGCGGCGCTCGTCGCGTTCGCGCCGCTGGCGGCGCAGGCCGACGTCACGCCCTGGAGCGCGGTGGCCGCGCCCGACTGGACGGCGATGTTCGAGCGCACCAGCGGCTGGACCGGCGCCGACGGCGTCTACAGCTTCCCGCTCGACGGCGACGACGCGCTCGGCAGCGCCACCGCCGCCAGCCGCACCTTCTTCACGTTCAGCGACACCTTCGTCGGCACGGTCGACGCCGACGGCAAGCGCGTCGACACCGTGATGGTGAACAACACGAACGCGATCCTGGTCGGCAACGCGCCCGGCAACATGAACTTCGACGTGCGCACCGACGACGCCGGCAAGCCCGTGTCCATGGTGGTGCCGCCCGGCTCCGGCCTCTGGATCTGGCCCAACGACGGCGTGGTGCAGGGCGGCACGATCTACATGACCGGCCTGCGCATGAAGACCGGCGACGGCGGCGCCTTCAATTTCGCGGTCGACGGCATGGTGTGGATGACCGCCCCGGCGAGCGACCCGGTGCCCTTCGGCGGCAGCTACACGGTCGCCGACGCGCCCATGCTCTACACCCCGGCCGCGCCGGGCGTCGGCGACGCCTCGTACGGCGTGGCGGTGATGCCGCTCACCAAGGCGGCGCACGCCGCGCATCCGGACGGCTTCGTCTACGTCTACGGCGTGCGAAACGACGACGGCAACAAGAAGATGCTGGTCTCGCGCGTCAAGCAGGCCTCGTTGCTGAACCCCGCCGCATACACCTATTGGAACGGCAAGAAGTGGGTCAAGGACAAGGCCCGGGCCGCGCCGCTCGCCGACCGCATGGCCAGCGAGTTCAGCGTGACGCCCCTGCCCGACGGCCGCTACATCGCGGTGTTCCAGCTCGACGCGCTCTCGACCACCATCGCCGTGCGCTATGGCGCGAGCCCCACCGGCCCATGGGGCGCGCCGATACCGGTCTACGCGTGCCCGGACACGACGGTCGGCAAGCAGGTCTACACCTACGGCGCGAAGGCGCACCCGCACTTGTCGGCGCCGGGGGAGTTGCTGATCAGCTACCACGTGAACTCCTTCAGCTTCGCGCAGAACCTGAAGAACGCCGACATCTACCATCCGCGCTTCGTCCGGCTGCCGCTCAACTGATCAGCGGTCCAGCATGGGCAGGTGGAGCGCGTGCTGCCTGGCCGCCGCGCGCGCTTCCTCGTAGCCCGCGTCCGCGTGGCGCATCACGCCGGTGGCCGGATCGTTCCAGAGCACGCGCGCGAGGCGCGCGTCGGCCTCCTTCGTGCCGTCGCACACGATGACCACGCCGGCGTGCTGCGAGTAGCCCATGCCGACCCCGCCGCCGTGGTGCAGCGAGACCCAGGTCGCGCCGCCGGCGGTGTTGAGCAGCGCGTTGAGCAGCGGCCAGTCGGAGACGGCGTCCGAGCCGTCCTTCATGGATTCGGTCTCGCGGTTGGGCGAGGCGACCGAGCCGGAGTCGAGGTGGTCGCGGCCGATCACGATCGGCGCCTTGAGCTCGCCCGTGCGCACCATCTCGTTGAAGGCGCGGCCCGCGCGGTCGCGGTCGCCCAGGCCGATCCAGCAGATGCGCGCCGGCAGGCCCTGGAACGCGATGCGCTCGCCGGCCATGTCGAGCCAGCGGTGCAGGTGCTTGTCGTCGGGGAACAGCGCCTTCATCTTGGCGTCGGTCTTGCGGATGTCCTCCGGGTCGCCCGAGAGCGCGACCCAGCGGAACGGGCCCTTGCCCTGGCAGAACAGCGGACGCACGTACGCCGGCACGAAGCCGGGGAAGTCGAACGCATCGCGCACGCCCTGGTCGAACGCCACCTGGCGGATGTTGTTGCCGTAGTCGACCGTGGGGATGCCCATGCGCTGGAAGGCGAGCATGGCCTGCACGTGCTGCGCCGCGCTCTTCGCCGCGGCGTCGCGCAGCCCGGCGTGCTTCGCGTGGTCCGCCTGCGCCTCGCGCCACTGCGCCAGGCTCCAGCCGAGCGGCAGGTAGCCGTTGACGAGGTCGTGGGCGGAGGTCTGGTCCGTGACGAGGTCGGGGCGCGGGCCGCCGGCCTCGGCGCGCCGCGCGAGCTCCGGCAGGAGCTCGGCCGCGTTGCCCAGCAGGCCGACGGAGACCGCGCGGCCCTCGCCCGCGTAGCGCGCCATGCGCGCGAGCGCGTCGTCGAGGTCGGCGGCCTGCTCGTCGAGGTAGCGCGTCTTCAGGCGGAAGTCGATGCGGCTCTGCTGGCACTCGATCACCAGCGAACTCGCGCCCGCGAAGCTGGCCGCGAGCGGCTGCGCGCCGCCCATGCCGCCCAGGCCGGCGGTGAGGATCCAGCGGCCGGCGAGCGAGCCGCCGTAGTGCTGGTTCGCCGCCTCGACGAAGGTCTCGTACGTGCCCTGCACGATGCCCTGCGAGCCGATGTAGATCCACGAACCGGCGGTCATCTGGCCGTACATCATCAGGCCCCGGCGATCGAGCTCGTGGAAATGCTCCCAGGTGGCCCACTTGGGCACGAGGTTCGAGTTCGCGAGCAGCACGCGCGGTGCATCGGCATGCGTGCGGAACACCCCCACCGGCTTGCCCGACTGCACGAGCAGGGTCTCGTCCTCGCCGAGCTTCTCCAACGACGCGAGGATGGCCTCGAAGCAGTCCCAGTTGCGCGCCGCCTTGCCGATGCCGCCGTACACGACGAGCGCATCGGGGTTCTCGGCGACCTCGGGGTCGAGGTTGTTCTGGATCATGCGGTACGCCGCCTCGATCAGCCAGTTGCGGCACGTGAGCGTGGTGCCGCGCGGGGCGCGCACGGGACGCGCCAGCGCGGGGGTGCGGACGGTGGACAGGTCGGTCACGGGAGTCTCCGGCGAGGGTCGCGATGCGGGTCGGACTCTACTTGTCTAGACAAGTTTGCGCAAGTAGGATGACCGCCATGCCTGCACAGCCCCGAGCGCGCCTGCGCGCGCCCCTGCCCTCGTCTCCCGAGGCGCACGTCGATGGTGCCGCCGTCCTCTTCACTGCCGCCGAGCCGCCGCGCCCGCCGTATGCGCGGGTCAAGCAGTACCTGAAGGATGCGCTCGAGGCCGGCCGCTGGGCGCCGGGCGAGCAGATGCCCTCGGAGGCGGAGCTGGTCGCGCAGTTCGGCGTGAGCCGCATGACGGTGCACCGGGCGCTGCGCGAGTTGCAGGACGCGGGCCTGATCGACCGCGTGCAGGGCGTGGGCACCTTCGCGGCGCAGCTGCACCGTGTCTCGTCGACGCTCACCATCAAGGACATCCACGAGGAGATCGAGCGCCGCGGCAACCGCCACGACGCCACGGTGCACCTCAAGCGCGCCGAGGCCGCGTCCGCGGCGCTGGCCGAGCGCCTCGGCCTGGCGCCCGGCGCCACCGTGTTCCACACGCTCATCGTGCACCACGAGCGCGGCGTGCCGCTGCAGTGCGAGGACCGCTACGTCAACCCCGCCTGCGCGCCGCACTATCTCGAGGTCGACTTCACGGTCACCACGCCCACGCACTACCTGCTGGAGGTCGCCCCGCTGTGGGAGGCCCAGGTCTCGATCGAGGCCGCGCTGCCCACGGCACAGGAGGCCAGGCTGCTGGGCATCGCGCGCGCCGATCCCTGCCTCGTCGTGGTACGCCGCACCGTCAGCCGCGGCCTGCCCGTGACGCTCGCGCGGCTCGTGCACCCGGGCACGCGCTACACGCTCGAAGGGCAGTTCCGGCCATGAAGGTCGTCGCGCTGGCCGACGTCGCGCCGCAGCCCTGGAAGAACGGCGGCGGCGTCACGCGCGAGCTGCTGCGCCTGCCGCTGCCCGGCGGCGCGGCGCACGAGTGGCTGCTGCGCGTCAGCGTGGCCGACATCGCGGCCGACGGCCCGTTCTCGGCGTTCCCCGGCGTCAAGCGCTGGTTCGCGGTGCTCGAGGGCGAGGGCGTGCGGCTCGACTGGGCGGAAGACTGGAGCGCGAGCCTGAGGACCAGCAGCCGCGCGCTCGAATTCGACGGCGCCGACGCCCCCGACTGCGAGCTGCTCGATGGCGCGACGCGCGACCTCAACGTGATGGTGCATCGCGCCCACGCGCGTGCCTTCCTCGGCCGCGCGGAATGCGGCGAGGGCTGGGTCTGGCACGGCGGCCCGCGAGGCGTCTTCACGCTGCGCCCGCTCGTGCTCGACCACGACGGCGAGCGTCTCGCCCTGCCCGCCCACGCGCTCGCCTGGGCGGAGCGCTCCGATGCCACCGCGTGGTCGCTGCACGCGCCGGCTGACAACGGCGCCGCGGGCGCGCAGACTCCTCCTTCCGGCGCGCCCGCCGCGTGGTGGATCGGCCTTGCCGCCGCATGAGATGACCGACTTCCTCGAATCCTTCACCCCCGGCCTGCCGGCGAAGGCCATCGCGGCGGCGCCCGCCCCGGCGCGCGTGCGCCGCGTCTGGCGCAATGCGCGCCTGGCCACGCTGGCCGGCGAGTCCGGCTGGGGCTTCCTCGACCGCGGCGCCATGGTGACCGACGGCGCCCGCATCTCCTGGGTCGGCCCGGAGAGCGCGCTGCCGGCGCTGCCCGACACGCCCGCGGAGGAACACGACCTGGGCGGCACCCTGGTCACGCCCGGCCTCGTCGACGCCCATACCCACCTGGTGTACGGCGGACTGCGCGCGCACGAGTTCGAGCTGCGCCTGCAGGGCGCGAGCTACGAGGACATCGCGCGCGCCGGCGGCGGCATCCGCTCCACCGTCTCGGCCACGCGGGCCGCCGACGAGGAGCGCCTGCTCGAGCTCGCCGCGCGCCGCCTGCGCGCGCTGCGCGACGAGGGCGTCACCACCGTCGAGATCAAGTCCGGCTACGGCCTGTCGTACGAGGACGAGGCGAAGTGCCTGCGCGTCGCGCGCCGCCTGGGCCGCGGCGCGAACGCGCCGACGGTGCGCACCACCAGCCTCGCCGCGCACGCGCTGCCGCCCGAGTTCGAGGGCCGGCCCGACGCCTACGTCGATGCCGTCTGCGAGTGGCTGCCGAAGTGGCATGCCGAAGGCCTGGTCGACGCCGTCGACGCCTTCTGCGAGCGCATCGCCTTCACGCCGGCCCAGGTCGAGCGCGTGTTCGCGCTCGCCGCCTCGCTCGGCCTGCCCATGAAGCTGCACGCCGAGCAGCTGTCCGACTCCGGCGGCGCGGCCCTGGCCAGCCGCTACGGCGCGCTCTCCTGCGACCACCTCGAGTGGCTGTCGGACGACGGCATCGCCGCGATGAAGTCGGCCGGCGCCGTGGCGATGCTGCTGCCCGGTGCATTCCACTTCCTGCGCGAGACCAAGCGGCCTCCGATCGAGGCACTGCGCGCGGCCGGCGTGCCGATGGCGGTGTCCACCGACCACAACCCCGGGACGTCGCCGACGCTCTCGCTGCCGCTGATGATCCACCTCGCGTGCGTCGACTTCCGGCTCACGCCCGAGGAGGCCGTGCGCGGCGCCACCGTGAACGCCGCGCGCGCGCTCGGCCTGGCCGACCGCGGCGCGCTCGCGGCCGGCCAGCGCGCCGACTTCGCGCTGTGGGAGCACGAGCATCCGCGCGAGCTCGCCTACTGGTTCGGCCATCGCGCGTGCCGGCGCGCCATCGTCGGCGCCGACGACCTGACGCCGTGACATCCCTCCCTTGAAGACCCCGTCATGCAGGAACCCACCTACCAGCTCTCGCGCGGCAGCGTGCCGCTGCTCATCAGCCTGCCCCATTGCGGCGAGCTGATCCCCGAGGCGCTGCGCGACGACTACGTCGCGCGCGCCCTCGACCTGGAGGACACCGACTGGCACCTGCAGCGCCTCTACGAGTTCGCCTGGCACCTGGGCGCGAGCGTGCTCGTGCCGCGTTTCTCGCGCTACGTGATCGACCTCAACCGACCGCCCGACAACGCGCCGATGTACCCCGGCGCGAACAACACCGAGCTCTGCCCGACGCGCTTCTTCACCGGCGACCCGCTGTACCGCGAAGGCCGTGCGCCGGACGACGCGGCGGTCGCCGAGCGCACCCGCCGGTACTGGCGCCCGTACCACGACGCGCTGGGGGCCGAGCTGGCCCGCCTGCGCGCCGAGCATGGCCACGCGGTGCTGTTCGACGGCCACAGCATCAAGAGCGAGCTGCCGTGGCTGTTCGAGGGCCGGCTGCCCGCGCTCAACCTCGGCACGGCGGGCGGCGCGAGCTGCGATCCCGCGCTGCGCGCCGCGCTGGCGGACGTGCTGGCCGGCCAGTCCGGCTACGACCAGGTGGTCGACGGCCGATTCAAGGGCGGCTACATCACGCGCCACTACGGACAGCCGCGGGACGGCATCCACGCGGTGCAGCTCGAGATGACCTGGGCCTGCTACATGGACGAGGAGCCGCCCTTCAAGTACCGCAAGGATCGCGCGGAGGAGGTGCTGCCGGTGCTGGGAGACCTGCTGCGCACGATGCGCGACTGGAAGCCGGCATGAGGACCCGGACCGCGGCGGCGGCGGGGACTGGCCTGCGGCCTGTCCTCGTGTCCATCGAGCCGGCATCGGCAAACACGGGGACAGGCCGAAGGCCAGCCCCCTCGAGGGACGTGCGATGAGCCTCTACTGGACCCCCGCCGCCTGGATCGCCGGCCGCTGGCAGGCCTCGGTCGTGCTCGAGGTCGACGCGCAGGGCCGTTGGGCGCGCGTCGCGCCCGGCGAGCCCGCGCCGGCCGCGGCCGAGCGGCTCGCCGGCCCCGTGCTGCCGGGCCTGGTGGACGCGCACAGCCACGCCTTCCAGCGCGCCTTCGCCGGCCTCGCGGAGCGCCGCGAGGGCGACGGCGACGACTTCTGGAGCTGGCGCGAGCGCATGTACCGCGTGGCCGATGCCGTCACGCCCGAGGCGCTGCGCGCGATCGCCGCGCACCTGTACGTCGAGCTGCTTCGCGGCGGCTACACGCAGGTCTGCGAGTTCCACTACCTGCAGCACCAGCCGGGCGGCGCGCCGTACGACGACCCGCTCGCGCTCTCCATGGCGCTGGCCGACGCCGCCGGCGATGCCGGCATCGGCCTCACGCTGCTGCCGGCGCTGTACGAGCGCGCCGGCTTCCAGGCGCCTGCGCTGCGCGAGGAGCAACGCCGCTTCCACGCGGGCGCCGACGACGTCTGGCAACGCGCGCAGGCATTCGAGCGCCGCGTCGCCGCGGCCGGCCGTGCCGCGCTCGTGCCGCTCAACGCCGGCCTCGCGATCCACTCCGTGCGCGCGGCCGCGGGCGAATCCATCGCGCGCCTGCGCGACCTGGCGCACGGGTTCGACGGCCCGATCCACGTCCACGTCGCCGAGCAGCGCGCCGAGGTCGCCGACTGCCTCGCCGCCACCGGCCGCACGCCCGTGGCCTGGCTCGCCGCGCAAGGCTGGCTCGACGCGCGCTGGCAGCTCGTGCACGCCACGCACGTCGGCGCCGACGAGATCGCCGCCACGGCCGCGAGCGGCGCGGGCGTGGTGATCTGCCCCACCACCGAGGGCAACCTCGGCGACGGCTTCACCGACGTTCCCGCCTGGCTCGCGGCGGACGTCGAACTCGCGATCGGATCGGACAGCCAGGTCGGCCGCAGCTGGCGCGAGGAGCTGCGCTGGATGGAGTATGGCCAGCGCCTGCGCCTGGAGCGCCGCAACGTCGCCGCCCAGCCGAAGCGCGCACGGCCCGACACGGCCGCCTCGCTGTTCGAGCGCGCCCGCGCCGGCGGCGGCCGTGCCGCCGGCCACGAGCGCTGGGGGCTGGAGGTCGGCGCGCGCGCCGACCTGCTGGTCGTCGACCCCGACGACGCGAGCCTGGTCGGCCTGCCGCACGCGCGCTGGCTCGACGCCCTGGTCTTCTCGAGCCCGAGCCGCCCGTGGCACGACGTGATGGTCGCCGGGCGCTGGGCGCTGCGGCACCACCATCATCCGCAGGTGGAGAGGATCTCGGCCAACTTCGCGCGCGTGATGCTCGAGCTCTGGGGCGACTGAGCGCGTCGGCACGCGCGCTCCCGGGACTGCGCTGCGCGCTCAGGCCGCGGGCCAGACCCCACGCAAGGTCTCGAGCACCCCGGGTATCTGCGCCGCCGGCACCGGCGCCGCCAGCAGGAAGCCCTGCACCTCGTCGCAGCCCTGGCGCAGCAGCTGCAGCCGCTGCTCGAGCGTCTCGACGCCCTCCGCGATGACGCGCAGGCCCAGCTTGTGCGTCATCACGATGATGGTCTCGACGATGGCCGCGTCGTCGCCGTCGGCCGGGATGCCGTGGATGAACGAACGATCGATCTTGAGGCGGTCGAGCGGCAGGCGCTTGAGGTAGGCGAGGCTGGAGTAGCCGGTGCCGAAGTCGTCGATGGACAGCAGAACGCCCAGGTCGCGCAGCGACTGGAGCACGCTGCGCGCGTGCTGCGGATCGAGCATGACGCTGCTCTCGGTGATCTCCAGCTCCAGGCTGCACGGCGCCAGCCCGGACTCGGCCAGCGCGTGGCGCACGACGGCGTCCAGCCCCGGCCGCTGCAGCTGGCGCGCGGAGATGTTGACGGCCACGCGCAGCGACCCGAGGCCCTGGGCGCGCCAGCGCGCGAGCTGGCGGCAGGCCTCGCCGAGCACCCACTCGCCCAGCCCGAGCACCAGCCCCGTCTCCTCGGCGAGCGGGATGAACGCATTGGGCGGCACCAGGCCCTTCTCGGGATGGCGCCAGCGCAGCAGCGCCTCGACCGCCGGCACCTCGCCGGTCGCGAGGTCGAGCTGCGGCTGGTAGTGCAGCTCCAGCTCGCCGCGCTCGATGGCGCGCCGCAGGTCGTTCTCCATGCGCAGGCGGCCGTGCGCCTGTGCATTCATCTCGGGGCTGAAGAAGCGGTAGGCGTTCCGCCCTTCGCCCTTGGCCTCGTAGAGGGCCGTGTCGGCGTACTTCAGCAGCAGGTCGGCCGTGGCGCCGTCGCGCGGATACAGGGCGAGGCCCAGGCTCGCGGTGACGTGCAGCTCCTGGCCGTCGACCAGCATCGGGCGGCCGAGGACGTGCATCAGCTTCTCGGCCACGAGCGCCGCGTCGCGCGAGTCGGTCACGTCGTTGAGCACGACCTGGAACTCGTCGCCGCCCACGCGTGCCACGGTATCGTCCTCGCGCAGCACGCCGCGCAGGCGGCGCGCGACCTCCTTGAGCAACTCGTCGCCCGCGAGGTGCCCGAGCGAGTCGTTGACCAGCTTGAAGCGGTCGAGGTCGATGAACACCACGGCCACCTGCTGCTGCTGGCGCTGCCCGTGGGCCAGGGCCTGCGCGAGACGGTCCATCAGCAGCGCGCGGTTCGGCAGCCCGGTGAGCGCGTCGTGGTAGGCCAGGTGCTCGATGCGCGCCTCCTGGCGCTTCTTCTCGGTCACGTCCTGCACCACGCCGCAGCGGCGCACGTTGCGTCCCGCGCCGTCGCGCACGCGGTAGACCCGCATCTGCACGTGGCGCTCGTCGCCGTCGGGCCGGACGACGCGGAAGCCGATCTCGAAGTCGGACTCCTCCTGGCCGTTCATGGCCGCGACGACGCGTTCGCGGTCGTCGGGATGCACGCCCTGCGTCCAGGCGCGCCAGTCGCGGTAGACGGCCTCGTTGGGCATGCCCCAGATGCGCTCGAACGCCGGGCTCACGTACAGCAGCCGCTGGCGCGGCGGGTCGCTGAGCCAGAAGACGTCGGCGATGGACTCGGCCATCTGGCGGAAGCGCTCCTCGCTCTCGCGCAGCGCGCCGCGCTCGCGCTCGAGCTGGCCGCGGAACCAGGCGTTCTCGATCGCGACCGGCAGGCGCTGCAACAGGTCGTCCTGCTTGACGAGGTAGTCGGTCGCCCCCTGCTTGAGCGTCGCGGCGGCGCGCGTCGCGTCGCCCTGCCCGGTGATGACGACGACGGGCAGCGCGAGGCTGCGCACCTCGCGCACCTCGCGCACGATCTCGAGCGCGTTCATGCCGGGCAGGTTGTAGTCGAGCAGCAGGACGTCCGGCGCCGCACCGGCCCCGGGCTCCAGGCGCGCCAGCACCTGCGCCGCGTCGTGCACCACCTCCACGTGCATGTGGGGCGCGTAGCGCGCCAGGTGCCGTCGCAGCAGGTCGACGTCGCTCTCGGTGCGCTCCGCGTAGAGCACGCGGATCGTCATCGACGCCTGCGGGGCCGCGGCGCCGTGGGACGCGACGACCGCGGCCAGCGCGCCCGGCAGGCGCTCGAGGTAGGCACCGGCCTTGACCACGTAGTCGTCGGCGCCGCTGCGCAGCGCGGCGACCACCAGCGCCTCGTCGCCCGAGCCGGTGAGCATCACCACCGGCAGCGGCAGGCCGCGCGCGCGCACCTCGCCGAGCAGCTCGAGGCCGTTGCCGTCGGGCAGGCGCACGTCGACCAGCAGCACGTCGGGCAGCGCGCCCGCGGCCTCGTCGCGCGCCAGCCCGGCGCGCGCGGCCGCCAGCGTGTACGCGGTTTCGACGATCACCTCCGGCGCGAGCCGGGCGAGGCGACGGCAGGTCAGGTCGGCGTCCTGCTCGTTGTCCTCGACGTACAGGACTCGCATATCACGTCTGGTTGAGCACGCACCAGTACAGGTCGATCTGCGCGGCGACGTCGATGAACTTCTCGAACTCCACCGGCTTGACGATGTAGGAGTTGACGCCGAGGGCGTAGGCCGAGGCGACGTCGCCGTCCTCGCGCGAGGTGGTGAGCACCACCACCGGCAGGCGCGAGAAGCGCGCGTGCGCCTTGAGCTGGCGCAGCACCTCCAGGCCGCTCACGCGCGGCAGCTTGAGGTCGAGCAATACCACGACGGGCAGCGGTTCACCGGCCTCCCAGCGCGCGATCCATCCGAGCGCCTCCTCGCCGTCGCGCGCGACCTCCAGCGGGTTCACGATGTGGCGCTTGGCGAAGGCCCGGCGGGTCAGGTCGACGTCCATCGGGTTGTCTTCGACGAGGAGGATGGGACGACGGTCTTCCATGGCTGTCGAGCATAGTCCTTCGTCGCCGCACGTGCGGCGCGCGCCGCGTCAAACTAGGGGGCCGGCAGGCAGTTCGAGGAAGAAGGCCGCGCCGGCTCCCGGCTCGGACTGCGCCCACACGCGCCCGTGCATGCGCTCCATGGCCTTGCGCACCATCGCCAGGCCGACGCCGGTGCCCGGGAAATCCTCGGCGCGGTGCAGGCGCTGGAAGATCTCGAAGATGCGGTCGTGGTAGCGCATGTCGAAGCCCGGCCCGTTGTCGCGCACCCAGAGCCGCACCTGCGCGCCCTCGCGGCGCGCGCCGAGCTCGATGGCACGCTGCGCCTGGCCCGCGGTGAACTTGATGGCGTTCTCGAGCAGGTTGCGCAGCGCGAGCGACAGGCCTTCGCGCTCGCCGTGCACGACCAGCCCGCGCTCGACCTCGATGCGCAGCCGCAGCCCCGGCGCGGCGAGCTGCGAGGCCAGCCCCTCCACCACTGCGTCGACCACCGGCCCCGCCGCCAGCGGCGAGAGCGTGGGCCGGCCGCGCTCGATGCGCGAGTAGGCGAGCAGGTCGTCGATCAGCTGCCCCATCTGGTTGGCGGCCTTGCGGATGGTGCGGATGAAGAAGCGCCCTTCGTCGTCCAGGCGCTCCGCATGGTCCGACTCGAGCAGGCGGCTGTAGCCGTCGATGCCGCGCAGGGGTGCCTTCAGGTCGTGCGAGACGGAGTAGGTGAAGGACTCCATCTCGCGCTGGCGCGCCTCGAGCTCGGCGGTGCGCTCGGCCACGCGCTGCTCGAGCTCGCGGTTGAGCAGCTTCACCTCCTCCTCGGCGCGCCGGCGCTCGGTGACGTCGATGAAGAAGCCCTGCCACGTGACGCCGCCGTCCGCGTCGCGCCCGGGCATCGAGTGCGCCTCGATGCAGCGTTCGCCGGCCGGCGCGCCCGGCACGCGGAAGCTGGCGAGCCACGGCGCGCCCAGCTCGGCGGAATCGCGCAGCGAGTCGGCGACGGCGCCGCGGTCGTCGGGGTGCACGAGCGCGAGCAGGTCGATCCGGTCGTCGACCAGCCGGCGCGCGTCGACCCCCAGCAGCGCGCGGATGGCGGGCGTGGCGAAGGTGAACTCGCCCGTGCCGTCGGCGCGCTGGCGGTAGGCGTGCATCGCGCCCGGCGCCGTCGCGACGATGCGCTCCAGTCGCTCCTGCGCGACGCGGTGCGCGTCCTGCAGGCGCTCGGCCTCGTGCGCCAGGGTCACGTCCTCGGCGAAGCCGGCCATGTAGCGCATGCGCCCGTCGGGGCCGTAGAGCGGGAAGCCGCGGCCGCGGATCCACTTCGCGACGCCGTCCGGCCGGTGCATGCGGTACTCCACCTCGTAGCTGCCGCTGGCCGTCTGCGACTGCGCGGCGGCGGCGACGCGTTCGTAGTCCCCGGGATCGACGCCGTCCAGCCAGTGCACCAGGCTGTCGAACAGCGCCGCGGCGGGGCGGCCCCAGATGCGCTCGTAGGCCGCGTTCACGTACAGCAGTTTCTGCGCGCGCGGGTCGACGATCCACAGCACGTCCATCGCGTGCTCGCCGAACATGCGGAAGAGCTGCTCGCTGTCGCGCAGCGACTCGGCGGCCTCGCGCTCGTCGGTGAAGTCGGTGAAGGAGACGAACACGCCCGGATCCGCCAACGGGCCCAGCACCGGCACCGCGAGGGCGTTCACGCGCAGCCAGCGCAGGCCGCGCCCGGGGATCTCGACGGCGACGATGTCGCTCACGCGGCCCTCGCCCCCGTGGGCGGCGCGCCAGGCGGGGCGATCCTCCGTGGCCATCGGCTGCAGCTCGCGGTCGAACTGGCGCCAGCCGAGCTGGTCGATCCGCTCGAGGATGACGCGCTCGCCCAGCCCGAAGGCGCGCCGTGCGGCCAGGTTGGCTTCGACGAGCCGCAACGCCATGTCGAGCCAGACGCAGCCGGAGTCGAGCGAATCGAACACCGTGCGGTCGAAGCGCACGGCCGCCGGACGCAGGGTGAGCACGTGGACGCGCCCGCCGTCGGTGGCGCACGCCTCGCGCATCTCGCGCGATACAGTTCCCGGTAGGGGCAGGTCGTCGACACGCAGGCCGACCAGCGCGGACGCCTCGCGCCCCACCAGGCGCTCCAGCGCCGGGGTGACGGCCTGCACCACGCCGCCGGCGTCCACGATCGCCATCGCGTCGACACCCGCCAACCAGGCGGCCTGGAGCAACTCGTCGGACAGCATCGAAGCGCGACTCCGGCGGCACGGCCGAAGGGGCCGCGCGACGCATTGTGCACGGTTGAGTCGGCCGTGCAAGGAGGACGCCGGGTCATTCCAGGGCGATGTCCCCCGCCGTATCGGCCGCGCCGGGCGCCGCATCCTCGATCCAGCGCACGACGCGCGCGTCCTCCAGCACCGCACCGAGGCGGTGGCGCCGGCTCGGCCGGGCGCGGGCGTAGGCGATCTCGAAGACCTGCGCCGGCGCGACCGCCTGCACCCCGCCGAATCGGCGGCCGGCGTGCGCGCGCAGCCAGGCGTGCAGGCGCTGCAGCGCGTCGTTCGGC
>Ga0209051_1001171_pt1 | contig 23851 bp, 22 predicted proteins | sample AraplaCvi_mMS_r2_2_FD_184286 | JGI IMG/M metagenome (GOLD analysis project Ga0209051, IMG submission 184286) | Arabidopsis root microbial communities from North Carolina, USA - plate scrape MF_Cvi_mMS_r2 (SPAdes) (version 2) | ecosystem: Host-associated > Plants > Roots > Endosphere | place...
CGCCGTGGGTGCCGCCTTCCTCGCCACGCTCACGTTCATTCGCTACCGGTGGCTCAAGCGGTCGCCGCTGCCCCCGGAGCGCCGGTCGCGGCGGTTGCCCCCGTGGGGCTCGGCGGCCCGCCAGCCGATCGCGGCGCTGAATTCGGCTGAGCGGGGCCTGTTCTCCCTGCTCGGCGTGATGGAGCGGGGCCGGATGCTGCCCGCCGACGAACTGCGCGACGTGGTCGCCGCGGCCAACCTCACCTCGGCCACCATCACGGCGACGGCCAACGAGTTGGTGTCGATGGAGAAGGCTGCGACCGCGGCTCCCCAGTCCCGCGTGCACCTGACCCCGACGATCAGAGCCTTCGCCGCCCAGCTCGACAGCGGCGTCCGGCAGTACGGCGACATGGTCGAAGCCGCAGCTCGACTGGTATCGGCGGCCAACTCCGGGTCCATGTCCAGCTCGGCGATGTCAGCCCAGCGTCAGCGCCACGAATTCGGCACTGCGACCGACCGGCTCGTGGGCTGGGCGCAGGCCTTCGACGAGCTCGGCCACCTGCGCGGCGCCTGACGGCTCAGACGGCGCTGCTGCTCGGCGGACCCGATCGCGGGCCGTACTTCTCGGCGTACGCGTCGTGAATGTGAGCGTCGCGCTGACGGTTGCGGTAGTCGACGAGGGCGGGGTCGAGACCGTGCTTTCGCAGCATGTGCCGGCGCCACACCTTGTTCAGCGCGTGCGAGAAGAAGATGAACGGGATCAGGATGGGCAGCGTCGTCGACAGGTGCAGGTACAGCGACATCGGCACGATCCAGAACGGGGTCAGGATCAACACGGCCGGGACGAACATCCGCGTCATCATGCGCCGCGTGGCACCGGGGCCGGCGAGGTCGTCGGCCACCCACTGACGCATGGATGCGGGCAGGCGCTTGCCGTAGCAATAGCCGATGTATTGAACGACGTTGGGCTTGGTGCGCCCGGTGGGCGAGCTCACCGGAACCGGGGCCGCAGGGCCGGCACCGCAACCCCGGCGATCCCACGCAGCGTCGCCTTGACCATGTCGAGCGTGTCGAAGTAGTCCCGCCACAGCGTGATTCGGCCGTCGTGCACCTCGAAGACGCCGCACACCCAGAACTGCAGGCGCAGCGGCCCGAAGATCAGCGCGTCACTGCGCTCGTTGAGCACCGTCGAACCCTCGCCGACGTTGCGGTGGAACGCGACGTCGAAGCGCGCCCGGCCCTCCATGGCCCGGAACAACTTCATGGCGCGGGCGCGACCGTGAATGGTGGGCAGGCCGACGTTCTCGTAGACCAGGTCGTCGGCGAGCAGCGCGTCTGCCGTGTCGAAGTCCTCGTCCCTCAGCGCGAACAGGAACGCCTCGACGGTGTGGGCGTTGGTGGTGCTCGCGACGACTGAATTCTGGTCGGTCATGGACTCAGGGTAGTTGGCGCGCGCTGTGGCAGGGTAGGGCGATGCGCGTGGCGGTGGTGGCCGGACCCGATCCGGGGCACGCGTTTCCCGCCATCGCGCTGTGCCAGAAGTTCGCCGCCGCCGGCGACGAGCCGACGCTGGTGACCGGTGCCCAGTGGCTGGACCTGGCCAGGGACCGGGGCGTCGACGCCATACTGCTGGCCGGTCTTGATCCCGTCGAGGGCGACGACGACGCCGACTCCGGGGCCAAACTGCATCGACGGGCGGCGCGCATGGCCGTCCTCAACGAGCCTGGCCTCGCCGGCCTGGGACTCGACCTGGTGGTGTCCGACGTCATCACCTCGTGTGGCGGGATGGCCGCCGAGATGTTGGGTCTGCCCTGGGTGGAGTTGAATCCGCATCCCCTGTACCGACCGTCGTCGGGGCTCCCGCCGCTCGGCTCTGGGCTGGCGCCCGGGGTGGGCGTGCGGGGTCACCTGCGCGACGCGGTGATGCGCGCGCTGACCGCGCGGTCCTGGCGGGAGGGACAGCGTCAACGCTCGGCTGCCCGTGTCGAGATCGGACTGCCGGCGTCGGATCCCGGGCCGGCGCGGCGGCTGATCGCCACCCTGCCCGCGCTGGAGGTGCCACGCCCGGACTGGCCCGCCGAGGCGGTGGTCGTCGGGCCCCTGCACTTCGAACCGACCACGACGGTGCTCGAGGTGCCCGACGGCACCGGACCGGTGATCGTCGTGGCCCCGTCGACGGCGGTGACCGGCACGCAGGGCCTGGCCGAGCTCGCGCTCGAGACGCTGATACCCGGGCAGACGGTGCCGACCGGCGCGCGGGTGGTGGTGTCGCGACTGGCCGGGCGGGATGCGTCCGTGCCGCCGTGGGCCGTCGTCGGCCTCGGCCGTCAGGACGCCCTGCTGTCGCACGCGGACGTGGTGGTCGGCGGGGGAGGGCACGGTCTGGTGGCCAAGGCGCTGCTGGCCGGTGTGCCGATGGTCCTCGTGCCGGGCGGGGGAGACCAGTGGGAGATCTCCAATCGCATTGTGCGCCAGGGCAGTGGGCGCCTTCTCCGGCCACTGACGGCGGGGTCCTTGACCGCCGCCGTCGACGACGTGCTGTCCTCGCCCCGATATCGGGAACGCGCCCGCGAGGCGGGCGAGAGCATCGCCGACGTCGCCGATCCGGTACGGGTGTGCCATGACGCGCTCGTGCGGTCTCGGTAAGTTGGTGGGCGTGCGTTTGACGGAATTCCACGAACTGGTCGACGGCCGGTTCGGCCGGGTGCGAGGCGCCTCGCTGCTCGTCGACCACGTGCTCAGTGGCGTCGGAGGTCAGACGGCCCTGCAGGCCATCGAGGCGGGTGTCGACCCACGCGAGGTGTGGCGGGCGCTGTGCGCCGACTTCGACGTGCCCCGCGACCAGTGGTGAGCCACTAGCGGCCGACCTCATCGGCGTGTCCACTTGAATCGAACACGTGTTCGTCTACTGTGGGCTGTGTTCGACGGACAACTTGTCGGTGCTTTGTCGGTGGTCTCCTTTACCGTCACGGCCAACCGATCGGAACCGATCGAGAACTCACCAGGACGGAGACCACCATGGCACAAGCCCCAGATCGCGAGAAAGCCCTCGAGCTTGCCCTCGCCCAGATCGAGAAGAGTCACGGCAAGGGGTCGGTGATGCGACTCGGCGAAGAGGTGCGCCAGCCGATTTCGGTCATTCCGACGGGATCGATCGCCCTGGACGTGGCGCTCGGCATCGGCGGGCTGCCCCGCGGTCGAGTCGTCGAGATCTACGGCCCGGAGTCCTCGGGTAAGACCACCGTGGCGCTGCACGCGGTCGCCAACGCGCAGGCCGCGGGTGGCATCGCGGCGTTCATCGACGCGGAGCACGCACTGGACCCGGAGTACGCCAAGAGGCTTGGCGTGGACACCGATTCGCTGCTGGTCTCCCAGCCCGACACCGGTGAGCAGGCCCTCGAGATCGCCGACATGCTGATCAGGTCTGGTGCGCTGGACATCCTGGTCATCGACTCGGTGGCCGCCCTGGTGCCCCGCGCCGAGATCGAGGGCGAGATGGGCGACAGCCACGTCGGTCTGCAGGCCCGGCTGATGAGCCAGGCCCTGCGCAAGATCACCGGCGCCCTGAGCAACTCGAACACCACGGCGATCTTCATCAACCAGCTGCGCGAGAAGATCGGGGTGATGTTCGGTTCGCCCGAAACCACCACCGGCGGAAAGGCGTTGAAGTTCTACGCCTCCATCCGTTTGGACGTCCGCCGCATCGAGACACTCAAGGACGGCACCGACGCGGTCGGCAACCGCACCCGTTGCAAGATCGTCAAGAACAAGATGGCGCCGCCCTTCAAGCAGGCCGAGTTCGACATCCTCTACGGCAAGGGCATCTCCAAGGAGGGCTCGCTCATCGACATGGGTGTGGAGCACGGCTTCGTGCGCAAGTCCGGCTCCTGGTTCACCTACGAGGGTGAGCAGCTGGGTCAGGGCAAGGAGAACGCTCGCAACTTCCTGCTCCAGAACCCCGAAGTGGCCAACGAGATCGAGAAGAAGATCAAGGAAAAGCTCGGCATCGGCGCCGTGCTGACCGACGACGCCAGCAATGACAAAGCCCTGCCCGCCCCAGTCGACTTCTGAGTCGGACGGCGAGGAGCAGACGCAGGATCCGCGCGAACGCGAGGAGCAGGCACGCAACCTGTGCCTGCGTCTGCTCACCGCACGGGCTCGCACCAGGGCCGAACTCGCCGAGCGCCTGGCCAAGCGTGGCTACCCCGACGACGTCAGTGAGCGGGTGCTGGACCGGCTGACGACCGTCGGGCTCGTCGACGATCAGGACTTCGCCCAACAGTGGGTCCGGTCACGGCACGTCAACGCCGGAAAGGGCAAGCGCGCCTTGGCTGCCGAATTGCGCACCAAGGGCGTCGACGACGACGTGATCGCCGATGCGCTGGCCGACGTGGACGCAGACGCCGAGAGGGTCCGTGCCGAGCAACTCGTCGCCGACAAATTGCGGCGCGAGCGGCTCGACGACGCCGCCGACGACACCCGGGTGACGCGCCGGCTGGTCGGGATGCTGGCCCGCCGGGGCTATTCGCAATCGATGGCCTTCGACGTCGTCAAGGTCGCGTTGGCCGGCGAACGGGAGCGGCGGCGGGTCTAGCCGTTCCCGTGGATCAGATCGTCCCGCCGGCACCCGCCCCGAAGGTGCCCTGGGTGACCGGGGCGGCGTGCAGAGGTTCGGGACCACGCTTGGAGCGCCGCAGCCGGCCCTCCAGCCAGGTGGCGAACGCCCCCAGGCTGAAGTTCACGCAGATCATCAGCACGGCGATGACGATCAGGGCGGGAACGTAGTTGCCGTAGGCGGAGCCCACCTGCGTGCCTTGGCGCACCATCTCCAGGAACGTGATCTGGTAGCCGATCGCGGTGTCCTTGAGCACCACCACCATCTGGGAGACCAGCACCGGGAGCATCGAGGTGACCGCCTGCGGAAGCAGGATGGACCGCATGATCTGGCCCCACCGCAGTCCCAGTGCCTCGGCGGCCTCGGACTGTCCGCGGGGCAGGGCGTTGACGCCCGCGCGGACGATCTCGGCGATGACGGCGCCGTTGTAGAGCGTCAGACCCGTGATGACGCCGGCCAGCGCCAGATACTTCGACGGGAAGACGTCGTAGGTCGCGTAGAGGAAGTACGCGAAGATCATCATGATCAGCACCGGGACCGCGCGGAAGAACTCGACGACCACCGCGCAGACCCGCCGGATTCCGTCGTGGTGGGACAGCCGCCCGATGCCGAGCAGGAAGCCCAGCAGCAGCGCCAACACAATCGACACGGCGGCCGCGGTCAGCGTGCCCTGCACACCCGGCAACACGTAGGTCTTCCACAGGTTGCCCGTGAGGAACGGCTCCCACTTGGCGGCCGTCAGCTGGCCCTTGGAGTCCAACTGCGTGTAGACCACCCATGCCACGACCAGCACCAACACCACCGTGACGGCGCTGATGACGCGGTTGCGAATCCGGGCCCGGGGGCCCGGGGCGTCGAAGAGGACCGATGCACCACTCACCGCGCGACCGCCAATCGTCTCCCCAGCCAGCCGAACAACAGGCCCAACGGCAATGTCAAGATCACGAACCCCAGCGCGAAGATGGCCCCGATGGTGGCCAGCGCCGCGGTGTTCTCGATCATCTCCTTCATCAGCAACGCGGCCTCGGCGACGCCGATGGCCGACGCGATCGTGGTGTTCTTCGTCAACGCGATGAGCACCGACCCCAGCGGGATGACGACCGCGCGAAATGCCTGCGGCAGCATCACCATTCGCAGATTCTGGCCGAACGTGAACCCCAACGACCTGGCGGCCTCCGCCTGGCCGAGCGGCACGGTGTTCACCCCGGCGCGCACCGTCTCGCACACGAACGCCGCGGTGTAGACCGTGAGTCCGAGGACCGCGAGGCGGAAGTTGCTGTCCTCGATCGAGGTCCTGGACTGAGAGTCGACCAGCGTCACTCCCAGTGTCTGGGCCAGGCCGAACGAGCAGAACAGGATGATCAAGGTCAACGGCGTGTTGCGGATGACGTTCACGTACGTGGTGCCGACCCAGTTGAGCATCGGCACCGGTGCCAGCCGCATCGCGGCCAGCACCGTGCCGAGGATCAACGCTCCGACGGCGGAGAACACCGTCAACTGGATGGTGGTCCAGAACGCCTCGAAGATCTGGTCCTGATACTCGGAGAAGATCTCCACGTGGTCTCCGCTGCTCTAGGCGCTCTGGGTCACTTGTCGAGCGCCGGCGGCGCCGGCGTCGCGATGCCTGCGGGTCCGAGGTTCTTCTCGAACGCCTTCGCCCAGTCGCCGTCCTTCTCCATCTTGGTGATGGCGTCGTTGATCTTCGTCTGCAGGTCGGTGTCGTCCTTCTTCAGGCCGATGCCGTAGTTCTCCTCGGAGAACGGCTGGCCGACGATCTTGAACGTGCCCGGGCTTTGGGCGGCGTAGCCGGCGAGGATGACCTCGTCGGTCGTCACCGCGTCGATGGCCCCGTTCTTCAACGCCTCGATGCACGCGGAGTACGTGTCGTACTGCTGCAACTGCACGCCGGGGTACTTGTCCTTGATGCGCTGGGCCGGCGTCGAGCCCGACACCGAGCAGAGCTTCTTGTTGTTCTGCAGTGAATCGGGGCCGGTGATGTCGGAGTTGTCGGCCTTGACCAGCAGGCTCTGACCGGTGACCAGATACGGCCCGGCGAAGGAGACCTTCTCCTTGCGGGCGTCGGTGATGGAGTAGGTCGCGGCGATGAACTTGACCTGGTCGTTCTGGATCAGCGTCTCGCGCTGGGCGGACGGTGATTCCTTCCACTCGATCTTGTCGGGGGTGAAGCCGAGCTGGCCGGCGACGTAGGTGGCGACGTCCACGTCGAATCCGCTCATCGTGCCGTCCGGGTTCTTCAGCCCCAGACCGGGCTGGTCGAACTTGGTGCCGATGACGATCTTGCCGTCGTCACCGCCGGAGCCGCCGCCACACGCGGTGACCGACAGGGGGAGGACGACCGACAGCGCCAAGGCGGCGGCCACCCTGAATCGAAGAGACGGCTTTCTAGAGGGCACAGCTGTATTCCTTTCGCCGAAGCGTTCAGTGGTTGAGGATCTTGCCGAGGAAGTCCTTGGCGCGCTCGGATTTCGGGTTGGAGAAGAACTCCTGGGGTTCGGCGTCCTCGACGATCGCGCCGTCGGCCATGAACACGATCCGGTTGGACGCGCGGCGGGCGAAGCCCATCTCGTGGGTCACCACCACCATCGTCATGCCCTCCTCCGCGAGGGAGGTCATCACGGCCAGCACCTCGTTGATCATCTCGGGATCGAGGGCGCTGGTCGGTTCGTCGAACAACATCACCTTGGGTTGCATCGCCAGCGAACGTGCGATCGCCACCCGTTGCTGCTGACCACCGGACAGTTGCGCCGGATACTTGTCGGCCTGGTTGGCGATCCCGACGCGCTCCAACAACGACATGGCCGCCGCGTGCGCTTCGTCCTTGGACGACTTGCGCACCTTCATCGGCGCGAGGGTGACGTTTTGCAGAATCGTCTTGTGCGCGAACAGGTTGAACGACTGGAACACCATGCCGACGTCCGACCTCAGCTGCGCGAGCTTGCGGCCCTCCTCGGGCAGCTTCTCACCGTCGATCTCGATGGAGCCCGAGTCGATCGGTTCGAGGCGATTGATGGTGCGGCACAACGTGGACTTGCCCGAACCCGACGGGCCAAGCACCACCACGACCTGGCCGCGGTTCACCTCGAGGTTGATGTCCTTGAGGACGTGAAGGCTACCGAAATGCTTGTTGACGCCCTTGATTGAGATCATCGGCACGGTCGTCGGAGTCGGCTCGAGTGGGTCGGCCTCCGACTGGTCGGTCTGCATGCGCACAGACCTTACCCAGGTAACGATCAGCTGGCAGGGCTCTGGACAATCCGGGAAGTTTGGATGCGGCTGACCCCGCCGTACCATTGGAGGGTGACTTCGATGGTGGCCAATGGTGCGTCCGTGCGCACCTTCCAGGTACGGACCTACGGCTGCCAGATGAACGTGCACGACTCGGAGCGGCTCGTCGGTCTGCTCGAGCAGGCGGGCTACCAGCGGGCCGCGGACGGGGTGGACGCCGACGTCGTGGTGTTCAACACCTGCGCGGTGCGCGAGAACGCCGACAACAAGCTGTACGGCAACATCAGCCACCTGGTACCGCGCAAGGAAGCCAACCCCGACATGCAGATCGCCGTCGGCGGATGTCTGGCGCAGAAGGACCGCGACGCCGTACTGAAGCGGGCGCCGTGGGTCGACGTGGTCTTCGGCACCCACAACATCGGGTCGCTTCCGGCGTTGCTGGATCGCGCCCGGCACAACAGGGTGGCCCAGGTCGAGATCGTCGAGTCGCTGCAGGAGTTTCCCTCCACGCTGCCGGCGTCGCGCGAATCGTCTTATGCTGCTTGGGTTTCCATCTCCGTTGGGTGCAACAACACCTGCACGTTCTGCATCGTCCCGTCGCTGCGTGGCAAGGAGACCGACCGGCGTCCCGGCGACATCCTCGCCGAGGTCCAGTCCCTGGTCGACCAGGGCGTGTCGGAGGTCACCCTGCTCGGGCAGAACGTCAACGCCTACGGCGTCTCGTTCGCTTCGGACGAGCGCTTGCGCGAGGACCCGACGATGTGGCAGGAGCTGCCGACCGACCGCGGTGCCTTCGCCAAGCTGTTGCGCGCCTGCGGACGAATCGACGGCCTGGAACGCGTGCGATTCACCTCCCCGCACCCGGCAGAGTTCACCGACGACGTGATCGAGGCGATGGCGACCACCCCGAACGTGTGCCCCACGCTGCACATGCCGTTGCAATCCGGCTCGGACCGCATCCTGCGCGCCATGCGCCGGTCCTACCGCGCCGAGCGGTACCTCGGCATCATCGACCGCGTCCGGGCCGCCATCCCGCACGCCGCCATCACCACCGACCTGATCGTGGGCTTCCCCGGCGAGACCGAGGACGACTTCGCCGCCACCCTCGAGGTGGTAGAACGGGCACGCTTCGCCAGCGCGTTCACGTTCCAGTACTCCAAGCGGCCGGGAACCCCCGCCGCCGAGCTTCCCGATCAGCTACCGAAGGCCGTCGTGCAAGAGAGATACATGCGTCTGATCGAACTCCAGGAACGAATCTCGCTGGAGGAGAACGTCAACCAGATCGGCACGCGAGTCGAACTCCTCGTCGCCACGGGGGAGGGCCGCAAGGACGTCGCCACCGCACGGATGTCCGGTCGGGCCCGCGACGGCCGACTGGTGCACTTCGCCCCCGGCGAGCGGGACGTCCGGCCCGGCGACGTCGTCACCACCACCGTGACCAGCGCGGCCCCGCACCACCTCATCGCCGACGCCGACGTCCTGGAGCACCGTCGCACCAGGGCCGGTGACGCCCACGAAGCCGGTCGTCAGATCACCACTGGCGCCGCCAAGGCCGTCGGTCTCGGACTGCCCCGCATCGGCATGCCGCCCGCCCAGCCCGTGGTGTCGGGGTGCAGCCGATGAGCCGCGACAAGCGCAACGAACCGAACTTCGACGAGTTCAAGGGCGACCTCGAGGACGCCGAACGCCGGGTGGCGCGTGAAATCGACCCGGGCGCACGGGCTTTGGTGGTCGCGGTGTTGGTGTTCGTCATCCTGCTGTCGTTCGTGCTGCCGCACACCGGCAGCGCTCGGGGCCTCGACGTCCTGGTCGGCTCGGACGCCGCGATCCGCGAGGCGATCGCCCTGCCCTCACGGGTGTTCACGTGGCTGATCCTGGTCTTCAGCGTCGGATTCTCGATCCTCGCGCTGCTCACCCGCCGCTGGGGTCTGGCGTGGGTCGCACTCGCCGGCTCGGCCGTGGCGTGCCCGATCGGAATGCTCGCGGTGTGGTCGCGCCAAACGGTCGCCGAACCGCATCCGGGCCCCGGCATCGGGCTGATCGTCGCGTGGATCGCGGTGATCCTGCTGTCGTTCCACTGGGCCAGGGTGGTCTGGTCACGCACGGCGGTGCACCTGGCGGCCGAAGAGGAACGGCGCAGGCTGGCCACCGAGCGGCAGGGCAAGGGGCTGCTCGATCTCGACGGCCGGCCCGACCAGGGCATCGGCCCCGCGAGGCCGACGCCCGAGCCGGGCGCCTAGCGCTTCTTGCCGAGCGCCGCGACGGCGGCCTCGGCCCATTCCCGCCACTGCGTGGCGCTGGCCCTGGCCTGCTCGGCGTCCTTGGTGCGGCCGGCGGCCTCGGCCTTGGCAGCCTGCTGCTCGTACTGCTCGGCACGGAGCCGGAACTGGTCGGCCCTGGCTTGAGCCTCCGGGTCGGTGCCCCCACCGGAGGACGCCGTGTCGCGGATCTTCTTCTCGACGGCCTTCATGCGGCGCTCGAAGTCCGGGGCCCGCTCGCGCGGGACCTTGCCGACGGCGTCCCACTTGGCGCCGATGGTGCGCAGCGCGGCACGGGCGGCCTCGGCGTTGGACAGGTCGACGGCCTCGGCCTCGGCGAGCAGCGCTTCCTTGGTCGCGGCGTTCGCCTCGAACTCCGCGTCCCGCTCGGCGTTGACGGCGTTGCGGGCCTTGAAGAACTTGTCCTGCGCGGCCTTGAAGCGCTTCCAGAGGGCGTCGTCGACGTCCTTGGCGGCGCGGCCCGCCGCCTTCCACTCCGTGAGCATGTCGCGGAACGTGGCCGCGGTGGCCCCCCAGTCGGTCGAGTCGGCGAGCTGCTCGGCGCGTTCGCACAGCGCCTCCTTGGCCTGACGGGTGCCCACGCGTTCGCGGTCGAGCTCGGCGAAGTGGGAGCCGCGGCGTCGGTTGAACGTCTCGCGGGCCGCGGAGTACCGCTTCCACAGGGCGTCGTCGGTCTTGCGATCCAGGCCCGTGACGGTGCGCCACTCGTCGAGGATCTCGCGTAGCCGGTCACCGGCGGACTTCCACTGCGTCGCGTTGGCGGCGATGTCCTCGGCCTCCACGGCCAGCGCCTCCTTGCGCGCGGTCTGCGCGGCGCGGTGCTCGTCGCGCTTCTGCCGTTCTTCGGCGGCGTGGGAGTCGGCCTGCTCGACGATGGCGCCGAGCCGGGCCGCCAGGGCATCGACGTCGCCAAGGACCGAGGCCGTCGGCAGGGTCTCGGCCAGCGCGGCGGCGGCCGACTTGATCTTGCGGGCGTCCCCGGTGCCGGAGGCGAGCCGGCGCTCCATCAGCGCCACCTCGGTGGCCAGGTCGTCGTAGCGGCGCCCGAAGTGGGCGTAGGCGGCCTCGTGCTCACCGGCCTGCCAGGACCCGACGACGCGCTCGCCGTCGGCGGTGGTCAGCCACACCGTCCCGTCGTCGTCGACGCGACCGAACCGGTGCGGGTCACCAGAGGGCGGCGCCACCACGGCCGCCGGTGCGGCGCCCGGTCGCGGAGCGGGGCGCGGAGGGCCTGGCCTGGGCACGGGCTTGGGTGCGGGCTTGGGTGCTTCGCTTGATTCGCTGGTGGTCATGTTCTCGAACCTCGTGCCCTCCGCGTGGGTGACCCACGCTCCTGCCGCGCAACGCGGCGCCTGTTAGCGGTGCTCCTGATGGCTTGCTCCACCCGACATTGAAACAGGTCGGACCGGGGCGTGCGCACGGCTTTGCACGAGCAGTTGCCCTCGACGGGGTCCGCGGCCACCGGACTGGCTAGCGTGAGGACGTGCTCACCGCCATCGCCCTCGTCCCGTCGGCGCCCGTCCTGGTGCCCGAACTGGCCACCGGGGCGGCCTCTGAGCTGCAGGATCTGTCGGCAGCGGCGGCACAGGCGGCCGCCGAGCTGCCCGACCGCTGGTTCGTCGTCGGCGTCGGCCGCGCCGACGACGTGATCGGACCCGGGACGGTCGGAACGTTCGGCGGGTACGGCGTCGACGTCCGCGTCGCCCTGTCCGCGCGGGCCGGCGCCGCACCCAAGCCCCTGCCGCTGTGCGCACTCGTCGCGGGCTGGCTGCGCACCACGTACGCGCCGGCGGCCAGCGCCGAGGTGTGGGTCTACGCCGCCGACCACGAGGTCGAGGCCGCACTCGCCCGGGGCCGGGCCCTGCGTGCCGAGGTCGACGCGACCTCGGAGCCCGTCGGGGTGCTGGTGGTCGCCGACGGGGCGAACACGCTGACCGCGTCGGCGCCCGGCGGGTACGACCCCGCCTCCGTCCCGGTGCAGGCGGCCCTGGACGACGCGCTGGCGGCCGGCGACACCGACGCGTTGACCCGGCTGCCGGACGCCGTCGTGGGCCGGGTGGCGTTTCAGGTGCTCGCGGGCCTGCTCGGATCGTCGCCGTGGGTGGCGCGCCAGCTGTACCGCGGCGCGCCCTACGGCGTCGGCTACGCCGTCGGGACGTGGCGGCCACGGTGATCCGGCCCATCGCCGTCGTCGGACCGACCGGCACCGGCAAGAGCGCGCTGGCACTGGACCTGGCCGAGCGGCTCGGCGGTGAGATCGTCAACGCCGACGCCATGCAGCTGTACCGCGGAATGGACATCGGCACCGCCAAGCTGCCGGTCGCCGAGCGCAGGGGTGTCGCCCACCACCAGCTCGACGTGCTCGACGTCACGGAGACCGCGACGGTCGGCCGGTATCAAGGTGCCGCGACCGCCGACGTCGAGGCCATCCTGGCCCGCGCGGCGGTGCCGGTGATCGTCGGCGGGTCGATGCTCTACGTCCAGTCCCTGCTCGACGAATGGGCGTTCCCGGCGACCGACCCCGCGGTGCGGGCCCGGTGGGAGACCCGGCTCGCCGAGGTCGGCGTGGCCGCCCTGCACGAGGAGTTGGCGGGCGTCGACGCCGAGGCCGCCGCCTCGATCCTGCCCACCGACGGACGTCGCATCGTGCGCGCGCTCGAGGTCGTCGAGCTGACCGGTCAGCCCTTCGCGGCGAGCGCACCGACGATCGGTGAACCACGCTGGAACACCCTGATCGTCGGATTGGATTGGGAGACCGACCGTCTCGACGACCGACTGCAGCGCCGAACCGACGCCATGTTCGACGACGGGCTCGTCGACGAGGTGACGGCATTGCGGGAGCGCGGCCTGCGGGAGGGTGTCACGGCCTCCCGGGCCCTCGGCTACGCGCAGGTGCTCGAGGCGCTGACGGCTGGGGGAGCGGACGCCGCGATCGCCGAGGCCAGGGCCCGAACCTTCATGGGCACCAGGCGCTACGTGCGCCGGCAGCGGTCGTGGTTCCGTCGCGACCATCGCATCCACTGGCTCGACGGGTCCGACCCCGACAACCTCGACGCGGTCCTGGCGCTGTGGCGGCAGTCGCGGGCGGAAGCAACGTGACCAGGGGAGTGGCACGTATCCTGAACAGGTGATGTTCGCCAAGGGGCACGGTACGGAGAACGACTTCGTCGTGCTGCCCGACGTCGGCGCCCGCCTCACCCTGACGCCGGGCGTGGTGTCCGCGCTGTGCGACCGTCGGCGTGGCCTCGGCGCCGACGGCATCCTGCGGGTGACGACGGCCGGAGCCGCCCTCGACGCCGGGGTCTTCGCCCGCATCCCGGAGGGGGTCGACCCGGACGACTGGTACATGGACTACCGCAACGCCGACGGATCCGTCGCCCAGATGTGCGGAAACGGCGTGCGGGTGTTCGCCCACTTCCTACGAGTCAGCGGGCTCGAGCAGCGCGACGAGTTCGTCGTCGGTTCGCTGGCCGGCCCCCGGCAGGTGGTGCTGCGCGACGTGACCGACCTGTCCGCGGACGTCACGGTCGACATGGGCAAGGCCAACCTGTTCGGCCGCGGAGCGGCCACCGTCGGCGGACGGGAATTCCACGGGGTGGCCGTCGACGTCGGCAACCCCCATCTCGCGTGCGTCGACGCGGCGCTGACCGTCGCCGAACTCGCCGGTCTCGACGTCGCCGCGCCGGTGTCCTTCGACCACGGGCAGTTCCCCGACGGCGTCAACGTGGAGGTGCTCACCGCGCCGGTCGACGACGTGGTGACGATGCGGGTGCATGAGCGCGGTGTGGGTGAAACCCGTTCGTGCGGAACGGGAACCGTGGCGGCCGCCGTCGCCGCGCTGCGCCATCGAGGCGACGAGACGGGCACGCTCGCCGTGCGGATCCCCGGCGGCGAGGTCACCGTGACGATCACCGACACCAGCAGTCAGCTGCGCGGACCGTCGGTGATGGTGGCCCAGGGCGAGCTGTCCGAGGACTGGTGGCGAGCTCAGCTGTGAATATTCAGATGCGTGACACGACCTAAAAGGGGCAATATCTCCAACCACATGACAACTCCCAGACTGCCCAGCACGGGCGAACTCGACCTCGACGATCGCTCGGCGCTTCGCCGGGTGGCGGGCCTCTCGACCGAGCTGACCGACGTCACGGAAGTCGAATACCGACAACTGCGTCTCGAACGCGTCGTCCTGGTCGGCGTGTGGACCGAGGGCAGCGCCGCCGACGCCGACGCCAGCATGGCGGAGTTGGCCGCGCTGGCCGAGACGGCCGGCTCCGAAGTGCTCGAGGGCATGGTGCAGCGCCGTGACAAACCCGACGCGGGAACCTACATCGGCTCGGGCAAGGCCAAGGAGCTCCGTGACGTCGTGGTGGCCACCGGCGCCGACACCGTGATCTGCGACGGCGAGCTGACCCCCGGCCAGCTCAACGCGCTGGAGAAGGCCGTCAAGGTCAAGGTCGTCGACCGCACCGCGCTGATCCTCGACATCTTCGCCCAGCACGCCACCTCCGCCGAGGGCAAGGCGCAGGTGGCATTCGCGCAGATGGAGTACATGCTGCCGAGACTGCGCGGCTGGGGCGAGTCCATGTCGCGCCAGGGCGGTGGCGCCGGCGGCAGTGGCGGCGGGGTGGGCACGCGCGGACCGGGTGAGACGAAGATCGAGACCGACCGCCGCCGGATTCGCGAACGAATGTCCAAGCTGCGTCGCGAGATCAAGGACATGAAGAAGATCCGCGACACCCAGCGCGGGCGCCGGCTGCGCAGCGAAGCGGCGTCGGTGGCCATCGTCGGTTACACCAACGCCGGCAAGTCCAGTCTGCTCAACGCGCTCACCGGCGCCGGCGTGCTCGTCGAGAACGCGCTGTTCGCCACCCTCGAACCCACAACGCGCCGTGGACATTTCACCGACGGCAGGCCCTTCGTCCTGACCGACACCGTCGGATTCGTCCGGCATCTGCCCACCCAGTTGGTCGAGGCGTTCCGGTCGACGCTCGAAGAGGTCGTCGACGCCGATCTGTTGATCCACGTGATCGACGGCTCCGACGTGAACCCGCTGGCGCAAGTCAACGCGGTCCGTCAGGTGGTCAACGAGGTGGTACGGGAGTACGACATCGCCCCGCCGCCGGAGTTGTTGGTGGTCAACAAGACTGACGCTGCGACGGGTCTTGGGCTCGCGCGGTTGCGACGTGCGCTGCCCGACGCGGTGTTCGTCTCGGCCCGCACCGGCGACGGACTCGACCGACTGCGCAGCCGGATGAGCGAGATGGTGGAGCCCACCGACAAGACCGTCGACGTCACCGTCCCGTACGACCGCGGCGAGATGATCGCGCGCATTCACGCCGAGGGCCGGGTCGACGCGACCGAGCACACCGAAACCGGTACGCGGATCAAGGCGCGCGTCCCGGCGGCACTGGCCGCCGCCCTTGCCGACTTCGTCACGTTGTAGGCCACCACGGCCGCCGCGGCCCGGGAGTGCGGTAGAGTTCGGGTCAATGTTGGTGTCGCCTCGCGCCGTCAACACGTCGTGGAACGCTCGATCTTCCCGGTGCCTTCAGTCACAGTGACGTGACTCACAGCATGCCGGCGATCAGTGCATTGCACTAGCTCTTCTCGCGGCGATCGATGTTGCCCACCGGCAATCTCGCCCATCGAGCCACGTATTCGCCTGACCCACTTCGTCTCGCGCAGACGCGGCCGCACCCATGCCGGAAAGGCACTTCACACAATGACGTCCGAACAACCCACCTTCGCATCTCTCGGCGTGCCGGAGCGTGTCAGTCGCGTTCTCGCCGACCAGGGCATCGCCAGCCCGTTCCCGATTCAGACCGGCACGCTGCCCGACACGCTCGGCGGCCGCGACGTCTTGGGCCGTGGAAAGACCGGCAGCGGAAAGACGCTGGCCTTCTCGATCCCGCTGGTGTCACGTCTCGCGGGCGGCCAGCGCCGTCCGTCCAAGCCGACGGGTCTGGTGCTGGCGCCCACCCGTGAGCTCGCCACCCAGATCACCGCCGTCATCGAGCCGCTTGCGGCCGCGCTCGGCATGAACGTGACCACCATCTTCGGCGGCGTGTCGCAGAGCCGTCAGGTGTCCGCGCTGCGTGCCGGCGTCGACATCGTGGTCGCCTGCCCCGGCCGCCTGGAAGACCTGATGAAGCAACGCCACATCGCGCTGGACGCCGTGCAGATCACGGTGCTCGACGAGGCCGACCACATGGCCGACCTCGGCTTCCTGCCGGGTGTCACGCGCATCCTGGCCGCCACCCCGGCGGGCGGGCAGCGCCTGCTGTTCTCGGCGACCTTGGACAACGGCGTCGACAAGCTCGTCAACCGCTTCCTGCGCAACCCCGTCACCCACTCGGTCGACGAGATCGACGCACCGCCGGTGGCCATGACGCACCACGTCTACCACGTCTCCGGCGCCGCCGAGAAGACGCAGCTGGTGCACCTGCTCGCCTCGGGTACCGGTCGCCGAATCCTGTTCATGCGCACCAAGCATCAGGCGCGCAAGCTCGCCAAGCAGCTCACCGACGCCGGGGTTCCGTCAGTCGACCTGCACGGCAACCTGTCCCAGCCCGCCCGCGATCGCAACCTCGCGGCGTTCAGCTCCGGTGACGCGCGCGTCCTCGTCGCCACCGACATCGCCGCGCGCGGCGTCCACGTCGACGACGTCGAACTGGTCGTGCACGTCGACCCGCCCGTCGAGCACAAGGCGTACCTGCACCGCTCGGGGCGCACCGCGCGCGCCGGCAGCGCGGGTGACGTGGTGACCGTGGTCCTGCCCGAACAGCGCAGAGACACCCAGCAGTTGCTGCGCAAGGCCGGCATTTCGGCTCAGCCGCAACAGGTGCGCGCCGACTCGGCGAGCGTTCTCGAGCTCGTCGGCGAGATCGCGCCGCACCGTGAGCCGCCGGTGCGCCCGGCCACGCCGCCGCCCTCGCGCGGTGGCGGTCGCGGTGGATCGGGCCGCGGCAACGGTGCGCCGTTCCGCGGCAACGCCGCCGGTGGGCGACCGGGTGCCTCCAGTGGCGGCGCCCGTCGCGGTGGCGGCGGTCCTCGTCGACCCCGGTCCGGCTCGGGTCGGGCTCAGACCAGCTCCTAGTCTCCGAGCGTCGGGCGGCCATCCGGTCGCCCGACGATCGTCGGCGGCTCGTGTGCCCGCACCGGCGGCAACGCGCCGACGAACCTCTCGACCTCCACCAGCACGTGAGCGCCGGTGCAGCCCTTGGCCAATGACGACGTGCCGACGTCGGCGGTGAGCACGTTGGGGTTGCCGTGCACGCACATCGCGTCGGGGTCGGCCGGGTCCTGCGGGTCGTACCAGGCGCCAGTCGACAACTGGACCACACCGTGCCGAAGGCCGTCGTCGACGACGAGGCCGGCCAGGCACGAGCCGCGATCGTTGAACACCCGCACCACCTCACCGCCAGCCAGGCCGCGACTCCCAGCGTCGTCGGGATGCATGCGAATGGGTTCGCGCCCCTGAATCTTCGAATCCAGGCTGGTCTTGCCGCCGTCGAGCTGGCCGTGCAACCGCGACGCCGGCTGATTGGCCAGCAGGTGCAGCGGATGGGCCGTCGCGCGCGCTCCACCCAGCCATTCCTCGGGCTCGTACCAGGTGGGATGTCCCGCGCAGTCCTCGTAGCCGAATCCGTCGATCTCCTCGGAGAAGATCTCGATGCGCCCGCTGGGCGTGCCGAGTCGGTGGGCGACCGGGTCGAGCCGGAAGTCGGCGAGCAGCGACAGTCCGGTCTCGGTCGGCAGCACCAGGTGCCCCTTGGCCCAGAACTCGTCGAAGGTCGGCACCTCGAAGTCGATTTCGGCCGACCACTTCTCGTACATGTACACCAGCCACTCCTGGGCCGTCCGGCCCTCGGTGAACTGGTCGCCGAAGCCGAGGTGCTCGGCCATCGCCGAGAACGTCGTGTAGTCGTCGCGGGATTGGGCGTACGGGTCGGCCATCGCGGGCATCGCCATCAGGCGCGGATCGTTGCGCGACCCCGAGTAGTCGTCGCGTTCGAAGGGCGTCGTCGACGGCACGACCACGTCGGCGTGCTTGGCCATCGCGGTCCAGTACGGGTCGTGCACGACCACGGTGTCGACTCGCCCGAGCGCCCGCCGCAGCCGCGCGAGGTCCTGATGATGGTGGAACGGGTTGCCGCCGGCCCAGTACACGCACTTGACGTCCGGATAGGTCAGCGTGCGGCCGTTGTAGTCGAACCGCTCTCCGGGGTGCAGCAGCATGTCGCTGACCGCGGCCACCGGAATGAAGGTCGAGACGGGGTTGAGGCCCTGCGGGAACGTGGGCAACCGGCAGCGAAGCGGCGCCATGCCCACCTCGTTCTGTGAGCCGTAGCCGTGGCCGAACCCACCGCCCGGCACGCCGATCCGACCGAGCATCGCGGCGAGGGTGAGTCCCATCCACGGCGCCTGTTCGCCGTAGCGGACGCGCTGCAGCGACCAGCTCACCGTGACCAGCGTGCGCTGCGCCGCCATCCGGCGGGCCAGCGCCACCAGGACCTCGGCGGGCAGTCCACTGATCTCGGCCGCCCACCGTGGCGACTTCGCCACCCCGTCGTCCAGGCCGAGCAGATAGCGCTCGAAGCGGGGATAGCCCGTGCAGTAGGTGTCGAGGAACCCGCGGTCGGCGAGTCCCTCGGTGGCCAGGACGTGCGCCAGGCCCAGCATGATCGCCACGTCGGTGCCCGGCACGGGCGCCAACCATTCGCACTCGCCGATGGTGTCGTCGCGCAGCGGGCTCACCGATACGATCCGACCGCCGCGATCGCGCACCCGTTGCAGCGCGGCGCGCGTCGGATGCTCGGTGGTGCCACCGGCGTTGACGGCCGCGTTCTTCACGCCGATCCCGCCGAACGCGACGATCAGCTCGGTGTGCTCGGCGACGACGTCCCACGAGGTGGAGCGTTGGAAGAGGTCGTCGTGGGTGCCGACGACGCGCGGCATGATGACGCCCGTGGCGCCGAGGCTGTAGGAGTGCCGCGAAAAGGTATAACCACCAAGCATCTTCAGGAATCGGTGCACCTGGCTCTGGGCGTGGTGGAAGCGGCCGGCGCTGGCCCATCCGTAGGATCCGCCGTAGATCGCCTCGTTGCCGTGCACGTCGACGATGCGCCGAAGCTCGTCGGCGAGCAGTTCGGTGAGCTCGTCCCAGGACACCGCGACGAACTCGTCGGACCCGCGCCGGGTGGTGGGGCCCGGACCGTCCTCGAGCCACCCCCGGCGGATCGCGGGGGTCTCGACCCGCGACCGGTGCCGGATCGACCCCGCGAGATTGCCGAGCAGGGGTGACGGGTCGGCGTCGGCGGCGAACGGCCGCACCGCGGCGATGTCACCGTCGCGGACGTCGGCGGTGAACGCGCCCCAGTGGGTCAGCGACGTCGAAGATTTCACCATCAGGCCGATCCTAGGGTCCGGCGGCGTGACGCGAGGGTCCACGGTGCGCCACGTGGTCGGCGGTGCCAACCATCCGGTTGGGTGGTATATCGTCGGAGGTACATCCCGCTTCGCCAATCCGGAGGTCAGCCATGGGCGCCGTCAAGTACGACCGCACGCTGTTCGAGCCAGAGCACGACCTGTTCCGCGAGTCCTACCGCGCGTTCCTGGAGCGCCACGTCGCGCCGTTCCACGAGGAGTGGGAGAAGAACAAGATCGTCGACCGACAGGTGTGGCTGGAAGCCGGCAAGCAGGGCTTCCTGGGGATGGCGGTGCCCGAGGAGTACGGCGGCGGTGGCAACGACGACTTCCGCTACAACGTCGTCATCACCGAAGAGACCTCCGCAGGCCGCTACAGCGGGCTCGGGTTCTCCCTGCAGAACGACGTGATGGCGCCCTACTTCCTGCGCCTGACCACCGAGGAGCAAAAGCAGCGTTGGCTGCCCGGCTTCTGCTCCGGTGACTACATCACGGCGATCGCGATGACCGAGCCGGGCACCGGTAGCGACCTGCAGGGCATCAAGACCCGCGCCGTCAAGCAGGAGGACGGCAGCTGGGTGCTCAACGGCTCGAAGACGTTCATCACCAACGGCATTCACGCCGATCTGGTGATCGTCGTCGCGTGCACCGACCCCGAGAAGGGCGCGCTCGGCTTCTCGCTGCTGGTCGTCGAGCGCGGGATGGCGGGCTTCGAGCGTGGTCGCCACCTCGACAAGATCGGCCTCGAAGCCCAGGACACCGCCGAGTTGTCGTTCACCGACGTGCACGTTCCTGCCGAGAATCTGCTCGGTGAGGAGGGGTCCGGCTTCGTCTACCTCATGCAGAACCTGCCCCAGGAGCGCATCAGCATCGCCGTCATGGCCGCCGCGGGCATGGAGGCCGTGCTCGACCAGACCGTGCAGTACACCAAGGACCGCAAGGCGTTCGGCAAGCCCATCGGCAGCTTCCAGAACAGCAGGTTCACCCTCGCCGAACTCGCGACCGAGGCCACCGTCGTCCGCATCATGGTCGACGAGTTCGTCAGACTGCACCTCGATGAGAAGCTGACCGTCGAACAGGCGGCCATGGCGAAGTGGTACGCCACCGAGGGTCAGGTGCGGCTCAACGATCGATGCCTGCAGCTGCACGGCGGGTACGGATACATGCGCGAATACCCCGTCGCCAGGGCATTCCTCGACGGCCGCATCCAGACGATCTACGGCGGCACGACCGAGATCATGAAGGAGATCATCGGCCGCAGCCTGGGCGTCTAGCTAACTCTTCCTGGTCGTGTTCGACCGGCCCGTTGGCGCGACACATTCCCGGACGGGTTGGATATCCCTCAAGATGGACGTCGACTGACGCAAAGTTGACGCACGCGGAACTCGTGGGAGTCCGGCGGAGCTCGTTGGGGAGGACACGCAATGACGGGGCTTGGAACCCGGCTCAGCAGGACGATCGGGCGTGCAGGCGTCGTCGTCGCCGCGGTGACGGCCGCCGTGCTGCTCGTCGCACCGCTGGCGGCGGCCACGCCGGAGGGTGACGCCGACGCCGCCATCACGCAGGCTTGGGACGCCGGCGGCGGACCCACCGGACCGCTGGGTGCCAAGGACGGCGGGGTCTACCCCATCGGAGCCGGCTTCGGCCAGAATTTCGCCGGCGGCAAGGTCTTCTTCACTCCCGACACCGGGGCGCACGCCATGAGCGGGGCGATCCTCGACGAATATCAGTCGCTCGGCGGCCCGGCCGACGGCGACCTCGGCTTCCCGACCATCGACGAGGGCGACGGCAAGGCGCCCGGCAGCCGCAACACGACCTTCAGTGCGGCTGACCGCCCGGTGATCTTCTGGACGCCCGACACGGGCGCACGGGTGGTCCGGGGCGCCGTCAACGCCGCGTGGGACAAGCTCGGCGGTTCGGCGGGGGTGCTCGGCGTCCCGACCGACGACGAGGCGTACAGCGGCGACGAGGTCAGCCAGACCTTCACCGGCGGCCAGATCACGTGGAATCGCAAGACGAACGCGTTCACCACGACCCCACCGGAGTTGGCTGACCAACTCGCCGGACTCGAGATCCCCGGCGACGTGACGACCGCCATTGCCGCGGCGCGCCGGGCCGCAGGTGGTCCGCTGGGGCCGCTGGGCGCTCCCGACGGCGGGCAGTACGCCATCGGTTCCGACGGCGCCGGTCAGAACTATGCGGGCGGCAAGATCTTCTACAGTCCGGCGACGGGCGCCAACGTCCTGACCGGCCAGGTGCTGGCCAAGTACGACAGCGTCGGCGGACCCGAGGGCGATCTTGGATTCCCCACCGGCAACGAGGCCGACGGTGGCTTGGCCCCGATGAGCAAGGTCGCCGGCTTCGCGGCCGCCGACGAGCCGGTCATCTTTTGGACGCCCGATTTCGGTGCCGTGATCGTGCGCGGGGCGATGAACGCAGCCTGGGCCAAGCTCGGCGGTGCGACCGGCCAGCTCGGCGCGCCCACGGCCGACCAGACCGAGAGCGGCGACGTCGTCACCCAGAAGTTCAGCGGCGGTGCGATCTCCTGGAACAAGGTGACCAATGAGTTCACCACGGAGCCGGCCAGCCTGCAGTCCCAGCTGAAGGGCCTGCAGGTGCCGGGCGCCACGTCCCCGGAGGCGCCGGCCGCGACGGCTGCGGGCTCCGAGGGTTCGCAGTGGCTCCGGCCCAGTTGGTGGTGGCTGCTGGGCATCGTGCCCGTCCTCGTGCTGATCGGGGTGGTGACGGCGGCGGTGGTGTTGAACCGACGTCGACGCGACCGGGCGCCACTGGAGGACGACGTCGGCTATGACGACGACTACGACTACGACGACGATCCGCGGGACGAGCACTCCGGGCCGATTCCGGTGGGCGAGACCGAGCAACGGCGGAGTGGCTGGGCGACGCCTGGTGACGAGCACGGCGACCGTGCCGCCACGGCGCCGGATGGCGACCGACCCGACGGTTTCGTCGCCGATCTCTCCGCCGACCAGGACTCCATCGACACCGCGCCGACGCCGGTCGTCACGGCGGCCCACGACGAACCGGAGACGCCCTGGTTCTCCGACCTCGACGACCCGGATCCCGTCACCACGGCCGAACCCGTCACCACAGCCGATCCGGTCGCCGCTGCCGAACCCGTCGCCGCCGATCCGGACGACGGGGATCGGCGGGCCGAGCCGGAATTCGACAGCGGGCCGCCCAGCGGCCGGCACGCGGCCATCCATCTCGACGAACCCGTGGTGGCCGAGCCGTCCCTGCGACTGGCCAGCGGCGAAGGCCGGGACGCCCCCAACGGATATCCGATCAAGGCGGACACCAAGACCGGGCTCTACTGGACGCCCGATAGCGGTGGCTACGACGACGCCCAACCCGAAATCTGGTTCGCCAGTGAAGAGTTCGCGCTGACCAACGGTTTCGCGAAGGGCTAGCGACGAGCCCGAGGTCCTAGATCTTGCGGATCACGGTGACGACCTTGCCGAGAATGGCTGCGTCGTTGCCCGGGATCGGATCGAAGGCGGGGTTGTGCGGCATCAGCCACACCTGGCCGCCGGTGCGCTTGAAGGTCTTGACGGTGGCTTCGCCGTCGATCATCGCGGCCACGATGTCGCCGTTGTCGGCGACGTTCTGCTGCCGGATCACGACCCAGTCGCCGTCGCAGATCGCGGCGTCGACCATCGACTCGCCGACCACCTTCAACAGGAACAGCGAACCCTCGCCGACGAGTTCCTTCGGCAGCGGAAAGACGTCTTCGACCGCTTCCTCCGCCAAGATCGGCCCGCCGGCGGCGATGCGGCCGAGAACCGGAACGAACGTCGGGACGGGCAGCACGTCCGAACCGGCGACGTCGGTGGTGACGGTCGGGGCCGGCAGGCGCGACGGGTCGTCCACCGCGCGGACGTCGACCGCGCGGGGTCGGTTCGCGTCGCGCCGTAGGTAGCCCTTGCGCTCGAGGGTGCGGAGCTGGTGTGCCACCGACGAGGTCGAGGTCAGCCCGACGGCGTCGCCGATCTCGCGGATGCTTGGCGGGTATCCACGGGTCATCACCGAACTCCGGATGACCTCCAGGATGGTGCGCTGACGTTCGGTCAGAACCGTGTCGTTGCTGTCACTCATGGCGCCGAATGTAGTCCTCCCAGGGCGCGGAATCAAACATGTGTTCGACGCGTGTCGCGGTCTCCGTCACTTGTCGGTGGGTGCCGCTAGCGTTTGCAACAGTTCGATCACGTGTTCTAGTAATCGAACACCTGAGCGATTACCATTCGAACACAAGAGCGAATCGACCCACTGGAAAGGCCCGTGAGAT
>Ga0209051_1001173_pt1 | contig 23784 bp, 26 predicted proteins | sample AraplaCvi_mMS_r2_2_FD_184286 | JGI IMG/M metagenome (GOLD analysis project Ga0209051, IMG submission 184286) | Arabidopsis root microbial communities from North Carolina, USA - plate scrape MF_Cvi_mMS_r2 (SPAdes) (version 2) | ecosystem: Host-associated > Plants > Roots > Endosphere | place...
TTCGACCGTCCGGTCGGCGATGTCGTCGTCGATGGTCTCCATGCGCTTGGCGGTCAGCGGGCCGGTGTCGGTGATGGTCTGCTTGCCTATCGCACCGAACTTCTCGTCGTCGGGCTCGGTGGAGTCCTCGGGCAGGGCCTTGCAGTCAAGGACGCCGCGGGGCAGCGCCAACTCGTAGAGCCGCGGGAACATGTCCTTGTGCGGGTAGTCGAACTGCTCGGGTTCCTCTTCGGCGTTCAGGTGATACAGGTTGCCGTAGAACTCGTCGAACCCGTGGACGGTGGGCAGGTACTTGTTGAGGTCTCCGAAGTGGTTCTTGCCGAACTGCCCGCACGAGTAGCCGAGCGGCTTGAGGAGTTCGGCGATGGTGGGATCCTCGGCCGCCCAACCGATGTCGACGCCGGGCACGCCCACCTTGCTCATTCCGGTGCGGTACACGCTTTGGCCACTGATGAACGCCGCCCGGCCCGCCGTGCAGCTTTGCTCGCCGTAGGAATCGGTGAAGCGCATGCCCTCGTTGGCAATTCGGTCGATGTTGGGCGTGCGGTAACCCATCAACCCGTCGCTGTAGCAGCTCAGATTGCTGATGCCGATGTCGTCGCCCCAGATGACCAGGATGTTGGGCTTGCCGCCGGGCATGATGAGCTCCCTCTCTCGGTTCGAACCGTAGGGAAGCCACGCTAGGCGTGCGGCGCGCGCCTGTCAGCGCTTGCGTCGAATATTCACGCGGGAGCCGGAACTGGCGAGCCCGCACCCTTCAGCTGGGCGTAGAGGTCGACGTAGTACGGCAGGCAGTCGGCCATGGCGGCTTCGGTGGTGTACAGCGGGCGGTAGCCCAGATCGCGTTCGGCCTTCGCCGTCGAGAAGTAGTTGTCGAGGTAGACGCGCTCGACGGCCAGGGGTTCCAGCAGCGGGCGGGGGAGGCCGAAGCGGAAGTGCAGCCACTGCCATGCCGACATGACCGCGTGGACCAGTCGGCCGGAGACCCGGAAGCGGGGCCAGCGGTGACCGCACGCCTCGATCACCGGCCGGGAGAACTCGAACATGTTGACCGGTTCGCCGTCGTTGACGAAGTAGGCCTGTCCGGGTGCCGAGCCGCCGGGCACCAGATGCTCTGCGGCCAGGATGAAGCCGTGAATGAGGTTGTGTACGTAGGAATTGTCGAGCTTGACGCCCTTGCTGCCGACGAGCACCTTGACGTGACCGGCGAGCACGCTCTCGAACAATTTGCGGAACATCGTCTGGTCGCCGCGGCCCCAGATGCCGCTGGGTCGGATGCTGCAGGTGAGCATCCCGTCCTGACCGTTGGCAGACAGCACGAACTTCTCGGCGACCACCTTGGTCTCGGTGTACAGATCGGCGAAGCGCGTTGTGTAGGGCAGTGTTTCGTCACCATTGGTGATGGACTGGCCGCCCATGACCACGCTGTTGGAGGCGGTGTAGACGAATCGCTTGACGCCCGCGGCCTGGGCGGCGTGAACCAGGCTCTTGGTGCCGCCGACGTTGACGGCGAAGCTGCGCTCCCGGGCCGGCGCGGATCCGCCGCCCATCAGGTCGATGATCGCGGCGGTGTGGATGACGGTGTCGACGCCCTCGACGGCACGGGTGACGTCGTCGGCGTCGGTGATGTCCCCGACGACGGTCTCGAGCCGGTCGCGCGGACGCAGCGGCGACGGCGCGCGGTCGAAGGAGCGGACGGCGTGGCCGCGGTCGAGCAGCTCGGTGACGAGGTTGGTGCCCACGAAACCGGAGCCGCCGGTCACCAGCACCCGGCCGAGGTCAGTGGTCAGCGTTGCGTCGCCCATGGGGTGAGAGTAACTGAAACGTGTTCCAGTTTCGACCCCCGTGGCGTCAGGGGGCCGCGCGGTCAGGCGTCTGCGTCATCCCTGGAGGCCAGTGCGCGCTCGACCTTCTCGCGCGCTCCGGCCAGGTGTTCTTCGCACCGTTTGGCCAGCTCCTCGCCCCTTTCCCACAGCTTGAGCGACGCGTCGAGGTCGAGCCCACCCTCCTCGAGTTGGCGCACCACCTCGATGAGTTCGTCGCGGGACTGTTCGTACCCCAGCTGACTAATGGGCTTCATCTGATCCCTCGCTCACCGTTGTCAACGCGCCGTCTGCCACGCGGATCCGAAGCCGGGTTCCCGCCGGCGCGTCCTCCGTCGACCGTAGGACCGACATCGAGTCCGAGGCAATCTGAACCACCGCGTAGCCGCGCGCCAACGTGGCCGCCGGACCGAGGGTGGCGAGCCGCGCCGACAGGTGGCCGACGCTGCGGGCTTCGGCCTCGACGAGCCGCGTGATGTCGCGGCGCGCCGTCGCCCTGGCGCGATGAACTTCCTCGACGCGGGCGGTCAATGCCGCCAGGGGCTGGGCCAGCACCGGACGGCTGCGCAGCTGATCGAGCGTCCGCTGCTCGCGGTGCACCCAGCTGCGCAGGGCCCTGGCGCTGCGCTCGCGAAGGTCGGCGACGCGGGCCTGCTCGGCAGCGGCGTCGGGGACCACCCGCTTGGCGGCGTCGGTGGGCGTGGCCGCGCGGACGTCGGCAACCAGGTCGCAGAGAGGGTTGTCGGGCTCGTGGCCGATGGCGGTGACCACCGGCGTCGTGCACTTGGCGATCTCGCGGCACAACGTCTCGTCGGAGAACGGCAGGAGGTCTTCGACGCTGCCGCCGCCGCGGGCGATCACGATGACGTCGACCCCGGCGTGGGCGTCGAGTTCCCGGAGCGCGTCGACGATCTGGGGCACGGCGCTCGGACCCTGCACGATGGTGTTGCGGATGGCGAAGCGCACCGCGGGCCAGCGTGCCTCGGCCACGGACACGACGTCCTTCTCCGCGGCGGACGCGCGGCCGGTGATCAGTCCGACGGTGGTCGGCAGGAACGGAATGGGGCGTTTGAGGCGCGGGTCGAACAGGCCCTCGGCGTCGAGCAGCTGACGGAGCCGCTCGATGCGGGCCAACAGCTCGCCGATGCCCACGGCGCGAATCTGGTTGACGCGCAACGAAAACGACCCACGACCGACGAAGAAGTTGGGTCTGCCGTGCATGATGACCTGGGTGCCCTCGGTGAGTTTCACCGGTGCGTTGAAGACCAGGTCCCGCGGGCAGGTGATCTGCAGGGACATGTCGGCAGCCGGATCACGCAGCGTGATGTAGGCCGTCGAGGAGTTGGGTCGAACGTTCAGCTGGGCGATCTGCCCCTCGACCCATACGGTGCCGAGCCGGTCGATCCAGTCCTTGACCATCATCGCCACGGAACGGACCGGCCACGGATTGTCGGCGGACTTGCCCTGAGCGGGTTCTGTCACAGCAGGGCGAGCGAAGCGACGGGGATGGTGACCAGGGCGAGCGAAGCGACGGGGGGTGTCATTTGTTGGCGGACGCGCGGGTGATCCTGTTGGCGATCAGCGTCTGGAACGGCGCGCGCGCCTTGGTCGCCTCCTCGAAGGCCAGCAGTGCCTCGAGATCGGGGACCTTCAGCGACGGCAGCCGGGCCCGCAACTGCGCCAGCGTCAGCGACTCGTAGTCCAGCTCGGCGACCACGCCCGTGGCCGGTGCCGGAGTCTCCTCGACCGTGGGAGACGGTTCGGCGTCGTCGCGCGACTCCGGCTCCCCGGTGCTGTAGAGCGCGAACCTGCCCTCGGTCAGCCGCTCGCCGTTGCGCGGGACGTCGACGCCGGAGTCCTCGGCGTCGTCGGACTCGTCGTCGTCCTCGTCGAACGTGGCCCACTCGGGCTGTTCGTCCTTGGGCGGGAAGAGGTGGTCCAGCGTCTCGTCGCCCCGGTTCACCAGATCGGCGACGTCCTGCTGCATCTTCATCACCAGTTGGGCGAACTGGCTGACGATGGTCATCGGGTAGGTGATGACGGTCTGCGGCAGTCTGCGAGTTTCCTCCAGCGCGGTCACCGCGGCGCCGACCAGCAGACGGACTCCATAGGGGGCAGTAGCCATGAGTGCAAGAGTACGGGCGAGTGCACAGGTGGTGCTGGTAGGCCGACGGTAAGTACCCTGGACCCCATGCCGGAGACGATCAACATGGGTATGCCGGGCGCGACCCTTTCCGTCGTCGCCCCGGTCGAGGGCAAGCGGGTCCTGCTCGCCGAGCCGCGCGGTTACTGCGCTGGCGTCGACCGGGCGGTCGAAACCGTCGAGCGTGCGTTGGAGAAGCACGGCGCCCCGGTCTACGTCCGCCACGAGATCGTCCACAACCGCTACGTGGTGGACACCCTGGCCAAGGCCGGTGCGGTGTTCGTCGAGCGCACCGACGAGGTGCCCGAGGGGGCCATCGTCGTGTTCTCCGCGCACGGCGTCGCGCCGACGGTGCACGTCGAGGCCGCCGAGCGGAACCTGACCACCATCGACGCCACCTGCCCGCTGGTCACCAAGGTGCACAACGAGGCCAAGCGGTTCGCCCGCGACGACTACGACATCCTGCTCGTCGGTCACGAGGGGCACGAAGAGGTCGTCGGCACCGCCGGTGAGGCCCCCGATCACGTGCAGGTCGTCGACAACCCCGACGCGGTCGACTCCGTCACCGTCCGGGACCCAAACAAGGTGATCTGGCTGTCGCAGACGACCCTGAGCGTCGACGAGACCATGGAGACGGTGCGCCGGTTGCGGGAGAAGTTCCCCACCCTGCAGGATCCGCCCAGCGACGACATCTGCTACGCCACCCAGAACCGCCAGGTGGCGGTCAAGGTGATGGCGCCGGAGTGCGAACTGGTGATCGTCGTCGGGTCGCGCAACTCGTCGAACTCGGTGCGGCTGGTCGAGGTGGCGCTCGGGGCCGGCGCGGACGCGGCCTACCTGGTCGACTACGCCGAGGACGTCGACCCGGCCTGGCTCGACGGGGTGACGACGGTCGGCGTGACCTCCGGCGCCTCGGTGCCCGAGGTCCTGGTGCGCGGTGTGCTGGAGCGCCTGGCCGAGTACGGCTACGGCACGGTGCAGCCGGTGACCACCGCGAATGAGACCCTGGTGTTCACGCTGCCCAAGGCCATCCGCGCCAAGCGCAACGCCTAACTGGCCGACCTACTCCCAGGAGTCGGGCGCCGAATGACGGGGCCGACGCGGCTTCGTGCGGTGCTCGGTCCGCGTGTCGTCGTCCTCCGAGCCGCGATAACGCACCCGGGAGATCGGATGATGCGTGCCGGTGCTGCCGTTGGTCCGGGTGACCGGCGGTTCGTAGGGCTCGTAGGGCTCGTACGTGTCGTAGTCCGTGGCGCGGGGGCGCCGCCGTTCGGGCCGATCCGGACGTTCGTAGGAGTCGGGACGTTCGCGTCGCTGCGGCCGGTCGTAGCGATCGCGGTCGGAACGGTCGCGATCCAGCGAGCTGCCTCGGCGATCCATCGGGGGCAGGGGGCGGCGCTCGCGGGGTTCACGGGGTTCCCGCGAGCGGGCCTCGGTCGGCCGGGGACGCCGGCGTGGCTCGGCAGGCGGGTCGACCGGCGCGGTGTTGCGCCGACGGGGTCGGTCCAACACGGGTTCGATGATCTCGGTCTCGGGCGCGCGGGAGTGACGCGATCGCCTGGACCCCTTGCCGGCGGCTGCCCCCGCCGCCCGTTCGGAGCTGGCGGCGGGCGTCCTGGGGCGGCGCGCGGGCCGCGGCGCCTCGTCGTCGGCCGGGTCCGCGGCTTCGGCCGCGGCGGCCCGGGACGCGCGGGCCTCGGTGCTGCGGGTGCTGCGGGTGCTGCGACGGCCCTTGGCGGCCAGCTTGCCGGCCGCGACGGCCACCTCGTCCGGCGCGTCCGGGGTCTGGTCGGCGTCCTTCGGCAGCACCCGTTTGGCTGCCATGCCCAGGTACCACCGGATGAGACCGACCAGCAGCACCGTCGCGGAGGTGAAGAACATCAGCGGGAAACGCTCGATCAGCGGGTACCCGCAGTTGATCAGCGTGTCCTTGATGCCGGTGAACGTGCTGCCGTGAAACACGAAATACGCGAACGGCACGGCGACGAACAGGATGAGCGGGGGCTGGATGACGGCGGTGAAGAGCCCCGACTGCCGGACGGCGAGCACAGCGGCCAGACAGCCGAGTACGTAACACGCGGCGAAGACGCCGCCGAGGGCGTTGGTGCCGCTGCCGGCATCGAAGGCCACCCCGATGGCCGTGAGGGCAACTGCCACGATCGCGGCTCCCCACCAGGGGATTCCGGGAACGTGAGGCAGCGCCGATCGATGGTCGACGGCCACCGCCGACCGTCCACGCAGTCCTGACACACGTCGACCGTACCGGGAATCGCGATGAGTGCACTGACAGCGCGCGCTGGCGCGCCCACGGACCGAGGTCGGCCGACCCCTAGACTGTTCAACCCGTGGGCCTCAATCTTGGAATCGTCGGACTTCCCAACGTCGGAAAGTCGACGTTGTTCAACGCGCTGACCAACAACGACGTGCTCGCCGCGAACTACCCGTTCGCCACCATCGAACCGAACGAGGGCGTCGTCGCGCTGCCCGATCCGCGCCTCGACAAGCTCGCCGAGATCTTCGGTTCGGAGAAGACCGTGCCCGCGCCGGTCACGTTCGTCGACATCGCGGGCATCGTCAAGGGTGCCTCCGAGGGAGCCGGTCTCGGGAACAAGTTCCTGGCCAACATCCGCGAGTGCGACGCGATCTGCCAGGTGGTCCGGGTCTTCGCCGACGACGACGTCGTCCACGTCGACGGCAAGGTCGACCCCAAGTCCGACATCGAGGTCATCGAGACCGAATTGATCCTGGCCGACCTGCAGACCTTGGAGAAGGCGGTCCCGCGGCTGGAGAAGGAAGCGCGTAACAACAAGGACCGCAAGCCGGTGCACGAGGCGGCGGTCGCCGCGCAGGCGACGCTCGACGGCGGCACGACGCTGTTCGCTTCGGGCGTCGACGCGGCTCCGCTGCGCGAGCTGAACCTGATGACCACCAAGCCGTTCCTCTACGTGTTCAACGCCGACGAGTCGGTGTTGACCGACGACGTGAAGAAGGCCGAGCTGCGGGCATTGGTGGCCCCCGCCGACGCGGTGTTCCTCGACGCGAAGATCGAAGCCGAGCTGCAAGAGCTCGACGACGAGTCGGCCGCGGAGTTGTTGGAGTCGATCGGCCAGACCGAGAAGGGTCTGGACGCGCTGGCGCGCGCCGGTTTTCACACGCTCAAGCTGCAGACGTATCTGACCGCCGGGCCCAAGGAGTCGCGGGCGTGGACGATTCACCGGGGCGACACCGCCCCCAAGGCGGCCGGTGTCATCCACACCGACTTCGAGAAGGGCTTCATCAAGGCCGAGATCGTGTCGTTCGACGACCTCGTCGCAGCGGGCTCGATGGCCGCCGCCAAGTCGGCGGGCAAGGTCCGGATGGAGGGCAAGGACTACGTCATGGTCGACGGCGACGTGGTCGAGTTCCGGTTCAACGTGTAGGCATATGGGGTGATGGACCTCGTCGTCTTTGGAGCCAACGGCCCCACCGGGCGTCGGGTCGTCCGACAGGCGCTGGCCGCGGGTCGTCACGTCGTCGCCGTGACGCGCAAGCCCGACGAGTTCCCCGTGCGGTCCGAGCATCTCGACGTCGTCGCCGCGGACGTGACCGACCCCGACGGCGTCGACCGTGCGCTCGACGGGGCCCTGGCAGTCATCTCGACCTACGGCGTGCCCTACAGCAGAAGCGAGATCACGGTCTACTCGCAGGGCATCGCGAACATCGTGGCGGCGATGACCGCTCGCGGCACGAGCCGCCTGGTCTGCGTCAGCTCCACCACGGTGGCGACGGACGACGCGCCGGGCGAATCGCTCCTGTGGCGCAAGGTCGTTGGTCCATTCCTGCGAAACAACCTGGGTCGGACGTTGTACGACGACATGGAACGCATGGAGCAGATCGTTCAGAACAGCGAGCTCGACTGGACCATCGTCCGGCCCGGTGGGTTGTTCAACGCAGACGAGCCCACCGACGACTACGACATTGCGCCGCGACGCCTGTCTGGACGTGTCACCTCCCGCGCCGATCTCGCGGACGCCTTGATCAAGGAGGCCACTGGCGTGGGGCACTCGCGCGCGATCATCGAGGTCATCACTCGGTCGGCGCGCCCTTCGCCGTTGAACTTCGTGAAGGAGGCCTTCGGTGGGAGCTAGCGCGTGAACGCGTTGACCATCGGCGACGTCCGAGCGGCGTCTCGGCGCATCGCGGGTTCGGTTCGGCGCGTAACCGTTGCGCGTGACGGCTCGACGCACCTGGCGCTCGAATTCCTCCAGCACACGGGGACGTTCAAGGCCCGCGGCGCGCAGAACTTCATCCGGGCTCACCTCGACGCGGGAGCGCTTCCCGAGGCGGGAATCACGATCGCGTCGGGTGGCAACGCGGGGCTCGCGTGCGCCTGGGCCGCGGCGCAGCACGGAGTCACCGCCACCGTCTTCGTTCCGGAGAGCGCGCCCCAAGTGAAGGTCGACCGGTTGCGTGCCTACGGCGCCGACGTCCGCCCGCAAGGCGTCGACTACGGGGACGCCCTGACCGCGTGCCTGGAGTTCGCGGCGGCGACCGGCGCCCTGGTCTCGCACGCATACGACCATCCACTGATCGCGGCGGGCGCCGGGACGCTGATGGAGGAAGTCCACGACCAGCTCCCCGAGGTCGACGTCGTCGTCGTGGCGGTCGGGGGCGGCGGTCTGTTCACCGGGGTCGCCACGGCGGCTCAGCACTACGGCGTCGCCACGATCGCCGTCGAGCCGCAGGGCTGCCGCGCCTTGAACGCTGCGGTGGCGGCGGGCCACCTCGTCGACGTTCCCGTCGACTCCGTCGCGGCAGACTCACTCGGCGCTCGGCGGGCCTCGCCGCTGGCCTTGCGCGCCGCGCGACACCCCGGCGTGCACAGCGTCTGCGTGCCCGACGCCGACATCGTGCGGGCGCGTCGAGACCTGTGGGAGAACCACCGGATCGTCGTCGAGCACGGCGCGGCGACGGCGCTGGCGGGGTTGCGCAGCCCCGAGGTCGCCGACCTCGTGGCGGGCCGGACGACGTGTGTCGTGCTGTGCGGGGCGAACACGGACCCCGCCGACCTCGTCGCGGCGAGTCCGGTGCCCGGATGACGTGCGACGCACCAGAGGTCCGGCTCAGCGGGCAACTGATCTGCGCGACGGAGGACGAAGCTGCCGTCGTCCGTCAGCACCTGCCCCGTCACGTCGACCTGACGCGGGCCGAGCCGGGATGCATCTCCTTCGAAGTTCGGCCGACCGGGGATCCGTTCGTCTGGCAGGTCGACGAGGTGTTCGTCGACGACGCCGCCTTCGACGCGCATCGGGCGCGGGTTGCGGCGAGCCCCTGGGGACGGGTCACCGCGGGCGTCGAACGCCGGTACTCGACCCGCAGGACCGCCCGCTGATCGGTGATCGTCGGCGGCACCACCGACTCGCCCGGATCTTTGAGTTAGGCTGGCCGAGAGCACCTTCCGGCCAGGCCGGCTGACGACCCGGCCCTGCGACGGATGTGGTGCACCGTCGGGGAGCGGGGGGACGTGCATGCCGTGGGAGATCCGTCCCGGCCCCATCGCGCGCGGCCTGCTGACCTACGTGCCGGGCGCCGGGCTCCGCGAGGACCGCGACACCGGCCACCGAGCCGAGGCGGAGTACTACTACGAAGTCTGGATCAAGCACTTGACGTTGGCCGTGCACCACGGCATGCCCGGGATCCCGCGCGTCGTCGCCGAACTCGGTCCGGGCGACAGCATGGGCGCGGGCCTCAGCGCCCTGCTGAGCGGGGCGAGCACCCTGTACGCGCTGGACTCCACGGCGTACACCAGCCTGCCGGGCGACGTCGAGCTCTTCGACGAGCTCGTCGAGTTGTTCCGCCGTCGGGCGCCACGGCCGGCGGCGGGCTGGCCCGACTACGACCGGTGGCTCGACGACGACCTGTTCCCCAGCCACATCCTGACCGACGAGCTGCTCGACCGGACGCTCGCGCCGGCGCGCATCGCCACCATCCGGCGCGCGCTGCTGCAGGGCGGGCAGGCAGACGACGTGACCATCCGCTACGTCGCCCCCTGGCAGGACGCGTCGCACGTGGCCGAGGGCACGGTGGACTTCCTGTTCTCCCACACCGTTCTCCAGCACGTGGTCGACCTGCCGGGCACCCAGCGCTGCATCGGCCAATGGCTCACTCCCGGTGGATGGTTCAGCCACCAGGTCGACCTCGGCTCACTGAGCCTGTCCCCGGTCTGGAACGGGCACCGCGCATGTCCGGAGTGGTTGTGGAAGGTGGTGGCGGGTCGACGGTCCTGGCTGATCAACCGCCTGCCGTACTCCCAGCACGTCGCGTGCATCGAGGCCAATGGCATGGAGGTGGTGAGCTCCGTGCAACAGCACCGCCACGACGGCGTCGGTCGCGACCGGCTCGCACCGCGCTGGCGCGATCTCAGTGACGACGATCTGTCCTGCCGCGGCGCCGTGCTGCAGGGGGTTCGAATCGACGATGGACGGTGACCGACCCATGGCCGTAGACCTCGCCGAGATCTACCGTGATTACCTGGCATGCCTGAACGATCGGCGATGGCCGGCGCTGGGGGAGTACGTCGCCGACGACGTCGTGCACAACGGGCGGGCGCTCGGCCTCGGCGGGTACCGCGCGATGCTGGAGGCGGACACCCACGCGATCCCTGACCTCGAATTCGTTCCCGAGATCCTGCTCGCCGACGAACGCGTCGTCTCGTGCCGGCTGGTCTTCCAGTGCACTCCGCGACACGCGTTTCTCGGCTTCGAGCCGACGGGACAACGGGTTTCGTTCACCGAGCACGTGTTCTACCGGTTCGACGACCGGCGGATCGGCGAGGTGTGGTCGCTGATCGACCGAGACACCATTCGCCAGCAAGGGTTTCGCCCTACGGGGAGTCCTTGGTGAGGGCGTAGTAGGCGTAGCGGGTGTCGAGGTGGTTCTCGGGAACCAGTGTCACCAGGCGAGGAGTGAGCCCGCATTCGGCTGTGAGCGACCAGAATTCGTCGATGCCGAACGTCGTCATCGTCGACAGGCTGCGCGCGTAGTCCCGCTTGTACGCCCGTGGTCGCCAGTCGGCGGTGTGATACTTCATCTGCACGAACGCGACGCCACCGGGAACCAGCATCCGCTCGGCGACGCGCAGGATGCGCTTGACGTCCGCCACGCTCGGCAGCACCTCGACGACGTACAGGCAGATGAACGTGTCGCAGCTGGCCTCGCGGCCCTCGGCCGCCCGCTCGGGGTCCCTGATGTCGACCACCAGCGGCACGACGGGGGTGTCGCACACCATGGCGACCTGGCGGACGCACTCGTCGACGCTGTCGGCCGGGACGTCGACGGCGACGAACTCGTCGGCGACGGGAGCGAACGCGACCGCGTTGGCCCCACCGCCACAGCCCCATTCGACGACCACGCCGGGTGTCGCGGGTAGCTCGAGTGCCCTGGCGAACGTGCCGAAGATCGCCAGGTGTTCGGCGCCAACGGTGTGCCAGTGCTCCTCACCCAGCCCGGCCCGCAAGTGCGAGTTGCCCTCCCACGCGGGGTCGTCGGGCCGACCGGCCCAGTAGGTGCCGGCGTCGTCCACGATGCGGTCCAGTGGAGGTGCCGGCCGCACGTGATCCGAGACCCGGCGGAGCTGGCCTGCGCGTCGGCGCACCACACGGGCGATCTCGCGCCTCGGCTGAATGGTCAATGACTCGTCCTTCGCTAACTCGCCGACTGGATCAAGACGATGACTGTATTCGGGTTATCGACCAATCCGGCGAATCTGGCAAATCAACAGGACACTGTACGGAAGTCCACAGGTTCGGCGAGCAGCCGAGGGCGCGTACATTATCTGCGTATGAATGCAGGTAAGGGTGGATGCCGTCGGCGGCTGCCCGACGATCAGGTGGGTCTCGTCGTCGAAGTGTTTCGCATGCTTGCCGACGCGACCCGGGTTCAGGTCCTGTGGGCGCTGGTCGACCAAGAGATGTCGGTCAACGAGCTCGCCGAGCACGTCGGCAAACCCGCGCCCTCGGTGTCCCAGCACCTGGCCAAGTTGAGGATGGCGCGGCTGGTCCGGCCCCGCCGTGACGGGACCACGATCTTCTACAGCCTGGAGAACGATCACGTCGCGCAGCTCGTCACCGACGCGGTGTTCAACGCCGAGCACTCGGGCCCGGGCGTGCCAGGACACCACGCGGGGGCGGCCGCTCTGCGCGCCCTGCACCCCGAAACCGCCGCGCTGCAGGGGGAGTCGTGATGGCCCACCAACCGGTCCGTGACCACCACCATCATGACCACCACCATCATGACCACGACCACCACGGCTGGGGTGGATCGTTTGGATCAGCCGTGCGCGACGTGTTCGCGCCGCACAGCCACGACGCCGTCGACGGCATCGACGACGCGCTCGAATCCAGCGCCGCCGGCATCCGGGCCGTCAAGATCAGCCTGGTGACCCTGGGCGTGACGGCCGTGGCCCAGATCGTCATCGTCGCCGTGTCCGGGTCGGTCGCGCTGTTGGCCGACACCATCCACAACTTCTCCGACGCGTTGACCGCGATCCCGCTGTGGCTCGCGTTCGCGCTCAGCACCAAGGCCGCGACCCGGCGCTACACCTACGGATTCGGCCGCGCGGAGGACCTGGCCGGCCTGTTCGTGGTGGCGATGATCGCCACGTCCGCCGTCGTCGCAGGGATCGAATCGATTCGTCGCCTGGTCGACCCCGTCCCCGTCGAGCACGTCGGCTGGGTGGCGGTGGCCGGTCTGGTCGGGTTCGTCGGCAACGAAGTCGTGGCGGTGTACCGGATTCGGGTGGGACGCCGGATCGGATCGGCGGCCCTGGTCGCCGACGGCCTGCACGCCCGCACCGACGGATTCACCTCGCTCGCGGTGCTTCTCGGCGCTGGGGCCGTTGCCCTCGGCTTCCCGCTCGCCGACCCGATCATCGGGCTGGTGATCACGGTGGCGATCCTCGCGGTCCTGCGCACCGCAGCGCGCGACGTCTTTCGACGGCTCATGGACGGCGTCGACCCGACCTACGTCGACGCCGCCGAGGCGGCACTGGCCGCCGAGCCCGGTGTCACCGGGGTGCGCAGCGTGAAGATGCGATGGATGGGGCACCGGCTGCACGTCGACGCCGAACTGGACGTCGATCCCACCCTCGGCCTGTCCGATGCCCATCGCATCGCCCATGACGCCGAACACACGCTGACCCACGCCGTGCCGCGGCTGGCGTCCGCGTTGGTCCACGCCTATCCGGAGGACGCCGGGTGGCGTCAGAACGGCAGGTCCACCTGACCGTTGGTGGTGTTGGCCTCGTCGTGGTTGGAGTCGACGTAGCCCAGGTGAGCCGGTTCCTGCGGCTCGGTGCCGAAGGGCACCAGCGGGTCGGTGCCCGCACCGCTCGCGGTCATGATCACCGAGTGGGCGGCCGGGGCCGCGAGGGGAGCGGCGTTGGCGGCGGGGGCGAGTGCGACGACGCCACCGATCGCGACGGCGGCCAGTCCCGGGATGACGTAGGTGAACGGTGTCTTCATGATGGCTCCTCGTGTGAGTTCGTCTGTGTGACATCTCCAATCCTGCTGCGGGGAGTCGCCCACGTCGTCGCTGCTGACACCCATTCCGTATTGCAGCTAGCCGGAAGGGTGGCCGAGGTGTCGCTCGACCGTGACCTGAGCGGGATCGCGATCGGGAAGGCTCGACGGCATGACCGCCGTCGACGTGATCGTCCTGGTCGCCGCCATCTTGTGGATCCTCGTGGTGGTGGCGGCCGTGGTCGTCGGGATTCGCGTGACGCTCAAGCTGCGCGCGCGCCGGCGACGGCTCGACCGCGTGCTCGACCTGCTGAGGCTGTCCGCCTGCTACGGGTTGCCGCCGTCGCGGCGCTCGCGAGTGTCGTCCCGCCGCGGTCCCGGGTCGATGAACGAGATGACGAAGATCATCGTGAGTAGCGTGAAGATGGCCAGGGCCGAGAGAAGATCGCCCCACTGGAACGGGTAGAGAGTTCCGTCGATCGAGAGCACGAGCACCGTCTCGATGACGCCGAACACCAGGAAGAACAGGCCGAACAACACCCGAGAGATCCTCTGGTGCAACGCGCTTCGGCGCAGCTCGATGATCAGGGTCAGCAGCAGCAGCGGCAGGATCTGCGACAGCGTTGAGGCCGTCGGCCCGTCCATCACGATGATCTGAACGCCGCCAGGGTTTCCCATCGCTCGCACGCTAGCAGCCCATACTGGGAGTCTGCGCCTAGCGGAACGCCCGTGCGTACTGGGGCGGGTGGGCCAGCGTGGCGCCCAGTTCGTCGGCGGCCTGCCTGATCCAGTTCGGATTGCGCAGCAGCACACGGGCCAGGAAGACGGCGTCGGCGTCCCCGTCGGCCACGATGGTGTCGGCCTGCTCGGGTTCGGTGATGAGCCCCACCGCGGCGGTCGGGATCTCGATCTCCTTGCGTACCCGCGCGGAGAACGGAACCTGATAGCTCGGGCCGACGGGGATCTTCGCATCGGGAGCGGACCCGCCGCTGGAGACGTCCATCAGGTCGACGCCGAGGGTCTTCAGGCGCGACGCGAGTTCGAGCGTTTCGTCGACCGTCCACCCGGGGCGCTCGTCGTCGGTGTCCCCACCGAGCCAGTCGGTCGCCGAGACGCGAAAGAACAGCGGCAACTCCTCGGGCCACGCCGCGCGGACGGCCTTCGTGACCTCCAGTGCGAAGCGCAGCCGGTTCTCCAATGAGCCGCCGTACTGGTCGGTGCGGGCGTTGGAGTGCGGGGAGAGGAACTGGTGGATCAGATAGCCGTGTGCCCCATGGAGTTCCAGCACCTTGAACCCCGCGGCGGCCGCCCGGCTGGCCGACTCGGCGAACGCCGTGACGAGCGAGCCGATCTCGTCGACGCTCAGCTCGGCCGGGCTTTCCAGTCGGCCGAACGGCAACGTGCTCGCGCTCACGGTCTGCCACGACTCGGGAGTTCGGTGCTCGTCGGGCCAGGGCCGCCCGGTCGAACCCTTGCGCCCGGCGTGGACCAGCTGGATGCCCGGCACGGAACCCTGCGCCGAGACGAAGTCGGTGATCCGCCGAAACGCCATGGCCTGCCGGTCGTTCCACAGCCCGGTGTCGTAGACGCTGCTACGCCCCCGAGGGTGTATCGAGGTGGCCTCGACCATGACCAGCGCGGCTCCCGCGGCGGCCCGCGAACCCAGGTGTTGGAGGTGCCAGTCCGACGGTGACCCCACGTCCTCGCCGTCGGGCTGGGCGGCGAACTGCATCATCGGCGACATCCAGGCCCGGTGGGCGAAGGTCACCTCGCGCAGCGCGAGAGGAGTGAACAGGTGCGGCATGACTCCTACTTTCCGACGGTGGGCAGCGGCAGCGGTGCGTTGGCGCTGTCGAGGTGCTCGACGGTGCTGAAGATCAGCTCGGACTCGCCGATGTTCTCGATGTCGTGCAACAGGTACTCCCCGGCCCCGAAGTGGAAGTGGCGGGTCTCACCGGCATCGTAGGACACCTCGCGCACGGTCCCGTCGAAGGTGTGCTGCCGGCTGCGGCCGGCGGTGATCGCCGTCCAGAAGTAGTCGAGCACGTGCCGGTGGGCATGCCACCGCTCACCGGGTGCCAGGCGGATCTCCCACACCCGCACCCGGTCGTTCTCGCTCAGGAGACGCGAGCCGACTTCGCCGTCGTTGGCGTATTCGGTGAACTCGGTCTTGAGCCACTCGGGCCAGCCGTCGAAGTTCGTGGAGACGAGATCGCCGGCGAGGGGGAGATCGGAGAGGAAGCTGCTGTCGGTCATGGTGTCGTCCTTGGTGTTTGGAGGGGGTTTACTTGCCGGGGCCGTAGAGCCCGAAGCGCAGGTCGGGGTCGCCCGGAGTCCAGGTGTTGCTGAATTGCGAACGCTCGCCCATGGCCACGACGCGCCGCAACAGGGCGTCGCTCATCTGCAGTTGGGCGGGCTCCCACTTCCGCAGTGCGGCCGTGACGTCACCGCCGGCCTGCTCGAGTGCGGCGGCCAGCGCCCACCCGTCGGCCGCCGCCTTGGCCGTTCCGGCCGCCGCGTGCGGGCGGGCCGCGCAGGCGGCGTCACCGATCAGCGCCACCCGCCCCATGGCCATCCGCGCCGACCGGCTGTCGGAAACGACCTGCAGATAGGGGGTTTCGGTGGCCGCGATGACGTTGGCGATCGCCGGGGCCATGCGCTCGGCGGCCGTCTGCTTCATCTCGTCGACGTAGCGGTCCTGTACCTGGCCGGGGTGTACCGAGACCGAGCCGGCGAAACCGCGCTTGTCGATCAGCATCTCGGTCAGGTCGGGCCCGGCGGGCACGTTGCGGTACCAGACGTAGTTCATCAGCCGGTCGTCGAGGCCGAGGCTGTTCTCGCCCGGGATCGGGTACATCGTGATGTGTGAGTGGGGGATCACCTGATAGGTGATGGCGTCCTGCAGGACCTCGCGCGTCGTGGCGTCGAGGTCACGCAGCGCGACCGTGCCGCGCCACCCGACGTAACCCGAGTAGTGCAAACCGGATTCGGGGTCGAACCGTTGCCGTGCCACGGAGGTGACGCCGTCGGCGAAGACCACCAGGTCGGCCGATTCCCGCCGGCCGCTGACGAAGCGGACGGTGACGCCGTCGTCGTCTTCGTCGAAGCCACAGGCGTATTCGCCGTAGTGGTAGTGCTCGGTACCGAAGTCGGCGAGCAGCGCGCGATAGAACGTGCCCCACGAGGTGTAGGTCCACGTGCACTCCTCGCGGTACTCCACGTCCCCCTCGGGAGTGAGGTACTGCACCGCGGAGGTCGACGTGCTCAGGTCGGCGAGGTTCTGGGTGCTGCGTTCGGTGAACCAGCGCACCGTGTCCGGCTGCAGGACGATGCCGCTGCCCCGGCCGTCGAGCGCGGTGGGGGTTCGCTCGTAGACGTCGACGGTGAATCCTAGGTCGCGCAGCAGCAGCGCGGCGGTGAGACCGCCGATCGATCCGCCGACGACGACGGCGCGTGAGCTGGAGTAGTCGGTCATGATGCGCTCTTCTCGGTGGACTGAAGGGGTTGTGAGGCAATGGCGTCGACCGGCAGGGCGTCGCCGCGAGTTTCCTTGCAGAACGCCAGGCCGACGACGGCGACGAGGCCGAACGCGGCCACCACCGCGGTGGCGATGCCGAGGTTGCCGCCGAACCACGAGGTGGCGATGGCGCCCGCGGCGAGCGGCCCGAGAGCGGTGACGTAGCGGCCCACGCTGTTGCACACGGCCAGCGCGGTGGCGCGGACGCTCGGCGGGAACAGCTCCGGGGCGTAGATGAACGTTCCAGACAGTGCACCGAAGAGGCCGAAACCGAGAAGTGGCATGACGAACAGGTATTCGGTGTAACCACGGTCGAACGGAAAGGTCCACGCCACGGTCAGGGCCGAGACGCCAAAGCTGACCAGGAAGGCCTTGCGGCGGCCGATCGCGTCGGCGAGGAAGCCCCAGGAGGCGTAGCCGACGATGCCGCCGGCGTTGAACAGCATGGCTGCGGTGGCCACCCGGTGATCGGCCAGGCCGGTCGGCAGATTCTCGGCCGCAGTGAACTGCCGGATGATCTGCGGGTACCAGGTGGACACGCTCCAGAAGGTGATCAGCGCCCCGGACGCGAGGGCCGTGCAGATCAGCATCGGCCGCCGGAACGGCGGTGCCAACAGCCTGCGCAGGACGAACTTGTCCGCAGCCGTACTGGTGCCGTTGACCTTTCGTTCCCTGCGGGCGGTCAGGTGGGCGTTGATCTCGGGAGGCTCCGGAACATAGCGACGGATGAACCAGACCACCAGCGCGGGCAGGCCGGCCAGCGCCAGCATCGGGCGCCAGCCGTGACTACCCCACAGGGCGTAGGCCGCGGCAGCGGCGAAGAAGCCGGCCGCATACCCCGACATCATGATGCCGCCGGCACGGGCGCGGAAGCGGTTGCGCCAGGTCTCGGCGATCAGGGCGGCACCCACGGGTGCCTCCACGCCGGAGCCCAATCCCGCAATGAAGCGCAGGATCCCGAGTTGCCACCAGGTGTCGGCGAAGGCCGCCAACGCGCTGAAGACGGCGTAGGTCAGGATGCCGAGCGACAGCACCCTGGTGCGGCCGAAGTAGTCGGCCAGGACGCCGAACAGGATGCCGCCCGTCGCCCAGCCGATGAGGAACAGGGCGACGGTCATGCCGCCGTAGTAGCCGATCGTGGCGGGGCCGGCCGGCAGCCCGCTGTTGGGCAGCAGCTCGCTCATCGCCGGTCCGAGGACCAGGATGTAGAGGCTGCCGGCGAAGCCGTCGAGACCCCAGCCGAGGGTGGTGCCCGCGAGGACGAGCCACTGCGTGCGGGTGATCTCCTTGCGCCACCCCGCCGGTGGTGCGGTATTGGATGTCATGCGAAGTCCCTTCGTGCGGAGAGTGATTCGAGGATGGATCAGTTCAGCCGGCCGTTGTCCCCGTCGCCGTACCAGTCGACGTGGTCGGCGGCGGTGCGGACGACGACGGTCTTGATCCAGGAGAAGTCGTCGAACGACTCGGATCCGGCGTCCTTGCCGAGACCCGATTCCTTCACTCCGCCCCAGGGCAGGGACGGCTCGAGGCGGTGGTGGTCGTTGACCCACACCATGCCCGCCACGACGGCCGACGCGACGCGGTGGGCGCGCCCGACGTCGGTGGTCCACACCCCGGCGCCGAGGCCGTAGCGGTTGTCGTTGGCCATCCGCACGGCCTCGTCCTCGTCGTCGAACGGGATGACGACGGCGACCGGGCCGAAGATCTCCTCCATGGCGACGGTGTTGGCCATGGTGGCGTCGGCGATCACGGTCGGCTCGAGGAAGAAGCCCTCCCGCAACGCTTCTGGCAGTTCGGGCACCCCACCGCCGGCGGCCAGCAGGGCGCCCTCGTCGACGCCGGTCTGGATCAGGGCCTGAACCTTCTCGCGTTGGCGGGCACTGATCAGCGGGCCCAGCTGAGTGTCGGCGTCGGTGGGATCGCCGATGCGGATGGCGCGGGCGCGCGCCGACAGGGCGGCGACGAACTCGTCGTAGGTGTTGCGCTGCACCAGGAATCGGGATCCGGCGACGCAGGATTGGCCCGCCGCGACGAAGGCGGAGAACGCGGCGCCCTCGGCGGCGACCACGGGGTCGACGTCGTCGAAGACGATGACGGGGGTCTTGCCGCCGAGTTCGGCGGTCACCCTGGCGAACCGGGACGCCGTGGCGATCGCCGCGGCACGGCCCGCCTCGGTGCCGCCGGTGAGGGTGATCTTCGCGACGTCGGGGTGCTGGGTGAGCCGGGCGCCGGCTTCCCTGGCGCCGGTGACCACGTTCACCACGCCGTCGGGCAGGCCGGCCTCGGTCATGATGTCGGCCAGCGCCAGCGTGGTCAGCGGCGTCAACTCCGACGGTTTGACGACGACGGTGTTGCCGTTGGCCAGGGCGGCGGACACGCTGCGCGCCAGGATCAGCAGCGGATGGTTGAACGGAGTGATGATGCCGCAGACGCCAAGCGGGCGACGCTCCTGATAGGTCAGGTAGGGGCCGTCGCCGGGCAGCACCGCCTGGCGCTGGGCGGCCAGCAGACCCGCGTTGTAGCGGAACCACTCCGGCACCCGCGAGAGCTGCGCGCGGGTCTCGGTGATCGGCCGCCCGTTGTTCTGGGCCTCCAGCGTGTAGAGCCGGTCGGCGTTGGCCTCGATCGCGTCGGCGATGCGCAGCAGCAGACGGGCGCGCTGGCTGCGGACCAGGGCCGGCCACGGCCCACTCTCGAACGCCGCCTTGGCCGTGGCGACGGCCGCGTCGACGCCGAGGGCGCCGTGTTCGGCGACCGTGGCGATGACGGCACCGGTGGCGGGGTTGACGATGTCGCGAACGTCCACCTCCGACGGGGAGGCAGTCGCGGCCGGATCTGTGGCGGTAGTGGTCATGACTATGAGTGTCGTCACAGCACAGGTGCCGCTCAATGTCGTCGGATACATTCTTCGGCCAATGCTGTGTCGCCCGCGACACTGGCGTGCGATGCTGGTGCGCGTGTCGGTGGATGCGGGGAAGCGGCCGGACGCCGAACTGGTCACGTGGCTGAGTGCGCTGCGCGAGCTGAGTTCGGCGTCGACCTCGGCGGGCGATCTGCGCCACGTCCTCGACCTCGTCGCCGAGACGGCGAGATCCCTGCTGGGTTATGACTTCTGCGGCGTGCTGACGCCGGACGCGGACGGCGAGGCCCTCGTCATCATGGGGTGGAGCGGACTGTCCGACGAGTACGTGGCCCGCGTCAACACCGATCGTCCGGTCCGGCTCGGCAGCGGCTCACCGTCGAGCCAAGCCTTCGAAACCGGCCAGCCCGTCGCCATCCGCGACATCGACGCCGAAGCCGAGTTCACCCCGTGGGGCGGCGTCGCCCGCGAGCAGGGGTACCGCGCGATCATCTGCGTGCCACTCGTTGCCGGCGACCAGATTCTGGGCACGCTGAACGGCTACTACGCCCCGGTGCACACGTTCACCGGCAGCGAGGTGGAACGGCTGACGCTGTTGGCCAATCACGCCGCGATCGCGCTGACCTCGGCCAGCCGACTCGACCAACTCCGCCAACTCAACGAGTCGCTGCGCGAACAACGCGACGCGCTCACCCGATCGGAGCAGATCCACGAGCGCCTGCTGTCGGTGACGTTGAGGTCGGGTGGTCTCAGCGGCATCGCCGCGGTGGTCTCGGAACTGATCGGACGCCCGGTACTCGTCGACGACGCGCGCAACGTCGTCCTCGCCACGGCCGGTGACGTCGCCGAGCTACCCGACGACCAGTGGCGCGCGGCCGCCGTCGTCGACGGGTCGGTGGCCTCGGCCCCCGTGCTGCTCGACGGCCCCGAGGGTTCGGCGTACTTCGTCTCCGTCGCCCGCCTGGGTGACGACACCGTGGCCCGAATCTGGTTTCCCCGTGCGGGTTCGGCGTTGGATCCCGTCGGCGTGCGCGCCGTCGAGCACGCGTCGATCGTGATGTCACTGGAGCTGCTGCGGGTTCGGACGGCCGCCGAGGTGGAGCACCGATTGCGCGGCGAGCTGCTGGCCGAGTTGTTCAGCAGCGGGCCGAACGTCTCCGAGCAGCTGGCGCGGCGGGCTCAGCGGCTGGGTCACGACCCCAGCCGGCCCCACGTCGTCGTGGTGGGTGCGCTGGGCTCGTCGGACGAGCCCGCCGACAGCCGCCTCTACCAGCGGTCGCTGTCGCTGGTCGCCGATCTCGCCCAGTCGCGGCGTCCGCGACCCCTGACCGCGATGCATCGCGGCAACGTCGTGACGCTGTGGCCGGTCGACGGTCAGCCGGAGGACGACGCGGCCGAGTTGATCCGGCGGGCAATGGGTTCGGTGTCCAGGGCGGCCGACGCGACGGTGGCCGTGTCGGTGCCGGGGGCATACGGCTACGGCGAGGCGTACCGCACGGCGAAGGGTGCGCTGGACATCGCCATGCGCGCCGGGCGCACCGACACCGTGGTGCGGCTGGAGGATCTGGGCGTGGTGGGCCTGCTGCTGCAACTCGAGGACTCGACGCAGTTGGTCTCCTTCGCCGGGCGCACGCTGGGTCCGCTGCTCGACTACGACGCCGTGCACCGCACCGACCTGGTCGAGACGCTGCGCACCCACTTCGCCTGCAAGCTCGACCGGACCCGGACCGCGGGCGTCCTGCACATCCACCCGAACACCGTCACCCAGCGCCTTCGACGCATCGAGCAGCTGTGCGGCGTCGAGCTCGCCGACCCGGCCGTGGCGTTGCAGTTCAGTGCGGCGCTGACGGTGCTGGACGTGGCCAATCCGTAAGCCCTCGGTGTAGGACGGCACATGCCCCGGCCGCAAGCATGTGCAGGGCGACATTGCCGACGGGTGCTTCGCCGGACCAGGCTGGTGCCATGCCTCCCGCCCCCCGCCCGTTCACCGCGGCGATCATTGGCGGATCCGTCGGCGGGCTCGCCGCCGCCCACGAACTTCGGTCCATCGGCGCCGACGTGACCGTCTACGAACGGTCGGTCGACCGCACTCAACCCCGCGGCGCAGGCATCGTCATGCAGCCCGAGGTCGAATCGCTGTTGGCCCGGCTCGGCGTCTCGGTGCCGTCGGTCAGCGTTCGACTACGGGAACGTCAAGGTCTGCACCGCGACGGTCGGATCGGCCGCTACGAGGCCCCGCAGTGGATGACGGCATGGGACACCCTCTACGCCGCGCTGCGGGCGCCGCTCGCCGACGTCTGCTACCGCCTTGGCAGCGAACTCGTGGACCTGGACCTCGGGAACGATTCCGTCACTGCGACGTTCGCCGACGGCCACCGCACGACGACCGACCTCCTCGTCGGAGCGGACGGCGTCGGGTCCACCACGCGCAGCCTGCTGCGGTTGCCCGGCGACGTCGCCTACTCCGGCTACGTCGCGTGGCGTGGGCTCGAGCCGGAGGCCGACCTCTCCGGGCACCTCGTCGACCTGCTCGCCGAGCGGTTCACCTCCTTCGGTGCGCCCGGCATGCAGATGCTCTGCTACCTGGTTCCCGGTGCGAACGGTGAACTCGAGCGCGGCTCGCGGCGCGTCAACTGGGTCTGGTACGTCAACACCGCCGAGAGCAGCCTCGGGCGGCTGCTCACCGGTACGTCCGGCCGGCGCTACGACACCTGCCGCCGGGGGAGCTGACCGCGGCGAACCTGACCGAGGTGAGCACCATCGCCGAACGGACGCTGCCGGGCCCCTTCGTCGAGCTGATCGGGCAGTCGCACGTCTTCATGCAACCGGTGTTCGACCTGCCGCCGTCGCGGATGGTCGCCGACCGCGTGATGCTCCTCGGCGACGCCGCGGGAACGGTGCGACCGCACACCGCCTCCGGCACGTCCAAGGCGCTCGGCGACGCGGCCACGCTCGCCCGTGCCCTCCACGGCTGGGAACCACCAGCGGGCCTGCCCCAACAGCGGCTCGGCTCCTGGGAAGCGCACCGGCTCGCACACCTGGAATCGGTGGCGCGGTCGGGCATCCGGTTGGCCGCCCAGTCACTACTCGGCCCAGCCGGACCCGATCATTCGGCATGCACCGACGCCGGGTAGCGGGTATTCGTAGTGGAGGCCGGCATCGTCGACGTGGATCGTGGTGAGAGCAGAGGTGACGACATGACGTCGACGACGGATGCGCCAGGAGTCGTCGGTACCCCGATGAGCCGGGTCGAGGGCGTCGAGAAGGTGACCGGCCACGCGATCTACACCGCCGACGTCGTCATCCCCGGCATCACCCATGCCGCCCTGGTGCAGTCGGAGATCCCGCACGGCACCGTCACCACCGACTCGCTGCGGGCCAGCACCGAACGTGCCCTCGCCGCGCCGGGAGTGCTGCACGTCCTGACACCGCTGAATTGTCCTGCGCTGCAAGCTCCGCCAACCCACATGAGCGACGACCTGCCCCTGGAGCGCCGACCACCACTGTCCGACCTGACCGTGCAACACGTCGGGCAGCACATGGCGGTGGTGGTCGCGGACACCCTGGAGAACGCCACGGCCGCGGCGGCGTCGTTCGAGCTGGCCTACGAGACCGCCGCAGCTCGACTCAGTGCGCGCGAGGTGCTCGACGACGGGGCAGGCGCCGGGGACCGGGACGCAGAAGGTGACGGGGCCGTCCGCCACGGCGTCTACCAACCGGACCACTTCGTCAAACTCGACGAGGAGAAGCTGCAGGACAGCCGCGGCGACCACGACGAACCGACGGGCGCCACAAGGGTTTCCGCCGTCTACACCACGCCGCTGAACACGCACTACCCGATCGAGCTGTCGGCGACGATCGCCCAGTGGGACGACGACGTCCTCACCGTCCACGACACCACCCGCTGGATCACCGGGGAGCGCATGGCGCTGGCCGCCTACCTC
>Ga0209051_1001175_pt1 | contig 23757 bp, 16 predicted proteins | sample AraplaCvi_mMS_r2_2_FD_184286 | JGI IMG/M metagenome (GOLD analysis project Ga0209051, IMG submission 184286) | Arabidopsis root microbial communities from North Carolina, USA - plate scrape MF_Cvi_mMS_r2 (SPAdes) (version 2) | ecosystem: Host-associated > Plants > Roots > Endosphere | place...
TCGTGACCGGCCTGAAGCGCGTGCGCATCGGCAGCGTCGTGCTCGGCAAGCTGCCCGCCGGCCAGTGGCGCTACCTGCGCGAGGACGAGCGATTCTGAGCACGCCCGGATCCGCGCCGGCGCCCGCCTGGCTCGGCCTGGCCGGGCCCACCGCCTCGGGCAAGACGGCGCTGGCGCTCGCTCTGGCCCGCCGGTGGCCGATGGAGATCGTCAGCGTCGACTCGGCGCTGGTCTATCGCGGCATGGACATCGGCACGGCCAAGCCCGACGCCTCCGAGCGCGCGGCCGTGCCGCACCACCTGCTCGACCTGATCGAGCCCGACGAGAGCTATTCGGCGGCCCGCTTCGTCGCCGACGCCCGCCGCGTGATCGACGACATCCGCGCACGCGGCCGCTGGCCGCTGCTGGTGGGTGGCACGATGCTGTACTTCAAGGCGCTCGTCGATGGCCTCGACACGTTGCCAGCCGCCGATCCCGCGATCCGCGCGGCTCTCGACGCCGAGGCCGCGGCGCGCGGCTGGCCCGCGATGCACGCCGAGCTCGCGCGCGTCGACCCCGTCACGGCCGCGCGCCTCGCCCCCAACGACTCGCAGCGCATCCAGCGCGCGCTCGAGGTGTTCCGCATCGGCGGCGTGCCGCTGTCGGCCCTGCACCGGCGCGACGCGGGTCTCACCGGAAAGACGGGCAGCGCGGCCGACGCGACGACCGCGGACCCACCCCGCCACGCGCTCTTCGCCCTCGAGCCCGCCTCGCGGGCCTGGCTGCACGAGCGCATCGCGCGGCGCTTCGACGCGATGCTGGCCGCCGGCTTCCTGGACGAGGTGCGCACGCTGCGCCGGCGGCCCGGCCTGCACCTCGACCTGCCGGCGATCCGCTGCGTCGGCTATCGCCAGGCCTGGGAGGCGCTCGACGCCCACGATCCGCCCGACCTGGCCGGCTTGCGCGAGCGCGGCATCGCCGCCACCCGCCAGCTGGCCAAGCGGCAGCTCACGTGGCTGCGGAGCATGCCGGAGCGCGTGATCGTCGAAGCGGATGCGCCGGACGCCGAGGCACGACTCGTCGCGGCCGTGCATGCAGTGATCGGCCCGCCAGCATGGGGGTCAGGTCTTCAGACCTGACCCCGTATTCGCTCCGGCGACCGGGAACGCGGGGTCAGGTCTGAAGACCTGACCCCCTCCTCTGGCCAACGTCTCTCCCCACATTTGTCGTTCCGGGTCGGGCGGCGGTCGCAGTACGCTAGCGAGTCCTCCGACCTCGCGCGCGAGCCGCGGCGCGCCGGGTCTGCGCAACGCACGGCCCCGCACCCGGGCCGCGAACCAGGGGCGGGCCCTTGCCCGCCGCGCGGCCCAGCGAGGCAGGCTGCCGGCGTTGAAGAAGCTCGGACGCTACGAGATCCTCAGGCTCCTGGGTCGGGGCGCGATGGGTCACGTCTACGAGGCCGAGGACCCCAACCTCGGCCGCCGGGTCGCCATCAAGACGATCCGGGTGGACCAGCTCTCGGAGGAGGCCGCGGCCGAGTACGAGGCGCGCTTCCGCGCCGAGGCGCGCCTGGGCGGCGGCCTGGTGCATCCCAACATCATCGCCGTGTACGACTCGGGGCGCGAGCAGGGCACGGCCTACATGGTCATGGAGCTGGTGCGGGGCGGCGACCTCAAGCAGCTGCTCGAGAACGGCCGGCGGCTGCCCTTCGAGCGGGCGCTGGGCATCATGCGCGACCTGCTCTCCGCGCTGAACTTCGCGCACCAGGCCGGCATCGTCCACCGGGACATCAAGCCCGCCAACGTGATGCTGGACGCGAGCGGCCGCGTCAAGCTCGGCGACTTCGGCGTCGCCCGCCAGACCGACTCGGGCGAGGCGACGCGAACGAAGAAGGGCTCGATCGTCGGCACGGCGAAGTACATGGCGCCGGAGCAGGTGCGCGGGCTGCGGGTGGACGCGCGCGCCGACCTGTTCGCCGCCGGGGTCGTCCTCTACCAGATGCTGACGGGCCACAAGCCCTTCGACGGGCCGAGCGAGTTCTCGGTGATGGAGGCGATCGTCCGCCACACGCCCACGCCGCCGTCCGTTCTGGCCCCGGACCTGCCCGCCGGCATCAACGCCGTGCTCGCGAAGGCGCTCGCCAAGGAGAAGGAGGATCGGTACCCCTCGGCGCGCGACTTCATGATCGGGCTGCGCAACCTGGTGCCCCGCGAGCCGGGCGGCCCCAGGCAGGCGCCTGCCGGCGAGGCACCGCCTCCCTCGCCGCCGCCGCCACCGCCCGGCGACGGCCCCGGCGGGGCGACGCGTCCGGCCGCCCCTCAGGCCGGGGTGACCGGGACGGGCTCCACGGCGTCGCGCACGTCCTCGCCACAGGAGGATCTGTACTGGAAGAGCGTCGTCGACTCGGTCGACCTCGAGGACTTCGAGGACTACCTCGCCCGGTTCCCCCAGGGGTTCTACACCGAGCTGGCCAAGCGCAAGGTGCGCCGCCTCCAGCGGGCGCTCGCCGACGGCACCGACAGCCGCTCCGGCTCGGGCACGGCTTCGGCCGCCACGGACGCGGGCGCGCCCCCCACCTCGCCCTCGGCGGCCGCGGTGCCCGGCGAGCGCCTGCCCGCACGGCCGGCGGACGAAGCGGATCCCTCGTCCGTCGAGGAGGAGAAGTCGGCCGGCGAGGCGCGCGCCCGCGCCGAGGCCGAAGGACGCCAGCAGGCCGAGGAGGCGATCGCCCAGGCGAATGCCAGGGCCGCGGAGGAGGCACGGATCGCCGCGGAGGCGCGCGCCGCGGAGGCCGCGCGCAGGGCCGAGGCCGAGCGGCGCGCGGAAGCGCAACGGCTCGAAGCCGAACGGCGGGCGGAAGCCGAGCGCCTTGCGGAGGCCAGGCGGCGAGCGGAAGCCGAGCGCATCGAAGCCGAGCGGCTGGCGGAAGCCGAGCGCGTCGCGGAAGCCAAGCGTCGTGCGGAGACCGAGCGTATCGAAGCGGAGCGGTTGGCGGAAGCCGAGCGCATTGCGGAGGCCCGGCGGCGAGCGGAAGCCGAGCGGATTGCGGAGGCCAAGCGGCGAGCGGAAGCCGAACGCATCGAAGCCGAGCGACTGGCGGAAGCCGAGCGCATGGCGGAGGCCGAGCGGATTGCGGAGGCCAAGCGGCGAGCGGAAGCCGAACGCATCGAAGCCGAGCGGCTGGCGGAAGCCGAGCGAATTGCGGAAGCCGAGCGAATTGCGGAAGCCAAGCGTCGTGCGGAGGCCGAGCGCATCGCCGAGGCCGAGCGGCGTGCAGAGGCAGAGCGCGTCGCGGAAGCCAAGCGTCGTGCGGAGGCCGAACGCATCGCCGAAGCCGAGCGGCGCGCGGAGGCCGAGCGAGCCGCCGAGGCCCGGCGCGTCGCGGAGGCCGAGCAACGCGCCGAAGCGGAGCGCGTTGCCGAGGCCGAGCGACTCGCGGAGACGCTGCGCGCCGCCGCGGCGCGCAAGTCCGCCGAGCGCGACCCCGAAGAGACCCGCGCCTCGCCGCCCCCGCTCTATCACTACCCGCCGCCGAGGACGCCCCCCACCGGGCGTGACACGCCGACACCCGCGCCCGCGCCCGACGACGAGACGCGATCGGCCGCCCCGCCGCTTCCCCCGGCCCTGACCGGCGCGACCGCGGAGCGTCCCTTCGCCCCGCCGGGACTGCCCCGGAACCGGAGGCTCGCCATCCTGGCGGCAGCCGTGGGCAGCCTCGTGGTCGGCGCGGTCGTCCTGAACGTCAACAAGGCACCCTCGCCCGCGCCCACGCCGGTGCCGCACCCGAAGTCGGCGACACCCGAACCGGTACCCGCACCCTCGGCCGCGACGCCGGCGTCCCAGGCCGCCTCGCTTCAGGGCTCGGCTCCGGGCGTCGTGTCCGGCCCGGTGACGACGCCATCGACGACCCCTCCCGAACCACCTGCGCCCGCGCCGTCCCCGCAGGTCGACAACGCGGCCAGCCTCGACATCGCTCGCAACCAGGAGCGTGCCGACCTCGCGAAGGCGATCTCGCTGTACCAGGCCATCGCCAACGGCGACGACAGGAAGGCCGCGGGCCTCGCGTGCAAGCGGCTCTGGGAGCTGTATCGCGACGGCGCCAGGGGGCTGGCGCCGGACATGGACGCCGCCCAGCGCTGGTACGCGCAGGCGCGCATCCTCAAGGCCAAGGTGCCGCCCTGGAGCCCGGCGAAGGCCCCTTCGGCGGCGACGACGACATCGCCGGCACCCGCGCCGTCACCCGAACCACAGGCCAGCCAGGCTCCGCCGCCGGCCCAGGCGCCGAGCGCGGCCGCGACGCCGCCCTCCTCTCCGTCCCCCACGGAACCCGCATCGCAATCCGTCTCCGCGCCCCCACCGCCTCCAGCCCGTTCGGCACCCGCAGCGAAAACCGCCGAGGAGTTGTTCGACGAAGGCGAGGCCGCGATGCAGCGAGGCGATGCGCGGGCGGCGGAAGGCGCCTTCCGGCGAGCCGCCCGGCAGAACTACGGGCCCGCGCAGAAGCGCATGTGGGAGCTGCTCAAGGATCGGCCGGGAAGCGATACCGAGGCCACGATGTTCCAGTGGCAGGCCTACAGCCAGAAGGAGCAGGGCGTGCCCCGGCCCAAGGAGCAGCCGCGCCAGCACTGAGCCAGCGACCTCAGGGGATCTGGTGCGTCACCTGCCCCGGCACGACGATGGAGATCACGCCGCCCCACGCGCAGTTCAGGGTGGAGGCCTCGTCCAGAGCGGGCATGTTGTCCAGCATCACGGTCGGCGCGCCCGCCACCCACGGGGCCGGCGTCACCGGCACGCAGGGCATCGGGGTGAGCACGCCCAGGGCCGCCGCCGTCGCCGCGGCCACGCTCGGATTGGCGGGGCATGTGCACATGCCGAAGGGCATCACGTTGAGCATCGGCACGTGATCCATGATGTTGGCCGCCGGCTGGTTGCCGGTCAGCATCCGATGCAGCGGCAGCACCGTCAGCGTGCCGGGCGCGAGGCCCATGGTGCAGGTCAGGGTCGCCGTGTTGCAGACGTGGTGCGGCATGGCCGGCTCCTCGCAGGGTGTTTCCGGACGCGCTCAGGCGGCCGCTGCCACGCCGCCGATGACGAGCAGGCTGCCCGCCTGCCGCCGGCAGCGCGCGATCTCGCCGTCCGCCCGCGCGAGGATGAACTCGTCGGCGCCGCCGAAGAAGTCCTGCAGTTGCCGGGACGTCAATACCCCCAGCACGTCGAGGACGACACGCGGGTCGTAATAGCGGAAGAACAGCGGGCGCCCTTCGGCGCCGTACACGACGTTGAACTTCCGGAAGTGCCGATGCACCTGCGAGAACGAGGGGCCGGCCGCGCCCGCTTCCGGCGCCGCCATCACGACCAGCACGCCGACCTGCCGCCGCAGCAGGTCGAGCACGGCCTCCGCCGCGCCGGGCGCGGCCGGCGCCACGCGGCCGAGCCAGGGGCCGACGTCCGCCAGCTCGATCGCGAGATCCCCCGTGAACAGGCTCTCGAGCTCCGAGAACGCCGCGGCCGGCAGGCGCGCGCACCCGCCTTCCACGCCCGCGCAGTCGACCAGCATGAACGCGCCGCCGTGCTCGCCGCGCCGGACCAGGGACCACACCTCTTCGAAACTGCTCATGTCGCCTCCAGCGCCGCGCATCACGCGTTGCAGATCTCGCAGAACGGCGTGGACGCCGCGCGCGCCGCGATGAGGGCCGCGGCCTTCTGCGAGATGGGCGCGTCCGTGCCGCCCTGGGAATCGTCGGCCTGCTTCGCCGTCTTCGGTGTCTTCGGCGAGGCCCCGCTGCCCGAGCCCGCGCTGCCGCCGGAATTGACCATCACCATCGTGCCCGAGATGAACACGCCGCCCGGGTTGATGTCGATGAAGTTGCCGCCGACCTTGAGCGTGATCTCGGCGCTCGCCTCGAGCACGAGCGTCGCGCCGGCCTTCAGGTGGATCTCCTGCGCCGCGTCGACCGCGAACTTGCTCGTGACCTTCGCCTGCCAGTCCTGCCCCGCCGTCAGGTGCATGCCGCCGCCCGTCTTGACGATCTGGTCGCCCGTGATGTCGGTGTGCATGTCGGCGCCGAGCTTCTCGAGCACGTCCTTGGCGACGTCGAGGTGCGACTCGTTGAGGATGCGCTCCTTGCGGTCGTTCTTGATGTAGAGGTTGTGGTCCTTCTCCGCGTGGAGGTAGACCTCCTCGCTGCCCTTCTTGTCCTCGAAGCTCAGCTCGTTGAAGTTGCTCGCCCCGCCGCCCTTGCTGCTGCGGCTCTTGACACCCCAGCGGGTCATCCCGCCCGGGAGGGGATACGGGGGGAGGTTCACGGCGTTGTACAGGCTGCCCGTGATCAGCGGCCGATCGGGATCGCCGTCGAGGTACTCGACGACCACCTCCTGCCCGATGCGCGGGATCGCGAGCGCCCCGTAGGCATTGCCCGCCCAGGACGTGGCGACGCGGATCCAGCAGCTGCTGTTCTCGTCGGCCAGGCCGTACCGGTCCCAGCGGAACTGCACCTTGACGCATCCCATGTGGTCGGGATCGTCGGTGTAGATCTCCTCGCCCGCGGGGCCCACCACCGTCGCCGTCTGCGGACCCTGGATCAGCGGCCGGGGCGTGATGCGCGGGGGGCGGAACTGCTGCCCGAACGGCACGGCGTCGACGCATGCCTGGAAGGAGGCGCTCCCGCCCGCCCCGCTCGTGTCGGCGGGCGCGGTCACGTCGATGCTCACGCCGGTGGCCAGGAACTTGCCGTTGTAGTCCGGCACCGGATGCCGCTCGAGGTCGAACACGCTCCCGGCCTGCAGGCCGCGCACGGAGCCGCCGCCGTGGAAGGCCTGGTACTGCGTGCGGTGCTCGTCGAGTCGGACCTGCGCGTAGTGCTGCCCGTCCTCCGCCGCATCGAATTCGGCGGGATGATCGAAGAACTCGTACGTCGCGTAGGGATGCGAGCGCGCGCCCTCCGCCGCCGACGTGAGGTCGATCCGCGGCGTGCGAGGGTTGTAGTCGCCGAGCACGACCTTGCCGGCCTGCACCTCGAAGTCGCCCGTCCAGCGGCCGAGCGTCTCGGCGTCCGGCCGCTCCTCGTGGTCGAAGCGCAGCGTGGCGTACTCGTCGCGGAACGGCTGGTGCTGCGCGTTGCCGTTCGCGAGCACCATCGTGTGCTTGCCGTTGTCGTGCGTGAAGAAGTAGTAGATCCCCTCGGACTCCATGAGGCGGCTGACGAAGTCGAAGTCCGTCTCGCGGTACTGGCAGCAGTGCTCGCGCACGGGGAAGGTGCCCGTCGTCCGGTCCTCGACGCTCGCCAGCCCGCCCGTGTTCTCGAACACCTCCTTGACGATCTGCAGCGCGGTCTTCCTCGAGAAGATGCGGCTGTCGGTGCGCCGCGTGAGGAACCACAGCCAGGGGTGCACCGTGGCCTCGTAGACGTAGGCCTTGGTCTGCTGGGCCCCGACGAGCGAATCGAGGACCTCCGTCACGCCGTTCCAGCGCGTGATGTAGCCGTTGAAATAGCGCGGCTGCTCCGGGTCGGACATCTCGACGCGCATCGTGACGTTCTGGCCCAGCATCTTCTCCGCGCCGATGTCCGGCTGCTTGCTCTTGAGCTGCAGGCGGAACTCGCTCAGGTGGCCCAGCCGCTCGCTGGCGGCGAGGTGCAGCAGGAGGATGGCCTTGGGGCCGAGGGGAGTCTGGATGTCGAGGGCGCGGGTCATCAGCTCTGCTCCGAAGCTTCCTCAATGCAACGCGGATGCGCGCACAGGCTGCAGGCGCGCTTCCATCGGCAAGGCCAGGTCGCGCGCATCCGTCTCGCCGAAGCGCACGCCGAGCCACGACGTCCACCCGAGCTGCAGGCCCGCGTTCCCGAGCCACCCGTACGGCACCTCCGCGCGCGCGAGGACGGGCACCAACTCCCACTCGTGCTCCCCGCCCACGTACAGGCCGACGAGGTCGCGCAGGCGTGCATGGTCCTCGCCGGGGGGCAGGAAGCGGCGATAGCGAGCTAGCGGCAACGGGCCGACGACGACACGGAAGCGCACCGTCGAATCCCAGGTGCGCGCGCCGAGCACGGCATCCGCCCCGAGCGTCCGGAATCGCCCGCCGAGCGTCGTGCGCTGCCCGGGCGGAATCTCGAGCCAGTGGGCCGCGAACTCCTCGATGCGCACGGGCGCGTCGAAGAAGCTCGCGAGCATCGCGGCGAGCGGCGGCGCGCTGCGCACGCGGCGGGAGAGCACCGCGGCGAAGGCCATCTTGAAGTCGTCGGGGATCGCATCGCGGTCGCGCAGGCCGTCCAGCGCGGCCCCCGCGAGCGCGCGCAGGCGGTCGGCGACGGGATGCGCCTGCCCCGGCGCGTCGGAGCCGGTCTCGGGCCGCGCCTCGCTCCACGCGCGATAGAGCAGCGCCGCCTGGCGCCGCTGCAGGACGTCGATCCAGGCGTGGAAGCTCTCGTCGCGATGGCTGCGGTGCTCGTCGTTGACGAGGTCGTGCGCGAGGTCCGTCCAGCGCTGGGGGAGCGCTCCGTTCGGGCCGAGCAGTCCGAACGCGGACTGGCGCAGCCGCGGCCGCGACGCGCCGGCCCGCACGTCGTCGACCTCGCTCGGGGCGAAGCCCAGGAGCAGGGTCTGGTCGATGCGCACCGGATCGTCCTCGGCGCGCCGCGAGCTCCCGAGCGCGGCCTTCCGCGGCTGCGCGCCCTGCAGCAGCCGGAGGGCGCCGAAGACGCTCGCCTCGTGCGGATGCGCGGCGAGGTGGGCTATCGCCGCCTCGGGCGTCCAGGCCTCGGGCAGCGCGAAGCGCACGGCGCGCCGGCGCGCCAGCTCCGCCGCCAGCACGCGCAGGAACGCGCCGCCGTGCTCCGCGCCGGCGAGCGCCTGGAGAGTGTTCAGAAAGCCGGTCGGCGACCCATCCGCGTCGGCCATGTCAGTTCTTCCGCACGATCCGTCATGAGGAGGCGCATCTCGACGAACGAGTTGATCGAGACGTGCGCCGCGAGGTAGTGCTCCAATGCTGACGCGAGAAGGAACGGCGAGCCTCCATCAAATGCACGATCACTCATCGCGAGGTCCACCGCGACGCCGCGACCGAAGCTGATCGGCCCGTGCCCCGGGATGCGACGGGTGACGGGGCTCGCGGCCACGTGGAGCAGGCCGTCCGCCTGCCGATGCAGGAAGTGGCCCGGCCCGGTGGCGTACAGGCCCAGCATGGCCCGCAGCGCTTCCGCGCCGCGCGTGGGATCGCCCTCGGTCAGCGAGAGGTGGTTGACGAACAGGTGGCTCAGCGCGACCCACGGGTCGTAGCCGTCGATCGCGGGCGCGAGCGGCAGCGACGGTCCGGCGATGCACTCGATGCCCTTCACCGGATGCGCGCCCTGGAACACGTAGGTGGCGTCGGCGAACTGCGCCCGCAGGTGGAGGGGCAGGTCGCGGTTCGAGCACAGGGCCCGCGGGGCGAGGAACTGCAGGTCGCGGCCATAGGGCGCGGCCTTCGGCTCGCTGAGGGCGACGAAGACCTCCGTGCCCGGGTAGCTCGCGGCGATGCGCTTGCGCTGCGGGTCGCGCTCCTCGCTGCGCGAGAGCATGCGCTTCTGCCGGCGCACGGTATACCAGCTCGCGCTCGCGAGCGTGCCCGTGGCCACGGCGTCGTAGATCGGCCTGAACTCGCGCTCGCCCGCGCTGCCGCCGCCGCGCAACTCGGTGACCTGGACGATCTCGCGCAGGCGCGGGCCCGTGCCCTGCGCCACCAGGTGGAACTCCGTCCGGCCCGGCGTCACGTCCACGCGATCGAGCGGCACTTCGCGCAGGTTCACGGCCGGCACGCAGAACAGGGCCAGGGCATCGTCGCGGACCGCATCCTCCAGGCGCGGGAACGCGCCCGCGCAGCAGAACGTGAGGACGAGCCGCCGGCCACGCAGGCCCCGCAGGGCGGCGCGCAGCCCGCTCACCTCCACGAAGCGGAACTTCTCCGGCAGCGCCGCGTATTCCTTCAGGACGCGAAAGCCCGCGTGCCCGCGCGCGGGCATCGGCAGCATCGCCTCCTCCTCGGCGAAGCCCATGTGCCGCACGCAGCCGCCCTCCAGCCACGCCTGCGGGCGCCGGCCGGAGGGATCGTTCGACACGCCGACCGCGACGCAGCGCCCGGCGAGCAGCTCCATCAGCTGCGAGCCGAAGGCGTCGGACCGCGCGACGAAGAACGGCAGCCGGTCGAGCGGCAGCGCCGACAGGTCGGCCTCGCCGAGCAATTCGAGCTCCACGCTCACGTTCGACACGGGCCGCGTGCCGCCCCGCGCGGTCGCCGGAATCTCGGGTGCCCCGGCGGCGTAGCGCACCCGCGCGATCCGCAGCGGCCACAAGGTGGCGGCCTGCGTGGTCGCGAACTCGCAACGCACTTCCGGCCGGCCTCGCAGGGCACCGGTGACCAACGCGCCGCGCGGCACCGTCGCGCCCGCCGGCAGCTTGGGGTCGGCGGGGTCGACGGCGAGCCGCAGCACGCACGCCGAGGGCGTGGGCGCCAGCCAGCCGGGAAAGAGGATCTCCAGAAGCTGCTGCGTGAAGACCGGGTACTGCTTCTCCAGCTTGAGCCGCACCCGCGCCGCGAGGAACGCCACGCCTTCGAGCAGACGTCCCACGTACGGATCCTCGACGTGTCCCTCGTCGATCGCGAGGCGCGCGGCGCGCTCGGGGAACTCGCGCGCGAATTCGGCCGTCTCCGTCTGGAGATGCAGGAGCTCGTCGTTGTAGAGGTCGATGAGGCGCGGGTCCATGATCATGCGAAGAGGCTGGCCCGGCCGCTCTCCATGTCGAGCTCCGACTGCACCGCGAGCTCGATGCGCTCGGGCTGCGCGCGGATCCAGCCGTGGATGCGGAACTGAAGGCGGTTGAAGTGGTGCGTGCCGGCCCCGCGGATGGCGGCGACCTCCAGCGTCGAGCGCTCGAGGCGCGGCTCGAACAGGAGGATGCGCTCGCGTATCCGCCAGGCGAGCTCGTCGACGTCGATCACCGAATGCACCTTGCCCGAGTAGCCCGGCACGCCGAAGCACAGCACGGATCTCTCGACCGCCTGGGGGATCGGCTGCTCGCGCGCGAACTCGCTCGGCTGCTCGGTGTTGAGCAGCCATTCGAGGTTGCGCAGCACGTCGCGCCGCACGTCGTACCAGCCGCCCGCGGGACGCGCCCCGTCCCGCGCGCCGGGGATCGGCCAGCGTTCGAGCAGGCACGGGGTGAAGAGCGCCACGTTCCGCTCCCGTGTCCGATCGCCGCCGGCGTCCCGCTCACACCGCCTTGTTCTTCTGCACGCTGAACTTCGCCTCGATCGGCCCGCCCTTCTTCGAGCCGTCGTTCATCTGCTCCTGGTACTCGACCTTGTACTCGGCGAAGGCGAGGCTCACGCTTTCCATCGGCGTGTCGGACATGTTGGAGCCCGAGGGCATCACGCTCGAGACGATCACGTTCGAGAGCGTGATCGTCAGGAAGTCGATCGCCGAGTCGCCTCCCGCCTTCCGGCAGGTGAACACGGCGCTGTCGATGTGCTGGCCCGTGGCGCAGGCCTGCAGGAGCTTCGGCGAGGACTTGTCGTACATGTGCGTGAAGTGCAGGTCCTGCACGTCCACGACGCCGGCGGTTCCCCCCGTGGCGTTCTTGAAGTTGGTGGTCTGGGTCGCGCCCCAGGAGAAGCTGTCGACCTGGATCTGGTTCTCCTTCCCGTCCACCTCGGACATGCCCGGGATGGTGTCGATCTGGATGTGCATGCTGACGGCCATGGATTCCTCCACTGTGTTGGCTAGGCTGGTTGACGAAAGGACACCTTACTTTCCCTGCTCTGATCGAAGCTGGGACACAAGGCGCAGGGAAATGTTCATGCCCTCGAGTTGATAGAGCGGCTTCAGGAGGAATTGCGCGTTGTAGAAGCCCGGGTTGGCCTGGTCCTCGGTCACGAACACCTCCGCGCCGGCCAGGGGCCGCTCCGCCTTCATCCTGTCGTTCGCGCCGTCCGGGTCGCCGGTGACGTAGTTCAGCACCCAGTCCTGCAGGAAGGACTGCATAGCCTTCGCAGTCGCGAAGCCGCCCACCTTGTCCCGTACCATGCACTTGAGGTAGTGCGCGAAGCGGCAGGTCGCGAACAGGTAGGGCAGGCGCGCGCCGAGCTCCGCGTTGGCCGTCACCTTCGGGTCGTCGTAGACGGCCGGCTTGTGCAGCGACTGCGCGCCGATGAAGGCGGCCACGTCCGTGTTCTTGCGATGGACGAGCGGCATCAGGCCGTTCTTCGCCAGCTCGAGCTCGCGGCGGTCGGCGATCGCGATCTCGGTGGGGCACTTCATGTCGACGCCGCCGTCGTCGGTCGCGAAGGTGTGCGAGGGCAGGTCCTCGACGATGCCGCCGCTCTCGACGCCCCGGATCCGCGTGCACCACCCGTAGTCCTTGAAGGCGCGGTTGATGTTGGCCGCCATCGCGTACGCCGAGTTGGCCCACGTGTACTTCGCGTGGTCGCCGCCCGCGGCATCCTCCTCGAAGGCGAAGCTGTCCACCGGATTCGTCTGCGCGCCATAGGGCAGGCGCGCGAGGAAGCGCGGCAGCGCCAGGCCGATGTAGCGCGAGTCGTCGGAGGCGCGCAGCGAGCGCCACGCGGCGTAGGAAGGCTCGCCGAAGATCTTGGTGAGGTCGCGCACGTTGGGCAATTCCTGCCACGACTCCATGCGGTACAGCGAGGGCTTCGGCGCCGCGATGAAAGGCGCGTGCGCCGCCGCGGCGATCTTCGCCATCCCCTTGAGCACCTCGATGTCGGGCTGGCTGTGGTCGAACTCGTAGTCGCCCACGAGGCAGCCGTAGGGGCTGCCCCCGAGCACGCCGTACTCCTGCTCGTAGACCTGCTTGAACAGCGGCGACTGGTCCCACGCGACGTCCGGGTATTTCGCGAACATCTTCAGCAGGTCCGGCTTCGAGATGTTCATCACCTTGACCTTGAGGGTCTCGTCCACCTCGGTGTGGTTGACGAGGTAGGCGAGGCCGCGCCATGCCCCCTCCATCCTCTGGAACTCCGGATGGTGGAGGATCTCGTTGAGCTGCCTGCCCAGCTTCTCGTCGAGGAGCCTGATGACGCCCTCGATGGTCTGCACGGCGTCGTTCTTGACGACCTTCTCGTCGCGCATGGCCTCGTCGACGAGCAGGCGGACACTGTCGATCACCATGCGCTCGGACGCGTTGTCGGACAGGCGCAGTTCCCTGGACAGCAGCGTGCCGAGGTCGCCCTGGGTGCCGACCTGCACGGTGGCGAGCGGGTTCGATTGGAGTTGGTCGATGGCCATCGCGGTTCCCTCGGTTGGTTCGTTCGGTGTGGGCCTCAGGCCGCGTCAGGAGCCGAGTCCGACTTCGCCGGCTGCGGCATGTCCTTCAGCGCCTGCGAGACCGAGGCCAGGAGCTCCGGATCGGTCAGCACCTGCGTGAGGAGCTCTTCCGCTTTGTCGCGGCCGTCCATGAAAGTGAGCAGGGAGGCGAGCTGACGGCGCGCCGCCAGCAGCTTGCGCAGCGGCTCCACCCGGGTCGCCACGGCGTCGGGCGAGAAGTCGTCCATGCTGCGGAAGCTCAGATCCACCGCGAGCTTGTCCTCGTCGCTCTCCCCCTTCAGCGTGTCCTTCACGCGCATCACGACGCGCGGGGCCAGCGCCGCCATGCGGTTGTTGAAGTTGTCGATGTCGATCTCGAGGAACTTCCGCTCGCCCGCCGGCGTCGCGGCCTCGCGGCTCTCGCTCTTGCCGGCGAGATCGGCCATCACGCCCATGATGAAGGGAAGCTGCACCTTCTTCCTCGCGCCGTTCAGGTCGAGGTCGTACTGGATCTGCACGCGCGGCGCGCGATTGCGGGCGATGAATCCCTGGCTGCTTCCGTTGCTCATGGGGGGCTCCTGGTTCGGGGTCGATGAAGAGTCGCGTCACTTGGACGCGGCGGCGCCGGCGAGCTTCTCCACCTCGGAGAGCGCCGCCGGCGCGATGTCCCTGATGATCTCGACGAAGCTCATGCCCAGCAGGCGATCCGCGCGCTTGAGGAGCAGCGGGGCCGGGTGGCCGGGCTCGAGCGCCTCCATGAAGCGGATCACGTCCTGGAGGATGCGGCGCGCGTCCTCGCGCGATCGCGGGGCGCGCGCGGCGGAGGATTCCGGTGCCGCGCCGGCGCACGGCGACGCCCCCGCCGCATCGACGGGGCTCGCTTCGTCCGGCACGCCCGCGGCGGCCTGGATGCGCGCGGCGGCGCTCGCCAGCGGCGCGGGGCGCGACGACGGCAGGTTGCCCGCGAAGGCGCGCGCGAGCGCGCGGGCATCGGCGTCGAGCTGCGCGAGCACGCGCAGGACGTCGCTCGTCCGCGCGGGACCGAACTCGCCGACCGCCTGCGCCAGGACGTCGTCGGGGATCCGCGCCATCGGCACGTCGGCGCGCAGGCCCCCGACGAGGTCGCCGACGGCCACGCGATGGGACGGCGTCTCGATGACGGTGGCCGCCGCCAGCAGGCACAGCGTGCCCGCGCCGTGCAGCAGGTCGACGACGGCATTGGCGCGGGCCCACGGCCCGTCCTTGTCGTCGGGATCCGGCATGGGGTGCAGGGACTCCGGATACGCCGCGACGAGCGCGGCGGCGAGACGGACGCCGGACGCATACCCCTCCAGGCCATCGCTCCACGCCCGTGCGCCGGCGAGGAAGGCGACCACCCGGAGATCCTTCCCCTGCTCCCGCAGCAGGAGCGCGGCCCGCTCGCCGATCTCGCGCGCCACCTGCTCGGGGCCGATCGAATGCATGCCGAGCACGCTCTGCGCGGCCTCCTCGAAGCCGGCAAGCTGGCGCCGCCCGTCGTCGCGCTCCATCGCCGCCAGGCGCTTCTCGCCCTCGTCCATGCCGGGCCGTTCCGCGAGTCGATCGCGCGCCTTCTGCAACTGGCACTCGACCAGGTAGTTCCGCAGCACGACGAGGCCCTGCGTGCCGATCGCCTCGCCGCAGTCGATCCCGGCCGGATGGTCTCCGGCCAGGGGCTCTGCGAGGGCGGTCGATTCGAGGGACATGATGGCAATTGCGTGGAGCTGATTTATTCCAATTCGATTCAATTCAAATTGCGATTCGATCGTCGGGGCAGCCAATTACCGTGTCAATTGCCGGCGGGGCCCGCATGCGTCGCATCGTCGTCAACTTGGTGGAGATCGGCGGCATCTCCCGGCGTCGCGGGCCGTTCGAGGCCGCGCCAGCCGTGCGCGATCCACTGGCCGTCGAACATCGCCGCGAGGCACTCGCGCGCATCGAGCTGCCTGCACACGAACAGGTCCTGCACGTCGCCGCCGGCGGCTATCCGCATGCCGAGCAGGTCGCTGGCCTCGGTGAGCACGGCGCACAGCGCGGCGGCCGGCGCGGACAGGGCGGACGGCGGGCCGGCCATCCGCAGCAGCATCGCGTCCGCGGCGATGCGGGGCACGGTCTCGTCGCCGCTGCCGGGGGTGAACGCGGGCTCGAACTCGCGCGGGCCGCCGAGGGAGACGAGTGCGTCGAGCAGTGCATCGGGATCGGCGCCCTCTTCCATCGCGCGGCGGACGCAGGCGCCCACGGCCCGCGCATACGCGACCGGCGGCCACCCGCCGGTGGCCGGCTCCTCCGCGCTCCACTGCACGCCCGCGCACAGCGGGAACGAGCGCCCGACGCGATCGCGGGAGGGCACGACGAGCGCGACGACGCCCTCCTCGGCGAGCACGCCGGGCCGGAAGGACAGGGCCAGGTCGGGCGCCTGCTCCAGCGTCTCCTTCGTCGAGGCGGACGCCTCGATCACGTGCGCGATCGCCTCCTGCAGGAGGCGGTCGAGGCCGTCGCGCGCGCCCGGGAGCCATCCGCGATCGACGAAGTCGCCTTCGCGCGGAAGCTTGCCGAAGAATCCGTGGACGAGCATCTGTGGCCTCCTCATTCCTTCGGGCAGGCGAAGGCCTGCATCTCGCGCAGGCGGAACGGGTTGTAGGTGGAGCTCGACGCCCGCACCTCGAGCACCACCTTCGAGGTGCCCGGCCCCGGGTACGAGATGCGCACGAGGTCGCCGCCGCCGCCCGGCTCGGGCTTGCCCTTGTCGACGAGGCGGAAGAGCGCCCAGGTGCCCTTGAAGTCCGCGATCTCCTGGCCGCCCGCGACCAGCTTCGCTCCCGGGCGCGCCGGCCAGCCCACGCGCACGCCGGGGCCGCCCGCGCGCATGCGGTTCGAGACGCCGTCGTAGTCGAGGATCACCTCGCCGTCGCCCGCGACCACGTCGATGTCGGCGGTCACCGAGGGCGATGGCGATGCCCCGCCCGCGAAGAACGCGATGCGGATGGCGTCGGCGTTCTGGAACTGGTGCACGGTGTCGGGCGAGATCGAGGGCGAGCCGGCTCCCATCTCCCTCGGCTTCCATGTCGCGCCCTTTTCGACATAGGGCTGCAGGTTCGAGGTGAAGTAGGTGTCGAGCTCGCCCCCGGCCCGGAACACGGCGCTGAACTCCTGGAGCCCCAGGTCGTTCGCCGAGGTTCGCGTGAACGGGTACGCGCCGGGAATCGCGCGCACGCAGGTCGAGGCCGCCGCGTTGACGCCCTCCTTCACGTCGCGCTTGATGCCGCCCCGCGCCTCGTCGACGCCGTAGCCCGCCAGCGCGACGATCGCGTCGCGCACGGGCGGCCCGAAGCGATCGGCCTGCGCGGTCGCCGTGATCAGCGCCTCGGGGACCTCGCGGTGGCCCGGCGTCCCCTGGTTCGCCTGCATCTTGCCGAGCTCGGTGACCACGACGAGGAGAGACTGCAGCGCCGCGTCCATGTCGGAGGCCTTGCCGTCGCCCGCGAGGCGATGCAGGGCCGCGAAGTGCCGATCGAGCTCGAGCTCCTGCGCGCGCGTCGGCGAATCGAGCCAGGCCGCGCCGCGCAGCGCGGCGCTCGCGGCGGCCGCGGCCGTCGACCCCCGCGCGACGCTCGCCGCCGCGGCGAGCGCCGACGCCGCGTCCGGCTCCGCGAGGCGGGTCTGCTGGTCGACCGCGGCCACGAGCCGGCGCAAGGGCGAGTCCGCCTGCGCGAGGACCTGTCCCATGGTCGTGGCATCGCCCAGCCCGGCGGGCTTGCGCATCTGCGTCTCCGCGAGCACGCGATCCCACGTCGCCGCGTACTCCGCGAAGTAGCGCCGCAGCACTTCCGCGACGGTCTGGTCGGCGCGCATGCGGCTGAATCCGCTGCTCTTCTCGCCGAGGATCCAGTCCTCTTCGCGCGCGAAGGCGGCCACGATGTCCTCGACCTTGCCGCGCACCGCGGCGCGATACCCGTCGCGGGTGAAGATGGGGGCCACGGGATCGGCGAGCGATGCGTTGCGGCGCTCGAGCACGCCCACGCCCGCGGGGCCGACCACCTCGGAGAGGCGGAAGTCCGGCACGCCGGGAACGGGCGTGTGGCGCAGCGCGGCGTAGGCGCGATCGACGACGGACAGCCGCGCCACCGTCGCCCGCGCCGCCGCGACGGCCTTCGCATTGCGCTCGTGCACCCGGCCCGCCTGCAGGTTGGGCAACGCGGCGAGGGCCGCCAGGTGCGCCTGCGCGTCGCCCGACAACTCGGGCGGCAGGGTCGGCGCCAGCGAGCCCGCGACGGACTGGCCGAACCAGGTCGCGTCCATGTGCCTGGGCTCGTAGAGCATCAGGTAGCTCTTGAGCGCCGCGTAGACCTCGTCGGGGCCGGCCCCGGGCGCGGTCATGCGCTGCTCCAGGTGCAGGGCCACGCGCGGCAGCAGCCCGGCCTGCAGGGCGTCGCGGTAGACGGTGACTATCCGCTCGTCGACCTCGCCGCCCTGGTAGAGGCCCATGCGCATCGACCAGGGTGGATCGTCGACGGGGTCGTGGATGGCCGTCGGAACGAGCCGCAGCCCGGTCAACGCGTGCAGCACCCGCGGCATGTCCTCGCCTCCGGACGTGCCGACGGCCTGCATGGCCTCGTAGGCCCGCGCGGTGGCCGTGCCCGCCGCCGCGAGCGCGTCGCGGTTGCGGAGGTAGCTCCAGCTCGTCGCAGAGACGAAGCCCGCCGACAGCAGCAGCCCCGCGGCGGCAGCGCCCCAGCCGATGCGCCGCAGCGCCGTCTCGCGCTGCTCGCTGAAGCCGGCGAGTGCCGCCTCCGGAAAGACCACCTCCTGGAGCAGGCGCGTGATGAAGAAGGCCTTGGCCGCGCCGTGGACGAACATCCGCTCGCGCCCGCCCCCCAGGCCGAGGGAGCGCTTCAGCGAGGCGAGGAGGCGATCGATCGGCGCGCCCTCCTGCGTCGCGCTGGTGAAGTAGACGCCGCGCACGACGGCCTTGCCCAGCAGCCTGGACTCGCCGAAGGAGCGATCGAGGAACTCCGCGACCAGCGGCCCGAGCGCGGCGATCTGCTGGGGGAAGGGGTACATCACCGCGCGCCGTTCCGGGTCGCGCTCCTCCTGCAGGCGCTGGAAGAGCAGCTCGTTCAGGCGGGCGACCAGCGCGGGGAACTCCTTCTCGAAGCCGGTCCGCGAGGGCTCGGCGACGCGCGTCGCGAGGTCGAAGTCGAAGGTCATCCCCCAGACCTGCGCGCGCTGCTGGGCGTCGAAGTTGGCGAAGAATTCATTGAAGCCGGACACCAGGTCGACCTTCGTGAGCAGCACGTAGATCGGGAACTCGAGCCCCAGCCCCCGCTGGAGCTCCTCGACGCGCTGGCGCACGACCTGCGCGTAGCCGGATCGCGCGGCCGGGTCGCCGAACAGCAGGTCCTCGACGCTCAGCGTGACGAAGATGCCGTTGATCGGCTGGCGCGGGCGGAAGCGCTTGAGCAGCGCGAGGAAGGTGCGCCAGCCGGCCTCGTCCACGCTCGCGCGGCTGTCCTGCGTGACGTACCGGCCGGCAGTGTCGATGAGGACGGCCGCGTCCGTGAACCACCAGTCGCAGTTGCGCGTGCCGCCGATGCCCTTGAGCGCGGCGGCCGCCTCCCCGGGTGGCGCGAGCGGGAAGCGCAGGCCCGACTTCAGCAGCGCCGTCGTCTTGCCGGAGCCCGGGGCCCCGATGAACACGTACCAGGGCAGCGCATACAGCGCCGCGGAGCCGGAGGCGCCGCCGATGCGCATGCCGCGCAGCACGCCCATCGCCTCGGCAAAGCGCCCGCGCAGCTTCTCCGACTCCTGCGATTCGGCCACGGCCAGGTCGTCGCGCGCGAGCTCGCTCACCAGCCGCTCGGCCTTGCGCCGCATCCGCCAGGACCGCGCGCCCTCGATACCCAGCCAGGTAGCCACCAAGAGGAGGATCACGAGCCAGCGCGGGAGCGCGTCGTCGAAGGGATGCCGAGCGCCGACCGGCACGAAGGGCAGGACGAACCACGCCAGGATCGCGAGCGCCAGGACGATCGCGGCGCCGAGGAACCAGCGACGATGGGCGAGCAGCAGCTTCATGGCGTTCACGGGTTCAGAGGGCGGCGTCCGTCGCCTTCAGGACGATCTCGACCCGGCGATTGAGGGCCCGGCCCTCGGGACTCTTGTTGGACGCGACGGGATCCAGCTCGCCGCGGCCCTCGGCACTGAGGCGCGCGGGGTCGCCGATGCGGGCGGCGAGCTTGCGGGCCACGTTGTCGGCGCGCTCCTTCGAGAGCGTCCAGTTCGAGGCGCGCAGGCTGCCCGTGGGCGCGTTGTCGGTGTAGCCCTCGACGATCACGTGGCCCTCGACCTGCCGCAAGGCGTCGGCGATGCGATCGAACAGCTCGTCGGCCGCCGGCGAGGGCGTGGCGCTGCCGGAATCGAACAGGCCCTGCCCCGTGAGCGTGACGATCGACTCGAAGCGCAGGTCCTTGACCGTGAGCCGCCTCGCCGCGACCTCCGGCGCGAGGAGCTGCGCGAGGCGCGGCCGCGCCGCGGAGGCGGCCGCCCCGGGCGGCGGTGCCATCCTGGGCAGGGCCAGGCGCTCGAGGCCCAGGTCGTCCACGCGCGCGCGCAGCGAGAGCGCATACGCCGCGAACGCGCCGAGGCAGGCGAGCGCCAGCACGCCCACGAGCACGCCCACGAGGCCGAAGCCGTGGAAGCGCCGGCCGGCCACCTGCAGGCCCGTCCACCGGGTCGACAGCGTGCGATCGAGCTCGGGCCGCGCGCGTCGGATCAGCTGGTAGAGGCGCTCGCGCAGCTCGGCGACCTTCTGGCGCCCGGCCTGGCCCTCGAGGTGGAAGCGGCCCATGAATCCCAGCGCGAGGCACACGAAGTAGAGATCCAGCAGCCACGCGTGCTTCGCCGGCGAGGCCGCGAGACGGTTGAGGATCTCGAAGAACTTCTCGCCGCCCCAGTTCTCGCCGTGGAAGCGGATGAGGAGACTTTGGCGCGCGTAGTCGGCCGTGCCGCCCCAGGGCGTGAGCTGGATCGCCTCGTCGACGACCGCGCACAGCGCGTAGTTCGCGAGCCGGCGGTCGATGTCCGGGATGCCTTGCCGCACGCAGGCCGACTCGAAATCGTCGATCAGCGCGGTCAGCCGCTCGTGGAGGTCGGCCAGGCTGGCGGGCGCGGTGCCGGCACGCAGGCTCTGGAGCATGATCAGCAGCGGATTGGCGGCCGCCAGCAGCGGGTTGGCGGCGCCGAGGGCGCTGATCTCCCGCACCTCCACGCCCGCGCCCTCGCGCGTGCCGGCGCCCGCGCGCTGGCTCACGCGCAACGTCGCCTCGTCGTCGTCCGGGAGGAACGTCGTCGTGGTCATGTCCGCACCACCCAGAGCTGCATCTCCAGGCCCGGCAGGTCACCCGCGACGTAGAGCCCCATCGCGCGGCTGACCTCGATCGCCTGCCAGAGCGAGTTGGACTTGTCCAGCTGGAAGTACGAGAAGTTCGCGTGGAACGGGATCTGGCGCGGCGGGTACTGCAGGCTCTCGAGCTCGATGCCGGGGAGGTTCAGCATCACCATGTCGCGCAGCTTCTCCGGCGGCCCGAGCTTGACCTGCATCGGGATCGCGGCGCGCAGGCGCTCGACGCTCACCTGCGCCGCCGCTGCGAGCACGAAGAAGCCCGAGGTGACCAGGCGCGCGTCCGGCACGTCGGCGCGGTACACGCCCTTGCCGATGTCGCGCAAGGGGATGCGCACGACCGACGGGTCGATGAACGCCGTCATGGCGCGGCGGATTTCCTCCATCACGGGGCCGAAGCACTCCGACGGCGCCGCGTGCCGGTAGGCCGGCAGCTCGGGAACGCGGCGCGACTCGCGCGCGAAGGTGGCGCACTCGCCCGCCATGCGCAGCATCTCGACGAAGAGGTGTTGCGGATGCAGGGGCGCGACCTGGCGCAGGTGCGCGATGAGCGGCTCGAAGCGGTTGCACGCGAGCAGCAGCAGGAAATCCGCCGTGTCGGGGACGCCGCCCGCGGCAGCGTGGATCATCCGGGCCGCCAGCGCGTCCGCCCGCTGCCTGACGAGGCCGTACAGCTCTTCCAGCCAGCCGCGCGTGACCGGGTGGGCGGCGACATCGAGCAGCGGCGGGACGAACTTCGGATCCAGCACGACGCCGCGGCTCGCCTGCCGCTCCACGACGCGGGCCACCGGAAGCGTCGCCATCGTGCCGCCCAGCGACTCCTGCGTGCCGAGCGCGAGCCGCAGCGCAGCGACCTTGAGCTCCGCCTCGCCGTCGAAGCCCGCGACCTCGTCGGCCACGGTCGCATCGATCGCGGCGTGGCGCGTGCGGCCTGCCGCGGGCTCGCGCGTGTCGAGCGAGACGGTCTTCGAGCTCGCGCGGCGCAGCATCACGCCGAGATGGAGCACCTGGTCGCGCATGCCTTCGGGCACCGCGAACGGCTCGAGCAGGCAGGCCTGCGAGGGCAGCTCGAAGGGCGTGCCGTCAGGGAACAGGCCCGAGGCCGAAGCGACCTGCACCTTGCCTTGCAGCAGCAGGGCCTGGTCGATCTCGACGTTCAGGAAGCCCGACTGCGCCTGCGCGCCGAACCCCGCGAGCCGGGCCTCCAGCAGCGCCTCGACATGGCGCTCCATCTGCTGGAAGTGATGCGGCCGCAGGAACAGGCCTTCCGACCAGATGACCTTCGCGGTGTCCAGGGGCATGGCGGCTCACTCGACGCGGTAGGTGAAATCGGTGCCGTCGACGCCGACCTCGACGCGCGCGAGCCCGTGCCCCTCGATCAACCGATCCAGCACGAACTCGCTGAGGCGCGGGAGGATCGAGCGGGTGAGGATCGCGTCGATCATGCGGCCGCCGCTCTCGAGCTGCGTGCAGCGCGAGATGATCAGCTCCACCACGGCGTCGTCGTACGCGAGCTCGGCGTCGTGGTTGGCGTGGAAGCGCCGCGCGATGCGATCGAGCTGGAGCCGGACGATCTGCGCCAGCATCGCGTCCGACAGGGGCACGTAGGGGATGACGTCGACGCGACCCAGAAGCGCCGCGGGGAAGATCTCCCGCAGGGGGGGGCGCACGGCCGCGGCGAGCGCCTCGGGGTCGGGCTGGCGCGCGGGATCGGCGCACAGGCGGGCCAGCGCCTCGCTGCCCACGTTCGAGGTGAGCAGGATGAGCGTGTTCCTGAAATCGATGCGGCGCCCTTCGCCATCCTCCATCCAGCCCTTGTCGAAGACCTGGAAGAAGACCTCGTGCACGTCGGGATGCGCCTTCTCCACCTCGTCGAGCAGGACGACGCTGTAGGGCTTGCGCCGCACCGCCTCGGTCAGCACGCCGCCCTCGCCGTAGCCCACGTAGCCGGGCGGCGCGCCCTTGAGCGAGGAGACAGTGTGCGCCTCCTGGTACTCGCTCATGTTGATCGTGATGAGGTTCTGCTCGCCGCCGTACATCGCGTCGGCGAGCGCCAGCGCCGTCTCCGTCTTGCCGACGCCCGACGGGCCGCACAGCATGAACACGCCGATCGGCTTGTCGGGGTTGTCCAGCTTCGCGCGCGTCGTGCGGATGCGCTCGGCGATCATCTCGAGGCCGTGCTGCTGTCCGATGACCCGCCGGCCCAGCGCCTCGCCGAGCGCGCGGACGCGCCTGATCTCGTCGCCCACCATCTTGCCGACCGGGATCCCCGTCCAGTCCTGCACCACGGCGGCCACGGTCATGTCGCCCACGTCCGCGGCGACGAGGCCCTCGTTGCCCTGCACCTCCTTCAGCGCCGCCTGGCGCTCGGCGAGCTCGGGCAGCCATGCGTCGGCCGGCTCGCCGGCGTCGATGCGGGCGCGCAGCGCGAGCACCTGTGCCACGAGGTCCTTCTCCGACGCCCAGCGCCCCTGCAGCTCCTCGATGCGCGCGCCGATCGTGGCGCTCTGCGCCGCGATCTCCCGCACGCGCTTGTCGTGGGCCGCGCCGAGGCGCGCTTCGCGCTCGAGGATCTCGAGCTCGGTCGCGAGCACCTCGCGCCGGCGCAGGGCATCCTCGACGACCGGCGGCGTGGCGTGCTGGCTCACCGCGACGCGCGCGCACGCGGTATCGAGCAGGCTTACGGCCTTGTCCGGAAGCTGGCGCGCCGGGATGTAGCGGTGCGAGAGCCGCACCGCCGCGGCGACCGCCTCGTCGAGCACGCGCACGCCGTGATGCTGCTGCAGCACCGGCACGACGCCGCGCAGCATCTGGATCGCGCGCTCCTCGTCGGGCTCGGGCACCTGGACGACCTGGAAGCGCCGCGTCAGGGCCGGATCCTTCTCGATGTAGCGCTTGTACTCGGCCCAGGTCGTCGCCGCGATCGTGCGCAGCTTGCCGCGCGCGAGCGCGGGCTTGAGCAGGTTGGCCGCGTCGCCCGTGCCGGCGGCCCCGCCCGCGCCGATCAGCGTGTGGGCCTCGTCGATGAAGAGGATGGGCGGCTTGGGCGCGCCCTGCACCTCGTCGATCACCT
>Ga0209051_1001176_pt1 | contig 23746 bp, 19 predicted proteins | sample AraplaCvi_mMS_r2_2_FD_184286 | JGI IMG/M metagenome (GOLD analysis project Ga0209051, IMG submission 184286) | Arabidopsis root microbial communities from North Carolina, USA - plate scrape MF_Cvi_mMS_r2 (SPAdes) (version 2) | ecosystem: Host-associated > Plants > Roots > Endosphere | place...
AACATCGTGGCGCTGCTGATCGTGCCGCTGCTGCCGGCAGTGGGCATCACCGGGCCGGCCGCGGGCGGCCACACGCCCCCGGCAGTCACCGCGCCGGCCGCGGACGCCTCGATGCCGGCCGGCGTGCCGGAGGTGGTGGCCAGCGGGCCGACCGAAGGCGCCAGTGCCCCGGCCGCGGAGGCCAGCGCGGCATCCGCGCCCTGAGCTTGGTGAAAACGCTGAGAAAAACAGCCCCCCAGGGGGCTGTTTGCGCTTTGAAGGGCCCTGCGGGCGCGGCAAAATCCGCGATCAGCACCACCATCGATCCGGGACTCCGCTCAACATGCTCAGCCAGGCCATCACGCCGCGCGAATTCGAACGCCGCCGCGAGCAGTTGGCCGAGCTTCAACGCTACCTCGCCTCGCAGGAGGCCGAGTACGCGGACTGCCGGCAGTGGATGCAGCGCTTCGTGGATCGCTACGTCGGCGCGCTGGGCCCGCTCTACATGGAGCTGGACGCCCTCGAATCCCAGCTCTACTGCGCGATGCGCTACCTGCACGAGGCCTTGGCCCGCAACGGGCTGGAGCACCGCGCCCCCGAGCCCCCGCGCGCCACGGCGATGCCGCAGCTGCCGATGCTCCCGGCCGGCGCCCCGCTTCCGGCGGAGCCCGAAGGCGGACTGATCCAGGTCGGGCCGCCCCCGCTGAAGACGCTGTACCGGCGCGCCGCGAAGCGGCTGCATCCGGACCTGGCGCCCGATGACGCCGAGCGCGCCCGCCGCGAACGCAAGATGGCCGAGGTCAACGAGGCCTACGCCGCCTGCGACCGCGGCCGCCTGGAGGCGCTGCTGCTGGCCGCCGGCGAAAGCCCGGTCAAGGTGCGCGGCGGCGACGCCGACGCGGTGATGGAATGGCTGCGCGGCGCCGAGCGCGCGGTGCAAGGCCGGCTGCGCGTGGTCCAGGCCCATCTGGCGCTGCTGAAGAACCACGCGATGCATGAACTCGGCGCATCGATCGAGCGCGCCGAGAAGAAAGGCCTGGATCCGCTCGCGATCATGGCCAGCCGGCTGCGCGCCCAGATCACCGAGCGCCGCCAGGAGCTCTACATCGGCCAGCGCCTGCAGCCCGCGTCCAGCATGGCCGAGGCCTTCCTGCGCCAGCGCCAGCAGCGCATGGGGGGCGGCATCGCCGCCTCGCTCTGACGCGCGGCCCGCTCGCGCCGTGCCGCTGCGTTTCGCGCCGTCCGCGGACGTTCCGTCGCAAGGGCATGGCCCCTCCCGCGCCGCCGCGGGACAGTCGCGTCCATCACGACACGACCTGGAGCCCGACATGCACGCCACCCCCTCCCTCCTCGAGATCCTCGGCCACATCCCGCTGTTCGTCTGGGCGATCCTGGCCATCATCCTGTCCATCGGCATGAAGCTGACTCGCACGACCCGCGTCGCGACGCGGCGCGTGGTGCTGCTGCCGCTGATCTGGCTGGCCTTCGGCGCCTGGGGCGTGGACAGCGGCCCCGGCCTGCTGAGCACGGCCGGCGGCGCCTGGGCGTTGGCCCTGCTGGCGGGTGCCGGCCTGGTGCGCGCGCTGCGCTGGCCCGGCCAGGTGCGCTTCGACGCCGCCACCCAGCGCTTCATCGTTCCCGGCAGCTGGATCCCGCTGGCGCTGATGCTGGCCATCTTCGCGCTGAAGTTCTATGCCGGCATGACGCAGGCCATGCATCCGGGCGTCGCCGCGCAGTTCGGCTTCGCCGCCGGCACCAGCGCCGCGTTCGGATTCCTCAGCGGCTGCTTCCTGGGACGCTCGCTCGGCATCCTCGCCGCCCGTCCCCGCGCCGACACGGCGATCGCCGCCTGACCGCGAGCGCCTGCGTCCCCACGACCGCCCCGCTCTTCCTCGCGCCTCGAATGACTTCCACCGCCCGTCCGCTCTCTCCCCGCTGGTGGCTCAAGCAGTTGCTGATCGTGGCCGTCATCGCGGTGGGCGTGTGGGCGGTGCTGGTCTCGGCATTCCGCCAGCCGCCGGCGATGACCTTGATCTACTGCTTCTTCATCTCGCTGTGCTGCGCCAGCGCGATCTCGGCGCTGCGCTACGGCCTGGCCTGGCTGCGGCGGACCGTGCAGCGGCGCCCGGGCCTCGCCGCCCGGCCGGATGCGCCGGGCGTGGACGCGTCAAGCGCTGCTGACGACGCGGGCTGGCCGGGCTGGCCGCTGATGCTGGTCAGCCTCGTGCTGGGCACCGCCGTGGGCTACTCGGCGGGCGTGGCCATCGCCAACGCGCTGACCGGCGAGCAGGCGCATACCCTGATGTCGATCCCGCTGCGCCGCGCGCTGGGCGTGATGGTGGTGTCGCTGATCCCCGGTTTCGCCGCCACGGGCTTCTTCCTGCACCGCCACCGCATGGCCGCCGCCTCGGCCCAGGCCGAGACACTGCGCCGCCAGGCCGCCGAGACGCAGCTGCGTCTGCTGGAGTCGCAGCTCGAGCCGCACATGCTGTTCAACACGCTGGCCAACCTGCGGGTGCTGATCGGCATGGACCCCGAGCGGGCGCAGGCGATGCTGGATCACCTGATCGCCTTCCTGCGTGCGACGCTGTCGGCTTCGCGCGCCGAGCGCCACACGCTGAAGGACGAGTTCGCGCGGCTGGACGACTACCTGGCGCTGATGCAGGTGCGGATGGGCGCGCGGCTGCGCTTCTCGTTCGAGCTGCCGGAGCCGCTGGCCGGCGTGCTGGTGCCGCCGCTGCTGCTGCAGCCGCTGGTGGAGAACGCGATCAAGCATGGCCTGGAGCCGCATGTGGGCGGCGGCATGCTGACGGTGCGCGCGGCCCGCGACGGCGACCAGTTGCAGCTGGACGTGGAGGACGACGGCGCCGGCTTCGACCCGGCCGCGGCGCCCGCGCCGGGCGGCGGCTTCGGCACGGCGCAGGTGCGCGAGCGCCTGGCCGTCGCCTGCGGCGCGCAGGCCAGCCTGACGCTGCGCCGCCGCGAGCACGGCGGCACGCTCGCCCGCATCCGCATGCCGCTGGCCGCGCCCTCCTCTCCCGCCGCGGCGGCTGCCGCGCCCTCTTTCCCCTCGATCTGAGAGTCCCATGCCCACCGCCCTGATCGCCGAAGACGAAGAACTGCTGGCCGCCCATCTGCGCCAGGAACTGCGGGCGCTGTGGCCCGAGCTGGACGTGGTGGCGATGGCCGCGCACGGCGAGGAGGCCGTGACGCTGGCCTTGCGGCACCGGCCGCAGGTGTGCTTCCTCGACATCCGCATGCCGGGCATGACCGGCCTGGAGGCCGCCGCGCAGTTGGCGGACGAGTGGCCCGACGGAACGCCGTTCCCGCTGCTGGTCTTCGTCACGGCCTACGACCAGTTCGCGCTGCAGGCCTTCGAGCGCGCGGCGGTCGACTACGTGCTCAAGCCGGTGCAGCGCGAGCGGCTCGCGCAAACCGTGAGCCGGCTGCAGGCGGCGCTCGCGCAGCGGCAGACGCCGCCCGCGGCGCTCGAGTCGGCGATCGAGCAACTGCGCGGCCTGCTGGGCGGCGGCATGCCCGCGCCGGCAACGCCGGCCGGCAGCGCGAGCGCTTCAGGCCTGCTGCGCCACCTGCAGGTCGGCGTTGGCGACGCGATCGTGATGGTGCCGGTCGACGAGGTCGTCTACCTGGAAGCGGCCGACAAGTACGTCCGCGTGCTGACCGCCGATCAGGAGTACCTGGTGCGCATCTCGCTGCGCGAGCTGCTGCCGCAGCTGGATGCGCAGCGCTTCTGGCAGGTGCACCGCGGTCACATCGTGCACGTCGACGCGATCGATCGCGTCCTGCGCGACGACACCGGCAAGCTGACGCTGCGGCTGCGCCAGCGGCCGGAGAAGCTGGCGGTGAGCCGGATGTACGCGCATCTCTTCAAGGCGATGTGAAGCGCGAGGCTCCTCAGAGGACGAACTCGCTGCCGCTCCTCGACAAACGGATCTGGAGATCCGTGCTGGCGTCGCCCGGTGTGATCAGGATGCGCTGGTCGTAGTTGAGCGCCGACGTTTCTCCGTTGCCATCAAAGTCGACCCATAGCGAGATCGTGCCGTCCGCCTTGACGTCCTTGCGAAGGTACTTGCTGATCTCGCCGGGCGAAGTCGTGTCGAATCGGAAGTAGCCGAACTCGATGAGGTCACCCTCTCGGCGGTTGTAGCCGTGGATCCAGTCGCCCTCCCGGTCGGCGCCATTGCGCCACCAATAGAACACGTCGGCCGCCGCGGTGCCGTACAGATGGTCAGAAGAGCTCGTTGATGCCCTGGCGATCGAATGGCTTCCTTCGAGCTTCGCATCGACCACTCGTGTGTTCATCAATTGCCCGTCGGCAATCATGACGACATGGAGGTCCTCGTGCCCGGGTTCGGAGTCCTGGCCGTGCATGGACACGAACGCCGCATTGCCGGCCCGGTCCACCGCCACTGCCACATGCAGGCCGACCGTGTGCTGGAGCCAGTCCTGCTTGGCGGCCGTCTGCGCCGGCCCCGCCTTGACCAGCAACCCGGACTTCAGCCAGCCGCTGAGGTAACTGGAGGGCGTCCCGTCATTGGCGGTATCGACCGGGATGAACAGCACCTGGACATCTTCGTCAGCGGTGAACGCCGTGCGCTGAGAGAGCCGCCCGTCCGTGGTCCTCCAGAAGTACTGCGCCGAAACCGTAGGCGCCTGAAGGTCGACGTTCAATGTGACTGCCCGCTCGCTGCTCCAGTTCCCGGCCACGTCCTGCTGCTGAACCCAGACCTCCATGGCGCCCGGCTTCACGCTGCCGAGGGAAATGCGGTCGCCGCTGCCGGTCTGGTAGCTCGCTCCGCCGTCGAGGCTGTACCGCCATGCCATCGCGCCCGCTTCCTGCTTGACCTGGATCCAACTGTCCCGGTTCACGTCATTGCCGGTGTGGAACAGTGAGGAGCCAGCCTTCGTGTTGGCAATCGGATAGTTGTCGCGCGCCGCGCTGCGCAGGACGCAGTCCGGCTTGGCGGCCTGGGTGTCCAGCGTGAAGTCCAATTGCGCCGACGGGCTCGGATTGCCGCCACCGTCGGTATGGCGGACGTAAACCCGCTGGGGCCCGTCCCGGCCGAAGACGGACGCGTGAATCGAGTCGCCCACGCCGTCCGCCCAGTCGATCCCGTTCAGGCTGTATTCCCACGCCCCTCCATTGGCCAATCCGCCGACCTTGACCGTCGCCACCGACGTGATGCGGTCCGCGGCGCTGGCGCCGGTGTCCTGCGCCAGGCTCAGCGTCGGCGCCGCTACGGCATGGACGAGCTTGAAGGCCAGCGAGGCGCTGCTGACGTTGCCCGCAGCGTCGTTCTGCCGGACCTCGACGGCGTGATCGCCGTCCGCACCGAACTCGCTCGCCGCGATGAGATTGCCGCTGCCGCTCTTCCACGGTCCATCGTCGATGCGGTAGGTCCACACGCTGTCCGGCTCGATGCCGGTCACGGCGATCTCGGCATTCCTGGTGATGCGATCGTCCGCCGTGCCCGTGTCGTTCGCCAGCGCGATCACTGGGGGCATCACCACCGTGTCCATGACGAACGCCAACTCGGCAGGCAAGCTGCGAGAGCCCGCCGCGTCGATCTGGCTCGCCATCAACTGCTTGCCGCCATCGGCGCCGAGCATGCCGGGCGTCAGCACGGCGCCTTGCCCGGCTGTCCAGGTCTTGCCCTCATCAAGCGAATACTCCCAGCGCGCGCCCGTCTCCAGCGCTCCGACACGGATCTCACCGGCAGCGCCGAGCAGGCCAAGGCGCGAGGCGCCCGGTGAATGCAAGGTCAGCGTGGGCGTGTCGGGAACGCGTTGCGGCTCGGGCCCGGGTTTGAGGTCACCGCCGTCGGTCTTGTCTCCGCCGTCGGTCTTGTCTCCGCCGTCGGTCTTGTCTCCGCCATCGGTCTTGTCTCCGCCGTCGGTCTTGTCTCCGCCATCGGTCTTGTCTCCGCCGTCGGTCTTGTCTCCGCCGTCAGGCTTGCTGCCGCCGTCATTCTTATCTCCGCCATTGGAGTTGTTTCCCTCGCCGGGCTTCTCGCCGTCGCCGGGCTCGGGCGGTCTGCCATTGCCCTGGCCACCGTCCTTGTCGGGAACTGGTCTGGAGCCGTCACCAGCATCGGGTCCGGGCAGCGGCGGCATCGGTGGCCGAGGCGCCGGGCCCGCCTTCTCCGCTCCGTGCGAGTCGGACTTGCCACCGCTGCCGACCAGCGTCACCGCGGCCCCCGCCGTCAATGCGGCTCCCACGAGCCAGGTCCCCATCGCGGCAAGAGATTTCTCAGTCGATCGCTCGTCCTTCCCTGCGTCCTCGGAGGGCGCAGCCGCAGTGGTGGACTCTGGCATGGCCTGCGCGACCACAGCCGCGGCGGGCGCGGCGTCTTCCGGGGCATCGCCGGACCGTGCGTCGTCGTCCAGTTGGTCGGGAGAATCGTCGCGACGTCGGCGCTTCGCACCGGCTTTCGCGAACGTATCGTGATCAAACTCAGTTGTCGTGGGGGGGTGTTCGGTGGGATTCATCGGGTCAGTCATGGGTCGTCTCTTTCGGGCCGGGCAGTATCAAAAGCGCCGCCATGCCGCGTCGATGACCCGCAAGGCCCCGCCCGGCGCGCGCCCACCCGCCTGAAATAGGGCCTCACCTACCCGAACGCAGCAGATCCACCCCATGCAGCTGGCACCCAGATCCTCTGGTCGAACATATCTGCCCGAGAAACGGGGGGACACCGCGCCACGTAGAATCTGCGGCCTCTTTCGAGACTCCATTCATCGATGTCCAGCCACGACAAGACCGCTGCCGCTCCGGCGCCCGACAAGACGGACGCCACCGCCGTCAAGCCCAGCAACTTCCTGCGCGCGATCATCGAGCGCGATCTGGAACAGGGCTTCCAGCCGGCGCGCCACTTCGGCGGCAGTCCGGGCGACGCGGCCCACCACGCCGCCGGTCCGCTGGATCCCGCCAGGATCCGCACCCGCTTCCCGCCCGAGCCCAACGGCTACCTGCACATCGGCCACGCCAAGTCGATCTGCCTGAACTTCGGCCTGGCGCGCGACTACGGCGGCGTCTGCCACCTGCGCTTCGACGACACCAACCCCGAGAAGGAGGAACAGGAGTACGTCGACGCGATCAAGGAGATGGTCGCCTGGCTGGGCTGGAGCTGGGAGGCGCCGGATGGCACCGGTCACCTCTTCTACGCCAGCAACTACTTCGACTTCATGTACCGCGCCGCCGAGTACCTGGTGTCGCAGGGCCTGGCCTACGTCGACGAGCAGACGCCCGAAGAGATGCGCGCCAACCGCGGCGACTTCGGCACGCCGGGCAAGAACAGCCCCTTCCGCGACCGTTCTCCCGAGGAGAACCTCGCCCGCCTGCGCGAGATGCGCGACGGCAAGCACCCCGACGGCGCGATGGTGCTGCGCGCCAAGATCGACATGGCGTCGCCCAACATCAACCTGCGCGACCCGGCGCTGTACCGCATCCGCCGCGCGACGCACCACAACACCGGTGACCAGTGGTGCATCTACCCGATGTACACCTACGCGCATCCGATCGAGGACGCGCTGGAGTGCATCACCCACAGCGTCTGCACGCTGGAGTTCGAGGACCAGCGCCCGTTCTACGACTGGCTGCTCGAGCGCCTGGCCGAGGGCGGCCTGCTGGCCCGGCCGTTGCCCCACCAGTACGAGTTCGGCCGCCTGAACCTGAGCTACGTCGTCACCTCCAAGCGCAAGCTGCGCCAGCTGGTCGAAGACAAGCACGTCGACGGCTGGGACGACCCGCGCATGCCCACGCTGGTCGGCATGCGCCGCCGCGGCTACACGCCCGAATCGATCCGCGCGATGGTCGAGAGCACCGGCGCGTCCAAGACCAACGCCTGGATCGACTATTCGGTGCTGGACGGCTACCTGCGCGCCGACCTCGAAGGGAAGGCCGCCCGCGCGATGGCGGTGCTGGATCCGGTGCCGCTGAAGCTCGAGAACTATGCCGAGATCTTCGGCTCGCTCGAGCACCGCGAGCCCTGCTCCGCGCCTGCCCATCCGCATGTGCCGGAACTCGGCCAGCGCCAGTTCAGCCTCGGCCCGGCGCTGTGGATCGAGCGCGAGGACTTCATGGAGACGCCGCCCAAGGGCTACCACCGCCTGTTCCCGGGCAACAAGGCGCGCCTGAAGTACGGCTATGTCATCGAGTGCACCGGCTGCGAGAAGGACGCCGGCGGCACCGTCACCGCGGTGCTGGCGAAGCTGGTGCCCGACACCAAGAGCGGCACGCCGGGCGCGGACGCGGTCAAGGTCAAGGGCGTGATCACCTGGGTGGGCGCCCATGAGGGCGTGGCGGCCGAGCTGCGCCTGTATGACCGCCTGTTCACCGAGGCACAGCCCGACGCCGGCGAGCGCAACTTCCTGGAGCTGCTGAACCCGGGCGCCAAGCGCGTCGTGCGCGGCTACCTGGAGCCGTCGCTGAAGGACGTGGCGCCGGATACGAAGGTGCAGTTTGAACGTCATGGCTACTTCGTCGCCGATCGCGTCGACCATCGTGCCGACGCGCCGGTCTTCAACAAGATCACCGGCCTGAAGGACAGCTTCGGCAAGTGAGGCTGGGCTCGCCGCCGCACCGGCTGGACCACCAACCGGACCCGTGACGGGCGCGCCCATGGCGCGCCCGTCGCCGTTTCAGGCCTTCGGCCCTTCAGGCGGCCAGCACCGCATTCGGCATCGCGGCTGTCGCCAGTTCCAGATGAGGCGGCTGCGGCCAGTCCCGGTCGAGCTCGATCATCACCGTCGTCGGGATGCTCTGATTGCCGGCGGCATCGACCTGCACCACCGCCACGGTGACGCGGCCCTGCAGTTGGTCGAACAGGCTGGCGGGCAGGTCGTCGCCGGTCCAGGGGAAGAACGCCCCGTTATTGATGGAGAGCTCCAGCGTCGTGGTGGGATCGCGCCGGTCGATCCGCATCCGCGGATCGCTGGTGATGCCGTCCGTGGCCGACAGGCCCGTGTCGTTCACCAGCGAGATCCGCGGCCCCGCCGGCGGCGTGGTGTCGAGCACGAACGCCAGTTCGGCCTGGCCGCTCTCGTGCCCGGCCGCGTCGCTCTGATAGACACGCACCTGCTTCGGACCATCGCCGGTCGCGGCCGCGACCCGGCCCGGGATGGAGGCCAGCTCGCCCTGCGTCCAGGTCGCGCCGTCGTCAAAGCTGTACCACCAGCGGCCATTCGGCTCGAGACCGCTGACCAGCACGGTGCCGTCATTGGTCAGGGGCCGGCCGTCGGGGGCGGTCGCGGCGATGCGCTGCAGCCCCAGCACGGCGGTCGCCGTCGACGGCGTCCCGCCCTCCATCGCCGCTTCGTGCGGCCGCGCCGGCACGACGGGCAGCGGCAGCGCGCCCGGCTTCGCGTCGCCGGGCCCGCCGGCGATGAGCGCGGGCATCGCCGCCGCGCCGCCCGCGTGGCCCGCGGCCATCGCGCCGGCGCCCAGCCCGCCGAGCATCAGCGCCATCAGCGGCGTGCGGTCGTCGTCGTCCGGCGCGGGCGCTTCGGCGGCGCGGTCAGCGTCGCCAGAGCCGTCGCCAGAGCCGCCGTCAAAGCGGTGGTCAGCGCCGCTGTCAGGGCTGTCATCAAGGCGGTCATCGGAACCATCGGCCAGCGGCGCCAGCCCGGTCATCGGCAGTCGAGTGCGGAACATGTCGGATCCAGAAGAGTGGGAGGAGGCCCAAGTGTTCGCCTCGCTCGCGCCAGGCGCATCTGCCTACTCCAGTAGACGAACCCGCTCGCCCCACGGACTCCAGTAGTCGGACCGACTTGTCCGCGTGGTGGCCTCGCCGGTGCGCTGTCCGGCAGCATCCCGGACAGCGTCCGTCCGGCGTCCGCGAACTGTCCGCGGACACATCAGCCGCCTCGCGCGCCAACGGCAAGTGCCTGATTTTCCAGGGAGTTCGCGCGCCGGCCGGCCTGGCATGGGGCTTGCGAACAAGTGCGGCATCGATCACACGCGCCAACGCTCGGACACCTTCATGATTCGCGACACCTCCGGACAGGACCGCCCCCTTGCCCGCCCGCACGGACGCCGCCGCCTCTGGCTGGCGCTGGGCGGCGCGGCGCTGCTGATCGCCGCCGTCACCGCCGCGCCGGCGGTGCAGCGGATGATGGGCAGCGGCAACTCGGTGAGTCTGCAGCGGCTCTCGGTCGCCGCGGTCGAGATCGGCCCGCTGGTGCGCGACGTGGCCGGCGAGGGCAAGGTCGTCGCGGCGATGAGTCCCACCGTCTACGCGCTGCATGGCGGCAACCTGGTGCTCAAGGTCAAGGCCGGCGACAAGGTCGCCAAGGGGCAGCTGCTCGGCGAGATCGACAGCCCCGACCTGCGCGCCAAGCTCGCGCAGGAGCAGAGCAACGCCGACGCGCTGCGCACCGAGGCCCTGCGCGCCGAGGTCGATGGCCGCGAGCAGCGCGCCGCCCTGCGCTCGAGCTACGAGAACGCCGCCATCGACCTGCAGACGGCGCGCAACGACCTGGAGCGCCAGACCAAGGCCTACGAGGCCGGCGCCGTCGCCGGCATGCAGGTCGAGAAGGCGCGCGACGCGCTCGAGAAGGCCCGCATCACCGCCGCGCATGCGCAGTCGGGCCTGGGCCTGAAGGACGACAGCCTGAAGTTCGAGCTGCAGTCCAAGCAGCAGGCGCTGCAGCGCCAGCAGTTGCTGGTGAAGGACCTGGAGCGCCAGGTCGCCGAGCTGCAGCTGCGCTCGCCGGTGGACGGCCAGGTCGGCCAGTTGCTGGTGGCCGAGCGCGCCAACGTCAATGCCGGCACCGGCCTGCTGACGGTGGTCGACCTGAGCGCGCTGGAAGTGCAGATGCAGGTGCCCGAGAGCTTCGCCCGCGACCTCGCGATCGGCATGCCCGGCGAGATCGCCGGCAATGGCCGCCAGTGGCGCGGCCTGGTCAGCTCGGTGTCGCCCGAGGTGGTCAACAACGAGGTCGCCGCGCGGCTGCGTTTCGACGGCGCCCCGCCCGACCAGCTGCGCCAGAACCAGCGCCTGTCGGTGCGCGTGCTGCTGGACCGCCGCGAGAAGGTGCTGACCGTGGCGCGCGGCAGCTTCGTCGAGGACGGCGGCGGCCGCTTCGCCTACGTCGTCGAGGACGGCCAGGCCGTGAAGCGCCCGATCCGGCTGGGCGCGCAGAGCCTGTCCAAGGTCGAAATCCTGGAGGGCCTCAAGCCCGGCGACCGCGTCGTGGTCTCCGGCGCCCAGGCCTTCGACGGCGCCGAGCGCGTCACCCTGAGCCCTTGAGCCCTGCCCCGGCGCAGCCAACCCTTTTCCGATTTCCCGCCATCACCGCCCGTGAGGACTCCCATGCTGAAGATGCAATCGCTCTCCAAGGTCTATCGCACCGAAATGATCGAGACCTACGCCCTGCGTGACTTCAACCTGCAGGTGCGCGAAGGCGAGTTCGTCGCCGTGACCGGGCCGTCGGGCTCGGGCAAGACCACCTTCCTGACCATCGCCGGCTTGCTGGAGGCCTTCAGCGGCGGCCGCTACGAGCTCGACGGCATCGACGTCAGCGGCATGGACGACACCCAGCGCTCGCGCATGCGCAACGAGAAGATCGGCTTCATCTTCCAGGCCTTCAACCTGATCCCCGACCTGAACGTGCTGGACAACATCGAGGTGCCGCTGCGCTACCGCGGCATGAAGGCCGCCGAGCGCCAGCGCCGCGCCCGCGAGGCGCTGGCCCGCGTCGGCCTGTCCGCGCGCGAGCGCCACTATCCCGCCGAGCTGTCGGGCGGCCAGCAGCAGCGCGTGGCCATCGCCCGCGCGCTGGCCGGCGAGCCGCGCCTGCTGCTCGCCGACGAACCCACCGGCAACCTCGACAGCGCGATGGCGCGCAGCGTGATGGACCTGCTCGAGGAGCTGCACCGCGACGGCGCCACCATCGTGATGGTCACGCATGATCCGCAGCTCGCCGCCCGTGCGCAGCGCAACGTGCATGTGATCGACGGCCAGGTCGTGGACATCGCCGCCGAGCTCCACATGGATCCCGCGCTGCTGCGCGCCGCCCCGTCCGCCGCGTCGGCCTGAGTCCATGCGCATGTCCTTTCCTTCGAGACTCGCGGCGCTGGCCGTGGCCGCGCTGTGCGCCGGCTGCTGCCTGCCCGCCGCCGCCGAGGACCTGCTCGAGGTCTACGCGCAGGCCCGCGCCGCCGACCCGGTGCTGGCGGGCGCGCGCTCGGTGCTGGGGCAGCAGCAGGAGCTCGCCGTGCAGGCCCGCGCGCCGCTGCTGCCGCAGTGGTCCGCGCAGCTGAGCGAGCAGCGCCAGGACGGCGGCGCGCGCCAGCATGGCGCCACGCACAGCCTCACGCAGGTGCTGGTCGACCTGAGCCAGCTGCGCAGCTGGCATGCGGCACAGACGCTCGCGGACGCGGAAGGCGCGCGCGTGCGCGCCGCCGAGGCCGACCTCTGCGCCCGCGTCGCCCGGGCCTACTTCGGCGTGCTGACGGCGCAGGCCGCGCTGACCACCGCGCAGGCCATCGAGGACGCCTACGGCCAGCAGGTCGCGCAGGCGCAATCTCGCTTCGAGGTCAAGCTGTCGGCCTCGCTCGACGTCGAGCAGGCGCGCGCCTATTTCGAGCTGGCGCGCGGCAGCACGGCCCAGGCGCGGGAGGAGTTGCTCGATGCGCGCCAGGCGGTGGCGCAGCTCACCGGCCGCATGCCCGGCGCGCTGCATCCGCTGGCGCCGGAGCTGGCGATGCTGATGCCCGATCCCGCCGATCCCCAGGCCTGGGTGGCGCAGGCGCTGCGCGACAACCCCTCGCTGCAGGCGGCGTCGCTGGCGGTGACCGCCGGCGACCAGCGCGTGGCCGCGGCGCGCGCCGCCCACCTGCCAACGCTGAGCGCCGGGCTGGATGGTCAGCGGCTGTCGGGCTCCGCCGTGAACAGCGACATCACCGGCCGCTACAACACCACGGTCGGCCTGAAGCTGACGATCCCGCTGTTCGCGGGCGGCGCGACCGAATCGCAGAAGCGCCAGGCCGTGTTCCAGCGCGAGCAGCTGCGCGACGACCTCGAAGGCGCGCGCCGCGCGATGACGCGCGAGACGCAGGCGCAGTACCAGGCGGTGCTGTCGGCGCTGAGCCAGATGCGCACCGCCGGCGCGGCGGTGCAGGCGGCGGACAAGGCGCTGGCGTCCACGCGCAGCGGCCTGGACCTGGGCGCGCGCTCGATGACCGACCTGCTGCTGGCGATCCAGACGCAGAGCAACGCCCGCAACGCCTGGGAGCAGGCGCGCCACCGCTACGTGCTGTCCAAGCTGCTGCTGCAGCAGGCGGCCGGCGCGCTCGGCGAGCCGCAGCTGGCGGCCGTCAACACGCTGCTCGACCCGGCGCCGTCCGAGGCGGCGGTCACGGCGGCCCGATGAGATGAGAGAGGACCCACCATGCTGACCTACTACCTCGAGCTCGCCGTGCGCGCCCTGCGCAGCCACCGCGGCCTGACCGTGCTGATGCTGCTGTCGATCGCCATGGGCGTGGCCGCGTGCATGACGACGCTGACGCTGTTCCACGTCATGTCCGGCGATCCGATCCCGGACAAGAGCGCCCGCCTGTTCAACGTGCAGCTGGACGCCGAGCCCAAGCGCGACTGGAAGCCCGGTGACGAGCCCGAGCTGCAGCTCACGCGCTTCGATGCCGAGGCGCTGCTGCGCCAGAAGCGCGCGGTGCGCCAGGTCATGATGACCGGCGCCTTCATCGCGGTCGATCCGGCCGGTTCCGGCGACGCGGCGCAACCGCCCTTCTTCACCGGCGGGCGCTGGACCTCGGCGGACTTTTTCGCGATGTTCGACGCGCCCTTCCGGTACGGCAACGGCTGGTCCGCCGCCGACGACAGCGCCGAGGCGCGCGTGGCGGTCATCTCCAGCACGCTCAACGAGCGGCTCTTCGGCGGCCAGGACAGCCGCGGCAAGACCGTGCGGCTGCGCGACAAGGACTTCACCGTGGTGGGCGTGCTCAAGCCGTGGCGCCCGGCGCCGCACTACTTCGACCTGACGCTGGGCGCCTACGCGAAGCCGGCGGACGTCTACGTGCCCTTGAGCACCTCGCTGGCGCTGCGCCTGGGCGCCTCGGGCAACATGAACTGCTGGGGCCGCACCGATGGCGTCGATCCGCGCGCGCCCAACGCGCCCTGCGCCTGGCTGCAGTACTGGGTGCAGCTCGACACGCCGCAGCAGGTCGCCGACTACAAGACCTACCTGACGCAGTACTCGGACCAGCAGCGCGAGGCCGGGCGCTTCGAGCGCCCGTCCAATCCGCGGCTCAGCAGCGTGATGACCTGGCTGACCCTTCAGAAGGTGGTGCCCAGCGACATCAAGCTGCAGGTGTGGCTGGCCTTCGGCTTCCTGGCGGTGTGCCTGACCAACACGGTCGGGCTGCTGCTGGCCAAGTGCCTGCGCCGCAGCGGCGAGATCGGCGTGCGGCGGGCGCTGGGCGCGCCGCGGCGGCAGATCTTCCTGCAGTTCCTGGTGGAGGCCGGCACGCTGGGCATCGCCGGCGGCCTGCTGGGACTGGCGCTGACCTGGGCCGGCCTGTGGGTGGTGCGCCAGAACCCGTCCGACTACGCCCAGCTGGCGCAGCTCGACTGGCCGATGCTGGCCACGACGCTGGGCGTGTCGCTGGCGGCCAGCCTGCTCGCCGGACTGCTGCCCGCGTGGCGCGCCTGCCAGATCACGCCCGCCATCCAGCTCAAGACGCAGTAAACCCGAGACCCGTGACCCGTGGCGCGGCCGCCGCCGCGCCCAAGGAGCCTTCCCCATGGACATCCTGCCCATCCTCTCCACGCTCAAGCGTCACAAGACCGCCGCCGGGCTGATCGTGCTGCAGATCGCGCTGACCTGCGCGATCGTGTGCAACGCGCTGTTCCTGATCTTCCAGCGCATCGAGCGCATCAGCGCCGACACCGGCATGGCCGAGTCCGAGCTGGTGATGTTCTCGCTGTCCAGCATGGCGCGGGTGGAGAACCCCGAGCCGCAGACGCAGGCCGACCTGGCCGCGCTGCGGCAGTTGCCGGGCGTGGCCTCGGTGACGCTGACCAACCAGTACCCGTACGGCCGCAACTCCAACAACTCCGGCGTGCGCCTGGCGCCGGACAACAAGCAGCCCAGCCGCGCGGTCGCCAGCCACTACCAGACGGGCCGCGACTTCATCCGCACCTTGGGCCTGAAGCTGGTGGCGGGCCGCGACTTCGAGCCCACCGAGTACGTGGCGAATTCGTCGCTGGACGACAACCCCAATCCGCGCGTGCCGGCGGTGATCCTCAACAAGCGGCTGGCCGAGGTGCTGTGGCCGGGCGAGTCGGCGCTGGGCAAGGCGATCTACGTCTACGGCGACGAGCCGCAGCGCGTCGTCGGCGTGGTGGAGTCGCTGTCCTCGCCCAATCCCGGCTCGCAGGATGACAACACGCTCAACGCGATGATGTTCCCGGTGCAGCCGAGCTTCCGCGGCGGCAGCTTCGTGATCCGCGTCGCGCCCGGCGCCGACCGCGAGGCGGTGCTGAAGGCGGCCACGGACAAGCTGCTCGCCAACAGCCCGGGCCTGCGCCGCGTGATCCGCGACCAGGACACGATGCTCAAGCTGCGCGCGAACTACTACCGGCAGGACCGCTCGATGATCCAGCTGCTGGCCGGCGTGTGCGTGGGCCTGCTGGTGGTGACGGCCTTCGGCATCGTCGGCCTGGCCAGCTTCTGGGTGCAGCAGCGCACGCGGATGATCGGCACGCGGCGCGCGCTGGGCGCCACGCGCGGCCAGATCCTGCGCTACTTCCAGACCGAGAACCTGCTGCTGTCCACCGTGGGCATCGCGCTCGGGATGATCGGCGCCTACGGCATCAGCCTGCTGCTGATGCGGACCTACGAGCTGCCGCGGCTGCCCTTCGTCTACCTGCCCGCCGGCGCGCTGGCGTTGTGGACGCTGGGCCAGATCGCGGTGCTGGCGCCGGCGCGCCGGGCCGCGGCGCTGCCGCCGGTGGCCGCGCTGCGCGGCGGTTGAAGGCGCGTGATCCACGCGATGTCCGATATGCTGCGCCACCCATGAGGACCGTCCTGATCATCGATGACCACGCCGGCGTCGGCGAGGCGCTGTCGCTGCTGCTCTCGCTGCACGACATCGAGCCGCTCTACGCGGCCTCGCCGGCCGAGGGCCTGGCGCTGCTGGGCCAGCGGCGCGTGGACCTGGTGATCCAGGACATGAACTTCAGCGCCGACACGACCTCGGGCGAGGAAGGCCGCGCGCTGTTCCAGCGCCTGCGCGAGCGCCATCCGGATCTGCCCATCATCCTGCTGACCGCGTGGACGCAGCTGGAGCAGGCCGTGGCGCTGGTGAAGGCCGGCGCGGCCGACTATCTGTCCAAGCCCTGGGACGACGCCAAGCTGCTGGCCACGGTCGAGAACCTGCTGGAGCTGGCCGAGAACGGCCGCGCGCTGCGCGAGAGCCGCCATGAGCAGCGCCAGCGCCGCGAGGAGCTGCGCCGCCGCTACCAGCTCGACGGACTGGTGTTCGAGTCGCCGGCGCTGACGCGCTGCCTGGAACTGGCCTGCCAGGTCGCGCGCTCGCCCGCGTCGGTGCTGGTGACGGGGCCCAACGGCAGCGGCAAGGAGCGCATCGCCGCGATCGTGCACGCGAACTCGGCGGTGGCGGACGGGCCCTTCGTCGCGGTCAACTGCGGCGCGCTGCCGGGCGAGCTGATCGAGGCCGAGCTCTTCGGCGCGGAGAGCGGCGCCTACACCGGCGCGGCCAGCGCGCGCGAAGGCCGCTTCGAGAAGGCCGATGGCGGCACGCTGTTCCTCGACGAGATCGGCAATCTGCCGCTGGCCGGCCAGGTCAAGCTGCTGCGGGTGCTGGAGACGGGCCGCTTCGAGCGCCTGGGCTCGAGCCGCACGCGGCAGACGGTGGTGCGGGTGATCTCGGCGACCAATTCGGACCTGCGCGCGATGGTGCGGGCCGGCACCTTCCGCGAGGACCTGTACTACCGGCTCAACGTGATCGAGGTCGCGCTGCCGGGTCTGGCCGATCGGCCGCAGGACATCCTGCCGCTGGCCGAGCATTTCCTGGCTGGCCGCGCGGCGCTGAGCGACGGCGCGCGCGAAGCGCTGCTGGCGCATCCATGGCCCGGCAACGTGCGCGAGCTGAAGAACGCCATCGAGCGCGCCGCGCTGCTGGCGCCGGGCCGCGTGATCGGCGAGGCCGACCTGGCGCTGCCGGCCGCGGCGCCGCTGGCCTCGCGCAATCTGGACGAGCCCAGCCGCGAGGCGGTGGTGGCGGCGCTCGAGGCGGCCTCGGGCGTGGTGAGCCGCGCGGCGCAGTCGCTGGGGCTGTCGCGCCAGGCGCTGTACCGCCGCATGGAACGCTACGGGCTGGACGCCGGATGAAGGAGGCGCCGCGGCCGGAGCGACGCGCGGGCTGGCACCGCTCGCTGCATCTGCGGCTGGCGCTGTGCCTGATCGCCGCCGCCGTCGCGGCGGTGCTGATCCACATGACGCTGACGCTCTGGCCGGTGCCGCAGCTGGCGGCCGCGCTGGGCCGGACGCCGCTGACGCCATGGAGCTGGCAGGCCCTCGCGCTGAGCTTCGCGCTGATGCTGCCGATCGCCTGGGGCCTGGCCAGTCTGCTGCTGATGCCGCTGACCAGCCTGCTGCGGGCGCTGGAGAGCACGGTGCTCAGCTACCGCGATGGCGAATTCGGCAGCGCGATCGCCGCCGATGCACCGGGCGGGCTGTCGGAGCTGTCCAGCCTGATGCGGCTGCACAGCGAGCTGGGCCAGGCGCTGCGCGAGCAGCGGCGGCACCTGGCGCAGCGTGAGCTGCTGCTGGACACGGTGGTGCAGAACACGCCGGTGGCGCTGGTGCTGACCGACGCGCGGGAGCGCATCGCCTACGCCAACATCGCGGCGCGGCAGCTGATGGACCACGGGCGCAGCCTGGCGGGGCGCTCGCTGGACGAGGTGCTCGCGCAGGCGCCGGAGGATCTTCGGCTGGCGCTCGCCGGCGCGCAGGACGGGCTGTTCAGCGTCGGGCTGGATGGGCAGGAGGAGCGCTTCCACCTGTCGACGCGGGACTTCCGGCTGCAGGGTCAGCCGCACCGGTTGCGGCTGCTGCGGCGCATGACGCGCGAACTGTCGCGGCAGGAGGTCGCGAGCTGGAAGCGCGTGATCCGCGTGATCAGCCATGAGCTGAACAACTCGCTGGCGCCGATCTCGTCGCTGGCGCATAGCGGCGCGGAGCTGGCGCGGCGCGGCCAGCATGAGCGCGTGCCTGGCGTCTTCGCCAGCATCGGCGAGCGCGCGCAGCACCTGCACGCCTTCCTGGCCGGCTACGCGCGCTTCGCGAAGCTGCCCGCGCCGACGCTGGCGCCGGTGGACTGGGGGCCGTTCATTGAATCGCTGGGGGCGCATTACCCGTTCACGCTGACGGGCGCGTTGCCGGCGGCGCCGGGCCGCTTCGACGCGGCGCAGATGGCGCAGGCGCTGATCAACCTGCTGAAGAACGCGCATGAGTCCGGCAGCGCGCCGGAGGGGGTGAGCCTGTCCGTCAGCGCGCCGCGCGAGGACTGGCGCATCGAGGTCGGCGACCGCGGTCCGGGGATGACCGAGACGCAGCTGTCGCAGGCGCTGCTGCCGTTCTATTCGACCAAGCGCAGCGGCAGCGGGCTGGGGCTGGCGCTGTCGCGCGAGATCGCCGAGGCCCACGGCGGCCGCATCGCGATGGGCAACCGCGAGGGCGGCGGCCTGTGGGTGGCGATCAGTTGGCCGCGCGCGTGAGGCTCACTTGTAGAAGGCTTCGACCTTGCCCTTGAGCTTGATCATCAGCGGCTGACCCTTGCGGTCGAGCGTGCGGCCGGCGGGGACCTTGATCCAGCCTTCGGAGACGCAGTACTCCTCGACGTCGCGGCGCTCCTTGCCGTTGAAGAGGATGCCGATGTCGTGCTCGAAGACCGCGGCGTTGTAGTGCGCGCTGCGCGGGTCGATGGACAGGTGATCGGGCAGTTCGGGGCGGGTGGTGTCGCTCATGACAGGGTCGTGCAGGGGAATCCGGAAACGCGGCATTGTCACGCAGACGGAGGTCCTAACATCGTTCGCATGAACGCCGCCGCACATCCCCTTCCCCAGACGCCTGCCTCCTCCGCCATCGATGCCGTCACGCTCAAGGCGCTGGCGGATTTCCCCGCCCAGCTCGCCGCGCATTTCGCGCTCTTCCCAGCCGAGGCTCGGCACTGGGCACCGCCGTCGTGGGACGGCGTGCCCAGCGAGCCGCTGACCGCGATCGAGCAGGTCTGCCATGTGCGCGACATCGAGATCGAGGGCTACCAGCAGCGCATCCGGCGCACGCTGTCGGAGGACGATCCGCTGCTGCCCTCGCTGGACACGGACGCGCTGGCGCGCGATCGCCGCTACGGGGAGGACGACGCGACTGCGGCGCTGGCCGCCTTCACGGCGGCGCGGGCGCAGACGCTGGCGATGCTGGCCGGGATCACGCCCGAGCAACTGACGCGCCGCGCGCGCTTCGAGGGCTATGGCCCGCTGACCTTCAAGGCGCTGATCCATTACCTGTGCAGCCATGACCAGCAGCATCTGGCGGGGCTGCAGTGGCTGCTTGGGCAGTTGAACGCGGGCGATGCGACTTGAAGAACTCGGCTCAAAGCAATCCCGAACCGTGATTTCGTTACGAGACTCGTGAGAGCTAGCAGGCTGCTGAAATACTGATTCCAGGAGAGCCTGACATGCCGCATCAGATTCCTATATGAGTCCCGAATCGGGGGAGTCGGCATCGCCGCCAAATACGGACTCGACGAGTTTTCCGCCCACCTGGACGTTGATCATCCATGAGAGCTCACCGCGGCGCTTCGGAATCAGCGCGTTAGCAATTTCCTGAGCTCGGGAAAGGAAATCGCGGATACGTCGAACGGCGATGTTTTCATCGCCATTGCCATTCCCAGCGTGATGGCCATGGCGATCAGGCCAGGCAGGGCAAAACAATGCACCCGCAGGTGCCGCAGGATCATGCGCAGGTTGTGCCCGGCGCCGCACAGCAGGGCGTGCAACGCATCCCCTCCGTCCCCTTGCGCCAGTTCTTGTCCAGCAGCCCATTAGCCTTCATGTGGCCGATCATGGGTTCGACCACATGACGCCGCTTGAGCTGCTTCTTCAGCCTTGGGGGCTGTCGCCGGATATGGCTGATCAGCGGCCGCGCCCCGCAGGCCGGCTCGACACCGCGATAGCCGCGGTCGGCCAGCACGGTCTTGAGCAATGCTGGACGTCCCGTCGTGAACTCCAACTGCCCGCCCCACTGCCGCGCAAAGGCGGGCCAGTCAATCAGCTTGGCCAACCGGGCCAGTTCGTGACGCTGGTCGATCGACCCCACTCGATGCGAAACAGGTCGTGGCCCCTGCGCTCATCTGCCGGTTTCGGGCCTATCCAAACCTCGATTCAGTTTGCAAGGAATCGATAGGCATTGGTTTTCAATCCTGCGATCTCCACCATCGGCGATCACTCGCGATTCACGTGTTCATACGAATGCAGACGGTTTTCAGGCCCGACTCATTAAAGGCGAACTCAACGACCTTTCGCCCTCTTTCGGGCGCGCCGTTCCTCGGTCCAAAGGGGCTCCTCGCCGGTTTTCCATCGGGTCCAGGTCAGCCAAATACCCCCCGCAAACCCCAGCAGTTCACCGAGCCAGTTCCAGCTTGGAGGCCATAGGCCACCAATCACAAACAAGGCTACGCTGACCGCCGACAGAAGGGGGCCGACAACATATGCAGGCAAATACTCCCAGGGAAGAAACATCAACCCCATATCGTTACCCCTTAAAGTGAAGGCTGTTTGGTGAAATATTTAGAATCCGAAGCGCGTAGCCGATGTTGACGGCCACACTGGCTTGTTGCTATTGATCCAGCTGTCGTAATCGTCCCTATTCTTCCTAGCTGTTGCCCATGCTCCCGGGTTCCGCATCTCCTCACAGGTGCAGCGGTCCGCCACTGCAGCATTCATATAGGTAGCGGCTGCAGTGGCAGGCAGCGCCACTACCTCTCCAAAAGCATGAAGTCCCGCAGCGCCGACACGCGCAACTTTGCCGGGAAGCTTAGACAAGTACTGATACGCAAAGAATTTTGACGCAGTACCGCCTCCAGTCAGAGCGGCTGACTGCAGAGAGTGATCATCAATATTGTAAGAATTTGGAAAAAGACTAAAGACGCTAAATTCTTTCGCGAGTCCCGTCACAGGACCGATTGTTCTGGAGAGATGGAAGTCCATGCATTCCTTATCCGGTATGTATTCCCTTTGCGGCTTAGCATGATTACCACCACCCCCCATCAACCCAAATGGGTCTGTCGCTGAGATTGGTGCACTTTCAACATAGGCGTATGTATTGACTCCGGCGGACAAGCCCATCGGGTCAGATTGCACGTATCGCCCCGTCGTTCCATCGTAGTCTCGGAAGTAGTTGTAGCTCAGCCCCGACTCCTTGTCGAAGTACTGCCCAGGGAAGCGCAGGTTGACGACGAGGTTTTCGAGCGAGTTGGGAATCGACTCAGCCGCCGTGGTCCCAAAGGGTTCCGAAATCCAGCGCCAGCGCACATCCCCTGCCGCATTCACGATCACCCGCGGCGCATTCAGGTGATCGGAGTATGCGTAATACACCCTCGGCTCGGCCGTCGTCGAGTTCGTGAGCACGGCGATCAGCGTACCTCCGAGCCAGACGAATTCCTGCAGCACTCCACCGCTGCTGTTGTATTCCCCGAGTAACTGTCCGTTCTGGTCGTATGCGAAGTGCGGCTTGGACGTACCCGTCACCTTGCGCACGCGCTGCCCTGCCGCGTCGTAGTTGAAGCTGGTCGTGACACCCGCTCGTGTGAGCGTCGCCAGTCGGTTATCCAGCCCGTAGGTGGCCGTGTAGGCGATGCCGGTGTCGCTGAGCGTATTGCCTGCTGCGTCGTAGCCGAAGCTGCGAGCCGGGTTGGCAATGCTCGAGAGCCGGTTGCTCGTGGATTCGGTCGTGTAGGTCGACGTGGTGCCGTTGAGCGCGATTCCGGTCCGATTCCCATTGGCGTCATAGCCGACGGTCCAGCTTGCAGTTGGCGTGACGATGCCGGTGAGCCGGCCCATCTCGTCATAGCTGAAGCTCTGGTTCATGGCCTGGGCTTCGGCGGTTACTTGGCCCGTGGTGGCGTCCAGATGCGTGTAGCTGACGATGCGGTCGGCTGCGTCGTACGTGATGTCGCGCACCACCGAGCCCAGTGGGTAACGGACGAGGCGTCCGTACTGGTCGTAGACCCGCTCCTGCGCTTTGGCGCCGGAGTTCAACTGCATCTGCCAGCTCTGGATGGCTCCGAAGGACATCCACTGGATCTGACTGATCAGCGGTTTGGCGGCGCTGCTCGCGTCCTTGGCCAGGCTCATGCCAACCGGCACGCCGTTGGCATAGGTGATGGTCAGCACCCGTCCCGAGGGATACGTGATGCTGGTGATGTGGCCTGCGAGGTCGTAGCCGTAGCGGGTGGTGAGCACGACGGAGCCAACGGTCTGGATCACGCTGACGATTCGGCCGAAACCGTCGTAGCCGTACTTGGTGTTTCCTGCCGGGCTGGTGGCTGTCGTGAGACGGCCGATACCTGCGCCGAAGTTGCCACCCGTCTGGTCATAGGCCCACGAGTAGCTCACCGTCGTCTGGCCGCTCTTCGTGTAGACCGCGGAGGTCATCCGGTCCAGGCCGTCATAGACGTAGGTGCCGAGCACGCCGCGACTATCAGTTCGCGTGAGCAGGTTGCCGTTCGCGTCGAAGGTGCTGTTGGCTGTTCCCGTGTCTGGGCTTGAAAGCTGGTTCAAGTCGCCCAGGCCGTTGCGCTGGTACGAGGTGACCAGTTGCCTCGGATCCGTGACCTGCTTGAGCTGATCGAGGCCGTCATAGCCCAGCGTCGTCACGCCGTTCCGAGCGTCGGCGTTGGTCTTCACGCGATCGAGCGCGTCATATGCGTTCGATGTCGCGAAGCCAAAGCCGGAGACGCCCTTGGCCTTGATGACCTTGGTCGGATTCCCTTTGGCGTCGTACTCGTAGTCCGTCACCGGCGCAGGCGAGACCGGCGGTGGCGGCAGCGTCGCTGCGTGAGCGATCGATGCGATCGCAGTGATGCCTGCGGCGATCGCGGATGCGATCGCGCCCCGGCACTTCAAGTGCCTGTCTTGGTTCTTCATGACTTACTCCCTGCCCGTCGTCTGCTGTGCGCGGCTCAGCGCGTCGTACACGCGGCTCATGGCCCGTTGCAGCGCGCCTTGCGGATCCTTGGCGACCTCTTGCGTCCGATTGCCACTGGCATCAAGCGTGTACTCGATGCGATTGCCCAGCGAATCAGCCACGGCGACCAGTCGGTGCGCGTCGTCGTACTCGTAGGTGGCGAAGCTGTTGTCCGGCTGCGTGGTCTTCTTCAGCAGCCCCGTGGGGAAGTACTCGTAGCCGGTCACCGCGCCCTGCGTCGTCGTCGACAGCAGGCGCTGGCGGGCGTCGTATGCGTAGGTCGTGGAAGTGCCGTTCGAATCGACCATCTCCAGCGGCTGCCCGTACGCGTTGTAGCGCGGGAATTGCGTCAGATGGCCGAGCACGTTGCTCGTCGATTGAAGGTCACCCATCGTGTGATCGGCCGTCGTGTCGGCGTAGTACACGTTGGTCGCCACCACCTTGCCCAGCGGGTTCTTCTCGGTCAGCACCTGGCCCACCGCGTTGTAGGTCCAGCTCGTCGTACGTGCGCTCACGCCGC
>Ga0209051_1001177_pt1 | contig 23706 bp, 23 predicted proteins | sample AraplaCvi_mMS_r2_2_FD_184286 | JGI IMG/M metagenome (GOLD analysis project Ga0209051, IMG submission 184286) | Arabidopsis root microbial communities from North Carolina, USA - plate scrape MF_Cvi_mMS_r2 (SPAdes) (version 2) | ecosystem: Host-associated > Plants > Roots > Endosphere | place...
GCCCCCCTCGCCGATCAGGCTGTCATTGCCTTCGTCGCCGAACAGGTCGTCATTGCCCTCGCCGCCGAACAGCACGTCGTTGCCAAGCCCGCCGAACAGACGGTCGTTGCCGGCCTCGCCATGGATCAGGTCGTCGCCGTCGCCGCCGAAGACGGTGTCGTCGCCGGACCCGGCAAACACCACGTCACGGCCCTCGCGGGCATGGACGAAGTCGTCGCCAGCCTTCAGCGAGATGATGTCGTCATCGGGCGTGCCGAGCAGCCGGTCGTCGCCGTCGGTGCCGGCAATCTCGTGCGGCCCCCCCTTCAAGAGCGACAGGCTCGACTGCGTGACGATGCTGCCCTTGCCGTCGCTCACCTGGTAGGTGAAGGTCACCGGGCCGCTCACCCCGCGCGCCGGCGTATAGAGCCAGACACCGTCGCCATAGGCGGTGATCGCCCCGCTCGAGGCCGTCAGGTTGCGCACGCTCAGCTCATCGCCGTCCGGATCGTAGGTCTTGGCCAGGAGATCGTCGAGGAAGATCAGCATCGACAGGTTGACAAGGCCGTTGGCCAGAACGTTGCGGCCGAGCGACACCGGCAGCCGGTTGGCGCGGGTCTCGTCATCGTCGTCGTCGCTGCCATCGCCGCCATGCTGGCCAGGGCCGCCCGGCAGTGCCCCCCCGCCATGACCGTTGCCATCACCGTCGCGACCATCGCCGGGACCGCGGCCACGACCATGGCCGCCGCCGCCGCCACCGTGGCGGGCCCGACCAGGATTGGGGAAGTGGAAGTTCTCGCCGTTGATGCCGATGCGGCCGTCATTGTCGTTGGCGTTGAAGGCCCGCATCACCGTGTCGGCAAGGTTCGGATTGCGCGGCAGCGGCAGGTCCTCGAAGCTCAGCCGCACCGAGGCGACATGGCGCTTGCGGATGACGCCCGAGGTGCTCGCCATCAGCTCGTCGGTCATGTCGCGCAGGAAGGCGGCGACATCGTCGATCGCCGCCAGATTGGTGGCCTCGGGACCGGGCGGCTCCACCGGCTCCGGGCCGGCCGCCTTCTGCTCATGCGCCGGCTCGGGCTTGTCCTTGCCGCTGCCGAGCACGGCGCCGAGCACCCCGAACAGCAAAGGCAGCGAGTAGATCCGCCGGTCGGCGCCCTTGTCGGCGGCAAGCCGGAACCGGTTGGCAGGCGCAACGGCCGCCTGGCCGTCGTCGGGCAGTCCGAGGATCAGTTTCTCCTCCATGACGCACTCCAATCCTTGCTCCATTCCTTTTTTAGGCCTGGCCCTCTTTGGGCCCGGCCCTGTTCAGGCCATTCCTCTTTGGGTCTGGCTGCTATTCGGCGGCGTTGACGATCCGGTCGCGGCCGGCGGCCGGCGGCGTCTTGCCGACGACCAGCGGGCGCTTGGCGGTGGGCTGGATGATCTCGTCCTTCGGTCCGAAGGCGGCAAGCCGGCCGTTCTGCACCAGCCCGACCATGTCGACGGCGGAAAGCGCGCTCGGGCGATGGGCGACGATGACGACGATGCCGCCGCGCTCGCGCACCTTGGCGATCGCCCTGGTCAACGCCTCCTCGCCTTCGGCGTCGAGGTTGGAGTTCGGCTCGTCGAGCACCACCAGGAAGGGATCGCCGTAAAGCGCCCGCGCCAGCCCGATGCGCTGGCGCTGCCCGGCCGACAGCGCCGTGCCGTGCGGACCGAGCTCCGTCTGGTAGCCGTCGCGCAGGTGCACGACCAGCTCGTGGATGTCGGCGGCCTTCGCCGCCCGGATGATCTTGCGCGCATCCGGCACCTCGGCAAAGCGCGAGATGTTCTCGGCAATCGTCCCCTCCATCAGCGCCACGTCCTGCGGCAGGTAGCCGACATGCTCGCCGAAGAAGGCCTCGTTCCACTGGCTGAGATCGGCACCGTCGACCCGGACCGAGCCGCGCAGCACCGGCCAGATGCCGAGGATCGAGCGCGCCAGCGTCGTCTTGCCGCCCCCCGACGGGCCGATCAGGCCGACCGCCTGGCCGGCCTTCAGCGTGAAGCTGACTTCGCTCAAAAGCACCGCGCCGCTGGTCGGCGCCACCGTCGTGATGTTGTCGACCGTCAGGCTCTCGTGCGGCGCCGGCAGCTCGACATAGCCGCTCTTGTCGTTCAGCACCGCCAGCGTCTCGTTCAGCCGCTGGTGGCTGCGGCGCGCCCCGACCACGCCCTTCCACTGGCCGATCGCGAGATCAACGGGCGCAAGCGCGCGCGCCGTGACGATCGACGAGGCGATGATCGAGCCCGACGACAGCTCGCCGCGGATCGTCAGATAGGCGCCAAGCCCGAGGATTGCCGACTGCAGCATCATCCGCAGCACCTTCGACAGCCCCGACAGCGTGCCGCCGACGTCCGACGTCTTCGTCTGACAGTCGAGGTGGCGGCGGTTGGCCTTCTCGAAGCGATCGACGGCCCGCCCGGTGATCCCCATCGCATGCATGATGTCGCTGTTGCGGGCATTGGAGTCCGCCACCGAGTTGCGCGCCACCGAGGCCTTGATCATCGACTGCGAATGCCGTCGCGTCAGCACCTCGGCAACAACCGTCAGCACCGTCAGCACCACGGCACCGCCGACCGTCAAAAGCCCGAGCATCGGGTGCAGCAGCCAGACGAACACCAGATAGACCGGCATCCACGGCAGGTCGAACAGCGCCACCGGGCCCTGGCTCGACAGGAAGCCGCGCAGCGTGTCGACGTCGCGGCCGCGCTCCATCGCCTCCGAGGTCGAATAGCCGTAGCGCGGCATCTCGATCACCACCTTGTGGGCGATCGGCGCAAGCTCGGCATCCAGCCGGGCGCCGAGCCTGATCAGGATCTGCGAGCGGATGATGTCGAACATCCCCTGGAACAGATAAAGGCTGATCGCCAGGATCGACAGCGCCACCAGCGTCGAGATCGAGCCGCTGGTCAGCGCCCGGTCGTAGATCTGCAGCATGTAGAAGGCGCCCGTCAGCGCCAGGATGTTGATGATCCCCGACAGCCCGAACAGATAGGCAAGGATGCCGCGCAATCCGGGGATCCTGTATTGCGGCTCGCTCTTCTTCTTCGTCATCGCATGCCCCCCACATCAGCGCCGCGGACCATCAGGGCATCAACCCGTCGCCCGGACCCGGCGCATTGAACCGAAAGTCCCCGACCGGATTGCCCCGGTCGAGGAGGCGCGCTCGTCCCCTCTAAGAGACGCCGTTGAAGTCGCTGGCCGTCAGGTTGTAGTTGCCCTTCAGCATCAGCACGAAGTCGGCATCGGTGTTGCTGTCGACATTGCCGTGGATCACCGTGAACTCGTCGCCGTTCAGCACCTCGTGCGTCACCACCACCTGGCCTGCCGCCGTCAGCGAGCCACCCGAGGCCTGCGTGAAGTGCTGCACACCGTCCAAAGATGTCAGTCAGGCTCTCGCCCTGAGCATTCCGCAGGATGAAATCCAGATCTGAACAAATAAATTGTACGATGACACCCTCCCCTAAGTTGTCCTTGCCTCGGACAAGCTTCGCCCTTCGCACAAACGAAGTGCGCTTCCGGCTGAACAGGTCGCCGAAGCTATGGCCGAGACAGTTGGTAGGTCCCCAAGAACCACCGTTCGATCATTATGCAGTTCCAAGGACCAGTGCGCGAGGGAACGAGGTCGAACAACTCCCGAGTCCTTGGTCTAAGACCAAAGTCGAAATTCGGATCGTGCCCACTGCAGTGGTTTAGCTCCACGGCTCTGGTCCCACGGTCTCCGGCGTGAGCCGGACTGATCAACCTGCCACTGCCGGCAAGCTGATCAGGGGATCATCGCTCATCTGGCCGATGGTTTCCAGACTCACGTAACGAGCCCGGGTGGACGGCCCACTCGTCATTTTGTGCGAGCAGCAATGCGCCGACGAGGCGGACGATGGCGTCGTCGTTGGGGAAGATGGCGACGACCTGCGTGCGTCACTTGATCTCGTGCGACATTTTAGAACTCTTCGCGCCGTTACCCGAGAACGTTCGATCAATAAAACCTCTCAAGAGCGACGGCGCACCACCCCCTAAACTTTACTCTCGACAGCCCACGTCAACGCCGAAATAGTCCGCAAGTTGGGCGGTCTACGGAATTTCCCCACCGGTTGCGAGGTGGCTACGTTTGACGGCCCAGCGACTGTAGGGCCTCTACAGTACATCGACAACGGGAACACGCCCCGACCGTCTTTCTACCTGCTCGCATTGAATAAATTGGGTTCGAGCGCAACTCTGAAGGAGTTTCCTACCCGGACACAAAAAAAGGCCCACGGGAGGTGTGGGCCTAGTGGAGGAAAAATGATGTCTAACCACAGTACTTAAGCATGCCCTAATCGAAAGGCAAAGCTACTGCGAGGCACCCGTCATCGATTGTTCGCTAGCGTGTCTTTTTTAACACTCAGGGTGCGGAACCGTCCAAATTGAACCGCTACCGCGCCAGCCAACCGCCATCGACTGGTAGGACTATGCCGTGGACGTAGTCGGAAGCCTTGGACGACAGGAAGACTGCTGCGCCCCCGATTTGTGCGGGATCTCCCCAGTGACCGGCAGGGATGCGGGCAAGGATGCCGGCGCTACGGTCAGCATCCTCGCGTAAAGCTGTGGTGTTGTTCGTGACAAAATAGCCTGGCGCAATGGCGTTGACATTGACCCCTTTTGCAGCCCACTCACAGGCAAACAGCCGGGTCAATCCGGCAAGACCGCTCTTTGAGGCCGTGTACGAGGGAATGCGGATGCCCCCCTGAAAGGACAGCAGGGAGGCAATATTTATGATCTTGCCGCTGCCCCTTTCGATCATGTGCCGGGCTGCGGCCTGAGACAGGAAAAAGACGCTCTTCAGGTTGATGTCCATAACCGCGTCCCAGTCGGCTTCCGTGAAGTCGATGGCGTCCGCACGGCGTATGATGCCCGCATTGTTGACCAGGATGTCGAGCTTTCCGAAGGTCCTGACCGACTCGTCGACGATTGCGTTGACCGGCTCTATCGAACCAAGATCGGCCTTGATGGCGTGGAAGCCGGCGCCGGTCTGGCGCACTGCAGCCTCGGTTTCGTCCATCGCCGAGCGGCCGACCGCAACGATTGAGGCACCGGCCGCAGCCAAGGCGATCGCGATCGCCTGGCCAAGGCCGGTATTGGCACCGGTGACAACAGCCACCTGGCCTGAAAGGTCGAACATGGTCATCTCAGGCCTACTTCAGGAATTCAGCGCGATGCGGCGTGAAGGTATCGATCAACCGGCCCTTTTCCAGCGCCTTGACGCCGTGGACAAGGTCGGGCGGAACGATGAAGCTTCCGCCCTCGTCAAGGGTTTCGGTACGCCCGTCGATCGTCACCTCGAAACTGCCTTCGGCCACATAGCTTGCCTGGATATGGGGATGCGAATGCTGCGCACCGACAGCACCCTTTTCGAAGGCAACCTCGACCATCATCATCTCCGGCAGGTAGGTCATGATGCGGCGGGTCACGCCCGGTTCCGGACTGATCCACTCTGCCCCTTTTGCCGATACGAACAGATCACTTTCTGACATGACGCTCCCTCACTTCAGGTCTTCGATGGAAACGAGATCCACATCCGTGTAGTCGACATTGTCGCCGGCCATTGCCCAGATGAACGCATAGTTCGATGTGCCGGCGCCGGAATGGATCGACCAGCCGGGTGACAGGATGGCCTCCTCGTTTTTGACGATGAGGTGGCGTGTCTCCTGAGGCTCGCCCATCAGATGCAACACACGGGCCTTGTCCGGCAGATCGAAATAGAGATAGGCCTCCATGCGTCGGTCGTGCACATGGCAAGGCATGGTGTTCCATACCGAACCCGCCGCAAGCGTCGTCATGCCAACGACGAGCTGACAGGTTCTGACGCCTTCCGGATGAATGAACTGGAAGATCGAGCGCTCGTTGCTGGTTGCCTGCGTGCCGAGATCGACCCGCTTGGCATCGGCGATGCCGATATGTTTGGCGGGATGGCGGACATGCGCCGGGGCGCTCAGCAGGTAAAATTTTGCCGGCTGCTCGGGCATGACCGACCGGAACGTCACCGAAGCCCCCATGCCGGCATAGACCATGTCGCGGGTGCCGGCCTGAAACTCTTCGCCGTCGACGGCAACGATACCCGCACCGCCGATGTTGACCGCGATCAGCTCGCGCCGGGCCAGAAGCATGTCGGTGCCGACAGGCTTGATCGTTTCCAGTTCCAGTGGCGCGGACGTCGGCATTGCGCCACCGACGATCATCCGATCGTAATTTGTATAGTGCAGTTGAATGCGTCCGGCGACGAAGAGCGGCGGCAGAAGGAAGTTCTCTCGCAGCTCCTCCGTGTTGAACCTCGCCGCTGCCTTCGGGTCGATCGCAAAGCGGTTGGTAAAATCAGTGTGGTTCATAGGAAACTTCCCTTCCATCTGTCTTTTCTCGGCACGTCAGTGACGCCTGCTATCTGCGGTGTGGTTCTACCAACTTCTCCAGCATCGAGATTTCCTCCGCTGTAAGGTCGGTCAGGGGCGCGCGCACGGGGCCACTCTCAAAGCCTTGAAGGCGCACGCCTGCCTTGACGGCGGATACGGCGTAGCCCTTGCGGCGGTTGCGGATTTCCATGAACGGGAAGAAGAATTCACGCAGGATGCGGTTTGTGGTTTCGGTCTTCCCTGCCCTCAGGGCAGTGTAGAACTCCTGTGCCAGAGCCGGCACGAAGTTGAAGACCGCCGACGAATATGTGGTCACGCCGGCGCCGAGATAGGCATCCGCAAAGAGTTCCGCCGTGGGCATGCCGCCGAGATAGGTGAGGCGCTCGCCGATGGTTGCGGTGATCTGCCGAACCAATCCGATTTCCCCCGAACCATCCTTGAAGCCGACCAGATTGGGGCAAACCTCGCAGAGACTTGCAAGGGTGTCGGCGGACAGGATGGCGTTGTCACGGTTATAGACCATGACGCCGATGTCGACTGCGTCACAGACTGCCTTCACATGTGCTAAGAGTCCGTCCTGGCTGGCATCAATAAGATATTGCGGCAAAAGGAGGATGCCGTCGGCTCCTGCTTCTTCGGCCAGTCTAGCGATCCTGATCGCCATCTTCGTGCCGTATCCGCATCCCGAGACGATGGGCGTCGTGCCCGCAGAGGCCTTTGCAGCTCGCACCACCTCCGGGATTTCATCCGGCGTCAGCGAGAAGAATTCGCCCGTGCCGCCGGCCGCAAACAGCACGCTGGCGCCAAAGCCAGAGAGCCAGCCGACATGATCTTCATAGACAGGCCGATTGAAGCGATCATCGGCGTTAAAGGGGGTAACGGGAAACGAAAGAAGGCCCGCGCCAAGTGCAGCCTTCAAAGCAAGGGGGTCCAGTGCCATGGATATCCTCCGGACAGAACGAGTGTCGATGGCAGTGAAACTAACAGAGATATGATGACTGTCAATAACTCATCATACATTAATTGAAAAGCGTTCAGCCCCGCCTGATGAAGCTCCGATAGCGCTGCTGGCTTCCCTTGAGGTGGAGACGCATCGCCTCTCGGGCGGCAGCTTCATCCTGTTCGGATATTGCCCGGGCAATTCGCAAATGCTCGGCCTGGATCTGCAGCAGGTATTCCTCCGAGGACCGCTCGGCATCACCGTCGGCCAAGACCCCCCTTGGAATGATCTGCTTGCCAACCAGTTGCAGGAACTCGCGAAAGCGGGGATTGCTGGTGGAATCGGCGATCGCCAGGTGAAAAGCCCTGTCCGCTTCGACCGTCGGCTTCTGTTCCCGTTTCAGTCGTTCGATCTCGTCATAGGCCTCAAGGATGGCCTCTTCCTGGGCTGGCGAACGCCGCATCGCGGCGAGACCGGCGGCTTCGATTTCGATCGCGGCCCGCAATTCAAGCATTTCAAGCAATGAGGAGATCTTATTGGGATCGGCGCTTTTGAAGCCGTCATAGGCGCCGGCCGGAGGCGTCAGGACGAACACGCCGACGCCGTGGCGCGCCTCGACCAGCCCGTCGGCGCGAAGGGAAGCAATCGCCTCGCGGATCACTGTGCGGCTGACCTCGTATTCCTGCGTCAAACCGCCCTCCGTTGGCAGTTGATCGCCAGGCTTCAGTGCCCCTGACGCTATCGACTCGCGCAGGCGGCGTGCCACCATCTCCACCAGCGTCTCGCCACTTTTCCGTTGCTCCTGCCCCGACTGCTGAACCACGCTGCGCCCCATGTTTTCCCATTTCCTTGTCGATCTAGACATCCCGAACCACGCCCGTCTGTCAAGGGATTGCAAAAATCCGATTGACCAAAACACACAAGACATATTATGACATTGTCGACGCCGTATTACAAGCAAGCATACGGAGGCCTTCGGCGAAGGTTTCGCCGTGCCCGTGAGCGACCGAAACAATCTGCCGATGACGCGACAGGGCTGCGGATCAGACCCTAGTCATTTGCACCTTCGGCCATCGGTCGGACACTGAGAGAACCTGGAGGACAACACTTGAAAATCGTCGACGTTCACGTTCGCGTCTTTGCGCATACGACCTATCGCCACGCCGACACCGCCGGGCATGCGCATCCCGGCCCTGCTCACAAGGTCAACCTCGCACTTTTGACGATCGTCGCGGACGACGGAACCGAGGGCTATTGCTTCTCGCCGCCGGAAATCGTCCGCCCGCATGTCCTCGACAAGTTCATCAAGAAGGTACTGATCGGCCAGGATCCATTCGATCGCGAGAGACTTTGGCAGGAACTCGCCCATTGGCAGCGCGGCAGTGCTGCGCAATTGACCGACCGAACCCTTGCGATCGTCGACTGCGCGCTCTGGGATCTCGCCGGGCGCAAGCTGAACATCGCGGTCCACAAGCTGATCGGTGGCTACAGGGACAAGGTCCGTGCCTACGGATCGATCATGTGCGGCGATGAGCTCGAGGGCGGCCTTGCAACGCCCGAGGATTACGGACGCTTTGCCGAAAAGCTGGTAAGGCGCGGCTACAAGGGCATCAAGCTACACACCTGGATGCCGCCGGTATCCTGGGCACCTGACGTGAAAATGGACCTGAAGGCCTGCGCGGCCGTCCGGGAGGCCGTCGGTCCTGATATCCACCTGATGATCGATGCGTTCCACTGGTATAGCCGCACCGAGGCGCTCGAACTCGGCAAGGGCCTCGAGAAGCTGAATTTCGACTGGATCGAAGAGCCGATGGATGAGCAAAGCTCGGCCTCCTATGCGTGGCTTGCCGCCAATCTCGATATTCCCGTTCTTGGCCCGGAAAGCGCTGGGGGGAAGCACTTCAGTCGCGCCGAGTGGATCACCTCGAAGGCCTGCGACATCCTTAGAACAGGCGTGCACGATGTCGGCGGCATCAGTCCTGCGATGAAGTCGATGCACCTTGCAGAGTCATTCGGGATGTATTGCGAAATCCATGGCAATGGTGCACCAAACCTCATCATTGCCGCATGCAGCAAGAATGCCAAGTGGTACGAGCGCGGCCTCCTGCATCCCTTCCTCGAGTATGACAACGGCTTCGAATATCTGAACGCGCTCGTCGATCCGATGGATGAGGAGGGCTTTGTCCACATTTCCGATAAGCCCGGTCTTGGGGAAGACATCAACTTTGCCTTCATCGAGGCAAACCTGGTGCGATGAACATGAGGGCTGGCGAAAGGTCTTCGTCAGCCCTTCAAAACGCCATCGAGCCAATTGAGCGCGGCGTCCTGTTGGCCAACGGGAAACTCATGGCCGCCTTGCCACATGGCTGTATTCAGATTTTGCATCCCCTGCCCCGCGGACCAAAGTTGGCGCAGACGTGCAAAGGCAGCATCAACGACAGTCACCGGGAAATGCCGGTCTTCACGCCCGCTGAGGAAGTACCCCGGCTTCGGCGACGCGAGGCTGGCAAAGTCGGGATAGTCCAGCTTGCCTGCGATTTGCGGATGCAACATGTAGAAAGCCGATTGCCCTCGCAACTGGTTGCTGCCCGCCTGCATGAGCCCCTGTAATGTGCCCATCCAGCTGATTGCGCAGAAGGCGGCAATGTCGGCAGAAAGGGCGGCGACCTGCCAGGCGCGGTAGCCCCCGAAGGAAAAGCCGAAACTCGCGACGCGCTTGCGATCAACCTCTGGAAGATCGTCGAGAAAGCGGGCTGCCGCGAGATCCTCGGTGGCAACGACAGAGGCAAGCGAGACCCCGAACTGCATCAGGTTGGCGGCCAGCGCCTGTTGTGCTTCGTACCCGTTGCCGCAACGGCTCGACCAGCCGAGCGCATCGACGCAGAGCACCACATAACCGCGCCGCGCCGCTTCCACTGCAGGAAAGCGCCCTCCATAGAAGCGATCGGCCCAATTCCGCGCAGCTTCCTGCGCTCTGTCGCCTGATGGCGGAGGGATCATCTTTTCCTTGCCGATATCGAAGGCCGCACCGTGATCGTGCAACATCAGCAAGGCCGGCGCCGGTGGCCGTCCTTTTGGCAGGAGGAGAAACGCCTGAGCCTCCTCGCCATTGGAAAAGCCGAGCTTCAGGCGTTTGCCGGCATAGGCTGGGCATTGCCACTGTTGTGTGGTTTCAACACGGTCAACGTGACATGCGTGTGCATCGATCGACTGCACGACAAAAGCCAATGTCTGGGACCGCCACGCCGCAAAATCGAGCGCAGAAGCATCAAAGCCCAACGGAAATCGCGGTTCTTCACGATGCCGTCGAGCGATGGACGCAAGATTGTCACCATCGATCATGGCCTTTACCCGTCCTTCACCAGGGGCGCGCGCACCCCTTGGCGATTGCGCCGCCCTGGGTAACGTCAAACCGCCTCATCGTATTCGACACTCGCCCGGATCAGTTCCCGTGCGTAGGGATCCGATGCCTGTCCCGTCGCCAGGGCCGCGCGGTCAAGGATCTCGACAATGCGTCCGTGCTGCATGACCGCCAGCCGATCGCACATATGGTCGACTACCGCGAGGTCATGCGAGACGAAGAGATATGTCAGCCCCTTGCGGGTTCTAAGCTCGGAGAGGAGGTTCAGCACTTCGGCCTGAACGGACAAATCCAGGGCCGAGGTTGGCTCGTCCAGAAGCAGGACGGAGGGATCGAGGATGAGCGCGCGCGCGATGGCGACGCGTTGCCGCTGCCCGCCGGAGAGTTCGTGCGGATAGCGCTGGAGAAAGGCCGGGTTGAGACCGACGTCGATCAGGGCCTGTTCCATGCGCTCCTGATGACGGTCCATGCGCTGGATACGCAACGGCTCCTGCAGCGCGGTCCGGATCGACTGGCGCGGATGGAGCGATCCGTAGGGGTCCTGGAAAACCATCTGGACGGTACGGCAATATTCACCTTGAGGCGTCTCGCGGACGCCCTTGCCGTTGACGGCAATCCGCCCATCCCATGCGTTTAGTAGGCGGGCGACACACCGCAGGACCGTCGACTTGCCAGACCCCGATTCTCCGACAAGGCCGAAGGATTGGCCCCTCTCGACGCTGAGGGTCACGCCGCCGAGGATGGGCTTGCTGCGCATGCCAAGGCCGAGCGAAATGGAAAGGTCCTGAATCTCGATCGCAGTCATGGTGTACCCTCCACCGTTGCGGCCTTGGTCGTCACGGCGCGGTTAATGACCGGCAGCGGCCGGCGGTCACCGCCGATGTGAGGCTGCGCTGCCAGCAATCCGCGCGTGTAGGGATGAACAGCGTTCATCAGGTCACGTGCCTGCCGTTCCTCGACAAACTCACCCGACCGCATCACCAGCACGCGGTCGCAGAAATTGCGAACGAGGTTGAGGTCGTGGCTGATCATGATCAGCCCGATGCCTTTGCTGATCACCAGGTCGTTGAGGATCTTCAACACCTGCATGCGCACCGTAACGTCGAGCGCTGACGTCGGCTCATCCGCGATGATAAGCTCAGGCTCGGGGATCAGCATCATCGCGATCATGATGCGCTGTCCCATTCCGCCCGAGACCTCGTGCGGATAGAGTTTGAACACCCGCTCCGGATCGCGGATCTGTACCGCCTCCAGCATTTCCAGCGTGCGCTGCCTGGCTGCGCTCCGTGAGGCCCCACTGTGTATGCGATAGGCTTCCGCAACCTGATCGCCCACCCGGTGGACCGGATTGAGAGAAAATTTCGGATCCTGCAGGATCATCGACATGCGGCGTCCGCGGACCTGCAGCATCTCTTTCTCGCGGCAGGAGAGTAGATCGGTTTCACCGAATTGCATTCGTTCGGCTGTAATCCTGGCGGTCGGCAGAAGCTTCAGCAGTGCCCGACCGATGGTCGATTTTCCCGATCCGGATTCACCAACGATACCGAGCCGCTCCTGACCGAGCGAGAACGAGATTCCCTTGACAACCGGGTTGTCGCCTTTGCGCCCGCGGTAACTGACATGCAGGTTGCGGACATCGAGGAGATTGACCATGACGGTCCTCACTTCTGTTTCGGGTCGAGCACGTCGCGAAGACCGTCGCCCAACAGGTTGAAAGCAAGACTGACAAGCAGGATCGCGCCGCCTGGGAACGCCACGAGCCACCAGTTGTCCAGCATGTAACGGCGACCTGTCGCCATCATTGCACCCCATTCGGGCAAGGGCGGCTGTGCACCGAGACCGAGGAAGCCGAGGCCGGCAGCGGTGAGGATTACCGTTGCCATGCTCAGGGTGATCCGGACGAGGACCGAGGGCAGGCACATGGGCATGATGGACTTTACGATGATGCGCAGTGCTGAGGCCCCTTGCATACGCGAGGCTGCGATATAGTCCGCCCCGCGAAAGGTCAGCGTTTCGGCCCGCGCCAGACGGGCGATCGGCGGCCACGCGGTGAGCGCGATGGCGACGATCGCGTTTTCGAGACCCGCCCCCAACGCCGCGACGAAGGCAAGCGCCAGGATCAGGCTCGGGAAGGACAGGAAAATATCGGTAATCCGCATCATCACCGTGTCACACCAGCCGCCAAAATATCCGGCTGTGGTTCCGACCAGCAATCCGACCGGGCCGACGATGATCGACACGATGACGATGAATGTCAGGCTGATACGGGTTCCATAGACGAGACGGCTATAGACGTCCCTTCCGAGTTCGTCGGTTCCGAACCAATGAAGGCTGCTCGGACGGCTAAGAGCGTTGCCGAGGTCGACGACGTTGGGGTCGTGGCTGGCAAGGAGGGGTGCAAAAAGCGCCGTGAACAACAGGATCGCGACGACGATGACGCCGAAGGCAGACGTTGGGTTCGTCAGCAATTCGCCGATGACCGCCGCAAATCGCCTGGCCGCCATGACGACAGGCCCGTAACGTCGCTCGGTCAAAACAACATTGGTCATTTCAAGATGTCCTGATGCCATGTCACCGCGTCCTTGGATCGAAGATCTTGTAGAGTGCGTCTGAAAGCAGATTCAGCGCGATGAAGATGACGCCGACCAGGAGCACGCAGGTCATGACCGCGTTCATATCCCCGATGAGCATATTGTTGGTGATGTATTGTCCGAAGCCCGGCCAGGAGAAAACGGTCTCGATCAGCACTGCGCCTTCGAGCAGACTGCCGTATGCTAGGGCAACGATGGTGACGAGCTGAACCCGGATATTGGCAAAGGCATGGTGCCAGATTGTCCGGCTTTTCGAGAGACCCTTGACCCGCGCCGTCGTGACGTACTCCTGCCCAAGCTGGTCGAGCATGAAACTGCGCGTCATTCTGGTGATGTAGGCCATTGACGAGTAGCCGAGAATGCTGGCGGGCAGAACGAGATGGTTTAACGCATCGCCAAAGACCTCCCAGTCACGAGCGATCGCCGCATCGATCAGCATGAAGCCGGTGGTCTCCGGCACAAGGCCGATATAATAGTCGGAAAGGCGCCCGCCGCCGCCGACAAGTCCGAGAGCGGCATAGAAGAGGATGAGGCCAATCATGCCCGTCCAGAAGATCGGCATTGAATGTCCGATCAGCGTCAGGAAGCGGATGACGTGATCTGTCGGCCGATTGCGATTGATCGCTGCAAGGATGCCGAGGGGTATCCCGAAGCCCGCGCCACAGAGAATGGCAAAAGTGGCGAGCTCGATCGTCGCCGGCATGACATGGGCAATATCGCTGATCACCGGCTGCCCCGTGCGGATTGAAACCCCGAAGTCGCCTTGCACCACGTCCCCGACATAGCGGATGAACTGCGTATAAAGCGGCAGATTGACCCCGAGCCGTTCGGCAACCATCTCGTAAGTGGCACGATCGGCTTCCTCCCCGACGATCGCCCTCACCGGATCCACAGGCATCAGGCGACCGATACAGAATGTCAGGATGAGGAGGCCGACCAAGGTCACCATAATGGTACCGGCCTGCCGCGCGATGGCAAAGATGCGATCATGGCTCATTGCTGGATCTTTCATAGTCACGGAAAAGATGATGCGACGGGAACGGCCCGTCGCATCCGTTCGCGGATCAGCGGTCCTTGGTGACCGTACGCAATTGCGTCGACCAGGACGGGTTCAGGTCAAGCCCCTTGATATCGGCACGGATGCCAACGGTATCGACGACCTCGGAGAACGGCTGTATCGACGGTATGAGGTCAGCATAGTATCCCTGGATATCGCCGTAGAGCTTGGTCTGAGCGGTCTTGTCCCCTTCGACCTGGGCAGCGTCGATCATGCTGTTCAGTTTCTCGTCGTAGAAGGCTGTGCGCCAGCCCTGGAAGTTCGTCAGTTTCGCCTCGTCCGAATTGTTCGGATTGTAAGCAATGGCTCGCAGGTTGGAGTCGGGATGCGGCAGCTGTCCGCCACCACCGCGACCGACGAGGAGCTCGAAATTCCGTTCGCGCATCGCCCCGTAGATCTGGTCGCCCGATCCAGTAATGACTTCGGCGCGGATGCCGGCCTGAGCAAGGGTTGCCTGCAGGGCCGTCGCAAGGTTCAGGAACGGCGCATCCGAAATGCCACGGAGCGTCGTCGAGAAGCCCTCCGGATAGCCCGCTTCGGCCAGCAGCGCTTTTGCCTTCGCGACATCGAGCTTGTAGCCCGCATTGGGCGCTGCACCGAAGATGCCACTCGGGATCGGCCGGTCACGAAGCTTGCCGAAATACGGCAAGACCGTCTTGTCGAGACCCTCGTAGTCAATCAGGTAACGAAGCGCCTCCCGAACCTTCGGGTTCTTGAACTTCTCGTCCTTCATCGACACAGCAAGGTAGTAGAAGCCGCTGCCCCCGATCGTTTCGATCTTGACGTCCTTGTTGGATTCCAGGGACTTGAGATCGGCCGCCGACATTGAGAAGGCGATGTCGATATCACCCTTTTCCAGCATCAGCCGCTGGCTCTGAGATTCAGCCAGATGGCGCATGATGATGCGCCGCATCGCGGGCTTGTCACCCCAGTAATTGTCGTTGCGATCGAGAACGACGCGCTCGTTCGAGCGCCATTCACCAAGCACGAAAGGTCCCGATCCCGCCGAATGCGTCGTCAGCCAGGCGGCGCCCTTGTCGCCATCCTTTTCGTTTTCAAGCACCGTCTTGCTGTCGTAGATCGATCCGGGGCCAACGATGCCCAGGGTCATGATGATGAGTTCCGGGTCAACCTTCTTGGGAAGCGTGATGACAACAGTCTTCGCGTCGGGCGCGGTAAAGCTCGCTTCGGCATTGGCGGCCGTGAACCCATGGGACTTCAGGAACGAAGCCTGCGCAAGGTTGAGGGACATCAGTCGCTTCAGCGACCAGACGACGTCGTCGGACGTGACGGGGTTGCCCGAGGCAAAGGTCGCCCCGTCTCTCAATGTGAAGGTAATCTTCGATTTGTCATCGCTGACAACCCAGCTTTGCGCGAGCTGAGGGGTGACCTCAGATCTATTGACCGGGTCGAGTGAAACCAGGTTATCGTATATGTTGGCGAGCACCTGAACTGTCTCCTTGCCGGTGATGGCTGCCGGGTCCAATGTCAGGATGTTGTTCATCGAAAATCCGACAACAAGCATGTTTGGCGGGGTTTCCGCATGAAGCGGTACGGTCCAACTCGCCGCTCCGATAACCGCTGCAGCGATGATTGTCTTCAGGTGATACATCGAAAATCCTCCTTTGCCGACTCCCGATCGACTGGAGATACTATCAGTCATACTATCTCATTAGTCAAGTCGTATGACATGCTAGTGAACCTATGATCGGGGCTGGGGATCGGGGGAATTCATACGATCACAACAAGATTGGCGTCCGCCACCAGCGATGGCGCAGTGTCACCCGACCTCGAAATCGTTCACCGCCCGAAGTCAAGCATCCCACGATTTCAGCAGCCTAGCCGGCGCCAAGAGAGAGGAGACCCTCGACTGGGTCGACGGGTCCCCGGATTTCGATAGGACGGTTGTCCCTTCTTTGCCGACCGCTCCGCGGCGTCGTACAACACCGAACGGAAATAGCCGGCAAGGACCTGAGCAGGTGGTCTGGCTCTCATGCCAGCGATAGTCGTCTCCTCAGAGACGTGCTGGAACAAGATGACCGAGATTTGGTCGTGGAAGGTAGCCATCATTTCATTTGGCCGGAAGGCCAACAGCCACGGCGTTGCGATGATCGCAAAGCTCCTTGTCGCCGGAGCACGGAGCTCCTCATTGGTCGGCAATCGTTCCGATTGTTGCAAAGACCGGATGGAACGAATTTGCGGAGCCCCGTTAACCCCGGCGGTCTTCTTCGACAAGCTGAGGAGTTCGAGAAACCTTCACCGCGCGATGGATGCGAATCCTCTCGCTCGCTAACAGACGCCGTTTCAAAACCACACCCTTTTCGGTGAGGCGGCATCTGTTATTGTCGGGATCACTGTCGAGGAATTCGATGAGCTCCAGTTCGCGAGCATGCCGCGCTGTCTTCACCCCGACCTCCCTTGGGGTCGCGCGCCAGGATCTCGGTCCGAGATTGAGGATCAAGATCCTGAGCCCTGTCGTCATAGATCTCGGCATGGCAACCCTCTTGTGAGATTAGCGCCAACGAACCGCATTCAAGGAGCGCAAGATCAACAGGGCCTCGGCGCATGAAGCGCGAGGCCCCCGGGATCACGGCGCCCCAACCCGCGATCCCGGCCACGGCTAGTTGTGGCCATTGAACAATATGCAATCTGCCGCCATCGAGCATCGGTCTTTGGTCGCGTGATCGCCGGGACGTTCGTCGATCTCTTGACAGGATCAGCTCCGGCTCCGGTGGGTGGGGAGGCAACACTGCTATCGTGGCTGAAGAGCAGCGCGGCTCGGTACTAGCGCGGTCACGAGGGACCGCGAAATCGGTTTTCGAACCGTGATTTTGGTGGATTTTCCTCTGCGTCGGCCTTCAGGGACACCACCGTCTCGGCGCTATGGTGGACCCATGAACGCGCGCCGTACGGCCGCGCAGTCCGTGATCGGAATTATGGGAACTTTAGCATCGACGGCTCCCTATCTTGCCCTTAAGTTCGTCGAACAGCGAACTATCCTCCATGAAATTATCCCAGTTACACCTGATCGGACCAGCCACAATGACGACCCACCATTTTGTCGCCACCTCGTTTCATAATGTCATCGGGACCATGCCGGCCGCCTTGAGGGTATTGAGCGGAGATACTGTCATTACCCGTACAATCGATGCCGCCGGCTACGACGAGGAGGACGTCCGGCGCGCGTCAGGCCCAAACCCAATGAACGGTCCGGTCTTCGTCGAGGGAGCCGTGTCAGGAGACGCACTCAAGGTCGAAATCCTGGACATGGTGCCCACCAGGGACACCGGATTTACGCGGAGTGTTTTGGCGGCCAACGTCATCGACCCGGAAACCATCCGTGAACTTCCGAAGCCGGATAAGACCCTTTGGGCGATCGACAGACAAGCGATGACCGTGAGGCTGACGGAGCCGGTGTCCGGAATCGAAAATCTGGTGCTTCCACTTGCGCCGATGATCGGCTGCTTCGGCGTCGCCCCCAGCCTCGGCCAGGCGATTTCGACTGCAACCAGCGGCGAACACGGTGGCAACATGGACTACCGGCTCTTTGGTCCCGGCACGACAGTTTGGCTTCCGGTCTTCTCCCCAGGCGCGCTTTTCTTTCTGGGTGATTGCCACGCCGTTCAGGGCGATGGCGAGATCGTTGGCACTGGCGTCGAGACGACATTCGAGGTGACCGTACGATTGACGGTGGAAAAAGCAAAGCCCATGACTTGGCCGAGGGCGGAGACAGCCGATGATATCATTACGGTCGGAAACGCCCGACCCCTCGACCAGGCGCTTCAACACGCGACGACCGAAATGCTTCGACTGCTGACGACGGACTACAGGCTGACCTGGGTTGCAGCGAGCCATCTCCTCGGACAGGTGGTTCGCTACGATATTGGCAATGTATATGATCCTGCCTACACGGTCGCATGTCGTGTCGCCAAGAAATGGTTGCCGCGCCTTTGAGGCTCGCGCGGCGGGAGGAGCCGTCTCGGTAACCCGGAGAGCAGGCCATGCATTGGTCCAGCCTGGCAGTAATGACAACGAGCCTGAGTGGAATGATGGCGACACATAGGTGCCGCCTCCGCGTACCGCACAATCAGTCCATAAAATCGGGATTACTCTTGGACAGGATGCGCTTGATGCTCTCCAGGTGCAGGCGACCGCTTTCCGGATCGCCCTCCCGCATCTGTTGATACGCCTTCTGTGCAATCTCCGGATCGACGGGGATCAGTTGGCGGCCGGTGCTCATTGCTTTCAACTGAACCTCGCATGCGCGTTCGAGGTAGTAGAGGTCGTCCCAAGCCTCACCGATCGTTGGACCGACGACCATCACCCCGTGGTTCTTCATGAAGACAACATCTGCATCGCCCATAGCGTTGGCGATGCGCTCGCCCTCTCGATAGTCGAGCGCCAGACCATTGTAGTCGCGATCAATCGCCGTTCGTCCGTAGAACTTGAGTGCCGTCTGACCTGCCCAGACCAGCGGATCGCCCTCGACCATGCTGAGCGCCGTGGCATTCGGCATATGGGTGTGGAACGCAGCCTTTGCTCGGGGCATCAGGCGATGGAGTTGCGCATGAATATAAAAGGCGGTCGCCTCCGGGCTTCCGTCTCCATCCAGGACATTTCCGTCGAAATCGCATACGAGCAGGCTGGATGCCGTGATCTCTTCGAAAGCCAGACCGTATGGGTTGACGAGGAAAAGATCGTCGCGGCCGGGAACCAGAGCGGAAAAGTGATTGCAGATGCCCTCCTGGAGACCGAGCCGAGCCGCCATCCTGAAACAGGCGGCGAGATCGATGCGTGTCTGTCGCAATGCCGCTGTATCGAGATCGCTGTTCCTGTACTTCGCCGCCGAGCCGCCGGGAGCCTTCAGTTCATGCGCCATATGTTAGTCCTGTCCTGCTTTCTCGAGTGTTGCCATCAGAGGGCATTGCTGTCATTTCGTATTCGTCAGTTCCGTTACCACATCGAGCAGCATGTTTGCTCCTGCGACGAGGTCAGAATCGTCCGTCAACTCCTTTGGATTGTGACTGATGCCAGCAATGCTCGGTACGAAGATCATTGCTGAGGGTGCAATGCGGGCGATCACCTGAGCATCGTGCCCAGCACCTGATGTCATGCGCCGGTGACTATGACCCCGCCGGCTGGCAGCCCTTTCTATAAGGGCAACAATCTCGGTATCGAACTTTACCGGCTGGAACCGGGCAAGACGGTCGACGTCGATAGACACGCCCTCCTCGGTAGCCAGCCTGTTCAGGAACCGTTCGAGAGCTGCCTCCTCTTCGAGAAGACGATCTTCGTCAGGGTCGCGCAGGTCCACCGTGAAGGTCGCGCGCGACGGGATGACATTGATCGCGTTCGGCTCAAATTCAATGGATCCGACCGTGGCAACGGTCGGGGTGTTCGAACTGCGTGCGCGGTCCCTCAAAAAGGTGATGACGCGGGCTGCAGCATAGCCGGCATCTCGCCGCATCGAAATCGGGGTCGTGCCAGCGTGGTTGGCGTCGCCTCGGACAGACACGCGCTGCCATGAAATACCCTGAAGGTTCTCCACAGCCCCGATCTGAATGCCTTCCCGTTCAAGAACTGGCCCCTGTTCGATATGGAGTTCGACATACGCATGGGGCTTCATGAAACCCGGTTCGTGTTCCCCTGCGTAACCGATGCGGCCAAGCTCCTCGCCGAGCAAGGTTCCATCCGTTCCGACCGTAGCAAGCGCGGCATCCACGTCCATTCCGCCTGCATAAACGAGCGAGCCCATCATGTCGGGAGCGTATCGAACGCCCTCCTCGTTGGTGAACGCTGCAACGACGATCGGGCGAGACGGCGTGAATCCGCTTTCCTTGAGCGTGGCGATCACTTCCAGTCCCGAAAGGACCCCATAGCACCCATCGTAGATGCCGGCGTTGATGACCGTATCAATGTGGGAGCCGAGCATAAGCGGAGCTTCGCCCTGATGGTAATTGCTCCGCCAAATTCCGAAGATGTTGCCGATCCTGTCGATGGCAACCTCGAGGCCAACCTCTTCGAGCCAGGCAACGAACTGATCCCGGCCGAGTTTCTCGGTGTCCGACGCAGCGACGCGGATCAGTCTCCCCTGCTCGTCGCGGCCGATCTCGCCGAGACGCCGGAGACGTCCAAGCAGGCGGTCATCATTTACAGATAGGCTGTCCATCCTTCACATGGCTCCTATGTCGATCACTTGTGGCATTTCTTTAGAATAGTCCAAACCGACTGGAATTTGTGCTGATAGATCCCTGGGATTTTGCAACTTTGTTTCGTCTGTAGGCCGCAGACGTCGATTTGTACATCACCGCCCGTCAACCCAGTGGTATCGACAGGCCAACCTTCACGCGATCCATCGAGACGAAGGTGCGGAAATTCTTCACGTTGTTGTTCTGGAAAAAGAGACGCCTTGTGAGGGCTTCGTAGTCGCTCATGGACCTCACCGAGACGACGAGCATGAAGTCAGCCTCCCCGGTGACATAGTAGCACTGCTGCACTTCCGGCGCGGCTGCGAAAGACTTCTTCGCCGTTTCGTAGAGATCAGTACGTTCGCTTTCCATAGCGACCTGGACGAAAAGAATGATCGGCTGTCCGACCTTCGTTGGATCGATGACGGCCACATTGGCTTGGATAACCCCCGTCTCCTCGAGGCGCTTGATCCTGCGCTGGACAGCTGGCGCAGACAGATTGACCAGTTCCGCAATTTTTCGTTGGGACATCTTGTTGTCACGCTGCAGGAGCTGGAGGATCGCCTTATCAATTCGATCAAGTGCAATTTCGTCGTCAGTGGAATTTTCGCTCATTTGACTACCCCATAAGTAGGAAAAATATTGGAGATCGGTGCATCTTTAAGCGCACGTTCGACGCACTTTGCAATATCGTTCAGCATCCGCTTCAAGCGAGTACACACAATGCTTCTACTGAATGACACCACGAACTATCGAGCAAAGCTGGAACCGACCGATGCCGAGATGCTCGGCCTTGCTGCGGCCGAGGAGGTCGAACGCTTCCTCCAGTTCCGGGAGGGGCATCGCGAAACACCCTTGGTGGCGCTGGATCACTTGGCCGCCCAACTCGGCGTCGCATCAATCCACATGAAGGACGAGGGACACCGCCTCGGCCTCGGAAGTTTCAAGGCGCTGGGCGGATCCTATGCCGTAATCCGTCTCGTGCTGGAAACGGCCGCCCACGAGTTTGGTCGGGACGTGGACGTGACGGAGCTGCGGACGCCCGAGGTGAAGGCCGTTGCTCGAAAGCTCACCGTGGCATGTGCGACCGATGGCAACCACGGCAGGTCAGTGGCCCAGGGCGCACAACTCGTGGGCGCCAATTGCGCGATTTTTGTCCACTCCGGCGTCAGCGCAGAGCGCATCGCGGCAATCGCCAGGTTCGGAGCTCAGACAATCCGGGTCGACGGCAATTACGACCATTCCGTTGCCGAGGCATCCCGGGTCGCGGCTGAAAAGGGCTGGCAGACCGTGTCCGATACCTCGTGGCCCGGTTACGAACGCATCCCCGGCTTCGTCATGCAGGGGTACACCGCCCTTCTCATGGAAGTGGTCCGTCAGATACCCGAGCGCCCAACCCACGTCTTCGTCCAATCGGGCGTTGGCGGCATCGCAGCGGCCGTCGCCGGGTACTTCACGCACCTCTACTCAGACGACCGCCCCTTCTTCACGGTTGTTGATCCATCGCGGGCGGCCTGCCTGTTCGAGAGTGCGAAAGCGGGAAAGGCAGTCAAGATCGAGCATGGAGAGCCGACCGTCATGGCGATGCTCGAATGCTATGAACCGTCCCTGGTTGCCTGGCGGATTTTGTCGCGGAGCGCGGACGCATTCATGACGGTCGATGAAGACGAGGCGATCGGGGCAATGAGGCGGCTCGCCAGCCCGGTCGCGGGCGACCCTCCGATCGTCGCAGGCGAAAGCGGTGGCGTCGGCTTGGCTGCCTTGATCAAGGTCTCAAGCAATCCGGAGTTGTCCGTAAGCCTCAGGTTGGGACCGACGAGCCGGGTGCTGCTCATCAACACCGAAGGCGCGACGGATCCGGCCCTTTACAAGGCGTTGGTCGGCGCCACGCCAGCAGAGGTCGCGGCGCGCTCAGCAATTTAAAAGGCGGAGGCTCAGTGATGACTGATTTGCACGATTTGCAGCGGGAAATGACAAGCTGGAGGCGTGATATCCACCAGCATCCGGAATTCGGATTTGAGGAAACCCGCACCTCTGCTTTCGTCGCCGCAAAACTTCGCGAATTCGGCCTCGACGTCGCGGAAGGTATCGGAGGAACAGGAGTCGTCGGCACGCTCAAGCGCGGTACGAGCAACCGATCGATCGCCCTTCGGGCCGATATGGATGCGCTTCGCATCACTGAGCAGAGCGACCTCTATAAATCCGTCAATCCGGGTGTGATGCACGCCTGCGGTCACGATGGACATACGTCAATGCTCCTTGGTGCGGCCAAGCACCTCGCGGAGACTGGTGGCTTCGATGGAACGGTACGCTTCCTATTCCAGCCCGCTGAGGAATGGGGAAAAGGCGCGCTTGCCATGCTCGATAACGGGCTGATGGATCGGTTTCCCTTCGAGGAGATCTACGGGATCCATAACATGCCGGGCGTGCCGGTGGGTGTCCTGATGACGAAAGCCGGGGCGATGATGTCCGCAGAGGACAACTTCGAAATCGTCCTCACGGGTGTTGGAGGCCACGCAGCACGACCTCACTGGGGCAATGAAGTGCTGGTCGCAGCCTGCGCTGTCGTCACAAACCTGCAGACAATCGTTTCCCGGGCGATGATTTTGCCCTCACGGTAGTTTGCGTCCTCACCGCTTCGCCCGCGATATCGACGATGTCATCGCGGGTGGCGGTCGGGTCTTCCCGGTTCCAGGCGATGCCAAGCCCGATCCTAAAGTAGATCCCCTTCACCGTCTTCAGTTCGAAGGCCCGGTTTGGAAGACCGAGCGTCCACACCGGTGCAAAGCCGATGCCAAGGCCGGTCGAGATCAGTGACACCATCGAGTAGGTTTAGGCGATGCTGGCTGTCAGCTGATACTCCTCGAACTTCTCCTGGAAGTAGCGCTCTGTGTAGACTGGTTCTGGCGCTTGAAGGCGATGATCTTCTCGGTTCTGAGATCATCAATGGCAATCTCGTCCTTGCCAGTCCAGTGGATGCGAGCGGGCCGCTGCCGGGTGGTGGCGCTCATGCGCAATCGAGAAGAAGCGCAGCAAGCCGATGCTTTCCACCGGGCGGATGAAGCCTAAATTTAGCCGGCCGGTCTCCAGCCCGCGGATGATGTCGCTCACCCGTCCGCACATCGCCATATTTGACCGATAACACCACTAAATTCGTCAGATATGACGATATTCGAGCGCCT
>Ga0209051_1001179_pt1 | contig 23669 bp, 19 predicted proteins | sample AraplaCvi_mMS_r2_2_FD_184286 | JGI IMG/M metagenome (GOLD analysis project Ga0209051, IMG submission 184286) | Arabidopsis root microbial communities from North Carolina, USA - plate scrape MF_Cvi_mMS_r2 (SPAdes) (version 2) | ecosystem: Host-associated > Plants > Roots > Endosphere | place...
CGTGCGCAACATCCGCGACGACGTGGCCGTCGGTTATCCGGTCAACATGGCGATGAAGCAGGTCAACGTCTTCCCGCACATGGTCGTCCAGATGACCGCCATCGGCGAAGAAGCCGGCGCGCTGGACACGATGCTGTTCAAGGTCGCCGAGTTCTACGAGCAGGAAGTGAACAACGCCGTGGATGCGCTCTCCAGCTTGCTGGAACCGATGATCATGGTGTTCCTCGGCGTCGTCGTCGGCGGCATGGTCATCGCGATGTACCTGCCGATCTTCAAGCTCGGCGCGGTCGTGGGCTAAGCACCCGCGATCACGCCGCACGGAACTTCGGGCACAATCCAGCGCATGGCATTCCTCGATCAAAACCCCGCCATCGGATTTCCGCTGGCGGCCGGGCTCGGCCTGCTGGTCGGCAGCTTCCTCAACGTGGTGATCCTGCGCCTGCCCAAGCGGCTGGAGTGGCAGTGGCGCCGCGACAGTCGCGAGGTGCTCGGCGAACCCGACACCTACGATCCGCCGCCACCGGGCATCGTGATCGAACGCTCGCACTGCCCGCACTGCAAGCACCAGCTGTCGTGGTACGAGAACATCCCGGTGTTCAGCTACCTCGCGCTGCGCGGGAAGTGCCGCAACTGCAAGGCGCCGATCTCGCCGCAGTACCCGCTGGTCGAGCTGCTGACGATGATCCTGGTCGTGGCCAGCGTGTGGCGTTTCGGCTTCGGCTGGCAGGGCTTCGGGGCGATCGTCTTCACCTGTTTCCTGATCGTGCTGTCGGGCATCGACCTGCGCACTCAGCTGTTGCCCGACCAGCTCACCTTGCCCTTGATGTGGCTGGGCCTGATCGCCGCATCCGACAACCTGTATTTCCCGGCCAAGCCGGCACTTCTGGGCGCGGTCGCGGGCTATCTGAGCCTGTGGATCGTGTGGTGGCTGTTCAAGCAGCTCACCGGCAAGGAAGGCATGGGCCATGGGGACTTCAAGCTGTTGGCCGCCATCGGCGCCTGGACCGGGTTGAAGGGCATCCTGCCGACGATCCTGCTGTCGTCCGTGATCGGCGCGGTCATCGGTTCGATCTGGCTGGCCATGAAAGGCCGCGATCGCGCGACGCCGATTCCCTTCGGCCCGTATCTGGCCATCGCCGGCTGGATCACCTTCTTCTGGGGCGGGCAGATGGTCGACGCCTACATGCAGGTCGCCGGCCTGAAGTAAGCGCCCGCCGGCCGCAGCGGTTTACCCTAGCCGCTGCTGGGTGGCGCACAGGTCCATGAGCGGATTCATCATTGGCGTCACCGGAGGTATCGCCTCCGGCAAGAGCGAGGTCACGCGCCGGTTCGAGGCGCTGGGCGTGTTCGTGGCCGACGCCGACGTGGCGGCACGGGTCGCGGTCGCGGCCGGTTCGGACGGACTGGCTGAAGTCGTCGCGAGCTTCGGCACGGACGTGCTCGCGCCCGACGGCGGCCTGGATCGCGCCGCGATGCGTCGTCACGTCTTCGGCGATGAGGCCGCGCGCCGGCGCCTGGAGGCCATCATCCATCCGCGCGTGCGGGCGAGCCTTCGCCAGGCCTGCGAAACGGCGGCCGGGCCGTATGCGATCGCCGCGATTCCCCTGCTCGCCGAAGGCGGCGGGCGCGAGGCGTATCCGTGGCTGTCGCGCATCCTCGTGGTCGATGTGCCGGTCGATGTGCAGCGCGCGCGCGTGATGGCGCGCGACCGCGTCGATGCGGAGCTGGCGCAGCGGATGATCGCGGCGCAGGCCACGCGCGATGCGCGGCTGGCGATCGCCGACGATGTCATCGTGAATGACGGAGCGGTCGAGCTGCTAACCCCGCAGGTGGAAGCGCTGGATCGGCGCTACCGGGCGCTGGCGGCGGCCTGCGCCTGAACCGTCGATAGTCAGACCGACGGCCAGAAGCCGCGGATTCCGGCGATGCCCTGCGCACCGTGCGCCCGCGCTTCATCGACATCCGTCGGACCCAGCCCGCCGATGGCGTAGATCGGCAGCGACACGCGTTCGCGCATGGTGGCGAAACCATCCCAGCCAATGCCTTCCACGCCGGGATGGCTCGGTGTCGGTTTCAGCGTGCCGAGCACGGCGAAATCGCAGCCCAGCGCTTCGGCGGCGAGCAGGTCCTCCACGCTGTGGCAGGAGGCAGCCAGAGGTTGTTCCTGCGGAACCGGACGCTGCGACAGGCCCTGCAGCATGCGCGAAGGCAGATGCAGGCCCAGTCCGAACTCCATCGCAAGCGCGGCATCGCCGTTGACCAGCGCTTCCGCGCCCGCCTGGCGGCAGCGTTGCGCGGCCTGTGCGACCAGCGCGCGCCAGCGCTCCGCATTGAGCCCCGGCGCACGCAGCTGCACGCGGCGGACGCCGCTCGCCAAGGCCTGCTCGAGCTGCGACAGCCAGAGGGCGTCGTCACCCTCGGGAAGCGGCGTCACTGCATAGTGCGCGGGCTGCAGTAGCGCTGCGACGACCGGCCGGTCGGCCGGCGGCATCGCGTAGCTCGCCAGCTTCTGCGGTGGTACCCAGACCAGCGCCTGGCCTTCCAGCCCGCGCGCATGGCCGCGCCACGCCGCAATGCCGCGCACGTCCAGGCGCAGGCGTTTGTCGGGATAGCGTTGGGGAACGTTGATCAGCGGCGCGCCGATCTCTACGTCGATGCCGAGTTCTTCGTGCAGTTCGCGCGCGAGCGCCGCTTCGGCCGATTCACCGGGCTCGTGCTTGCCGCCGGGAAATTCCCACAGGCCGGCAAGATCGCGGCCTTCCGTGCGGCGGGCGAGCAACACACGGCCGCGCGCATCGCGAATGACACCGGCGACCACTTCGACGTGACGCAGCGCGCCGTCGGCTGAGCCTGCGACGGCGGCGCCCGGAACAATCGCGGACGGTACGTCCTTCGTGGAGGCGATGCTCATCGGTTTACCGGAAGCCGGTCGGCGTTCCGGTGACCGCCCTCCCCCGCTCGCGGGAGAGGGCGTCTGGAGCGGCTGCCGTCAGGCGATCTGCCCATGGCAATGCTTGTACTTCTTGCCGCTGCCGCAGGGGCAGGGATCGTTGCGGCCGACGTTGGCGAACACGTCGCCGCTACCGGCGGCCTGCTGCGCCTGCGCGGCTTCCTCGTCGGCGCCATAGCCGCCGGAGGACGCGTGCTGGAACTGCATCTGCTGCGCCTGCGCTTCGGCGGCGGCGCGTTCCTGCGCTTCCATCGCAGCGACCTCTTCCTCGCTGCGGATTCGCACGCGGGCCAGCAGCGTCACCACTTCGCGCTTCACCTTCTCCAGCATTTCGGAGAACAGCTCGAATGCTTCCTTCTTGTATTCCTGCTTCGGCTGCTTCTGCGCGTAGCCACGCAGGTGGATGCCCTGGCGCAGGTAGTCCATGCGCGCCAGGTGTTCCTTCCAGTTCTGGTCGAGCACGTTGAGCATGATGTGCTTTTCCAGCAGGCGCATCGTCTCGCCGCCCAGCTGCGTTTCGCGCTGCGCGAAGTGGCCGTCGGCGGCTTCCTGCACCAGGCGCTCGATCGTCTCGGCGTCGACTTCCTCGCTCTTGCCGACGAACTCGTTCAGCGACATCTGCAGGCCGAACTCGGAGGCGAGCGTCGCTTCCAGGCCCGGCAGGTCCCACTGGTCGTCCACCGAATTGGGCGGAACGAAACGCGCGACGGTGTCGGCCACCACGTCGCCGCGGATGCCGTCGACGTTCTCCTGCACGCTGTCGGCTTCCAGCAGTTCGTCGCGCTGGCTGTAGATGACCTTGCGCTGGTCGTTGTTGACGTCGTCGAAGTCCAGCAGGTTCTTGCGGATGTCGAAGTTGTGGGCCTCGACCTTGCGCTGCGCGTTGGCGATCTGCTTGGTCACCAGCGGGCTTTCGATGATGTCGTCTTCCTTCAGGCCCATGCGCGCCATTACGCGCTGCACCCAGTCGGCCGCGAAGATGCGCATCAGGTTGTCTTCGAGCGACAGGTAGAAGCGCGAGGAACCCGGGTCGCCCTGGCGACCGGCGCGGCCGCGCAGCTGGTTGTCGATGCGGCGGCTTTCGTGGCGCTCGGTGCCGACGATGTGCAGGCCGCCGGCGGCCTTCACCGCTTCATGGCGCGCCTGCCATTCGGACTTCAGGCGGGCCCTGGTGACGTCGTCGATGTGGCCTTCATTCCGGGCCTCGTGTTCGCTGATCTCGTTCTCCAGCGAACCGCCCAGCACGATGTCGGTACCGCGACCGGCCATGTTGGTGGCGATGGTGATCGCCCCCGGGCGGCCGGCCTGCGCGACGATCTGCGCTTCGCGCTCGTGCTGCTTGGCGTTGAGCACTTCGTGGTGGATGCCGGCCTGGCGCAGCTGCTCGCTGAGCATTTCCGACACTTCGATCGACGTCGTACCCACCAGCACCGGCTGCTTGCGGGCGTTGGCGTCCTTGATCTCGTTTAGCACCGCGCGGTACTTGCCGTTGCGGTTGAGGAACACCGCGTCCGGGTGGTCCTTTCGCTGGATCGGCTTGTGCGTCGGGATCACGATCACTTCCAGGCCGTAGATGCTCTGGAATTCGTAAGCCTCGGTATCGGCCGTACCGGTCATGCCGGACAGCTTCTTGTACATGCGGAACAGGTTCTGGAAGGTGATGCTCGCCAGCGTCTGGTTCTCGCGCTGGACCGGCACGCCTTCCTTCGCTTCCACCGCCTGGTGCAGGCCATCGGACCAGCGGCGGCCGGCCAGGGTACGGCCGGTGAATTCGTCCACGATCACCACTTCGCCATCGCGCACGATGTAATCCACGTCGCGCTGGTAGATGGCATGCGCGCGCAGCGCGGCGTTGAGGTGGTGGACCACGGTGAGGTTCTGGGCGGCGTACAGGCCTTCGGTTTCGGCGCTGAGGATGCCGGCCTCGACCAGCAGCTGCTCGGCGTGCTCCATGCCCGCTTCGGACAGGTGCACCTGCTTGCCCTTCTCGTCGACCCAGAAATCGCCCTCGCCTTCTTCGGCGTCCTGGCGGATCAGGCTGGGCACCACGCGGTTGACGCGGATGTACAGCTCGGGGGAATCGTCGGCCGGGCCGGAGATGATCAGCGGGGTACGTGCTTCGTCGATCAGGATCGAGTCGACTTCGTCGACGATGGCGTAATGCAGGCCGCGCTGGTAACGGTCGGCACGCGACAGCGCCATGTTGTCGCGCAGGTAGTCGAAGCCGAATTCGTTGTTGGTGCCGTAGGTGATGTCGCTGGCATAGGCCTCGCGCTTGTCGCTGTGCGGCATGCCCGGGTAGACCACGCCGACGCTCATGCCCAGCCAGTTGTACAGCTTGCCCATCTGCGCCGAGTCGCGGCGGGCCAGGTAGTCGTTCACGGTGACCACGTGCACGCCCTTGCCTTCCAGCGCGTTCAGGTACACCGGCAGCGTGGCCACCAGGGTCTTGCCTTCGCCGGTGCGCATTTCGGCGATCTTGCCCAGGTGCAGGACCATGCCGCCGATCAGCTGGACGTCGTAGTGGCGCATGCCGAGCACGCGGCGGCTGGCTTCACGGCAGACCGCGAAGGCTTCCGGCAGCACCTTGTCCAGGGCTTCACCGTCAGCGATGCGCTGCTTGAACTCCGGGGTCTTGGCCTTGAGCTGCTCGTCGGAGAGCTTTTCGATGTCCGGCTCCAGCGCATTGATCTTGGCGACGATGCGGTTGAGCTGGCGCAGCTGGCGTTCGTTACGACTGCCAAAGACGCGGGTAAGCAGGCTGTTGATCATTGAAGGAACCGGTTGGAATGAGACGCCCCAACGGCGACGCTCCCTCGGGAGCCGCCCGCCGCAAACGAAACAGGGCGCATCGCGCCCTGTCTATGGCAACACCCATTGTAGCTTGGGACGAGGGCCCGTGGATTCAAGCACCCTCAGCCGCGGGAAACCCGCCCGACCGGGGTGTTGCCGCCATCGCCAAGGAACTTGCGCGGGTTGACCACCTGGCCGCGTTCCCAGACCTCGAAGTGCACGTGGGCACCGGTGGAACGGCCGGTGGACCCCGCCTTGGCCACTTCCTGCCCGGCCCGGACCAGGTCGCCGACCTTCACCACCAGGCGCGAATTGTGCGCGTAGCGGGTCACGTAGCCGTTGCCATGGTCGACGTCGACCACGTTGCCGTAGCCGCCCTTCACGCCGGAGAAGCTGACCACGCCGTCGGCCACGGACATGACCGGGTCGCCGACCTTGGCGTGGAAGTCCATGCCCTTGTGGTTGCCGCGACCGCGACCGAACGGGTCGCTGCGACCGCCAAAGCCGGAGGTGATGTAGGTGTTGCGGATCGGCATGCGACCCGGCACCGCGTTCTGCTCCAGCTGGTGGTCGAACAGCAGCGACTCCATCACCGACAACTGGCGGCCTGAAGCAGCGAAGCGCTGCTCCAGCACCTGTAAGTCGGCGTTGACCTCGTTGACCGGGATGTCCTGGGTCGGGCCGGGCTCGCCTTCACCGAGGCCGGGGGTCTCGTTGAAGTCGAACTCGCCGTCTTCCAGCTTGCCCATCTGGGTCAGGCGCTCGCCCAGTGCGTTGAGCCGGGTGGCCTGCGCCTGCAGCTCGCCCATGCGGGCGGCGAGCGCGTTGACCTGGGTCTGGGCGTCCTGCTGGGCCTTGGCCAGGTCGCGCTCCTGCTGGGCGACCTTGGCGTGGAGCCGGGAATCATTGAACATGCTGCCACCCAGACCGGCACCGAAGCCGATCAGGCAGCCCAGGCCAAGCACGCTGCCCAGCAGGGCACGGGGCCTGTCCTCGAAGTAGAAACGCAAACGCGCAAGCGGCGTCTTGGCCTGTCCTTCACGCGTTTTGATTACGATCTTTTTGAATGCCATCAGTGAGTTTTCATGTCTGAGCCGAAATCCAGTGCCCGTCCTGCATCAACACCGAAGCCGGCGCTGGATGCAGTCATGGGTGACAAAGCCGGCAATCCGCTGCGTCGTGCCCTGTGGCTCGATGCGCTGGACCGTCAGTTGCGCCCCCATCTGCCGCCCACCCTGGCCACCCGTTGCCGGCTGGCGAATGTAAACGGCGAACACCTCGTTTTTGTCGTCGACTCCGCTGTGTGGCACGCCAAGGTCCGGCTGGCCGAAGCACAGTTGATCGACGCGGCCCGGTCCATCGGGCTGAAGGTCACCAAGGTGACCGTCAAAACTGCGGCTGCCCCTCCTCCACGCTCCCCAGCGATCGACAACAGGAATGGCCCCCACGCAGTTTCAGCCGCCACGCACAAAGGGCTACGCGACGCGTTGGCTTGTCTGAAGGACATGGAGTAACCCACGGCCGCACAGGCATCAGGGCATCCCGCCCCTTCCCCGCCGTCGTCACGATCATGTGAATCTGGCAGGGAGCCGGCGGCCATCGTAGCCGTGCCGGGCCGTCCAGTCGTTAGTCTTTTATTAAAGAATCGTTAAATTCAGGCCAAAACCGGACCCGGTTCACAAAAACGTGACGACGGTACCTAGACGGTTCATTGACATCAACATCACGCCGGCCGCGACCGCCAAACGCACAACGGCGCCCTGGGCGCCGTTGTTTTTTCTTTCAATTCAACTGGTTAGGCGTACGCTGGCACGCCATACACGACCGGAACCTCGCTGCTCGGGGTTTCGTAGCTGACCCACTCCCACGCCGTGGCATCGGCCAGCAGCGCACGCACCAGCTTGTTGTTGAGCGCGTGGCCGGATTTGAAGCCTTCGTAGGCCCCCAGCACCTGGCCGCCGGCCAGATACAGGTCGCCGATCGCATCGAGGATCTTGTGGCGCACGAACTCGTCGGCGTAGCGCAGGCCGTCGTCGTTGAGCACGCGGAATTCGTCGAGCACGATGGCGTTGTCCATCGAACCGCCCAGGCCCAGGTTGCGCTCGCGCATGTATTCCAGGTCGCGCATGAAGCCGAAGGTGCGTGCGCGGGAGATTTCCCGGGTATAGGCGGCGGTGGAGAACTCGATCTCGGCGCGCGACTGCTTGGCCGGGATCATCGGGTGATCGAACTGGATGGTGAAACCGAGCTTGTAGCCTTCATACGGCTCGAAGCGGGCGACCTTGTCGCCGTCGGTCACTTCCACCGTCTTGAGAATGCGGATGAAGCGCTTCGGCGCGTCCTGTTCGGCGATGCCCGCCGACTGCAGCAGGAACACGAACGGGCCGGAGGAACCGTCCATGATCGGCAGTTCGGCCGAGGACAGCTCCACGATGATGTTGTCCACGCCCAGGCCGGCCAGGGCCGACATCAGGTGTTCGACGGTCTGGATCTTGGCGTCATTGCAGGTCAGCCCGGTGCACAGGGTCACTTCGGTGACCAGGTCGGCACGGGCGGGGACCTCCACCACCGGGTCCAAGTCCACGCGCCGGAACACGATGCCATGGTTGACCGGTGCCGGGCGCAGGGTCATGTAGACCTTGTCACCACTGTGCAGGCCAACGCCGGTGGCGCGGATCGTGTTCTTGAGGGTGCGTTGGGGAATCATGGGGGCGACCGGGGGAAGCGCGCAGTCAGCGCGACAGTGACAAACAAGAATAACACGCACTACCACCGCTCCTTTCTGAACCGGAGGCGGCAGACTGCCGGGCCCATCCTGGCCCGGCAGCAAGGGACATGGAGGCGCTTACCGGGGAGGACAAGACCCCGGCCGGCGATCCTTCAGTCCGCCTGGCGGCGCAGGAACGCCGGGATGTCCAGGTAATCGTTGGGCAGTTCGGCAGCGGCCGGGCTCGACGACGACGGGGCCGAGGGGGCCACGGTGTCGGCGCTGGGACGACGCAGGCCCAGGCCCATGCCGCCCACGGCCTTGGACACGGCGTCGCCGCCCGTGTCGAAATCGCCGAACTCCGGCTGGCCGGTGGTGGCATTGCGGACCAGCTTGATCGGCGCGCGCTCGCCCGGACGCTGGGTCTTGGAGGCCACCGCACGGTTCAGGCCGGTGGCCACCACGGTGACGCGGACCTCGTCCTGCATGTCCGGGTCCAGCACGGTACCGACCACCACGGTGGCGTCTTCGGACGCGAAGCCATCGATGGTGCGGCCGATCTCGTCGAACTCGGCCATCGTGAAGTCGGCGCCGGCGGTGATGTTGACCAGGATGCCGTTGGCACCGGCCAGGTTCACATCGTCCAGCAGCGGGTTCTGGATGGCGGCTTCGGCGGCGGCCTGGGCGCGGTCATCGCCACGGGCGGTGCCGGTACCCATCATCGCCAGGCCCATTTCGGACATGACGGTGCGCACGTCGGCGAAGTCGACGTTGATCAGGCCCGGGCGCACGATCAGGTCGGCGATGCCCTGCACGGCGCCCTGGAGAACGTCGTTGGCGGCACGGAAGGCCTGGATCATGGTGGCGTTGCGGCCCAGCACGGTGATCAGCTTTTCGTTCGGGATGGTGATCAGCGAGTCGCAGTGCTGGCTCAGTTCCTCGATGCCCTTCAGCGCGACCTGCATGCGGCGGCGACCTTCGAACGGGAACGGCTTGGTGACCACGGCCACGGTCAGGATGCCCATCTCCTTGGCCAGCTGTGCCACCACCGGTGCAGCGCCGGTCCCGGTGCCACCGCCCATGCCGGCGGTGATGAACACCATGTCCGCACCCTGCAGGGCGTCCATGATGCGCTCGCGGTCTTCCAGCGCGGCCTGGCGGCCCACTTCCGGATTCGCGCCGGCGCCCAGGCCCTTGGTGACATTGGTACCCAGCTGCAGCTGCAGCTTGGCACCGCAATTCTTGATGGCCTGCGAGTCGGTGTTGGCGGTGATGAATTCCACGCCGTCCACGCTGGTGCTGACCATGTGCGCCACGGCGTTGCCGCCGCCGCCGCCCACGCCGATCACCTTGATCACCGCATTGGGTGCCATCTTCTCAATCAGTTCGAAATGCGCCATGTCCGTGTCCTCGTTATATCCGCTTCTGGTTGGCATGGGCGCGTTGGCGTCCTGCCATTGCGCTGCATGTTGCCGTTGCGGCTGTGTGGGTTGTGTGTTGCTTTTTTTGTTGCGCCGGCGGGGGCCGGTTTGAAGCCAGCCGACTGACCGTCGGCTCTACTGCACTTGCAACCAGCAGGGGGCCGGTTGAAGCAGATTCCGTTGCGTCAGAATTCGCCGCGGAACCACGTCTTTACCTTGTTGAAGAGACTGCCTGCGCGCCCGGTGGGCAGCGACGGGCGGCGTGGATGCTCGATCTGGCTGCCCATCAGCAGCAGGCCCACGCCGGTGGCATGCACCGGGTTGCCGACCACTTCGCCCAGCCCGGTGACGTGCTGCGGGATGCCCACGCGCACCGGCATCTGCAGCATTTCCTCGGCCAGTTCGACCACGCCTTCCATCTTCGAGGCGCCGCCGGTCAGCACCATGCCGGCGCGCACCAGTTCCTCGAAGCCGGAACGGCGCAGTTCGGCCTGCACCATTTCGAAGATTTCCTCATAACGGCCCTGCACCGCCTGGGCCAGCGCGTGCCGCGGCATCCGGCGCGGCGGACGATCGCCGACGCTGGGCACCTGGATGCTTTCCTCGGCGGTGGCCAGCTGGGCCAGGGCGCAGGCGTAACGCACCTTGATCTGCTCGGCTTCCGGGGTCGGCGTGCGCAGCATGTGCGCGATGTCGTTGGTGACGTGGTCGCCGGCGATCGGCAGCGACGCGGTGTGGCAGATCGCGCCCTGCACGAACACGGCCAGGTCGGTGGTGCCGGCGCCCATGTCGACCAGCACCACGCCCAGTTCGCGCTCGTCGGCGGTCAGCACGGCCACGCTGGAGGCCAGCGAGGACAGCACCAGGTCATCCACCTGCAGGCCGCAGCGCTGCACGCACTTGCTGATGTTGGCCGCGGCCGACTGTGCGCACACCACCAGGTGCGCATGCACCTCCAGGCGCACGCCGGTCATGCCGACCGGGTTGCGGATGCCTTCCTGCGAATCGTCCAGCACGTATTCGCGCGGAATCGCGTGCAGGATCTTCTGGTCGGCCGGGATCGCCACCGCCTTGGCCGCATCCAGCACGCGGTCCAGGTCGCCCCAGGTCACTTCACCGTCGCGGATCGGCACGATCCCGGGCGAATTCTTGCACTGCACGTGGTTGCCGGAGATCGAGGCATACACCGAGCGGATCTCGCAGCCGGCCATCAGCTCGGCCTCTTCGACCGCGCGCTGGATCGACTGCACGGTCGATTCGATATCCACCACCACGCCGCGCTTGAGGCCGCGCGATTCGTGCGAGCCGATGCCGATGACCTCGATCGGATTGCCCGGCGAGTACTCGCCGACCAGCGCCACCACCTTGGAGGTGCCGATGTCCAGACCGACGATCAGTGATTTGTCACCCTTGCGATTCATGTCCTGTCCTGCGTGCTGTGCGCCACATTGGCCGGCGCGGCCGCGGCCGGGGTACCCCAGCTCAGCGTGAAACCATTGGTATAGCGGAGGTCGGCGCGTTCGATCGGCACCTGCTGGTTGGCCAGCTGCGGCAGCACGCGCACGAAGCGCTGCAGGCGCGAGCGCGCGTCGTCGCGGCCGACCACCACTTCGGTGCCGTTGCTCAGCTGCAGCGACCAGCTGCCGCGTGCGTCCATGCTGACCCGGGTCACGTCGACCCCGGCCGGCGCGAACAGCGCGCGCGCATCGTTGTACAGCGCCACCACTTCTTCGGTCTGGGTATCCGGGCCGTCCAGGTCGGGCAGCTTCAGGTCCTGCAGCTTCTGCGGGGTGGCAAACAGCTTGCCCTGCTCGGACAGCAGCCGGTCCTTGCCCCAGCGCGCGAACGGCTTGTGCTCGACCAGGGTGATTTCCAGCACGTCCGGCCACTGCTTGCGGACCTGCGCGCTTTCCACCCACGGCAGGGTTTCGATCGCGTCCTGCGCGTCCTGCAGCTTGACCGCGAAGAAGCCGGACTTCGCATACGGCAGCACCACCTGCTGCAGCTGCTCGGCCGGAACCCGCTTGAATTCACCATGCACGCGCAGCTTGGCCAACGGCCAGCGTTCGGCACCGACCCAGCCGTTGAGCACCGCCACCACGGGCAGCGCCACCAGCGACAGGGCCAGCAACCAGACGAAGATGCGCAGCACCGCGTTCATGCGTGGCGTGCCTCCACGTTGCCGAAGCCGGCCGGCAGGGTCTGCTCCAGCACGCGCCAGACCAGCTCCTCGAAGCCGATGCCGGCCTGGCCGGCCGCCTTGGGCACCAGCGAATGGCTGGTCATGCCCGGGGCGGTGTTGACCTCGAGCAGGTAGAAGCGGCCACTGGCGCGGTCGCGCATCACATCGACCCGGCCCCAGCCACGGCAGCCTGCGGCGCGGAACGCGTCCAGCGCGATGCGGCGGATCTCCAGCTCGTCCTCGCCGTCCAGGCCCGGGCACAGGTACTGGGTGTCATCGGCGATGTACTTGGCGTTGTAGTCGTACCACTGGCCCTTGGGCACGATGCGGATCGACGGCAGCGCCTGGTCGCCGAGGATGCCCACGGTCAGTTCGTCGCCCACCACCATCTGTTCCATCAGCAGCTGGCCGTCGTAGCGCGCGGCCAGGGCGACGGCGTCGTCCAGGCCGGCGTCGTCGGTGACCCGGCTGATGCCCACGCTGGAGCCTTCGTTGGCCGGCTTGACCACCACCGGCAGGCCGAGCTCGGCCGCGCTGGCGTGCACGTTTTCCGCGGTGACCTTGCGGTACTGCGGCGTGGGCAGGCCCAGCGCGAGCCAGACCTGCTTGGTGCGGATCTTGTCCATGCCCAGCGCCGAGCCGAGCACGTCCGAACCGGTGTACGGCACGCCGAAGGCTTCCATCAGCCCCTGCACGATGCCGTCCTCACCGCCACCGTTGTGGCCGTGCAGGATGTTGAAGACGCGGTCGAAACGCTTTTCCACCAGCGCCAGTGCCAGCGCCGGAATGCCATCCACGGCGGTGGCGTTGACCCCGCGCGCGCGCAGCGCCTCGATCACGTTGCGGCCCGAATCCAGCGACACCTCGCGTTCGCTGGAGGTACCGCCCAGCAGCACCGCCACGCGGCCGAACACGGCCGGGTCGGTGGTGCGCAGCGGCGGGAAGGTCAGCGCGCTCATGCCTGCGCCTCGCTGCTGAACCCTTCCACGGCAAGCTGGGTGGCCACCGCGCCAATGTCGCCCGCCCCCATCATCAGCAGCAGGTCGCCGTCCTGGAGCACATCGGGCAGCACGCTGGCCAGTTCGGTGGCCTTGCCCACCACCACCGGTTCGCTGCGGCCGCGGGCGCGGATGGCGCGGGCCAGCGCATGCGAATCGGCGCCGGCAATCGGCTCCTCGCCGGCCGGGTACACCTGGCACAGCACCAGCGCGTCAACGCTGGAGAGCACCGCGGCGAACTTGTCGAACTGGTCGCGCGTGCGGCTGTAGCGGTGCGGCTGGAAGGCCACGACCAGGCGCTTGTCGCTCCAGCCGCCGCGGGCGGCGGCGAACACCGCCTCCAGTTCGCTGGGGTGGTGGCCGTAATCGTCGATGACCCGCACCCTGGCGCCGGTGGCGGTGGTGACTTCGCCCAGGTCGTTGAAGCGACGGCCGACGCCGGCGAAGCTTTCCAGCGCGCGCGCGATGGCGTCCGGAGCCACGCCCAGCTGCCAGCCCACTGCGGCCGCGGCCAGGGCGTTGAGCACGTTGTGGCGGCCCGGCAGGGCCAGCACCACGTCCTGGCTGGTGCCCTGCGGCAGGCGCAGGGTAAAGCGCATGCGGGCGCCGTCCTGGACCACGTTTTCGGCACGCACGTCGGCGTGCGCGCTCATGCCGTAGCTCATCACGTGACGCGGGGTCTGCGCGGCCAGCGCGGCCACTTCCGGGTCGTCGATGCACAGCACCGCCAGCCCGTAGAACGGCAGGCGCTGCAGGAATTCGGCGAACGCCGCCTGCACCCGGGCGAAATCGTTGCCGTAGTTTTCCAGGTGGTCGGCGTCGATGTTGGTGATCACCGAGACCAGCGGATTCAGGCGCAGGAAGCTGCCATCGCTCTCATCGGCTTCGGCCACCAGCCACTGCCCGCTGCCGAGCTTGGCGTTGGCGCCGGCCGCCAGCAGCTGCCCGCCGATGACGAAGGTCGGATCCAGCCCGCCCTCGCTCAGCACCGCGGCGGCCAGGCTGGTGGTGGTGGTCTTCCCGTGCGTGCCGGCCACGGCGATGCCGCGGCGGAAGCGCATCAGTTCGGCCAGCATCGCCGCACGCGGCATGATCGGAATGCGCTGGCTGCGCGCTTCCATCAGTTCCGGGTTGTCCTCGCGGATCGCGCTGGAGACCACCACGCAGTCGGTTCCCAGCACGTTGGCGGCCGAATGGCCGCGCATCACGCGCGCGCCCAGCCCGGCCAGGCGGCGGGTGGCGGCGTTGTCGGCGTTGTCCGAACCGGACACCTCATAGCCCAGGGTCAGCATCACTTCGGCGATACCGCTCATGCCGGTGCCGCCGATGCCGACGAAGTGCACGCGCGGGAAGGCGCGCACCAGGTCATTGGTGTCGTGAAGGCGGCGGATCATGCGCGGCCTCGCGTTGCGGTGTTCATTTGGATTCCTCGAGGATGATGTCGGCGATGCGCTCGGCGGCATCGACCTTGGCCAGCGCACGCGCGGCAACCGCCATCTGCATGCGACGGGCGGGATTGGCGGCCAGGTCGCGCAGCACGTGCTGCAGCTGCAGGGCGAGCGCGTCGTCCTGCTTCAGCAGCACGGCCGCGCCACGCTCGACCAGGTATTCGGCATTGCGGGTCTGGTGGTCGTCCACCGCCGCCGCGAACGGAACCAGCACGCTGCCGACGCCGGCCGCGCACAGCTCGGCCAGGGTCGACGCGCCGGAACGGCACACCACCAGGTCGGCCCAGCCGAAGGCGTCGGCCATGTCGGCGATGAACGGCTGCACCTGCGCGGCAACGCCAGCGTCCTGGTACGCCTGCAGCGCTTCGGCATGCAGCTTTTCACCGCTCTGGTGGCGCACCTCGACGGCGACCTCGCCGGCAATGGCGGCCAGTGCCTTGGGCACGGCGTTGTTGAGCGCGCGTGCGCCCTGGCTGCCCCCCAGCACCAGCAGGCGCAGCGGCCCGTGGCGGTCGGCCAGGCGCTGTTCGGGGGCGGAAATCGCGGCGATCTCGGCACGCACCGGGTTGCCCACCGCTTCCTCGCGCTGGGCGAAGCTGCCCGGGAAGCCGGTCAGCACGCGCCGCGCAAAGCGCGACAGCACGCGGTTGGTCAGGCCCGGCGCGCGGTTCTGTTCGTGCACCAGCAGCGGCAGGCCGTGCAGGCGCGCGGCCAGGCCGCCCGGACCCGAGGCGAAGCCGCCGAAGGCGATCACCGCGCGCGGATTGCGGTCGCGGATCAGGAAGCCAGCGGCGCGCACCGCGCGCAGCAGGCGCCCGGGTGCGGTCAGCAGGGCCAGCTTGCCCTTGCCGCGCAGGCCGCTGATCGCCAGCGTGTCGATGTGGAGGTCGTGCTGCGGCACCAGGCGGGTTTCCATGCCGCCTTCGCTGCCCAGCCAGGTCACCGGAATGCCGCGCGCGCGCAGCACCCGGGCCACGGCCAGGCCGGGGAAGATGTGGCCACCGGTACCACCGGCCATGATCAGCACCGGGCGCGGGGAGGTCTGGGCGCTCATCCCATCCTCCCCAGGGTCGGTTCGATGCGCTGCTGCATGCGGCTGGTGCCGCGCGGCGCGCTGTCCCGATGCGCCGGTGCCGGCGTGGCGGCGCTGGCGCTGGCGCTGGCGCTGGCCGGTGCCGCGACCGGTGCCGCCTCGTCCAGGTCGGCAGCCCCCATGCGCACGGCCTGGCGGCGCTCGGCGCGGTCCAGTTCGTAGGACACGCGCAGCAGCAGGCCCATCGCCACGCAGGTCATCAGGATGCTCGAGCCGCCCGAGGAGATCAGCGGCAGGGTCAGGCCCTTGGTCGGCAGGATCCCCAGGTTCACCCCGATCGAGACGAAGCTCTGCATGCTCACCCACAGGCCGATGCCGAAGGCGATGTAACCGGAGAAGTGGCGCTTCATTTCCACGCAGCGCATGCCGATCCAGAACGCGCGCCCGGCCAGCAGCGCATACAGCGCCACGATCAGGCAGGTGCCGACGAAGCCCAGCTCCTCGGCGGTGACCGAGAAGATGAAGTCGGTGTGCGCCTCGGGCAGGTAGTACAGCTTCTGCACCGAGTTGCCCAGGCCGACCCCGGTCCATTCGCCGCGGCCCACCGCCATCAGCGCGTTGGAGAGCTGGTAGCCGTCGCCCTGCTGGTCGGCCCACGGGTCCCAGAACGAGGTGATGCGGCGCATGCGGTAGGGCTCGATGATCGCCAGCGCGCTCATCGCCACCAGGCCGAACACGATCGGCATCGACATGCGCGGCAGGTTCACCCCGCCCAGCACCAGCATGCCGGCGGTGATCGCCAGCAGCAGGGTCGAGGAACCGAAGTCGGGCTGCAGCAGCAGCAGCACCACCAGCGCGCCGGCCACGCCCAGCGGCTTGAGCATCGCCGGCCAGGTCGCATTGACCTCGTCGCGGAAGCGCACCAGGTAACTGGACAGCCACACGATGTACAGCACCTTCACCGCTTCGACGGTCTGGAACTTGGAGAACCCCAGGTTGATCCAGCGCCGCGCGCCGTTGACGCTGCTGCCCAGGCCGGGGATGAACACCACCACCAGCAGCGCGAAGCAGCCCAGCAGCAGCATCTGGTTGTACTGCTCGATGCTCTTCAGCTCGGTGCGCATGGCGATGGCCGCCAGCACGATGCCTACCGCCAGGAAGATGAGGTGGCGGTTGAGGTAGTAGAACGGGCTGCTCATCAGCGCGATCGAGCTCGACGCGACCATCACCACGCCCAGCCCGGTGAGCGCGATGATCGCGCCCAGCAGCCACTTGTCGAAGTGGCCTCCGATGGCTTCAAGGCGGGTTGCCTGGCGCGACAGGTCGTTCATCAGCGCACCTTCAACGTGGCCAGGCCGATCAGCACCAGCACCACCGAGATGATCCAGAAGCGCACGATCACGCGCGGCTCGGGCCAGCCCTTCAACTCGAAGTGGTGGTGGATCGGCGCCATGCGGAACACGCGCTTGCCGGTCAGCTTGAACGAGGCGACCTGGATCATCACCGACAGCGTTTCGATCACGAACACGCCGCCCATGATCACCAGCACCAGCTCCTGGCGGGTGATCACCGCGATGGTGCCCAGCACCGCACCGAGCGCCAGCGCACCGATGTCGCCCATGAACACCATCGCCGGGTAGGTATTGAACCAGAGGAAGCCCAGGCCGGCGCCGGCGATCGCCGCGCAGATGATCACCAGTTCACCCGCGCCGGGGATCTGCGGGATCTGCAGGTAATTGGAGAACACCACGTTGCCCGACGCATAGGCGAACACGCCCAGTGCGCAGGCCACCAGCACGGTCGGCATGATCGCCAGGCCGTCCAGGCCGTCGGTCAGGTTGACCGCGTTGGAGAAGCCGACGATCCAGAAGTAGGCGATGGCCACGAAGCTGATCCCGGCCAGCGGCAGCGCCACCGACTTGAACATCGGGATGTAGAAGGTCAGCGCCGCCGGTACGTCGGCGGTGTAGAACAGGAACAGGCCGGCAGCCAGGCCGAAGATCGACTGCAGCAGGTACTTCCAGCGCGACTTCAGTCCATTCGGGTCGCGCCGCACGATCTTGATCCAGTCGTCGTACCAGCCGATCGCGCCGAAGCACAGCATCACCGCCAGCACCACCCACACATAGCGGTTGCGCAGGTCGGCCCACAGCAGCACCGACAGGGTGATGGTGAGCAGGATCAGCGAACCGCCCATGGTCGGGGTGCCGGCCTTGGAGAAGTGGGTCTGCGGACCGTCGGTACGGATCGGCTGGCCACCCTTGAACTGGGCCAGCTTGCGGATCATCGCCGGGCCCAGCCACAGCGACAGGAACAGCGCGGTAAGCGCGGCAAGAATGCCACGCAGGGTCAGATAGCCGAACAAGCCGAACAGGCTTTCCAACTGCTGCAGCCATCGGGCCAGTTCAAGCAACATGGGGGGTTTCCTCTCCTCGCGCCAGCAGCGCTTTCACAATCTTGTCCATGGCGCTGCCGCGCGAGCCCTTGACCAGGCAGCGCACGCCAGCATGCAGTTCATCGGCCAGCGCCGCGGCCAGCGCGTCGTGGCTCTGGAAGTGGCGCCCGCCTTCGCCGAAGGCCTGCGATGCGGCCGCGCTCAGCGTGCCCAGCGTGTACAGGCGCTTGAGCCCCGCCTCGCGTGCGCGCCGGCCGGCCTGCGCGTGCAGGGCCTCGCCGTCTGGACCGAGTTCGCGCATGTCGCCCAGCACCAGCCAGCCTTCGTCGGGGCTTGCGGCCAGCGCATCGATGGCGGCGGCCAGCGAACCGGGGTTGGCGTTGTAGCTGTCGTCGATCAGCACCGCGCCACCGGGCAGGCGGTGCGCGATCTGGCGTCCGGGTACCGGCTCGGCGCGGGCCAGGCCGGCGGCGATGCTGTCCAGGCCGATGCCGGCCGCCAACGCCAGCGACGCCGCCGCCAGCGCGTTGCTGATGTTGTGCCGGCCGGGCAGCGCCAGCGCGATGCTGACCGCACCGCTGGGCGCGACCAGGGTGAACTGGCTGCCCTCGGCGGTCGGTCGGATCGCCTGCGCGGTGACGTCCGCACTGTGGTCCAGCGCATAGCGCAGCACGCGGCTGCGCGGCGGCTGGCCGACGATGTGCTGTTCGAACCACGCGCCAAAGGCGTCGTCGGCGTTGATCACCGCCACGCCGTCGACCGGCAGCGCGGCATAGATGGCGCCCTTGGTGCTGGCCACGCCCTGCAGGCTGCCCATCCGCTCCAGGTGCGCCGGCGCGATGTTATTGACCAGCGCGTACTGCGGGCGCGCGATGTCGGTGAGGTAGGCGATGTCGCCCGGCTTGCCGGCACCCATTTCGTAGATGGCGAAGTCGGCGTCTTCCGGCGCATCGATCACCGCCAGCGGCAGGCCGATCTCGTTGTTGCGGTTGCCCGGGTTGGCATACACCACCGCGCCGCGTTCGCGCGCGACCTGCTCCAGGATCGCCAGCAGCAGGCTCTTGACGCTGGTCTTGCCGTTGCTGCCGGTGATGGCGAACACCGCCGCGCTGCGGTCGCGCTGCATGCCGGCCGCGATGCGGCCCAGCGCATGTTCGCTGTCGCCGACCACGATCTGCGGCACGGCCACCTCGAGCAGGCGTTCGACCAGCATCGCGCTGGCCCCGCGGGCCACCGCGTCGGCGGCGAAGTCATGCCCGTCAAACCGCTCGCCGCGCAGGGCGACGTACAGGCTGCCCGGCGCCAACGTGCGGGTGTCGTTGCTGATGGCGTCGATGGCGGTGTCATCGCCATGGATGTCACCCCCGGCCCAATGGGCGATCAGCGAGAGCGGCGTGCGCTTCACAGGATGGCCTCCTTGGCGCTGAGCGCGGCAGCGGCCACCAGGGTGTCGTCGAAGTCGTGCCTGACCCCGCGCACTTCCTGATAGGGCTCATGGCCCTTGCCGGCCAGCAGCACGATGTCGCCAGGACCGGCCAGCTTCACCGCCAGGCCGATCGCGCGCGCGCGGTTGCGCTGCACGGTGACCGCGTCGGGTGCAGTGAAACCAGCCAGGATGTCGGCCACGATGGCGTCGCCATCCTCGCCGCGCGGATTGTCGTCGGTGACGATCACCTGCTGGGCCAGGCGTTCGGCGATGGCCGCCATCTGCGGGCGCTTGCCCGCGTCGCGTTCGCCGCCGCAGCCGAACACGCAGAACAGCCTGCCCTGCAGGTGGCCCTGCAGGCTCTGCAGGGCCTGCTCCAATGCATCGGGGGTATGCGCGTAGTCGACCACCACGGTCGGCAGGCCGCGCTCGCCGCCGAGGCGGTTCATGCGCCCGGCGATCGGCTGCAGCTGCGACACCAGCGCGGCGATCGCCTCGGGGGCATGGCCCAGCGCGTGCAGCACGCCGGCCACGGCCAGCAGGTTGTCCACGTTGAAGCGGCCCAGCAGCGGCGACTGCACCGGGTGGCGTGCACCATCGACCAGCAGGTCGAAGGCAATGCCACGGCCGTCGAGCTTGAGCGAGTCGGCGCGCAGCGTGGCCTGCTGCGCACCGCGCGAGCTGACCCCGATCCGGGCGACACCGGCATCGACCGTGCGCAGCAGTTCGCTGCCGAAACTGTCATCCAGGTTCACCACTGCGGCCTTCAGGCCGTCGCGGTGGAACAGCTTGGCCTTGGCCGCGCCGTACTGGGCCATGTCGCCGTGGTAATCGAGATGGTCGCGGGTGAGGTTGGTGAACACCGCCACGTCGTAGTGCACGGCATCCACGCGGCCTTGGTCGAGCGCATGCGAGCTCACTTCCATGGCCACGGCCCTGGCGCCCTGGTCACGCAACTGCGCCAGCACTTCATGCATCTGCAGCACCAGCGGCGTGGTGAAGCCGGTCGGCACCACGTGGCCGTACAGGCCCACGCCGAGCGTGCCGATGCTGCCGCTGGGCGTGCCCAGCAGGTGCCAGGCCTGGGCCAGCAGCTGCACGGTGGAGGTCTTGCCGTTGGTGCCGGTGACCCCGACCATGGTCATCGCGCGCGACGGATGACCGTGAAATTGATCGGCCATGCCGCCCATGCGCGCGCGCAGGCCGGGAACGGCAATGGCGTCGGCCGGTGCCGGCAGTTCCGCCGGGGCCGGTGGCTCGAACAGGATCGCGCCCGCACCCGCGGCGCGGGCCTGGTCGACGAAGCCCAGCCCGTGCGCGCCGAAGCCGGCGATGGCCACGAAGGCGTTGCCCGGGCGCACGGCGCGGCTGTCGAGCACCAGGCCGGTGATGGACGGGTCGTGGCTCAGCACCACGTCGGGAAGCAACTGCGAAAGCAACATCATCTGGCTCATTGCGTGCCTCCCTGCGCGGGCGGCACCGTGGCGTGCGCGCTGGGCAGCGCGGCATCGAATTCAGCGGCGGCGTCTGGGGCGAGCACGGCATCGGCCGGCGGCGGGGTCGGCAGCGAGGTGGCCGCGTGTCCCATCTTTCCGGACTGCTGCGCGGCCAGCCAGGAATCGATATCGTCCGGCGGCACGTCCATCAGGCGCAGCGCGCCTTCCATGACGTTGTGGAACACCGGCGCCGAGACCAGGCCGCCGTAGTACGTGCCGGCCTGCGGATCGTTGATCACGATCACCGTGGCAAAGCGCGGGTTGCTGGCCGGCACCACGCCGGCGAACAACGAGTTGTAATGGCCACGCTCGTAGCCACCGGGGCCGGCCTTGCGCGCAGTGCCGGTCTTGCCGGCCACGTGGTAGCCCAGCACCGCCGCCTGCTTGGCGCCGCCCTGGGTGACCACCGTTTCCATCATCGCCACGACCTCTTTGGCGATTTTTTCATCGATGATCTGCTTGCCTTCGTTACGCTGGCCCTTGACGAAGGTCGGCGCGATCAGCTTGCCGCCATTGCCCAGCGCCGAGTACGCCGTGGCGATCTGCAGGGCCGAGACGTTCATGCCGTAGCCGTAGGACATGGTGGTCTTGGACGGCCCGCTCCAGCTCGCCGGGCGCGGGAACACGCCGGCCGATTCGCCCGGGAAACCGCTGTGCGGCGACGAGCCGTAGCCGAAGCTGTGGACGTGGTCGTAGAACACCTGGTCGGGCATCTTTGCGGCGATCTTGGCCGCCCCGATGTTCGAACTGCGGGTGATCACGCCGGTCACATTGAGCACGCCGTTGTTGCGCGGCACGTCCTTGATGGTGAACCTGCCCACGGCCATGTAGCCCGGGTTGGTGTCGACCGTGGTGTCCTTGGTGACCACGCCGGACTGCAGCGCCGAGGCGATGGTCAACGGCTTCATGGTCGAACCGGGCTCGACCAGGTCGGTCACCGCGCGGTTGCGGCGGGTATCCGGCGCCGTACCGCCCACCGCATTGGGGTTGTAGGTCGGCAGGTTGACCATGGCCAGGATTTCGCCTGTGGCCACGTCCATGATGACCATCGAGCCGGCGGCGGCCTTGTTCGCGATCAACGCGTTGCGCAGCTCCTTGAACGCCAGAAACTGGATGCGACGGTCGATGCTGAGGGTCAGGTCCTTGCCCGGCTCGGCCGCGCGCAGGAGGTCGCTTTCGACCGTGTCGCCCTTGCGGTTGCGGATCACCCGCTTGGCACCGGCCTTGCCGCGCAGCCATTCGTCGAAGGCCAGCTCCAGCCCTTCCTGGCCACGATCATCGATGTTGGTGAAGCCCAGCACATGCGCCATCGCCTCGCCCTGCGGGTAGAAGCGGCGGAATTCGCGCTGCGAGGCCACGCCGGGAATCTTCAGCGCCACCACTTTCTCTGCGTCGTCCGGGTTGATCCGGCGGCGCAGGTACATGAACTCCTTGTCGGCCTTCTGGCTCAGCTTGGAGGTCAGGTCGTCCAGCGGCATGCCCAGCGCGGTGGCCAGCTCCGGAATGCGGTCGGGCGTGCGCATCAGCTCCTGCGGATTGACCCAGATCGAGGCGACCGGGGTCGACACCGCCACCGGCTCGCCATTGCGGTCGGTGATCATGCCGCGCGAGGTATTGATCGGCAGTTCGCGCAGGTAACGCGCTTCACCCTGGCGCTGGTAGAAATCGCTGTTGACCAGCTGCACGTAGGCCGCGCGGCCAACCAGCGACACCGAGCACAGGCCCAGCGCCAGCCCGACCCACTTCAGGCGCTGGCGCAGGTTGAAGCTGTTGCGCGCACGGTTGCGGCCGGTCTTGTTCATGGCCGCACCACCACGACATCGGCCGCTTCGGGGAACTTCATGCCCAGCCGTTCGCGCGCCACGCGGTCGACGCGGGTGGCCTCGGCCAGGGTTGCCTGCTCCAGCTGCAGGCGGCCGAATTCAATGTTCAGTTCGTCGCGGGCGCGCTCCACCCGCGACAGTTCGACGAAGGTCTGCCGGTGACGGTGGCGCATGAACACCACACCGATCGCCGAGGCGATGGTGCAGGCCAGCAGCACGACCAGCAGCAGGCGGCTCATCCGGCCACCGCACGCTTTTCGGCCACGCGCAGCACCGCGCTGCGCGAGCGCGGGTTGACCGCCAGCTCGTCATCCTCGGCCTTGATCGCGCCGCCGACCAGGTCCAGGGTAGGCACGAACGCGGCCAGCTCGGGCAGGCGGCGGTTGCTTGGCGGCGCCTTGGCGTGGCGGTTCATGTACTGCTTGATGATGCGATCTTCCAGCGAGTGGAAGCTGATCACCGCCAGTCGGCCGCCCGGCTTCAGGCGCGCCATCGCCGCGTCGAGCCCGGCTTCGAGGTCGGCCAGTTCGCGGTTGATGTGGATGCGGATGGCCTGGAAGCTGCGCGTGGCCGGGTGGATCTTGTCCTTGCCACGCGGCATCACCGACGCGATCAGCTCGGCCAGCTCTGCGGTGCGGGTGAACGGCTGCTTGTCGCGGCGCGCGATGATCGCCCGCGCGATGCGGCGCCCCTGGCGTTCTTCGCCATAGGTCCAGAGCACGTCCATCAGCTCGCGCTCTTCGACGCGGTTGAGCCACTGCGCGGCGCTTTCACCGCTGTCCGGGTCCATGCGCATGTCCAGCGGGCCGTCCTTGCCGAAGCTGAAACCACGCTCGGCCACGTCCAGCTGCGGCGAGGACACGCCCAGGTCGAACAGCACCCCGTCCAGGCCGTCGGCGGTGGCAGTCCAGTGCAGCAGGTCGGCGAAGCTGCCACGGAAGATCGAGACACGCGGGTCCGGCGCGAAATCGCGCTGCGCTACCGCGATGGCTTCCGG